>Ga0315537_1000382_pt1 | contig 34325 bp, 34 predicted proteins | sample SalMarSW160270MG_FD_203091 | JGI IMG/M metagenome (GOLD analysis project Ga0315537, IMG submission 203091) | Salt marsh sediment microbial communities from the Plum Island Ecosystem LTER, Massachusetts, United States - Salt Marsh Sediment SW1602-70 ... | reverse complement strand
ACACTAGGGATGGTGAACCCTGATGACCTCAAGGCCGCCATCACCCCAAAGACCTGCCTCGTAAGCGTCATGATGGCCAATAACGAAACCGGAACGCTGCAACCCATCCCCGAGCTCGTCGCCATAGTCAAAGAACGAGGCATTTGTTTTCACACCGATGGCGTACAGGCTGCGGGGAAGATCCCCATCGATATCGAGGAACTCGGGGTGGATCTCTTGACGATATCGGCTCACAAACTCCACGGCCCCAAGGGGATCGGTGCCCTCTTTGCACGCAAGGGGGTCGAGCTGAACCCTCTCATCACAGGCGGCAAGCAGGAGCAAGGTCTGCGGGCCGGGACAGAGAATGTCATGGGGATTTGCGGTTTCGGCAAGGCCGCTGAATTGGCCATCGAACTCCTCCCTGATATGTACCACGTCAAGGAAAGGCGAGACAGGCTGGAGCACGGCATCCAGAAGTTGATCCCCGGTGCGAAAGTGAACGGGCACAGGAACCAGCGGCTGCCCAACACCCTGAGCATGACCTTCCCGGGCATGCGGGGCGAGTCTTTAGTCCTCGCCCTTGACCAGCGGGGTGTCGCCCTTTCATCAGGCTCCGCGTGCCATGCCGGCATGCCCGAACCTTCGCATGTCTTACGGGCCATGGGTCTCTCTGAAGAAGAGGCGCATTGCGCCCTTCGGTTCTCCCTCGGCAGGGAGAATACCGCGGATGACATTGACCGCACGCTCTCGTCTTTGAAGGAGATCTGCATTGATCAAAAGGCGATGGTGCGCTTTGTCTCGTGCCGTTGACAATGAGTGGTAATAACCGTTCCTTCGGACACCAGTCCGGGAAAGGGAGATCTTATGCCTGCCCAATACCAGATCCTTCAACCACATGATGTCCGGATCTCAGCATCGCACGAGGCCTTTGCCTTGGATGTCCTCATCGGGCTCTCGCAAACGCCCAAGTCTCTCCCGAGCAAATATTTCTATGACAAAGAGGGGAACAAACTCTTCCAGCAAATCACCGAGTTGCCGGAGTACTACCTCACACAGTGCGAATCGGAGATCTTTCAGGACAAAAAAGGAGAGATTGCAGGCTTGATAGGGGGTAACCAGTTTAATCTGGTGGAACTGGGGGCCGGCGACGGACACAAGACCAAGATCCTCCTGGAGCATTTTTTGAAGGCGGGATTGGACTTCCGCTATGTCCCCATTGACATATGCGAAGCCGCTGTTGAAGGGCTCATTGCGGGGCTCGATAAACACTCACCGGGGCTCCCTATTGAGGGGTTGGTGGCGGATTACTGTGATGGATTGAAGTGGCTCTCCAATATGAACGAGTACCGAAATGTGGTGCTCTTTCTCGGATCAAGCATCGGGAATTTTTCGCATTCCGAGGCCAGGGAATTCCTTTACAGCTTGTGGAATGCCCTGGAGGATGGAGACTACCTCCTGATCGGCTTCGATCTGAAAAAGGACATTCAACTGCTGGAACGGGCCTACAACGACTCCAGGAATGTAACCGCACGGTTTAACCTGAATCTCCTGCACCGCATCAACCGGGAACTAGGCGGGAATTTCAATGCAGACCAATTCCAGCACTACAGCTCGTATAATCCCTTATCGGGTGCCATGGAAAGCTACCTGATCAGCCGCCAGGAACAGGTGGTGGATATTGAAGCGCTCAATCAGTCGTTCTCCTTCGAGCCGTGGGAACCCGTACACACGGAATACTCCTATAAATATCTCGAATCCGATATCGCCTCGTTGGCTGAGGAAACCGGCTTTACGATGGTAGCGCAACTAATGGATTCCAAAGGGTATTTTGTCGATTCGGTGTGGCAAGTAAGCAAAGGGAGAGATGTCGATAGATCTAATAGTTAATGAGCAAAGCGTGTGCAAAGCTGAAAGGAAATTACTATGAGCACTATCTTTTTTAAGCCTATTGATTCCTACCAAAAAACTGCCGAGATCAGTGCGGGCGCCAAACAACTCCTCAATCGCATATGGGAAGCTGAGCGCTTGAAGCTGGCATCGTATATCCCTTTGAAGGTCCATTTTGGCGAAAAGGGCAATCGGACATTCATTGCGCCTAAGAACTATGCAGGTATTATCGAACAGTTAAAGTCACACAAGGTCAAATCCGCCTATATCGAGACCAATGCCCTTTACAGGGGTCAGCGCCAGAATCGCACGGACCACCTGCAACTGGCCAAAGACCACGGATTTACGCAACTGCCCGTAAAAATTGCGGATGGTGAATATGGCGATGAATACACTGAAGTACCCATCTACGGGAAGTATTTTGACACCTGTTTGATCGGTAAGGCGATTGCCGATCTGGAGCAGATGATTGTCCTCAGTCACTTCAAGGGACATATCCTCGCCGGCTTTGGCGGGGCCATCAAACAGTTGGCCATGGGCTGCGCCTCCAGGGGCGGCAAGCTCGCGCAGCACGCCAATGCCATACCAAAAATCAAATCTCGCAAATGTACGGCGTGCGGGGCATGCGCGAAGCACTGCCCGGCCAATGCGATAACCCTCGATCCAAAGGCAGTAATCGATGAGAGCAAATGTGTTGGATGCGCCTCGTGTATGGCGGTTTGTAAAGAGGGGGCCATATACAATAGCTGGTTGGCTTCTATAGGGAAAAACTTTAAGGAGAGATTGGCGGAATATGCCGTGGCCGCTCAAAAGGACAAAGCAATTATCTACCTCAACTTTGTCTTTAATATCACTCGCTTCTGTGATTGTGAAGGTCGTACAATGAAACCGATTATCCCTGATATCGGCATCCTGGCCTCCCGTGATCCGGTTGCCCTCGACACAGCCTCTTTAGACCTGGTCCAAAAAACCAAAGGGCGCAAGATCTTCCAGCGTGGGAGGCGTACCCTGAGATATGCCGAGAAGATTGGATTAGGGACAACAGACTATCAGATTGTGGAAGTGTAATATATGGATAAAACAGATCATCGTAACAACACAGAGGCATCGATGCAATATGATAGAGAGAAACAGATACACGTACCGTACTGCTTTGGGTGTAGTCCCGACAATCCTCTTGGTCTAAAAATCGATTTTACCGTTAAGGACGATATCGTTCTCGGCGAGTTTGTTTCGCACACATATCATATGGGTCCGCCGGATGCGGTGCATGGTGGCATCATTGCAACGCTCATAGACGAATCGATTTCTTTTTTTGGTCGGGGTGTCTTAAAAGAAGACGTGAGAACCATGAGAGTGGAAATTGTCTTCAGAAATCAGGCCCCCATTGGAGAGCGATTGTGGGTTGAGGCCCGTCTCCAAGAAGAAAAAAGCAGAAAACTTATTATCACCGCTCAGGTATATACCGAAAAGAACACCATTGCTGAAGCAACAGGTACCTTATTTAAAGTAAAGAAACATGGCAACTAAACGTTTAGATTAATATTCCGTAAAATCATTCAGTAGACACAATCTAATACCAACTATCTCCCTTACTTTAAATCATCACCTATCCTTTATCGGCTTCAAGGATACTATCAGCGCAAGCCCGAGCGCACTCATCAACACACAGAGCCAGAAGGCCGGGTTGTATCCTGCGGTGATGTCGAAAATATATCCTGTTACAACCGGGCCTACGGCGCCGCCAACGGTCCCGCTGAAGGCAACGATGCCGAACAAAACACCATGGGAGCGTATCCCGAAGAACTCGGCAACGATGGGCGAAATGGCGGTAAAAAATGCACCATGGGCAAACCCGTAGACTATGGCAAACAGGTAGAGCATCCAAAGCTCCTGCGCCGTTTGCAACCATAAAAGCGCGACGATGAGCAGACCAAAGCAGCAAATCATTGCCCGCTTGCTGCCGATGCGGTCGATGGTAATCCCGGTGATAAACCGACCTACCATACTCACGCCGCCGATCGCAGCGAGGACACTGGCAGCGCTGGCTGCCGAAATCCTTATATCCTGGGCATGGGGGACGATGTGCACCGAGATACTCATGAGGCAAAAGACGATGGCCACACTGACACCACAAATCGTCCAGAACTGCCGGGTGTGGAGCGCCTCGCTCAGTGAAAACCCTTCAGCACCACCATCCGGTCTGTCCCCTGCCCTTTCCGCCTCACCATCCGGCATCAGACCTATCTGACTTGGGTCACGTTTGAGTAATTGAGCGACTGAAACCAGCATAATCAGAACCGCCGCACCGATAATGAGGTAGGAAGTCCGCCAGCCGTAGCGTATGATAAGCATACTTGCTATAAGGGGAATGGCAAATTGTCCCGCGCCGGTACCGACCTTAACTATGCCGGTCATGATCCCCCTTTTTCTGACAAACCATCGAGCCGTCGTGCTCAAGGGGATGACGTCAATGGAGCTTAAGCCGATGCCGACGACGACCCCGTAGAACAGATATAATTGCCAGACAGCATCAAGGCCGGACATGAACAAAAAGCCCAGGCCGAAGAAAAGGCCGGTGACAGTCATCAACTTCCTCGGCCCTATTCTGTCGTTTAATCTGCCGACAATGATACCGAGGAGGCCCATGAGCAAAAAGGCCGTCGAAGAGGCACCGGCAATAGTCGCCCGCGACCAGCCGAATTCGGCGATCAGCGGATTAAAAAAAACCCCATAGGAGAAAAAGGTGCCGATACCTATCGACTGAATGCTAAAACAGGCAGCAACAATCACATAGCCATAGAAGAATGTATTTTGCTTCGTCTTATCCATGCATGCCCACCTGAAACTATCAACACTGTGCTTGATACTTATATAAATATAACTCCCGGAAAGCAAGTAAAAACGAGCGAGCCTTCTAAAGCCGATTCACCCCTTGACATTTTACTCATGATCTGGTTTGCTGAGCAGGCGCTTCAACCATCAACCCATGCATGGACCAGAGCACAGGGGAAAAAGAATTAAGGGGAGGGTCTCTTATGGTTAATATCGATGTCTTACTACCGTTGTTGGCGTTAATAGCGGGCATCTTAATCTTGGTTATGCCCAAGATGCTGCACTACATTGTTGCTATCTATCTCATTCTATACGGTATTGTCAGTCTCGGTCTCCTACGATAAAAGGTAGGAAGATTCGCGGGGGTCATACCACAAAGCGGGAGGGTTCTGCGGTGAGGGTGGATGTAATGTTTCCCCCTCGCCATTAACGCCTCGGCTGAGTTGTTCGATTTGACTCACAACCCTGAGTAGTGGCCGAAGGGCTGTTCGATCCGGCGGTCTTTGCCACAGGCCTTTCCCCATGGGAAAAGGAAAGATGGCGGAGATAATTTGCTCCGTAAAAACAATAAGATCAAGCTCCTGAAGTAACGAATCGAGGTACTGCTATGAAACTTGGAAAGATCTATCTTCAGCTTCACCCCATAGCTGTCCATTTCACCAACGCCCTATTCCCGGTTGCGCTCTTTTTCCTCATCCTCTATCTTATTTTCCGCCTGGACTCCTACAGGGACACCTATTTTTATATCCTGGCCTTGGCGACTATTTCAAGTCCCATCGCCTATGTGACAGGGATCGTTGACTGGAAAAAGAGATACAAGGGGGCAAAGACGAGCACCTTTGTCAAGAAAATCCGCTCGGGGATAGTCTTGATTATCGTGGGTATCGTCTGTACTGCCTGGTACGGCACCTATCCCGATGTAGTAGATGGCGCTGGTGCGGGGACCATCATTTTTCTGGGATTAAACCTCTCCACCCTCCTCCTCACCGTTGCCCTGGGTCATCTCGGCGGCAAGCTCGTCTTCATGGTCCAGCGTTAAAAACAGTGACTTCTCCGTCCCTGCGGGCTATTCATGCCCCATGTTTGCATAACACTCTATGGATGGTCATCCCTGCACAACAATAATGAGCATAACATGGCTGATCCTGAACCCATCGAACTTCCTATCGACGGCACCTTAGACCTGCATACGTTTCACCCTCGTGAAGTAAAAGAACTGGTGCCAGATTACCTCGCCGCCTGTCAGGCAAAAGGTATCCTCCAGATACGCATCATTCATGGGAAAGGCACGGGCACTTTGCGACGTACGGTCCACGCCGTACTTGCCCGTCTACCAATAGTTGCTTCATTCCGTTTAGGAGGAGTAGGGGGAGGGGAATGGGGGGCAACCATCTGCCTCCTCAGACCGGCGAAGACAAGGCCTGCCCAGAACAGGACTAAGTAAACGTATTGCATCCCTGGGGTATTTCTGTTAAGAATAATATAGAGTTCACTCTTCTTCTCGCCAAATCATCAATAGCATTAAGGAGGTGATGAGCATGCCGAATTGTCACGAGATGAAAAAGGGGGAGGTGTACGTCTGCGAGGACTGCGGCCTGGAGCTACAGGTGGTAAAGGAATGCAAAGATGTCGGGACTCCTGCTGAGGAATGCGGTTGCCACACAACTGCTGATCCCTGCACCATGTCTTGTTGTGGCACGGAGTTGGTGAAGAAGGCATAGACCTTGCCCTACGTGTAGAGCCCCGGAACAATAGGTGGCTGAAAGATAGAGTCGTTACAGGAGTCCGCGCATCCGCGCCGCCCTTACCAGACCCCACGGACCGGTCATCATCATGTTCCCCCCGGGTGCAGGCAGATCATACGAAAGTCCTGTCTCCTTCATCATACCCCGCTTGGGGCCGGTAACGACAATACGCCCTGGCATTTGGTTGTTGGTCAGGGAAAAAGCCCCATGCCCCCCATCCGCATAAATCTCTTCATTGCTGACCCGCCCTTGGGGAAATCTAAGGATATAGTCTTTCAATTTCTGAGGGGTCAACAGGGAGGTGTGGTGTTCGAGAAGTCCTTGAACTGCTCCTTCGATAACAAAGGCCATGATGGTGTGGCCATTGCCCATGTTCACCACTACCTGCACTCCACCATCGTCACCCATAGCCCCCATGATGGCCGAGAGAGCGGTATCCATCACCATAATCGGAGCCTCGCTCCCCTGCTTCGCCCGCTGGGCTGCGGAGAGCATGCGCAGGTAATAAGGAGGGATCTCTTCGTGCAGATAGGCTAGCCCTCCGAGCCTCTTACCCCCCTCTAATGCTTCCCGGAAGCGGGAAAACCTGAAAATCCTGTCTGATTCCCCAGCGGGGGCGGTGCCATGATCCTGCACAGCAAGGGCGATCAAGGCGACCCCTTCCCCTTCATCAAAGGCGTGCAAGATCTTCAGGATAAACGGGATATCGACCTCCCGAAGCTCCACCTCTTCACCGGCAAAGCCAGCGAGTCTCTTCTCCACCACCTCAACCCCCATTTCACGAACCTGGTCGAGGTCGTCCCGTATGGTGTGGGCCGCTCCCTCGGTCATAGCAACCCTATACCCCCCCTGGATATGCTTTCTCAGAACCGAGCCGATCCTGCCGCCGCCGATGGTATCTCCATGAATAAAAAGATCACCGGTGAGCCTTTCGAGCCTTGAGCCCCATACGCGGGATGGTGAGGGAAGAACAAGGTGGGGGTTGTTTTCTTCTTCTCGACGATCCTGATAGAGGAGGATATCTTGAGTCCCGGCCCCGATATCAATAGCCAGGATGCACGGAGGGGATGTCACCCTTCTTCCTCAACGGCCTCCAGATTCCCATCGATCCGCTCCAGTTTTAACCTCATCTCGCAATATGAACAATAGACCTCGTCCCCCTTCTTCTCATCCCCGTCGAGGGGGATCTCAGCTTCGCAATAGGGACAGTGTGTCTCTCGCTTTGCCATAGTCTATCCTCCTCGGCCTGTTCTTGGAACGTCAAACAGCCCAGGCCTGGAACTCCTTTATAGGATAGACCTATTGTGGCACATAAGGTCACTGAACGCAAACCCTTGTGCACCGGGAAAGAATGTGCCCCCCTGGTTTTATTGAATATTCCGGTGATATGCTTGCAGCGAGCGCGCAGTGCCCTTACCGAGCCGGTAGGCTGCTATACCCTTGGCAGCGGCAGTAGCTGCGGCCAGGGTAGTGATATACGGCACCTTATACTTGATGGCAGCCTTGCGGATGTAGGAATCGTCGTGTTTGCTCAATCTGCCGGTCGGCGTATTGATGATGAGATCGATCTCCTTATTCATGATCCCATCGACGATGTTGGGCCTGCCTTCGTGCATCTTGAGGATAAGTTCCGAGGGAATCCCGTGTTCTTTCAAAAAGGCATGCGTCCCTTCGGTGGCCTTGATCCTGAAGCCCAAGTGGTGAAACTCCTGGGCAACTTCCAACACGGCCGGCCTTTCCCGTTGCGCAACGGTGATGAGCACAGTCCCCTCCGCAGGGAGGCGCTGACCAGCGGCCTCCTGCGATTTGAAAAAGGCGAGCCCAAAGGAATCGGCCAATCCAAGGACCTCACCTGTAGAGCGCATCTCAGGACCCAAGAGGGGATCGACCTCAGGAAACATCGTGAAGGGGAAGACCGCCTCCTTGACACCGAAGTGAGGGATGGTCTTGGGTCTGATATCCAATTTTGAAAGCTTCTTGCCGAGCATGACCTGGGTTGCCAGCCGTGCCATGGGGATATTGCAGACCTTGGATACCAGGGGCACGGTCCGGGAGGCCCGGGGATTGGCCTCCAAGACATATACGGTATCTGCGGCAATGGCGTACTGGATGTTCATCAAACCGACCACATTGAGCTCCACGGCGATCCTTCTCGTGTAATCATGGATCGTCTCTACGTGTTTCGCAGGAAGACTGATAGGAGGGATCACGCAGGCCGAGTCCCCGGAGTGGATGCCGGCGAGCTCGATATGTTCCATCACTGCGGGGATAAAGGCGTCGGTACCGTCGGCAATGGCGTCGGCCTCGGCCTCGATGGCATTGGCGAGAAACTTGTCGATCAAGATGGGGCGCTCAGGCGTCACTCCGACGGCTGCGGCGACGTAGTGCTTGAGCATCTCCTCATCGTAAACCACCTCCATACCCCGGCCGCCGAGGACGTAGGACGGCCTGACCATAAGAGGATAGCCGATTCTCCCGGCAACGTCGAGGGCCTCCTCCAGGGTGCTCGCCATGCCGGACTCGGGCATGGGAATATCTAACTTCTGCATCATCTGGCGGAAGCGGTCTCGATCCTCGGCCAGATCGATGACATCCGGTGCAGTGCCAATGATCCTAACCCCTGCCTGGGCCAGCTCATTAGCGATGTTCAGAGGGGTCTGCCCGCCGAACTGGACAATGACGCCCTTTGGTCGCTCCTTTTCGTAGATACTCAAGACGTCCTCGACTGTGAGGGGCTCAAAATATAACTTATCTGAAGTATCGTAATCGGTCGAGACGGTCTCGGGATTGCAGTTGACCATGATGGACTCGAACCCCTCATCGCGAATCGCAAAAGCGGCGTGTACGCAGCAATAGTCGAACTCGATCCCCTGGCCAATACGATTTGGGCCGCCGCCGAGGACCATAATCTTGCGCCGCGTGCTGGCTTCGACCTGATCAGGGGCATTGTAGGTGGAGAAATAGTAGGCCGCGTTCTCAACCCCGCTGACCGGTACGGGCTCCCACCCCTCAACCACACCGAGCGCGGTTCGTTGTTCACGGATCTTCGCTTCCTGGGTGCCAAGGAGCTGCGCGAGATACTTGTCCGCAAACCCGTCCTTTTTTGCCTGGATCAGAAGCTTGTCAGGCAGGTCTTTCACTTTGTAGCGGATGATCTCCTCTTCGAGCTCGACGAGCTCTTTCATTTGTTCGATAAACCACGGTTTGATGTAGGTCACCTGATAGAGATCATCCACGCTGGCACCCTTGCGCAGTGCCTCGTACATGATAAATTGCCGCTCACTCGATGGTTCAACCAGAAGCGTCATCAACTCATCGAGGGGTCTCTCATGGAAGTCCTTGGCAAAACCCAGCCCAGAGCGGCCGATCTCCAGCGATCTGATGGACTTTTGAAAGGCCTCCTTATAGGTCTTGCCGATGCTCATCACCTCGCCGACGGCACGCATCTGGGTACCGAGCCTGTCCTCGGCATCCACAAACTTCTCAAAGGCCCACCGGGCGAACTTGACCACCACATAGTCCCCCCAGGGGATGTATTTGTCCAAGGTCCCCTCCCGCCAGTAGGGTATCTCATCGAGGGTCAATCCGGCAGCAAGCATCGAGGAGATCAGGGCGATGGGAAACCCCGTGGCCTTGGAGGCCAGGGCAGAAGAGCGGGAGGTCCGGGGGTTGATCTCGATCACCACCACGCGCCCGGTTGTGGGATCGTGGGCGAACTGGATATTGGTGCCGCCGATGACACGGATCGCCTCCACGATGGCATAGGAGTATTGTTGAAGACGTTCTTGCAGTTCGGGATCAATCGTGAGCATGGGGGCGGTGCAATAGGAGTCCCCCGTGTGGACCCCCATAGCATCGACGTTTTCAATAAAGCAGACGGTGATCATCTGATTCTTGGCGTCGCGCACAACCTCGAGCTCCAATTCTTCCCACCCCAGGACCGACTCCTCGACCAGGACCTGGCCGACGAGACTTGCCGAAAGGCCCCGGCTGGCCACAATGCGCAATTCCTCCACGTTGTAGACCAGACCGCCCCCCGTTCCTCCCAGGGTATATGCCGGGCGGATGACTACCGGATAATTGAGCTCAGCGGCAATCCGTTCCGCGTCTTCAACAGTATAGGCGATCTCACTCTTCGGCATCTCGATGCCCAGCCGGTTCATGGTCTCCTTGAAGGCAAGACGGTCCTCACCGCGCGTTATGGCGTCGATCTCGACCCCGATGATCTTGACGCCGTATTGTTCGAGCGCGCCCGAGCGCGCCAGTTCGGAGCTGAGGTTCAGCCCTGTCTGACCACCCAGGTTGGGCAGCAAGGCATCCGGCCGCTCGGCTTCGACGATCTCCGTCATAGTTGGGAGATTGAGCGGCTCGATATAGGTGATATCTGCCATGCCCGGATCCGTTTGAATGGTGGCGGGGTTTGAATTGACGAGCACAATTTCGTATCCCAGCGAGCGGAGGGCCTTGCATGCCTGGGTGCCGGAGTAATCGAACTCGCAGGCCTGGCCAATGACGATGGGCCCTGAACCAATAATCATCACCTTCTTGATATCCGTGCGTTTCGGCATGTACAGGCTCCTTTGAGAGGAAAAAGTATGAGTAGTACGCTCCCTGTATCAGTCCATCGAGAGAAAAGACGTCAGGGCGAGTGAACACGGCCTTCATGCAAACAGCTGATCGCATGAGAGTATAGAGGAATGGAAGTTTTTATGTCAAGGATTTGCTTGCAATGCATGCATCGGTGTCCGAACCCTCGCCTTGACTCCAACCAGAGATGAAGCTTATAGTACAGGCGAACGGGGGAAAGCAAAAAAATCTCATTGATGAGGAGGTTGCCGTGGCTAGAAAAGAGCGGATGGTGGAGGAATTTGAGGTCGGAGAAGAGGGAGAAGCTGTTGAGGAGTACGAGGCGCTCACAGACGATTTCCTCCACATCACCGCCTCGCTCATCGCCGATGAGATAAGTCAACTGGCAGGAGGTCGCGCTGGCATGGCCGTCGATCTGGGGACCGGACCGGGAAGCCTGGTCATGGAGTTGTCCGCCCGCTTCCCTCAGACCCTCATCATCGGGCTGGATATCTCCCTCCCCATGGCGCAACTCGCCAGAGAGCGGTCCCGGGCCGCAGGGGTGCAGCATGTGGCCTTCGTGGTGGCTGATGTGCATCACCTCCCCTTTCGGCCTCAATCCTTAGGGATGATCGTGAGCCACGGATCGATGCACCACTGGCATGGTTTGGATATCGCCCTGGGAGAAATCAAAGTGGTCCTGGCTGAAGGGGGGTTCGTCTACCTGAGCGATCTGAGGCGTGACGCCCAGGATGAGGTAGTGCAGCATATCGCTTCTCTTTTAAACGAAAAACAGGCCCGGGCCTTCTTGAACTCGGTGCGGGCGGCCTATACCATCGAAGAGCTGTCATCATTGACCGAGGGGGCAGGACTCAGACAGATACACGTGGAGTTTGAGGCATTCTCACGCCGTACCATCCAGCAGAATATCAGGCAATTGCGGGATTCACCCATGCGGGGGATGCGGCAGGCCAGCATCAACCTCCGGATAGTGAGCGGAGGCGACGAGGAGTAAGGGGGCATCGGGCGCATGCCAAGAGCGGAACATCCCCACTCACCTCCCCGCAAGGCGGATATCAGGGAGCAAATCTGGGATCAGATGGAGGCCGAGGGGCTCTCCCCGGCACCCCATGGTACCATCCCCACCTTCCCCGGACAAAACAAGGCGGCCGAGAGACTGAGGGGGCTGGAAGTATACCGACAGGCCAGGACCATCATGGTTCCCCCTGATCGAGCCCAGCTACAGGTCAGGATCAACGCCTTGCTGGATGGCAAGCGCTTGATCATGGCAACCCCCGGGCTGCGGGATGGTTTTTACCTGTTGGAAAAAGAAAACATTAAAGTAAAAGACTGGAGGAGTGCCGCCCGCAGTACCGGTGTGCAAAGGTTCGGCCGGCAACTCAAGACCACGCGCTCTGAGATCGGTGAGGTAGACCTGTTGGCCACCGGTGCGGTGGCCGTGGGATTGCAGGGGGAGAGGACCGGCAAGGGGAGCGGCTACTTCGATCTGGAATACATGATCTTGCGGGAGATCGGTTCGGTGACCGAAGCAACACCGATCTGCGCCCTGGTGGATGATCCTCAGGTGCTCGACCAGTTACCGATGGAGGCGACGGACGTCGCTGTTGATTTCATCATCACCCCCACGACAGTCATCACCATGGAGAGGACCCTCATGCGTCCTGCAAAGGTCCCCTGGGATGAACTGCATGAGAGGCACATCAAGGGGATGCGCCCCCTCAAGGAGCTCAGGGGAAAAGAATGAAAGGCAGGATTAAGATCCACGGGCCTCTAGGGGTTGCCCTCTTTATACTGGCAGCGATCATGCTGGGCCAGGGGCGAGAGCCCTTTACCACCTACTTTTATTCCTTTGCCTGGTGGTCCTATATCCTGACAGCCGACGCCCTGGTCTACTGGGTGCGGGGTGAATCTCTCATTATAAACAGGACCCGCACCTTCCTTATCATGATTCCGCTTTCGATCTTTTGCTGGTGCATCTTCGAGGGGTTCAACCTCCGCCTTGCAAATTGGCACTACATCAGCCTCCCCCCTGCATTCTGGCAGCGGTGGATCGGCTATGCCGTGGCCTACGGAACGGTCCTGCCGGGCCTGTGCGAAACAGCGCACCTCGTAGCAGCGGCCCGATCCCGATACTTTCGAGCTGTATCTGTGAAAAAATGGCGGCCTTCTCCGAGATCCCTCAATCGTATGATCGCCGTGGGGGTTATCTTTCTCCTCTCACCGCTCCTCTTCCCCCGCTACTGCTTCCCCCTGGTCTGGATCGGCTTCGCCCTCCTGATCGAACCGCTGCTCTACCGTTCTGGGGAGGACTCCCTCCTGCATGATATCGAGCACGGTGACCTCTCCAGGATTCTCAACCTGCTGGCCGGGGGATTGATCTGCGGCCTCTTGTGGGAATTCTGGAACTTCTGGGCCCAGGCAAAATGGATCTACACCGTCCCCTTCTTCGAAGAATTAAAACTCTTTGAGATGCCCCTGCTCGGTTTCCTGGGGTTTCCCCCCTTCGCCGTAAGTGCATACGCCATGTACCGCATACTCCTCATGGCGCTGCAGCGAGGCACGGCCTGGCAAAGGGGCATCCTGTGGTCGCTGATAACGATCTTCTGCCTCCTCTGCTTCGCCGGGATCGATCGCTCTACCGTGGTCTCCTATATCCCATTAGTCAGGGACTTGCCGGGTGTGCAGGTAGCATTGAAAGGACGCCTCCAGGAGGCCGGGATGGAGCGGGTCCAGGATCTGCTCCGAAAGGGAGTGTCGGGCTTGGTCTCTAGCGGGATCTCCCTCCCAGAGGCGGAGGGACTTATTCAGAAAGCAGAGATGATCACCTTGAAAGGAATAGGTATCGAGAACTACCGTCTCCTCCGAGCAACAGGCGTAAAAGACTTACCTGAGCTCGCCCGACAAGATCCCGAACTTCTTACCCAAAGGATCCATGCCATGTCAGATCACATCCCCAATCCGGCCATCGTGAGGCTCTGGGTGCACGAGGCACGAAAAAGGAGTCAATGAGCCCCCGGGGTACACAGGCCGCGACGATAGTGCCAAAAGAGGCACAGGTAAAGGGATCGCATCTCTGCCAGCCCGATGAGAGCAAATCATGCGGGGCCTGCTGCGGTCTCTACAATTATCAGGTTAACAGTCGCGCAGTACTGATCGACAGACTGCGCAGGAGGACGGAGATTTTCGCCGCGCTCCGCGGTGATCCGGACCACTACAGGCGCGAGGTGGCGGCCCTCGAGGGCGCAAAGCTCTATGAAACCATCTATAACTGTGAATTTCTCGGCTTTGTAGATAAGGGATACAAACGGGTCGGGTGCCTCCTGCACCCCCAGTTCAACAACGGTGCGGACCTGCGCGGGATCTCCTTCTACGGGGAGGAGCTCTGCCGCCAGCACCTCTGCCCCAGCCATGAAAAACTCACAACGGCGGAAAAAGAGGTGGTCATCCGCCTCCTGGATGACTGGTACCTCTACGGCCTGTGCATCACCGATATAGACCTTATCAAATCATACCTCTTCCACATTCAAAACGCCGTGGGAGAGGAGTGCGACCCTGCTCGGCTGGATACAAGGCCCACACTCAAGCGGCTCATGCAAGAATTCTTCTCTTGGAAAGAACACTGGCCCTTTCGCCGGAAAGAAGCGCTTAGGTTCGGCAAGTACTACTTTGTGGAGGGGGAATATCACATCGCCCGCATCGATTATGAGGGGCTCGGTCTCGATCCCTCACCCTATGATGGCATATTTCTCTCCCTTGCCTCCGAGTTCGGGGACAGAGCAGAGGTCTCGGCGGCAGAGGAGATGGTACGCAAGAACATCGAAGGGGTTATCGCACTTTATCTTACGGGGGAACAATAAGGGAAGACTTTTCTTCTTGCTCCCGCTCCCCCCGTTCGGTTTCCAACAACCCATAGAGGGATTTGAGCAAGAGGCTCCAGCAAAAGGGGTTGGGGTCGATGGGGCTGAAGGGGGTTGTAAGGTCGAGGGCTGCACGTACGGCCAGGCTGGCCTCGTGCTCCCGCCCCTGCTTCCACAGGATATAGGCCGTCTCCTCCAGGCGTCTCTTCCACAGAAGCCTCTGTTCCTCGGGAAAGAGCCCCTCAAGGGCCTCCCGGTAGAGGGAGCTGAGACGGGCGTCCTTTTGCTGGGGGGTGAGGACGATGTGGCTCTTCTCGGCCTCCTTGATGGCCTCGGCATAGGGGCGCACATCATCGGGATGCAGGAACCACGTGGAGAAAGGCGCAATCTTATGGAGCTCCCCCGATTCCTTGAGAAGCCGTGCATTATCCTCCACTGACTCCTCTTGGATATGCTGGTACTGGTAGATGAGGGGGGCGGGATCATCCCAGGTCACGTCCCGCAACGCCTGCTCGGCATCCTTATATCCCAGGGGTATCGGCTTATCAAGCCTCTGTGAGAGTCCGGCGGCCTCGCGCAAGAGGTGCACGCAGTATCCCGCCGGTGCCTCCACCACCGGGAATTCCTCAGAGGAGAGGGATCCATCAATAAACTCCCGCAAGCCCTTTGTCTTGAGATCGGTGAGCTCAAGCCGCTGGATCCCCTCCTGGTCGCTTACGATGCTGAAGTAGACCCGTGCGCCTCCATGGGGACGGGGGCGAGCAATGATGATGACCCTGCTTCCCGTGGAGTCCAGAGCGCCCACATACCCCTGGGGTGCACCAGCTTGCGGGGAACGCAATATCGGACGCTCATGGGGGGCCGTGCGCTCCCACTCCAATCCCTTCTGTCTGAAACGGTAGAGGGCCCGTTTGATGCCCTTGATGGCCTTCTTGTCTTGGAGTACCGCCATCATCTCTTCGAGAAGTTGGGCCGTCTGTGCGGTAGGGATCTCTCCCAGGGCATCGATGAGCGGGAAGACAAGAGCCAGCTCGTCCACCAAATAAGAGGAGATCCTTTTCAGGATCTCCTCGGGCTTGACCTCTCTGGCCTGGGCAGCCGCTACCTCTTGAAGAATTTCATTGACCTTACCGCTCAGGGCGGGGTCTGCTGCATCTCCTTTCCCCTTTTTGCCCATCCTCGCTCATCCCCCTCACTCCGTCAAAGAGACTACTTTGTATCCAGCCTTCACTATATCTTTGGCTATCGGATCTACGGCACACTTGGCAAGTCGGAGGTAATAGATCCGTTTGGTGCGGTCTTGGTGAGCAGACATACCGACGCTGATGATCTCACTCTCATGGTCCCTGATAATCCGGGAGACGTTTTCAAAGGCATGGGCCTTCCCCCCCAAAATCACATCGATGCGGGAGCTCTCCTGGAGGATACCCATCACCTCGATGAAGGCAGCCATGATGTCGGCCACCGTAATGACCCCAACCAATTTATTGTTATCAACGACTGGGAGCCCCCCAATGCCGTGACGGAAGAGGATCTCGGCGGCCTCCTCCAGATTGGCCTCCGGTGAGATGGTAAGGGGATCATTGATCATGATATCCCCGATGGACACCTGCTCGATGAGAGAGGCAAGATAGGCCTGACGGATATCACTATCACTTATCCAGCCCACCAACGTTCCCTCTTCAACAACGGGTAGGTGACGGATGGAGTGCTTTTTCATGAGGTTGATGGCGTCGGAGACACTCGCATGCTTCCTGATGGTCACCAGTTTTTTGGCCATCCTTTTTTTGACCTTCATCTACGCACTCCTAAAGAGAACTTGTGCTTTGGATCTTTTTTTCCTATCATGTACCATATGAAAAAGCAAGGGGAAACTCCTGTAAAAAATATATCATTCCTCTTGCAGAGGATGCCCTTTCCGAGTATAAAATAGTATATAATTGTATGAAGGGGGGGGAGATGAAGATACGGCACTATACAGATGTCGCCCTGGAGGATGTAACACGGGAAGGCTTTGATGGGGTGAAGGCGCGATATGTTATCACCGATAAGGAAGGCGCCCCTCACTTTTCCATGCGCGTCTTCGAGTTTGAGCCCGGCGGCCATACCTCACTACATCAGCATCCTGAAGAGCATGAAATGTTTATTGTGGAGGGAGAGCTTACCGCGGTCAATGATCAAGGGGTGGAGTCTGCGTTGAAACCTGGCCACACCCTTTTTATCCCTCCCAATGAGCAACATCAATTGAAGAATCAGTCGGGGAGGACGGCAAAGATAATCTGTTTAATCCCTCTCCTGAACAGCTGAGTCCCTGTACCGCGCGAGCTTTCAAGCAGCACGGCACATGGGTTCACGGGGTGAGAGGAGGGCATCATGCAAAAGGGGAAAAACGCATACCGCATGGGTATAAGAAGCGTGTTCTTGCTAGTCTCTTTCCTGCTCTTGTTCCCCACCAGCGCCTTCTTACAAGTTGAAAAAGGGGTGGAAGAGCTGATCAGTGATCTGCAGGATGAGAAGCCCCTCATCCGCTGGCAGGCGGCCGAGCAATTGGGAAAGGCCAAGGATGCCCGCGCTGTGGACCCTTTGATCGAGGCATTAGGGGATAGTGATGAAGGGGTGCGCAGGGAAGTAATCAAGTCCTTGGGGGAAATCGGCAGCTCACGCGCCGTGGAGCCCCTGGGGCGGATGCTGGAAGATCCCGATGAATTGGTACGCCTCAATACCCTTGCGGCCTTGGAGAAAATAGGGGGAAATGAAGCAACTACCCTGATTATGAGCGCACTGAAGAATGACAACTCCGTGGTGCGGATGAATGCAGCCGCAGCCCTCGGCAGAATAGGGGACTCACGGGCTGCCGGTCCCTTGAAAGAGGTAGCAGCCACTGATACCCTCTCCTATGTCCGTTCTGCAGCCCAGCAGGCACTGGCGCAGATCAGCGGTGAAACAGCGGAGAAGATCACTGAACAGAAGAAGACCACGGAGCAGCCGAAGACCTCTGAACAGCCAAAGACTACGCCCCCTTCCACAGATGCCGTAAAGACACCGGTACTCGCAGAACTGGAAGAGGTGGCCCACAGGATACAAGAGGCATACGGCCTGATGTTGGATTACAAGCGGTATGACATCATGGACCTCCTGGACATCGAGGCACGGATGAAGATGAGATCCCCGCACGATACCATCGAGAGCGTGCTGGGGGACCTCCTGACGCCAGAGGACAAGGAGCGCAACCAGCACCTCTTTGAGCAGCAGGAGTAATTCCCAGAGAACGGAAGAGGGCATCGCTTTTTTCCCCCATCATACATCGAAGCTTTCCTTGTATGGTATTGTCTGGAGAGTTGGGCTGAACAGAGATGATCACCCTCGTGCCCTTTGGCAAAGTCACCCAAAAGCTCTTGACGGAGCTGCAAGAGAGATTGTATGAGGTCTTCTCGGCAGAGGTCACCGTTGCATCAAGCATCTCGATACCTGACTGGGCATATGATCCCCTCCGCGGCCAGTCTGATGCCGGCTCCTTGCTCCAGACCTTACCCGAGGGGAGGGCCCACGACCGAGTTTTGGGGATTGTGGAGCAGGACCTCTTTATGCCGAGGCTCAATTTCGTCTTCGGGGTGGCAGATCCTCACGGGCGAAGGGCCATCATAGCACTTGCCCGATTGCAACAGGATTTTTATGGGCTTGCACCCGATCTCAAGCTTTTCCTCTTACGTGCGACAACGGAGGCGGTACATGAGTTGGGTCATACGTGGGGGCTCGAACACTGTCCAGACCCCCGCTGTGTGATGTACTTTTCCAATGCCATGGGGGATACCGACCGCAAGGGGTATCAATTCTGCCCCCGGTGCTACGCCATGCTCACCCTCTAGAGAAGAGGGCCCTGTGAGAGGATTCCTGGATTGTGTTTGCAAAGAGAAAAGCCAAAGGACAACGTGAACATGCATGATCGTGATGAATGGGGAAAGGACCCGTCAGTACAGATCATGCGCACGGTTTTCAAGTCGATGGAGAAGGCCCAGCAGACATTCCTCAGCCGACTTGGCATCTCGATCTATGACCTGCGCATCAGGAAGTGGCGGGAAAAGTCACTCGCCCTCTTCGACCAGGCGTGGGGAAAGGCAAACCGGATCGGCATCAGCATGGATGCAACCATGGCCTCTGAGATGTACCTCCACTGCCTTGCGAAGATCATTGCTTCGGAGGGACACGAGATCCCTGAAGGCATAGTGCCCGAGGGGAAAGAGGTAGAAAGACTTTTCGAGGAGATGCCGCAATGATCCGTATGCGTCTATTCGGTCGCTGCCGCATATATCATGACCCTGTCAGCCCGGTTTTGCGGGCGCCAGCGCAGATCGGGTGGGATGCCTGGTTTCGCACCATTAACCTCATCACGCCTAAGAGGCTCAAAGGGCGGGAGCTGCTCATGCGAACTCGTGGCTGGTGGACCGTTGAACCTACCGATATCCTGGATGTTGTCGAAGAGTATGGGAAGCTCGTGGTAGGAGAAAAGGGCGAATTGATGGTGGAGTGCACGGACCAAAAGGCCGTCGATGCCCTTTCATCTTCACTCTCAGAGCACTTTGGTGATCAGGTCCTCCTCGCTCCATAAGCAGAAAGTGATGACCTCAATGAAACACGACTTAATGGATCGCTTTTGTTAAAAACTCTCTTCGCGAGAAATTCTCTCTTACATATTTTTGGGTCACCAGCAGGAGGGACAACTGGCACACAGGTAGGAACAGAAGAAGCGACTTACGATAGAGTCTTGCGTATAAAACCCATAATCCCTTGGGGCGCAAGCAACATGATAGCGACCAATATTATGCCCTGTATGATGAGGCTGATCTCAGCATATCTGGCAAGGAGGAAGTATAAAAAGACAACGATAATCGTCCCCGCAATGGGCCCCTCTTCAGTCCCCTCCCCCCCTATGACAGTAGCGAGCATTATGACGATTAACCATCGCACACTGAAGGCGCTGACGGGCTCTATATATCCCTGGAATGTATAAAAAATTGCGCCGGCTAAGCCGGTTACGAAGGCAGAAATGACAAAAGAATACAACTTCAAATTAAAAACGTTGACTCCAGCACTTGCTGCTGTGATATCATTGTCACGGATTGCCGCCAGTCCCGACCCGAATTTTGAACGCAAAATATATCTCATCACAAGGACTGATGCGATCGCGACGGCTAAAGCAAGCCAATAAATCTGTGCCTGTGAAACTCCGGACACATCCTTTACGGTATAACCCGCTCCTCCGCCGTAAACGGGTTTCCCAACGGGAGCCCAAATAGTAAATACGTACCTCAATATTTCAGGAACTACCAGGGTCCCGATAGCGAAATAGATACCTTTCATCCTAAAAGCAGGAACAGAGATGAGTACAGCGAAAAGTGCCGCTACAATGCTGCCTAGTATGATTCCGATGTAATAAGGCCACCCAAACCATGTCAGTATGGCCATGGTGTATCCTGCCAGCCCGATAAAGGCCGCGGGGCACAGGGATATCAGACCGCTATAACCGGCCAATAAATTCCACATGTTTGCCAGAACGAGGTATATGAAAAAAAGAAAAAGGTAAAGGAGCCAGAGGCGGGGCACTCCTATCACTGGAAAGAGTGCCAGCACAACTATGACCCCTATTAATGGCGTTAAACCCTTGTGCAATCGAGGCATGGTAACTTTCATGTTCCTCCTAACGGCCAAATATACCCCGTGGGATTACAGCTAATACCACGAGCACCATCGTGTATGCTACAAGCATCTGAGCGGCAACACCAAAGAAATATCCACCAAGAGTCTGTGCGAGGCCAAAGGCTATACCCGCTACCAATGTCCCCGCTATGCTACCCAAACCTCCTAATACGACAACACCAAGAGCAATGATGAGAAATGACATGCCGGATACCGGTGTAAAGGGAAACGTCAACCCAAGGAACACACCGGCTACAGCAGCGAGTGCCGTGGAGATACCGAAGGTAAGTGCGTAGACTCGGTTCGTATTGATCCCCATCAGTTGAGCCGCCATCCGATCCTGGGCAGCTGACCGGATAGCTATGCCCATATAAGTCCTCCGCAACAATTCACGAAGGAAGAACATCACGAGTATGGCGACGATGAGGTCAAGCAGATACACCAGCGGGACATAAATCGGCCCGGCACTGAAACTTGCAAGGGCATACGATGTCGTCAACCCTCTGGACAGAGGTGTCCAGACAAGTTGAAATGTGTTTTGCAAAATTATGGAAATCCCAAAAGCAATTATCAGGGTAGCATCCATCGATATTCGAAAGGCTCGGTTGAGAAGATATTTCTGAATTGCAAAACCGATCCCAAAAAAGAGGGGTATACCAATGATTAAACTCAGTATGGGATCTATCCCTACGATGGTTAAGGCAACAAAGCCGAAGTAGCTGCCCAATATGACCAGGTCTCCATGGGCTATATTGATCTCCTTGACAACCCCGAAGACAAGGGAAAGACCCAGTGCAATTATCGAGTATAATCCTCCCAACAAGATACCCATCACGATGGGTGTTGCAAGATCAGATAACAAGCTCATCTAGAATTGATCCTCATCAGTCTCATGTGCCAAAGTAGGCCTTTTTTACCTTTTCTTCTTCCCGGAGATCATCGACATTGCCACTTAAAACAATACGTCCTGTTTCCATAATATATGCCCTGTCCGCTTCTGTGAGGCTTCTCCTTACATTCTGTTCAACAAATAAAATGGTAAGCCCCCTTTCTCTAATTTCCCGCAAAGCTCTATACAGATCATTAACCAAGAGGGGGGCAAGGCCGAGTGACATTTCATCAAGGAGTATGAGTTTGGGGTCTGACATTAAGCTGCGTCCGAGTGCCAACATTTGTTTCTCGCCTCCGCTCAGTGTTTTTGCCAGTTGCGCTTCCTTTGTTTTGAGTACAGGGAAGAGCTGGTACACCCTTTGGAGGTTGTGTGAGCTTTCGGACCGTGCTTTACGATTATAAGAACCTATTTTTAGATTTTCTAACACTGTTAGGTCGGGGAAAATCCTTCCGCCCTCGGGCAGGAGGGCGATGCCAAGGTCAACGATGTGAAAAGGTTCCAATACAGAGATGTCATTTCCTGCAAATTCGATACTCCCCTGAGCCGGATGCATTAACCCCGATATGGTATTCAATAGGGTTGATTTGCCCGATCCATTGGCGCCAATTATCGCTACGATTTCTCCTGAGTTAACAGATAACGATACATCCCACAAGGCTTGAAAAGTCCCATGGAAAACATCGATATGGCTAACCTTCAGTAATGTTGTGCCGCGCATTTCCCTGTTCTGTATGTCTGTCTTAGTTCGGCGCTAATCCCAGCGCAATCATTAAACCGCTTCACCCAAGTAGGCTTCAATTACTTTCTTATCTTCCATTACCTCGTGCGACGTGCCTTCAGCGATTTTCATACCTTCATCCAACACGATAATCCTATCAACTGCCTTGGTCATTACTCGCATAATATGCTCAATCAATATACAGGTAATACCCATTGCACGCACCTGTTGTAGGATCTCAAGCATCCGGGGGATTTCCTCTTCAGTTAACCCCGCGGCAACTTCGTCAAGCAAGAGGACTGTCGGATCGCTGGCCAGAGCTCTCGCTAATTCTAGCCTTTTCAGTGTTATCGCTGCCAGATCCCGCGCAAACATATCTTTCTTGTCTGCAAGATCTACTATATCAAGTATTTTGAGTGCCTCGCTTTCAGCGGCGGCTTCCCCAAGATTTCTGCCATATTCTGCTGCAATCATGAGGTTTCGGAGAACTGTTAAATTGACAAAGGGCTGGGGGATCTGAAATGTCCTGGCAATGCCCAGGCGGCAGATTCTATGTGGTGGCAAACCCGTAATATCATGTCCTTGAAACTGTATGGTGCCAGAATCTGGCTTGTATTCACCAGATATAATATTCAACAGCGTCGACTTGCCGGCTCCGTTCGGGCCCATCAAACCCAAAATTGCACCTGCCTGCACATTAAAGTTCACGTCAATAACCGCTGCCAATCCTCCGAAATGTTTATGTACGTTTTTCACAGAAAGAATCGGAGCCTTCATGTCAGCATCCTTTTATTCCATCGACTATCTTTATATATGATCGAGCAATGAGTGGCAACCACCTTTGTTCATTCATCTCGGCTCAACCACCAATGCACATCCCTTCGTTGCATAATAAACAGGGCTTGGGCTGGCTGGAGCCCAAGCCCTGTTTGGTTTGTTCTATCCATACCTCGGTTAGTCCCACGGCTTGGGGAACACCACTTCACTCGTCGCAGGCATAAAGTCATTATAGGAGAAGGCTATCGGCATCTCCCATACCCAGGGTTTATCGGTCTTCACCCACTGGCCTACCTGGCACGGTACCCGCTGAAACTGCGTGTCTTTCTCAAACACGACACGCCCCCACATGGTGTTCAGATCGGTCTCCCCTAACGCCTTTAACACCGCTTCGGCATCAAGGGTACCGGCCCTCTCAATGGCGTCAAATAGTGTTTGCGCTACCGCATAATTCCATCCTATCCCTTGTGCCAATGGTTCCTTTTTCTCGTCATACCACCGTTGCGCCAATGATTGAGGAGTCGTGTCGCCAATACCACGGGCGCCTTCCATGTACGGTGTCCAGTAGACCTCCGTCAGTACGCCATCCGGCAAATCACCTCCCCAGGATACGATCTCCTGATAGAACATGGCCCCCCGGGTAGCGAAAACTAATTTGGGATTAAAGCCTTGCGCCTTACACTGTTTGAACATGATTCCTAAATCAGGCGCAATAGTATTCCCCCAAATGATTTCACAACCGTGCTTCTTCCATTCCTGAATGAGGGGTGTGAAGTCCGTCGTGCCAAAGGGATATATGCCGAATTGGTCTTTGGCGCGGTAACAATCATAGCCCATTCCTTGCGCAGCGCCGGTGAAACCCAGGTACCAACCCTTACCATCAGGGTCGTCAAGGGCAAAGACTGCCGCCTTCTTGTTTGTCTTCTCAGCGTAGGCACCAAGTGCCCCGAACCATGTGGGCATCATCAGATAGCCAGGCTTGCCCTCCCGAAAATCTCCCTTCTGAGCCGGAGCGCCTATAGAAAAGCCAAATGCCCAGCTGTACTTCCACGGTGGCGTAGCTGCTTGACGCATCCCCATCCAGGCTTCATACGTCCCGACGCCGAAGACTGCGGGGATCTTATATTTGTCAGCCATCATTGCCGTACCCTGACGCACGGGCGGCACCTCAAAATGCCCACCCAGGAAGTGTACTTTGTCTTTGAGAATCAGTTCTTCAGTAAGCGGTGCTACTTTGAGAGGGTCACTCTGACAATCACGGGTTATCCACTTGACGGGTAACTTCTTTCCGTACTCTTTGATATATATTCCACCCTCTTTGTTGATATCCTCGATAGCCGCTTCTGTCCCAAAGCTTGAGATTCCCCCAAAAACCGCATAGGGGCCCGTATAGGATACCGTATCCCCTATGAGAATCTCTTTGGGAACATTGCTTGGCCCGCACGAATTAATACTCATACTGAGCATTAAAGCGCCCGTCAGTACAATGAACATCGGTACTAGAAAAACCATTTTCTTCATTCTTCTTGTGACTGCTTTTTTGTTTTTGTGCATTGCTTCCTCCTTCTCTCTTTTCTTTAAGGTTTCAAGCTATGTTGCTCATACGTAACAACCCTCCTTAAAGCGCCTTCAGCAGCCATTCACGTAAACCTGTTCTCTCTTTATGGGCTCCTTTCAATCCCTGTCTGAGGATTTAATACCGTCTCATACAATATGTGTGCAATGAAAATCAGTGACCATAAGTACCATTCCTATCCCTTAGAACTCTCTATTAATACTTTTCGCAGTTCCTCATAGAAGGGTGGCATCTTGTAATCTAATTGGAGATAACCCGGGCTAATGGGATAGGTCTGCTTTCCTTCATGGGATAGCTCTAAGCCCTTTATAACCTCTTCAAATCGGTTTTTGGGCATAGCGAAACCCACTTCCCCGTCGGCGATCAATCCTACGCGCCGCTCTCCATTGCCGGGAACACAATATTTACATGCGCCTTCAAGCACTGGTGCCACTACCGTGAGCAGGCATCCCCCGGACCCAACTGACTTGGACGTGAGAGGCTCACCCGACGCAAAAACGGCACCTTGGATCATCCGCATTACTTGCGTACCATTCCCGTAGAATATGATCACGTCCGGATCAAATTGTGCCGTCTGTATCGGGGCGATCACAACAGCGTTGAATTTTCCGAACTCGAATCTGGGCATTGACGCAGCCGCTTTTTTCCGGGCTTCAGTGGACATATTAATGGGAACAACCATATATTGACCAGAAAGATACGCGTCCGGCCTCACAAATCCTAAACCTACCAGCGCTATGGGACAAGACTGGCTATCCTTGTCAAGCACAATAGTCAATCCCTCCTTGCGACCCAGGGCCAAGGCCTGGCACAGCGTAACTGAATGTCCAAAGTCTTTTAGCGGCCTCTGCGCATCCTTGGGAATCTCCTTTTCACCTTTCAGCATCTTAACAGCTACGGGATAGGTTTGAGGCCTAATGTACGTTGACATAGTCTTATCTATCTCTAACAGCCTCACCATTGCATCATCTCCTTTTCAAAAATCGGCACATGACCTACGCATCATCACCATTCCCCCTCTTTCAGGATACCATAGCTTGATACGATATCGTTTTTTTTGCTGTGCGTGCCGTCTCTTTATATGACCCCCCCTCTTCTCAGCGATCCAATCATCGATGCTCCAAGTGCATCGACAACGGCGGTTCCTGCGTCTATGACGAGGGCAGCCCCTGTCATAAAAGACGAATCATCGCTTGCGAGGAACGTGCAGATGCCGCCCATCTCTTCAGGCTTTCCGAACCGCTTAAGGGGTATATCTTGTGATACCATGGGAAAGAAGCTGTCGGGCTCCATGCCGATCATTCTTCCGAGTTTGCCGAACTCCTTCTCAGTCATGTCCGTCATGATGCCGCCCGGGCAGACGGCATTACAGCGGATGTTGTGTGCCCCGTAGTCGAGTGCAGCCTGCTGGGTGAGCATGATGAGGCCCGCCTTCGAGCTGCAGTAAGCCGGAAAACCAGACAGACAACGGAGCCCGCCGACGGAAGCAATATTGATGATCGAGCCGCCGCCCGCCTTGATCATATGGGGTATTGACGCCTTCATGAGGAGAAAGGGACCGGTGAGGTTTATATCGAGCACTTTCTGCCACTCCTCGCGGGAGAGATCAGCGACAGGCACCTGTGAGCTAATCCCGGCGTTATTGACGAGTACGTCCAATTTACCGCCAAACTTCACTGTCGTCTCCACCATGCGCGCCACATCATCATCCTTTGACACATCCCCCGGACAGGTGGTGACGCTCTTCTTGGGGAGAGTTTTTGCAACCTTGTCGAGCATCTCCTTGCGGCGGCCCGTGAAACAGACCTTCGCTCCCTCCTCGATGAATCGCTCAACGATCGCGGTCCCAATGCCGGTACCCCCTCCGGTGACGAGTGCTACCTTTCCTTGCAGTTTCATGTCATTGCCTCCTTAGAAAGATTGTGCAGCAAAAAGCGCACTGCGTCCTGCCTTGTCTCCGTCTCGCTCTCTCGGCTATCCGAATCTCACCACAATAAGCGCAGAACGCTCCTTACTAACTAATGGTGCGTTGCTTCTCATACAATCATTAAAAATACCTACCCAGGTGCACGTACATGCACCTGGTAGGTATCACCATAAAAAAACATACCCATATCGTTTCAATGAATTAATCAAAGTTCTGTATACAAAAAAATATTCTCTATCGGGAATGGCTGGCACGCTAGCATAATTCAAATGAGTTGTCAATATTAAACTAGCTGGAATACGGCAGGGAGTGGTTGCTTGACTTGCAGCAAATTCAGTGTATTATTTAAAACAAAAAACTTTTCCAAGGAGGGAGACCATGGACTATTGGAAGAATTATCTGGGCGTCTTCTTGAAGGAAGAAGATGTCGAAATGGCGAAGATGATGCATGGTTTTGTAGAAAAGGAGATCATGCCGGTGCGGCATCAGATTGACGATGACAAGGACCACACGTTAATCAAAAAGATCTTGCAGGGGTTGACAAGCGTGGGCATGCAAAAGGGGCCCTTCCCGCCGGAGTACGGCGGGATGGGGGCTTCATCGGTGGTCACCAGTGCTGTGTTGCACGAGGAGCTCTCCCGGGGAGACAGCGGTATCTGCACCGCATTCAATGTCGGGGCCTGGGCATGGTTTCCAGCTCTCGTATCCGGCAACAAGGCGGTGTTGGACGCCTTTGCACCCATGTTCTGCGGCGACCAGCTGAAGCTGGGCTGCTTCGCCATGACCGAGCCCGGCGGACCCCATGGGGGCGGTGGCTGCGACATCGAAAATCCCTCCCTGCACGGGAAGAAGATCAGGACCATGGCCAAACTCGACGGGGATGAGTGGGTCATCAACGGACAGAAGATGTGGACATCCAACAGTAGTGTAGCAGACCTCTATTGTGTGCTGTGCACCACCGACCCCGAGCAGGGGGACGAGGGAATTGCCTTGATCTACGTCCCGGCGGATGCCAAGGGCCTCTCCTTCGGCAAGTGGGAACAGAAGGCGGGGATGGAGGCCGATGTAAATGCCGCCATGTATCTTGAGGACGTGAGGGTCCCCAAGGAGTACCGGGCGGCTGGTCCGGGGAAGGATGCGGAGCTGCTGCATTTCAACGTGATGCTCGCGCGGATCGTCACCGCGGCCTCAGGGTTGGGAAATGCCCAGGCAACCTTTGAGACGGTGCTGAAGTATACCGGTGAACGGATCGTCGCGGATAAGCCCATCAGGGACCACTCCATTGCCGCGGGAATGTTGGCGGATATGGCCATCGGGATAGATACCGCTAGGAATGCATATCTGATGGCGGCCTATATGGTAGATCATCCCGAAACATACGGCCCCCCCGTTTCTGATTTTATCCTTTCCAAGGCCAGCATTGCGAAGGTCCACGCAGCCGAGGTGGCGGTGATGGTAACCAATAAGGCCATGGAGCTTATGGGTTCATACGGCTATGTCAGGGATTACAACGTAGAGAAGTATTGGCGTGATTGCAAGATCGTACAGCTCTGGGAGGGCGGAGCACAATTGGGCAGATTCGATGTCTGTCGCGGCTATTACGATTGTAAACTGTAATACATAATGATAAAAAAGGAGGAACAAGATGCCTCAATTCGATAGAAGCTATTTTGTGACGGAACCGCTTCGGGAAGTAGCTGTTCCCGGTATCGACTTGGTAAAAGGGAGGACATATCCTACCATGACCTATATGGGCAGTGACCTGGTGCCGGCGGCCAACGATTATTTGGAATTCGGCTGGATCTGGGAAATGCCCGATCCCAACCCGCATATCTTTGAACATGTTCATCCTAAACACGATGAGATCGTCATGCACATCGGCTCCGATCCTCACAACCCCGAGGACCTCGGCGCGGAGATCGAATATGTGGTGGGGGGGGAAACGTTGATCATCAATAAGACGTCGTCCATTTTTATACCCAAGGGGGTAATGCACGGCCCGTTGATCTGGAAAAGCTTCAAAAGACCGCACATTCAGATGACGATCATGCTGGGGGCACGCACCCTTGCGGAAGCGGCCCCTGCCGATCACACGGTCAAATGACCATTACCCGGGGGCAGCTACCCTTGCGGAAGCGGCCCCTGGTGGAGAAAAGAGAAAAAAGAGGGGCGATGTTGCTCGTCGCAATGCGACGTATCGTTCATAGACCTGCAACTAAGCACTGAGTAGTCAGAATCAGGGATAACAGAGGGGGCATGCCGGGTATCCTGGCCGCCCCCTTTACTCCTCCCACCCCAGCCCACCAGACCCCGGCAGGGAAATGCCTTCTAATAAGGAAAGTGACAGGCCACGTGTCTATTGTCAATAAGGCGCAGAGAGGGCGCTTCTCGCTCGCAGTGCTCTTGTCGTCGCGGGCATCGAAGCTGAAAGACACAACCCCAGGTAGGCTGTTGCGCTGCATCACCACCATTGGTTTCTTTCCAATTCCCCCCCGCACTATCCATGAGCAGTCTCGTATAAGGATGCAATGGTTGAGAGATCACCAAAGAACTGGGGCCTATCTCCACGATCCGCCCTGCGAGCATAACCCCCATCCTATCACTGATCTTGCGGGCAAGTCCGATATCATGACTGACAAAGAGCATGGTCAATCCCTGCTCGATCTGGAGGTCGAGGAGAAGCTTCAGCACCTTTGCCTGCACGCTCGGGTCAAGAGAACTGGTGGGTTCATCGGCTATGAGCAGCGACGGGGCAAGCACCAGTGCCCGGGCAAGGCAGACGCGCTGGAGCGCCCCCATATTGAGCTCATGCGGATACCGCTGCAAAAAGGCGTCATCCGTGGAGAGATGGACTGCGGCCAGGATTGCTTTGACCAGTTCCGTGCTCTCTGCTCGGTCCTTCCCCTCACCCTGTATGAAGAGTGGTTCGGCTACGGCCTCAGCAACGGTAAACCGGTGACTGATCGATTCGGCGGGGTTTTGGTAGATGACCCCGATCTTTCGCGCCAGGGACTTGTGGTCTTTCTTTATCCATTGATCCATGTCCTTGCCAAAAAACATGCGCCTCCCCTGATCAGGCTTTAGCACGCCCGCCGCGATCATGGCCAGGGTCGTCTTCCCCGATCCGGTCTCCCCCACGAGAGCCAGGAGCTCCCCTGCCCTCACGTTCACCTCGACGGGGTTGAGCGCCCGTGTCTTGCCATACTGTTTGGCCACCCCTTTCAGCTCCAGCAGATTGACAATGCCGCGGCGCAGACAGCGCACCGTGTGATCTGCTACCTCTTCCAGGGCCACGACTCCCTCGGTGCACGGCTCTATGGCTTGTGTACACCTGTCTTGAAAAAGGCATCCGGTAGGAGGTGCGTGACCATCGCTATGAGACGACTCACGCACCTGAATATGTGCATGGCGGTACTGTGCTGCATCCGCATGACCGTGCTGATGGACGATTCGATAGAAGGCGTCACCGCGTATGCCGCCGAGATCCCGTGCGGTGCGCATGGCCGGATAAGACCGGCCGAGGGCCATCGTGTAGGGGTGAAGCGGGTTTGAGAGCATCTCATCTGCCGGCAGGGTCTCCATTATCTGACCGAGATAGAGAACACCCATGGCTTCGGCATTGTGCATGGCGAATTCCAGGTCATGGGTGATGAGGAGAAGCGCCTTCCCCCGGCCTTTGGCTTCTTTTATGATTTCAGCCACGAAGCCCTTGCTCAAGGCATCCAGGGCCGAAGTCGGCTCATCAAGGATAATCACCGCCGGATCCAAGACCATGGCCATGGCCAACAGGACCCGCTGGACCTGGCCGCCGCTGAGCTGATGCGGGTATCTGGAGTGGTACTCCCTTGATAGCCCTATTTCTTCTAAGAAGCGGGCCGCCCGCTTCCTGGCTTTATCTCTGCCCACACCTTCGTGCTGCATGATCGGTTCCGCTACCTGATCAATAATCCGGTGGACCGGATTCAGGCTCGCGGCCCCATCCTGAAAAACCATGGACAGCCTTTTCCAGCGCATCCGGTTGAGTGCCTCCTCGTCGGAAAAATCAATCTCCTCCCCTTCTAATAAGATTCTTCCCTCTTGTTCGGCATTTGGGGGAAGCAGTCCGAGACAGGCCTTGCCGAGGGTGGTCTTGCCCGACCCGGATTCCCCTACGAGGGCATAACACTCTCCAGCCTTGATTTCCAGGCTCACGTCCTCAAGGGCCTGTATGCCGTGGCCTCCGTCACGGTAGATGACGCTGAGCTTCCTGATATCGAGGCTCATACGGTCTTACCCCGTGCCAATTCAAGGCCAACCTGATCGAGGACACAATCCCCCCCGCACCAGACTATCAGATGTTTCATGTCACGCAACCTCGGCACCTCGCAATCTGGGATCGATGATGGGTTCAACTGCGTATCCGATAAACGTCAATCCAACGATCGTCAGGGATAACGCGATTCCTGTCGGAAGGAGCCACCACTGCCAGACAGGGAGGTAGCTGAAGCTGAGGGCGTCTCGCATCATCATGCCCCAGCTGACCATCGTGGGATCACTGATCCCCAGAAAGGCGAGGCCGGCCTCCATGAATACGGCCCTCCGTATACCGTAGATGAAGTCCACCAGCAGAAGAGGACCCAGGGCAGGGACGATGTGCCGCCAGGCAAGGTAGAGCTTTCCGGCGCCGAAGGACCTGGCCGCCGCAACGTACTCCCTCTCTTGGTGTGAGAGCGCCTGTGCCCAGATGATCCTGGCCCCGCCCTGCCAGCTCAGGAGCGCCAGGAGAACGATGAACATCAGTATGCCGGGCTTGACGTAGGCCGCTACCAGAATAATCACGATGACCATGGGGATCACGATGAAGGCATCGACCAGCCTCATCACGATCCGCTCGTAGAGCCCTCCGATAAGCGCTGCCGATACCCCAAAGATCGTCCCCAGGAGGGTCGCCAGAACGCCCACACCAAACCCGACCAGCAGGGAGGTCCTGGCGCCAAAGACCAGTTGGCTCCAGATATCTTGGCCCACATGATTCGTGCCCAGCAAGTGGCTCACAGACGGAGCAAGGAGGGCTGCTGTTGATTGCTGATGTGGGTCATAGGGGGCTATCAGCGGCGCCAGAAAGGCCATCACTATCATCACGAGCAGGATGACGAAACCTGCCTTGGCAGGATTGCTCCCCATTATTTCCTTTTTCACATCAATATGCACGGCTCACCTGTCTTACCCGGGGGTCCAGTGTGGTATAGGAAAGCTCGACGAGGAAGTTGATAGCAAGCACGGCTACGGCGACTACCAAGAACAACCCCTGAATGATCGGATAATCGCGGGCCATCATGGCCTCATAGGCAAGGTAGCCCACGCCGGGGTAGGCAAAGACCAGCTCGACAAACAGGGCCCCGGTAACTACCCGACCGGCCCAGATACCCGTGTGGGTTACCACCGGCAACATAGAGTTCCTGCCGGCATGCCGGTATTTAAGTGCTCCTTGGGAAAGGCCCTTTGCCCTGGCAGTGAGGATATAGGGCTCCTTGAGGACGGTAATCATGGTGTTGCGGGTCAACAGATAGCCGCCGGAGAGATGGGCCAACGTCAGGGCGGCTACCGGCAACATCAGGTGCTTGATTACATCCAGCACGGCAGCCCAACCCGTCAGACCGGAGTAGGGCGTCAAAGCCCCGGCGAGGGGGAATACGCCCCATGTCACACCGAAGATAATGAGCAGCACCATCCCCACGAAGAAGTCCGGGAAGCCGTTCAGGGTCATCAGTCCGGCGAGCATGGTGCGGTCGGTCCCGGAACCGCGCCGCCAGCCGGACTCAATACCCAAAACGATCCCCAGTATGGTGGAAAGCACCAGCGCCGTCCCGACCAAAAGCAGGGTCCAGGGGAGGCGGCCTAACACAACCGAGAGTACCGGCGCATTATAATAGTAGGAGTACCCCAGCCTTCCCTGGAACAGCGCCAGGACGTAGGCGCCAAATTGCCGCCATATCGGCTGGTCGAGGGCGAAGCGCTCTACAAGCTCGGACTTGAGCTGCGGGGTCATAGCAACCAGCGCTTCTTCTCCGTAGATTGCCGTGAGCGGGTCCCCCGGCATCATTCTCGGCAGCAGGAAGTTCAGGGCCAGAATGAATGCAAGGGCGATGACGTAGGTAATGATATTCCGCCTGCTAAACAACGCCTGCCTGATTACCCTTCATGTTTGTGGCCTTTATCCCCCGGCGGGGTCAGATATCGCACCAGCGGCCAACTCCCTGTGGATCTGCTCCAGCCAGGGGGGTATCTTAACCGCACCGACAGGATAGTAGCTGGGATTGTAAGGCTTGATATCTATGACCGGGCTGCCATCGACTGCATCCAGTCCCTCAACCTTCAGAAGGTTGCCGCTGCGCTCGAGCAACCGAACCACAATGGCGCAGAGGGGGTTGGGCCGGGCGGGACTGCAGGTGGCAAAAATTCCCACCAGCGGCAGATCCTTTCTCCCCATGGGGTGAGCCTTCACGATGGACCGTCCCTCCTCTGAGACCCGATGTGCCCAATAGAGCACCAGGCAATGGGAGAAATCTTCAATCCCATCGAGGATACCCGTGAAGGCCGCATCAATCAAGATCTCGGAGACAACTGCCCGTTCCTCAGTTGCCCTGTCCGCCCGCATCTTCCAGCTTAAATCACCGGACTCAGCAACCAAGCTCGGCTCTGTAAGCGGACTTTTGACCAGGCCTACCGGCCTCAATACCATACCGCTTTCCTGTCGATTGTCACGTCTTGTTTTCGGCAATCTCGTTCTCCTTTGTGTTACTTCACAAAAGCCATCCTGTTCAGGGGAAGAGGAACACCAACGGCAATGCCGTCCTTGGTGAAGTAGAGATCGACTGTGCCGTCGTGTGCCCAATACCACTTAGGGTAGTAAAGGGTCAAGGCCGGCAATTCCTCGGCATAGAGCTCCTGTATCTCGGCAACCAGATCTTTTCTCTTGTCCGGATTCATCTCCGTAAGCTGGGCTTGGAGGAGCCGGTTTAACTCCTCGTTGGAATCGTACCGGGCGCTGAAAAACCCCGGACCCGTAATAGCCTTGTTCAGAAAAGAGGGCTCGTAGAGACCCCCGTGACCGTATATGGAGAGATCGAAATCCCATGCCGCTACTTTGGCATCAACCGTCTTTGCCTCCAGGGTCTTAAAATCGATCCTGATACCCGCCGCCTCCAGCTGCTTCATGATGAAGAGCCCTACCTCCTTGAACTGGCCGGTTGCGATAAGCCCCAGCCGCAGCTCCTGCCCGTCTTTGGCAAAATACGCCCCCTCCCGCTTGTAGCCGAGTCCTTCCAACAGCTGCTCGGTCTTCGCCGGGTCGTATCGATACTGCGGTGTCTTTGGATTATACCAGCTGCTGGTCGGCGGCACCATACCGGGGCTGCCGGCAACGGCGTGCCCGCGCTGGGTAATCTGCACCAGTGCATCACGGTCTATGGCATAGGCCAGTGCATGACGGAATTGCTTGGAGGAGAGGGGTGTCTTTTTATGGTTAATGCTCATCTTCGCGTTCCAGGAGACCGGCGCGGTAATGACGGTGAGCCCTGCCTCTTTCATTTCGGAGACAATCTCAGGCGGTATTGAGCCGGCATTCGCCGATCCTCCCTTCAATGCTGCCGGGATCATCTCTGCACTGATCTTGACGAACCGGATTTCCTCCACCGCCGGCTTTCCCAGGTAGTAATTGTCGAAGGCCTTGTAGCGATAGGTGCCATGCCCTTTGCTGTAGTCGGCAAGGGTGTAGGGTCCGGTGCCGATGACCGCCTCTGGTCCTGCGAATTGAGCGGGCTTGTCAGCACCTTCCCATATGTGCTTGGGCAGGATGGGCTGGGTCCC
>Ga0315537_1000379_pt1 | contig 34464 bp, 31 predicted proteins | sample SalMarSW160270MG_FD_203091 | JGI IMG/M metagenome (GOLD analysis project Ga0315537, IMG submission 203091) | Salt marsh sediment microbial communities from the Plum Island Ecosystem LTER, Massachusetts, United States - Salt Marsh Sediment SW1602-70 ... | reverse complement strand
AATACGTCCGGGAAACTTTTCTCTTATATTTTCCCAGAGTCCCTTATCGTTATTCTGATCCGGAAAAGAGGTTCCTTTTACCCTATCGGCGTTATTCAATTTTATTAAAGATGGCTGGAAATGGCCATAAATAAGAAAAAGAGAAGTTCTTAAAAGTGTTGCTAAAAATGTAATCAAAAAATAAATGACGCCTGCCCGACCGGTAAGGGGAATTACAATAAAAAGGGTGGTGGGAAGGTGAAGAAAATATGCGGGCAGCTGATTGACGAAATTCGCCAAAAAAAGTTGCAGGCGGGAAATTTTTTCATCCTTATAAAAATCGAGCAGCATGGCATTGGCAGTAACGCCTGAAACAAAAGCCGTGGTAAACGCTGCACTGCACCGGTTGCCAAGATTGCCGAATCTGAAAAATGGTCCGGCCAGCGCGGCTAAGAATTTTGTCCATCCCGAAGCCTCGATGACCTGGCCTGCCACAAGTCCGACTCCGATAAAGAACATCAGACGGGCAAGGGGCCATAAAAGCCTGGAAATAACTTTCTGACTGCCGAGACCATCAACCATAACCATTCCAAAGATGAGTATGGCAGCCGATATGCCTAAGGACAGGGCCGGTGCTTTATATTTGGCTTTAGACTTCAGATGTGCCATTTTCTTTTTTCTGACCGGCTATTATAATTGTCCAATATTCCGGCGGTCTGTTATCAAGTTCCTTGATGTTTCTTATAATCTCCTGTTGCGGAAGCCCGCAGTTTGTGACGCCTACACTGTTCTCAAGGCGATTGGCTTCATCAAGAGCGGAGGTTATGTCTTTTACATTACGGTATGCTTTCAGAAAAACCACGGTTTCCGGTTTCACGGAGAGCTGTCTAAATCGTTCTCCCCCCTTGGCGCCGGAAGTAATTAAAAGTGATTCTTCACCCTCTACAAGAGGGGTATTCAAACAGGCGGCCGATGCCTGGTAAGAAGTTATGCCGGGTATGCTGATAACCGGCTGGTGTGGCGCCAGGGTCTGGATAGTCTTTAAAATGTAACCATAGGTCGAATAGGTCATGGGGTCACCCATGGTTATAAAAGCCACATTATATCCCTGTTCCAGTTCTTTAAGAATTGTCAGTGCATGATCCTTCCATGCTTTTTGCGTTTCATTCTTATCCCGTGTCATGGGAAACCGAAGCATCCTTATGGGCGTCAGATCCGGAATGTGCGGTTTTGCAATGCTTATGGCCAGGCTGTAACTCTTTTTTGTGGAGGCTGCCGCAAACACAATATCCACACGATTTAATACTCGTGCGGCCTTTAGGGTGATCAATTCCGGATCACCGGGTCCGACACCCAAGCCGTATAAAATCCCTTTTTTGTTTTTCATAGGTTCCTCATTCATCACCCTGTCTGATGTTTTATTTTGCCCTGAAAAACCTGGTCCTTTAGGCCAGGATTCTTTACTATCTCAAAAAGTTAAACGGTTACAGCCATTTTTCCTAAAGCATTTACCACGCTTGCCGCAATGTTTGAGCCTCCCTTTCTGCTCGCGTTGGAAATATAAGGATAATCCATCCCAATCAGTGCGGCCTTTGATTCCGCTGCATTTACAAATCCCACAGGAAGCCCGATAATTAGAGCGGGTTTGGCTTTATCTTCCTTTACCCGTTCAATGAGGCGAAAAAGTGCTGTGGGTGCGTTACCGATAACATATATGCCCTCTGTAACCTCGGGAATGGCGGCATCCACAGCCACTTCCGCCCTTGTTTTTCCGGTCCTTATCGAAATCTTTATTACTTCCGGATCATTAATATAACATTTTATGGTGCTGCCGAAGCGCTGAACCTCTTGCTTGCGAATACCGGCTTTTGCCATATTCGTATCCGTAATGATGGTTTTTCCTCGACGGATGGCGTTTACTCCTGCTGTGATCGCTTTGGGGTGGAATCGAACCGTCTTTATATATTCAAAATCAGCAGAGGTGTGGATCATCCTCTGCACAATCCGCCATTCATCAGAAGAAAAATTATGGGGACTCGCCTCTTGATCAATAATTTTAAAACTTAAGGTTTCGATTTCTTCGGGTTTCATTACATTTGTTCTCTTTTTTGTTTATACTGAAGACAGGATTGGACAAATTGTTTGCCCACTTCCGGACAACTGCCGAAATGAAGGTGATTGTAACTTCCCAAGGTGTGGTTCACCATATATCCTTCTTTTGTTATTTTGATTCCTTTCCTGGGCGATACCTGATACACCGTCTCTACATTTTCAGAATATTCTGTTAATTCCGAATAGTGAAATTCATGCCCTCTGACCGTTTGGCCCCTTTTTCCGATAACCGTATCTTTTGTAAAGGTTATTTCCCGATATCCTAATGATTTTAAGCGGGTAAACATGAATGTAACAAATGGAAAGCATCCGGTCATGGGAAACAAGTTTCCGTTGGTGTCGCGTATTTCCCTGCAAAGGTACATGAATCCACCGCATTCTCCATAAATGGGCATGCCTTCCAGGCTTTTTCCCTTAATCTGCTTTCGCAAACCTGAATTTTTAAAAAGCTGTTTTGCGAAAAGCTCAGGATACCCGCCGCCCAGATATAATCCGTCCAGATCATCCGGAAGATATGCGTCGTTAATGGGGGAGAAACAAACGAGTTCTGCACCCTGTTCCGTCAGTATATCGAGGTTATCTGCATAATAAAAACAGAACGCATTATCCATTGGCAGCCCGATTTTTACCTTAAAGCTTACAGAATGTTCTTGAGACTCCTGTTTTTCTTTGTGAGTTTTCAACTCCGGAAGAAGATTCAAAAAGGAATCAAGATCCAGAGTATTTTCAATGATATTTGCAAACAGATCGATCTTTTCTTCGCCAAACGGATGATCCTCCTGAGTGACAAGACCCAGGTGTCTTTCAGGAATCAATATCCCCTTATTATGAAGAATACCCCCCAAACAGGGCATGGTGACATTATCCTTCAGAGCTTCCTTTAAATACTCCAGATGCCGGCTGCTGCCTATATTATTAAAGAGAACACCGGCATATGTAAGATCAGGATCAAACCGTTCAAACCCCTGAACAAGGGCTGCAGCGCTCCGGGCCATACTTTTGGCATTAACAACCAGGATGACCGGAAGGCCGAGCCATTTGGCCAATTGGGCGGTAGAGCCGGCTTCGCTCTTGCCGTCATAACCGTCAAAAAGGCCCATTACCCCTTCAACAATCGCAATATCGGCGGATTGGGTGTGCTTGAGAAAATTATTCACATTATATGATTTTGAAAGCATCCAGCCGTCCAGATTTCTGCTGGCGACTCCGGTGATACGGGTATGGTGACCGGGGTCAATAAAATCAGGCCCTACTTTAAACGGGGCCACATTAAGACCGCGTTTCGCTAAAGATGCCATAAAACCAAGGGTAACCGTGGTTTTCCCGCATCCGCTCATTGTGCCTGCTATGATCAAACCTTTAATAGCAACCTCCTTATCCGTTAATTTTTTGGGATAAAGGAATCACATTGAGTGCTTCCTGGATATGTCTGCAGAGGATATCGATGATACTTGGCTGAAAACCGAGACCCGCTTTTTCAATTGAAACCAGAATTTGTTCCTCTTCAAAAGCTGTTTTCCAGGAATCTTTCTCTCCTGAAAGGTCTTCTATGAAATGCACCCCTGCAACTATCATAAAAGGGATAAGCAAAACTTTTTTAAAGCCCGTTTTCTTAACCATTTCAACTAGTTTTTTTCTCGAAGGATATCCTTCCACCACACCCATAAAAATCCTGGGGCCGAATTTTTCACGAAACATGTGATGCAAGGCCATATATGAAGACCATGCAGGATGATCTGTTCCATGTCCGACCAGGACAACCGCTTCATTTGCATAGTCAGGAAAGGTGCTGCCGAGTTCATTCACCACATCCTCATAATCCTCGGGACCGCTTAAAAGAGGCAGTCCGATGGATGTTCTTACAGGACTCTGTTTCACCTCCTGGACCAGACGGTAGAATTCATGACCGCAGAGAAGGTGCAGGGACTGAACAATGGACCACGGATAACCTTCAGCGACAAGATCGGACAGTACCTGTTGGGGGCTCTTTAAATCAATGTTTTTTCTCCTTTTGCTAAAATCCCTGATCATCCTTGATGAATAGGCCCATTCTATTTTATGGTTAGAAAATCTTTCTCTGATAATCTTGTCCATATAATCATAGGTATCCATCGCCTTTGTGGTGGTGCCGAAAGCTGTTATAACAATAGGTGTTTTCATCTTAGGCATCTATCTCCCCCTTGCCTTGTCTTTTTGCTCTTTGCTTCATTTTCTTCCTGGGTCCTGCCGGTTGTTTTTGCAATTACCATTTTGAACTGGTCTAACTGCTGGGGTGTAAGCAGGCCATATAATGAAATAATATTGGCCACGAACTGCTGGAGCATCGGATTGTTGCATGTATGCTCGCAGCAGGCCACACCTTTTTCGATCACATTCATGGCATATGTTCTGGCCAGTTTTTTCTTCATCTCTTCCGGGGTCTTCCAGTATTTCTTGCGGTCTGCCTCCAGCATCCTTGCAGCTATGGATTGCTCGGCCCAGGGATTATTCTTGTCAAAAAACTCTTTTAAATCAAGGCCGTATTTATCTTCGATGTAACATCTCAAGAAGTTCGGGTAACTTTAAAAAATCGTTTATGTAATTATTATCGTCATTCTCGCGAAAGCGGGAATCCAGTGATTTTTCAGATTTTCTGGATTCCCGTTTTCACGGGAATGACGTTTGGTACCAGAACTTATTGAGAACTTACCCTGGCCTGCCTCAACTCACCGGCATCATTATTATTGTACCCCTTTTTTAGAAGTGCTTTTTTAATCTTTTCATTATGAATAGCCACAAAGTTTTCCACATCCTTTAAGGAACCTGCCATCCGTACGGCCCTGTTCAGAAGTTTTATAACCTGGGCGAAACTATCGCGGTAACGTCCTGATGTCTGAAGCAGGACATCGATCCTGGGCCGATTGAGAATCGGCCCGGGGATTGGTTCAATATCCACAACCTGGTCCTTTTTGTCCCATACCGGTGTTATGCCTAAAAGATTAAGCGCAGCAGACTCATTAACTCCTTCATTTCTCTGGGTTTCTGTGCTCCAGAGTATAATACCCAGTTTATTGGGATAGGAGCCATTTTTTTTCCTATAGTCATTAATCATGCCACCTGCCAGCTTCTTGCCAAAGGATATAATGTTCCACTTCTTCTATAGCATCTACTTTAAACTCCTTTTTAAGCCAGAAATAAAAGGCAATATACTGATGATGGGGATAGAGTTTCGGATCATGGTACAATTTATCCGGATCTTCACTATGCCCCCTGGACGGCTGGGGCAGAAGGATAATATTCCCCGGATCGACCCAGGGGATAATAATTTCACCATTTTTTATCATGACATCTGAATCTTCGGGCCGGCCCCACTGGCGGATTACCGCTTCTTTAAAATCGGGATCTAATTTTGCAAACCATTTGTTATATGTCAAGACGTGGATTCGTATGAGACCTCCTGCAGACATCAGTTTCTCCAGTTCTCCAGGCGCCCACGAACCCACATTCCTGTCGTTTAAAAGTATCCGTTCCTTTATTTCCTCTTCAGTCGGCAATCTGCCTTCAATTTTATAGCCATTCTTCTTCATGGCAGGAAGGATATTTGAAATATACCTGAAGAGATTCAGGTAGCTGGCGCCGACATTCTGCTTTCCCGGAGGGTGATTCCAATAAAGGATGGCAATTTTTATTTCCGCGTTCGGTTTTATCTGAATCCTGTGCCATGCCTTTATTCGCCGGATCAGAAAATCGATGTTTTCCGGCATAGGAACGGTATCATAAACCACATCCGTCATTCCCTTAAGTCTTGCAGCCGATTTTCCACCGACCATTGTAGGTTCTATTGCGCCGTTTTGTTCAGGTATGCATACCTGCCATGCGACCCTTATGGGAGAAATTCCCCTGTCAGACTTTTTCCACTGGTCAATGATAATCGAATGAGCGGTGAGAGGCATGGAAACAGGGGCATTTATTTTACGAAGGATTGTTTGTGTTTCTTCAGGAAAACCCCTTAAAAATCTAAAAGAAAAGCCGCATATTATTTGAATCCGGGGTTGTCCGCTTTCATCCAAAAAGTATTTTTTCAATGACTTATGATAATGAGGCCTTCCATAGACGGGCAGAGCATTGATTCCTTCCCTTTCTAAAGCATGAATTATATGTGCTTCTATCTTACCCCTTTCCCTTAATGCGGAAACGTGAAAAGTATATATGCCGACCCAGAACCCGTCTGGGGAATACTTTCCGGTTTTGCGATACCAATCAAGATACGACTCAAAGTCAGGAAAGATCTTTTGGGCATCGGGATGAAATATGCCCGATTTCGGGAGCGTGAATGGCCTGCCATAAGTTACTTTATCTCCCTCCCCGGACAGAGCCAGCAGAATAAGATTCCTGACATTTTCCTTGGTTGGGGGAGAGTAATACTTTTCTGTCTGAATATTCAGCGTGAAACCTTGCTTTTTCAGCTTGTCAGCAAGATATGCACAGCTAAGGCTATAAATCTTCGGCTTCTTGTCTGTTAAATTTGCGGGCAGGTTGCCGGCAAGGAAACCGACAATCTCACTGTGCATAAAATCACCCATGATGATTTGTGCGTCCTGTATGTGATCCCCCTTGACCGTTTTATTTCTTATTTTCCGATCCGTATAGAATTCAAAGGTATAGCGCTCTGAAATTTTAGAAAGTTCTTTGAGTTCTTAGAATGTTCCGGCCACAATAAGGCTGTCTCCGGCCCCGATTAGCATGACAATTTTCTTTTTATCCGGATTTGCAAGGACCATGGAGGGAAGGAAAACAAAAACTATAAATACAAATAAAAATCTATTCGATCTCATTGATTTGTCCCTCTGCCAATTCATCCGGAATATAGATTACCCGGCCGTCTTTTAACTGATAGGCTGTTCCGAGTCTCACTCCTTCATCACCGCCCACTTTCCGCTCTGTCACCTTCTTTACCTTGATCTCTTTTCCCTTCTTGGTAACGATTCGCCATTGATCATCAACTTTTTTCATGATTGTGATTTCACTTTCTGGATTGAAGAAATCCAGAATCTGGTAAGTGGCCATGAGGGAAAGAAGCAGGGCCACAATAAAGACAAGTGCCACGTCAAAAAGATTCGCTACACCGAGCAAAGGGTCTTCCTGCTTTGCTCTTCCAAGACGTCCCTGGCGGCTATTTTTCAGATATTTCATTTAAAAGCCCCCCGTCCGCCTCGCTCCGCTTGGCTGGAGTGCGGACCTCGATCCCCCTTTACAAAAGGGGGAAGAACCTAAGGAATTAATAATTGACCATTGCTCAATGTTCAAGGTTCTGTGTCATCGCTTCAGTAATTAGGTTTATATGACGCATATCTTCGGTGACCCAGCGTTCTTTGACGACTGAAAAGAAATGGGCCGTGATCCCAATTGCCAATCCCACAACTGTAGTTGTAAAGGCCAGAATAAGGCTGGATGAAAGCTGCGCCATATTTCCCTGGGCCAGACCAGCGAGGCCTGTACCCATGGGAATAAGTGTGCCCATAAGCCCAAGACTCGGACCGATGCGTACGATCAGGCGTATCTTGTCCACCTCCCTGATCAGTGAATGTTCTTTGCGTTGATTCAGATCTTCCACCTGTTCTTCCACGAACAGGCCGTCACCCTTGATAATCTCTTCTAATTCCCTTGCATAGTGTGTGATATGGAGAGGCAGATTCACACCAATTTCAGACGGAAAGTACTCTGCTTTTTGAATCGTTTCCAGACAACCTGCCAGGAGACCATTTAATCGAAAATGTCTTCGCTTTATCCATTCCGCCATAAAGCCCCCGGAATACACTATCAGCCAGAGACAGAGAAAGATGAGCAGAATTACCACCGGAGAGAGCAGGGCTGTTGAAATCGTGTACAGGATGGTTTGAAAAGCGGGAAAGATATTCACTTAATTCCTCCTTTGGCAAAGTAAGTCTTTATGAATCCGGCACATCCCAGAATAAAGACAATTATTCCTAAAATTGAAGTGTGAACATGGTCTACCTGGTTAACCGGACTGTTGGAAACGGCCATGGCAAAGGCAGCCTTTATCTCCGGGTAAATCGGTGCGATGATAACTGTAAAAAGGAAGTAAAGGGCAATTAAAGTCATGGACAAACCCAGAAAAGAATTCCCGGAACCGATTTTATGGCGAAACGGGAAAATAATAGCGCATGTAACAATAATTATGCCGCTGAAAAGGGCAAAGAGGGTTAAGGTGGTTAAAACGGGTGATAAGTCAAAAAGTGAGTAGGCAAAGGTCATGTTAAGCAGGATCACCGTTGCGCATACCGGGCAGGGCAAAATCAAAAGCAAACTGGCCCGAAAGGGAAGATGACTATGTTCGGCAGGGTTTTGAAGGAGTAGCTTACCTCCCCAGAGAAGAAGCCCCAGAGCCACTGCGAAATGAAGCAGCATACCGTACTGGAGCATATTTACAAACTGATCTAAATAATTTAACAAATTAAAATGGGTAATCACGGAATAGAGGCAGAAAAAAAGGATTAGATAGACGAAAAGGCTTCCTCCTATAAAGATAATTCTTTTGCCTATTGAGACGGTTTTGTTGTATATCTGTGCGCCCAGACCCAGACCCACCTTAATTCCGAAAACAGAAAAAGCAACAAGGACACCTGTTATCCAGAGTTGTTTTAACATTGTTATTTACTCCTTAACATCATTGGGATTAACTGTTTGTTACCCGGATTTGATTATATCTTCTTCCGCTTCCAGCCCGTAAACAATAGGGCTAAGAGACCCACGGCAACGACCATCACCATCCATTCGGAACCTGAAGCGGTTACTTTTGTATCTTCCGGTTTTTCATCCACCATTTCAAAGCCTTCAATCTTTTTCCCTTTAGTTTTGGCCTTTACGCTCTCTTCCTTTTGAATCTCCTCGATGGTCTTTTTTAAACTCTCCTGGACTTTTTGGCGTGCCGCCTCATTTTCCTCCTGGGTCCTCCCGGTTGCTTTTGCAATTACCATTTTGAACTGGTCTAACTGCTGGGGCGTAAGCAGGCCGTATAATGAAATAATATTGGCAACGAACTGCTGGAGCATCGGATTGTTGCAGGTATGCTCACAGCAGGCTACGCCTTTTTCGATCACATTCATGGCATAGGTTCGGGCCAGATTTTTCTTCATTTTTTCCGGGGCGTTCCAGTATTTCTTGCGGTCGGCCTCCAGCATCCGGGCCGCAATGGATTGCTGGGCCCATGGGTTGTTTTTGTCAAAGAACTCTTTTAAGTCAAGGCCGTATTTGTCTTCGATATAGACCTCATAGACCTGTTCCCATTTTGCACCATCAACGGCAAATGGAGTGGTCACCTGCCAGCCCCACATATGTTCTACAAATCTGTTCATCTCCCTTGCCCCGGCGTAATTTTCCTGTTTCATTCCCTCAATCCATTTGGGATTCAAATATCGGGCGCGCAGTTCCTTTCCCAAAGTTTTTTCGATATCTTCGATATAGGCGGCATCCGGGTCCTGCTGGTTGGACAGCACGACATCCGGATACTCGCCGCTCACCCGTTTTACAGCCAGGGAAAGGCCACCCAGCTCCGAAAACACCCCATCGGTGTCCATGTTCATAAAAATGTTACTGGATCTGGTGTGCATGGTCATCTTAACATCTTCAAGGTTTTTCTTGTAAGCGGATTTAAGGGGCTTCCCCCAAACATCCTTGCCGTATCCAAAAGATACAAAATTAATGAACACATCGGCGATCTCTTCGTCGCTTTCCCAGAGACCGCTGTTGGGAATGAGGTCTTCAATCGTATTGCCATAGCTGCCAGGTTCGTTGGAAAAAACCCTTATGGTGCTTAAATTCTCCGCCTCTTTTTCGTTATAGCCTTTGTTCACCAGATAATCTCTTATCTTTCGGTTGTGCACGGCGATAAAGTTTTCCACATCCTGAAGTCGGCCTGCCTGGCGCACGGCTTCATCCAAAAGAAGAATGACATTGGGATAACTATCTCTAAAGAGGCCGGAAATCTGCATATGAACATCTATTCTCGGCCGCCCGAGCACGGCTCCGGGAATCGGTTCTACCCCGGTCACCTTGTTGTTCTTGTCCCAGACCGGCTTCATCCCCAAAAGGTGAAGCGCTGTCCCGACTTGAGTCCCTTCATTACGCTGTAATTCTATGCTCCAGAAAACGAGTCCGATTTTTTCCGGATATTCTCCTTTTTCCTTTACATATTTTTCTACCATTTGATCGGCCTGTTTTTCCCCCAGGGCATAGGCGTCCTTTGAAGGAACCTTGGCCGGGTCGCACCCGTAAAAATTATTCCCTGTGGGAATGGCCTCGGGATTTCTCAAGGGGTCATTTGCTTCTGCGGAAGGCACATATCCGCCTTTCAGACCGGCAATGAGGTGGTCTATCTCAAGATGGCAGAGGCCTAATTTTTTCTCGATTTCACCTAAAGAGACCGTCTCATTTCTTTCCCGGATCAATCGGCTGAATTCCTTCAGCGCTTCCCCTTTCGGAGAAACGCCAAAAGTGTGCAGGCCATAAGGCAGATTGGCCTCCTGCAAATCAAGCAGATAATGTTCGACTTCCTCTATGGCCTCTTCGTTGAATTCTTCTAAAAGAAGGTCTTTAAGCAGCCCCAGTTTTTTAACCAGGGCCTCGATTCTTTTGAATTTCATTTCCGCCAGTTCGGCACTCCGGCTAAGGACATCATTATATTCGTTAATTAAACCTGACAACTCCCCATACTCCTCATAAGCCCCCGCCTTTTTCATGGCCGGAATAAGGTAATCTAAAATCACGCCCCGTCCACGGCGTTTGGCCTGAATCCCCTCGCCGATATCATCCATAATATAGGGATAAAGATTGGGCAGATCCTGGATGAGAACTTCCGGGGGACAGGACTGGCTGAGACCCGCCTGCTTACCGGGAAGCCATTCGTGGGTGCCGTGTGTTCCCAATGAAACAATGGCATCGGCCTTAAATACATGCTTCAGCCAGAGATAGAAAGCGGTGTATTGATGATGGGGCCAGAGTTTCGTGGAATGATACAGTTTTATCGGATCATCATTCCAGCCCCTTGACGGCTGGGGCACAAGGATGACATTGCCCAGGGTTACGCAGGGAAAGATGATCTCTTGGTCCTTAATCATGATTTTCGAATCTTCCACCTTGCCCCATTCGGCTTCGAGCTTATCCTTGTAATGTTGATCGATCTCCTCATACCATTTTTGATACTTGGCCACAGGCAGCCGGATGGCCCTTTTTGCGTTGATGAGGTCGTCAAGTTCACCCGGTGCCCATGAGCCGATATTGCGGCCGGTTTTTAAGACAAGGTTTTTAATTTCTTCTTCCGAAGGAAGTTCTCCGTCTATGTGATAGCCTTCACTGCGCAGTCGTTTTACAATCTCTTCCAGGCTGCGAAAGAGATTCAGGTACGTCGCGCCGATATTTTGCTTGCCCGGCGTGTGGTTCCAGTACATGATCACGATTTTTTTGTCCTTGTTCGGCTTTGTTTGAAGATTTCGCCAGGCATTGATCCGCTGGATGAAAAAATCGATATTTTCTTCAATCGGCTGATAGGCATAAACATCTTTGCCGGTATATACGTCCTTAAAGGCCACCCTTGCGCCAAGGACAGAAGGCTCGATCAGGCCAAAAAACTCCGGGTTGCTCATCGCATATGTAATTTCCATCGGTCCCAGTCCCTGGGGATCTTTCCGCCATTCGGGAATTGTCAAGAAATGCACTCTGACGGGATTTAAGAGCGGTACCTCCAGCTTGGCAAGGATTTCACGCGTCTTTTCAGCATCCGTAGGCGCAAATTTAAAGGAAAGGGCGGCAATCAGATTAATCCTGGATCTGCCCTGCTCGTCAAAAAAGAATTTTTCCAGTGCAATATGCGGGGGATGGGAATAAACCGGCAGCACGTTGATTCGATTCATTTCCAATTTTTCTATGAGCGAACGGATAATTTCTCCTGTTTCTCCGGGATAAACATAAGAAGACATTTCGGGAATCCCGACCCAGAAACCATCTTCTTTATAAAGTCCCATTTCCTTATACCAGGAGACATAGTCCTTGAAGCTGATAAATATGCGATCACTTTTCGGGTGAAAGATACCTGTTTGAGGCACATGCTGAGGTTCTCCATAGGTTATATCGAGACCGCAATCACGCTTGAGTAGAAAGAGAAGAAGATTCGTTATATTCTGTTGGGTGAGTGGCCGGGCATATCGTTCGACCTGAGGGTCGGAAATAATCTTTTCCAGCTTTTTTGCTACCGTGGAGAGCCCATAAACCTTTGTTTTTTTGAAGTTCGCATTTTCAATAACATACTCACTCAGACTGCGATGCATATCATTGATGATGATGATTTCGGATCGACCAATGACTTCCGGGTCGATAGCGCCGTTTTTGAGATCTTCCTCGGTATAGTAGCGCAGGTCATAATGCTCGGCCGCTTGAGGAACCTTGAGAACCTGGGAAATGGCTTGGCTCACCTTATACGAATTGGATACCCCGATCAGCAGGGTAATATTGCCTTTGTTTTGAGTGAATGCCTGAGATGATACTAAGATAGATAGAAAAAGCACAATCATACGCATCAACATTAGCCTGTTTTCCGACTTCCGGCCTCTGACTTCTGATCTCTGATTCATAAGCTTACTCTTCCTGTACATAATTCATTCTTACGTCTTTATTGGGAATTTTAGAACCTGATTTCATATCCGATTTTGAACATACGATCCATGCCATAGTATAGATAGTTGCTGGATCCGCTGGATGATAAATCCCCCGAGACCTGGACCTCCGAGTTGAAGATATTGCTCACGCCGGCAGTTATAAAGCCTTTCCACACCTTATATTTTCCGAAAAAGTCCAGTGTAAAGTTGTTGTCGAGATTGTTTTCCCTGCTGGTCAGGAGATCGGAGATGAATTGGAGGACCAGGTTCTCCGAAAGGTAGGAGACACCCAAACTGGTCTTGAATTTGGGCCCGGTCTGATACTCTTTGCCATTGGGATCATTCGCCGTCGGGTCGGCCCAGCAACCGGCGGTATTGAAGCAGATGTCGTTCAAGAAATCGGAACGATGCGCGAAAGGGGAAACGTCTATTTGCCACTCGACGCCCCTGGACTTATAATCGCCGGCATTGAAATAGGTAAGGGGGTAGCCCTTGGACCGGTCTAATTCGATCTTATCGGAGTAATCCATATAGAAACCGGCCAGCCGAATTTGAGTGAAATCAGTATCAAGTTTGATCCCTCCCTCATATGTCCAGCCCTTTTCAGGTTTTAGGTCAGGATTCCCAACGATAAAGCTGCTCTGGTAGTAAAGGTTGGCAAACGTGGGTGCCCGGAAGGCCTTACCCACGTTTGCAAAAAAATTCAAATTCTTGGTGGCTCTGAAAGCGCCGCCAAAAGTTGGCAAAAACATGTTGTGATTTTCCCCGTCGGCATCCGCATTAATGAACTGCTTTCTGGCACCGGCAGATAGCGTTAAGCGATCAAAGAACTCTTTTTTGAGCTGAGCAAATATAGCGTAATCGTCTCGGTGGTGTTTTGCAAAGGAGGTTTTGTAGTCTGCCGCACGATGAATGTAATCTCCACCGACAGTTGCTGCCGTAGACAGAATCTCGCGCCGAAAGTCGCCTTCCACTCCGTAGTTGTAGTCCTCGTTCTTGACATCAGACTTTTTCGGGTTCGTATATTCATCTGTGTCTATTCTGCTGTAGCTAATAAAGCCTTTGATCCTAAAAGATTCCGTGTCATACCTGATATCCGCGAACTGATAGTAATCCTCTTGATCGGTACACTGCATCGGCTTGCCGGAGTCGAATATCTTTTTATAGCCCGTTTTATAGTAGGAACCCAAATAATCGATGTGAAAATTCTCAAAGGGGGTGATGTCCAGATTCAGGTTGTACTTGTTGGTGGCATCGGTATCATAGCGGTATTTTTGCGAGAAACTGCGCGAGATTTTCGTGATCCCCCCCAAGTGCTGGTAATTGAATCCCACATTGACCAAAGGGCTTTGGAAACCGACGTCGCCGTTAACATACTGGTAATTGCCGAATTCCACTGCGGCCCGGGTGGAGGTCGCCGCAGGATTCTTTTTGGTAATGATGTTGATAACACCCGACATGGCATCTGCCCCATAGAGTGTGGAAGCGGCCCCTTTCAAAACCTCAACCCTTTCAATCTGCTCGATGGGGATGGCGCTCAAGTCGTAAGTGTGCCCTCCCGCCCCCTGAATAGGAGAGCCGTTGATTAAAACCAGTTCGCCATTTTCAATTCCTCTGATTGACAGGCTGCTGGTCATACTGCCATAGCTGATGCCCAAAGGGCCATAGGCTTTATATGCAAACGAGCCTTTTCTTCGCAGCGCATCCACCAAGTTGTCGGCGCCTGTCTCTTCTAATTCCTCGGTGGTAAAGATAGATACAAATCGAGAAGATTCTTTTTCCTTTACCGGAAATCGTTCCGCCGTAACGGTGATCGTGTCAAGGGTTCCTGGTTGCTCTTCGGCAAAGGCAGGCTGCCATATTCCAAGGCTCAACACGCTCAAAAAAATAATAATCCGTTTCAGTTAAACCTCCTTCCCCCCTCGGGGTTAGATAGTTGTTAAAGGTTTTGCTGAGGTGTCCTGGCTTTCGTTCATCCTACCGGCAGCGCCTTCCCATCCTGTTTGAAAACAGGACAGTGGTATAATGCTGCTTTCGTCCCGATCACAGTTGCGGGGCAGCGGAAGATTCACACTTCCTTCCCTTTAAAAAAACCAAAAAAAATCCCCGGACCGATTTAAAATCGATCCGGGGATTTCCCTTTTTTATCCTCAAGATCTTGCAGCGAATCTCAACCACGATGATTTCGCCTTTAAGTTCAGACAGGTCTTCTGACTCTCGGATCTTTCTACTAACCGTACCTTCCCGGACCTGATGTGAATAACACACCCCGTGTCATTGGTCGTTTTGTTATTGGTTAAGACAAACAACAGAGACTATGACAATTTCCAGTGGATTTAAACGGCGTTCGTCCCCGACTACAGCGGCGGGCCCGTCCCCGATTTAAACGGGGTTCCCTATTAAGCTCAAAGCGAGCATCTGAACAAAACAAAGACTATTTAGCCTAAATAAGACAGCTACGTCAAGAAAAATATTAAACTTGTTTGTGCGGATTTGTTCTATAACTCCTGCAATTTCATGGCCCAGTATTCTCGGATAATTCAGAGATCGATGACCTTGGGTCACCATTTTAGCATCTGCAGAACATATACCGCAGGCTTTAACCTTTACCCGTACCCCGCCATCCGGGCAGTCCGGAGTTCGTATCTTCCTTATTTCCAATTTTCCGGGTTGTTTAAGGATTGCTGCTTCAGCCCTTTCAAGGTGGGTATAACCATAAGACAATATTGATTTAATTGGCTATTTGAATTGTTTTATTGCACAAGGCCCGATCCATTAATATCAAGAATATAGTGGCTGGCTAAGGAAACTACTGAGATTCTATGAGCCTATTCACCTACAAAAATAAAGGGATCTCGTATTTCTTTGGTAGTAATTGGTCTTATGTTCAATGAATACAGCAGCATATAAGTTCCACTAGTGCTACCTTGAAAGGGCTGCTCATGTGTCCTAATCGAAAACATAGACCCACGTCATTACAAATAGTAGCAATGTTCGATTCAATATAAAGTGTATTTTTTATCCGATTACGTATGTATTGACATATAAAATGGGTTTTGTTATTATTCATTTAAAAACACATTAGGAGAACACAATGGAGACCATACGTATTAACGTCAGCCTCCCCAAGAAAGTCTTTGTTGAGCTGTCTAAGGAAACAACATCCAGAAAAAGAAGCCAATTTATCACTGAAGCGATCAAGCGATCGGTTAAGGAAAAAAGGGATCAAAGACTTGCTGCCGAATACCAGGAGGCAGCTGCCGAGATCCGGGCAATCAACAAGGAACTTGAAGGAGCCGTAAATGATGGCCTCGATTAAACGCGGACAGGTTTTTCTGGTAAATTTTAGTTCCAACCGTGGGAGCTGAAGCCCGAAAAACTCGTCCGGCACTTGTGGTTTCTAACGACACAAATAATGCCTATTCTCCCATTATCTCTATCTCTCCGATTACCTCTAATGTTACTCGCGTATATTCTTTCGAGGTAGAAATTCCATCCGGCACCGCAGGGTTAAACGCCCGTTCAAAGGTTATGGTGAATCAGACCCGGGCAGTGGATAAGATCCGTCTTGTCAAAGCCATGGGACATCTCCCGGAAGAAATCATGACACAGGTGAACCAGGCATTAATGCTCCATTATGATCTGGAATAAATATGTTCTGCTAAACCTGCGGGGAACGCCAACCTATTATTCTTCCTGCCTGTCGATATTCATATATTTTCGGGGTACCGGAGTCACTCGCGGAGTTTTACCCAGGGGGCTCTCATCCACCAAAAGTGTGCAGCCATAAACTTGTTCCAGCGTTTGGAAGGTGAGAACCTCTTTTGGAGCCCCCAGCCGTATAATTTCCCCCTTATTGAGTAAAAGTAATCGATCGCCGTACATTGCCGCCAGATTTACGTCATGGGAAACCATAACCACGGTAACCCCTCTTTCATTTTTTAATTTTTCCATTAAATCCATGAGCCGGACCTGGTGGGCAAGGTCCAGAGACGCGGTGGGCTCATCCAGAAGAATAATTTCGGGTTCCTGACAAATGGCTTTTGCAACAAAGACCCGCTGCTGCTCCCCGCCGCTTAACTGGTCTAATTTCCGATGTGCCAGATGTTCTACGCCGGTAAAAGCAAGCGCTTGCGTTGCAATTTTCAAATCTTTTTCTTGTTCCAGTCCCAGCATACCCAGATAGGGGGATCGTCCCATAAGTACAATTTCGGTTACTGTAAAAGGGAAATCCACCGGTATCATCTGCGGGACAAAAGCAATGGTTCGTGCCAGCGCTTTGCGGCTATATTGATCCATGGGACGATTCAATATCTCCAGTTGATCGACTTGAGATTTCAAGATCCCGGCCATCACTTTCAACAATGTGGTTTTTCCGGAACCGTTTGGGCCTATGATAATGAAAAAATCACCGGTTGTGACAGAAAAGGTAATATTTTTCAGAGCCGGAAAATCTCCATAATAACAATTCAGATTTTTAACATCTATCGCCAAGTTAGTTCGCTTCGCTCACAATTGGAATGTTGGAATATTGGAACACTGGAATATTGGGTTCTGAGCCTCCGGCTCCGCTTTCAGCCAGTAGGGCTTACAGCCTGGAGGGTAAAATCTACGGCTCAGAGAGAAAATGGAAAAATGGGTTATTGTAAAATTCCTCTTGGCGGGAATTAAATAGAGGAATATCATCTTCTTTAAATCATTATTCCAATATTCCATCATTCCAATATTCCATGTCCGAGTTAAAAATATAAGTCTAAAAAATATCTTTATTTCCGATAGATTGTAGAATTTCCGAGACGTCATACTACCGCCGGGTTTTTTTTAATAAAAAAATAAAAAGGGGCGCACCGATCATTGCGGTAATGACCCCTGCAGGCATCTCGCCCTGTTTGGGAAGAACCCTTGCCAGGACATCGCAAGAAACAAGGTAGGCGCCTCCGCCAAGAACACATGCCGGAACAAGCACCCGGTGGTCCGGCCCGAAAACCAGTCGAAGAAGATGCGGCACAACCAGTCCTACAAAACCGACAAGCCCGCAGTAAGAAACCGTTGCGCTGACCATAAATGACGTCGTTACCAGCAGGATAACGGTTACCGACTTTATATTTACTCCCAGGGTTTGTGCCATTTCCTTGCCCATCAGCAGCAGATTCATTGAATTGGAAAACCAGAAAATCAGAATAAAACAGGGGCAAAGTATTGCAGCAAGTATTCCCACATGGCCCATATCGACCATTGAAAGGTCACCCATAAGCCAGAAGATAATATTATGAAGCCTGGAGTCCTGGGTCATAGAAACGAGAAACATGATGACCGCCGCACAGAAAGCGTTTACCATAACCCCCGAAAGAAGGAGTGCATCTTTTTTAAGAATGGTTTGTCCCGAGGACATGACCAGAATCAGAAGAAGAATGGCGATACTTCCGGCAAAGGCCGTGAGGCTTACCCCGGGAAACCTGGAGAATCCGATCAGGATTCCGATGATGGCCCCGATGGCCGACCCTCCTGAAATTCCAAGAATGTACGGCTCAGCCAGCGGATTGCGCAGCAGAGCCTGAAAAACAAGACCTCCCAGAGAAAGGGCCGCACCCACCAGGGTTGCCAGCAGAACCCGTGGAAAGCGAATCTGCCATATGATGGTATCCAGCATGGGATCAGATTCTCTTGATTTAAGCAAGCTTTGAAAAACGATTTTGATTCCACTGGTGGTCGATCCCATGGAAATCCCCAGAAACATTGCTATAAGCAACACAAGCAAAAGAGATAACGAAATAATCGACAGTCGTTTTACGAGCAATGGTGTTTTAGGTTTCACTGTGTTTCATCAAAAAGTTCGGGATGTATCAGTTTGACCAGCAACTCAAGACCGTCCACCAACCTGGGGGTGGGGCGATCAAAAAAATTGGAGTCTTCTAGAAAGATGCGCTGATCTCGAATCGCAGGGATATTGGGCCAGCGGCTCCATTCCGCTTTGACCTTCTCAAATACTGCGGCGCGTGCCATGGAGGTAATAATTAATATTTCCGGGGAAAGGGCAAGAACCTGTTCCCGGCTGAACCGCGGGTAGGCAACCGGTCCTTTGGCCAGGTTTTTTCCGCCCGCAAGGACAATGAGTTCATGCATAAAGGTATCGGTTCCTACAGATACGATAGGAGAAATACCGATCTGGAAAAAGACCCGGGGACGGTATCCGGCTTTTGACACCAGGGACTTAACTTTAAGAACCCGGGACCGCATGCGTTGCACAAGAAGGTCGGCCTGTTGGTCGGCATTCAAAAGGTTGCCGATTTCCAGAACCGTTTGCATGACCGTTTCCAGATTCCTGGGGTCTACCGCATATGCGGGTATATTAAGAGATTCCAGACGGCGGGCGACCACCCTGGGATTACCGTCCTTGATAGCGATGCAAAGATCAGGTTTTAACGCCACAATTTTTTCCAGGTTGAGCTGAACATAAGAGCCCACTTTGGGGAGGTTCACGGCCGCAGGGGGAAAGTCGCTATACAGGGTTACCCCTTTTAAAAGATTTTCCCGACCCAGGGCGTAAATGATTTCCGTGATACTCGGGGCCAGGGCCACAACCCGTTGAGGGTTATCCGGAACCGTTATCTTTCTTCCCAACTGATCTGATACGATTTTTGCGTCAGATGGTGTTCCAATCGAAATTAAAAGGACTACCGTCATCATTAAGACGATTACCATAGATGTATTTTTTATCATTCTTTTACTCAAAAAAAAACCGGACCGAAACTAAATCGACCCGGGGATTTCCCTTTTTTATCCTCAAGATCACTTAATACCTCATGTCCACGGAGGTTAACCTATTTATTCAGGCAGGTTTTCTGACTTCCCCGCCCTTTTGGCGACCTTCCCATTCCGAATGATTGGAACAGTGGTGTATTACCGCCAAAAGGGTTCCCGTATTTATATTGTAAGAAAAGGGCAGGGTTACAGCGGCGGGCCCGTTCCCGAATTTCACGGGATTCCCTATTAATCTCATACGAGCACCTGAACACACATATTTAACTAATTAAAAAATAACAAAAAAGTCAATAAAATTATAGAATCAGGGTAAATGCGTTTGATTTCGGTGCAGCGTAGCGACGGTGTGTTTCTCTTGGAAACTGACTGACTGTTTAAAGGGCTTTAGCACGCGTTAGCCCGAGCCGAATGAAATTATGACTTAAAAAATCAATAGGATAATTTAGCGACGAATTGTTCTTAATAACTCAGGCCAGGCTCGGGCTTACGGGTGCTTAAGCACAAGTTTCAGTCGGTTGGAAAGAGATACACACCGTCGTGGAGCGTTCTCCCTGTATTGGGATTCAAATGCGATTGCTCTGACTGGGATGAGTTGTACTCTTTACAATCCTTACAGAAAGGTGGTAGATTGTCAATATAGGACTATCCATGCATAACCTTAAAATATATACCAGCAACCACATGGAGATCCTTGCCGAACAACTGGCACGGATTGTCAGGGAACCCCTGCCTTCTCCGCTTGTCCCGGAGATTATCGTTGTTCAGAGCAGGGGAATGGAGCGCTGGGTTTCCATGGAGATCGCCGGGCACAACGGTATTTGCGCCAACTGTTCTTTTCTTTTTCCCAACCTGTTTTTACAGGAAATTGTTAAAAAAATAATTCCTGATCTACCGGAAGACTCTCCGTTTGATCCGGTTGCAATGACCTTCGAGATTATGAATGTATTGCAGTCATCCATTCATTTGCCGGGTTATGAAAGCCTGAAAAGGTATATGGTTGATGATAAAAACGGCATGAAGCGGTTTCAGATTTCGCAAAAAATAGCGGATTTGTTTGATCAGTACATGGTTTTCCGGCCGGAAATGATTTTTGGATGGGAAAAAGGCAAGGAAGACCACTGGCAGGCACAGCTCTGGAGAGATATTTCATCCGGAAAAGAAAACTTGCATCGAGCCCGGACGCGAAAAACCCTTCTTCAAAAGATTAAAAAACGACCCCATGAAATAAAAAATTTTCCTGATCGTATATCCATATTCGGAATATCCTATTTGCCTCCGTTTCATCTGGAGGCATTTATTGAAATATCCCGGCTTTCTCAGGTGAATCTTTTTCTGATGAACCCATGCAGGGAATACTGGGCGGAGATTGTTTCCCCCAGGCAAATAAAAGAGATACAGAAAAAATATTTAACATCAACGGGGATTACAGAGGAACTCTACCTGGAAGAGGGGAACCGGCTCCTGGCTTCAATGGGGACTTTGGGGAGAAATTTCTTTTTAATGATCAGCGGGATCGATTGCCGGATGTTCGAACAATTCAAGGATCCGGACGAGCATCATATGCTTTCTAAAATCCAGTGGGATATTCACAATTTAAAGGACCGAAAATATTACCCCCAAGATTCGGTCCCCGACCTTGAACCCGGCGATATCGCTTCCCCATTCCCTAACACGGACACCATGCAACAGGTTGTTGACACGTCAATTCAGATTCATTCCTGCCACAGTCCCATGCGGGAAATTGAAGTTCTCCATGATAATCTCCTTGCCATGTTTGAAGAAGATCCTGACCTTTTGCCCAAAGATATTGTGGTGATGGCCCCTGATATAGAATCCTATGCACCATTCATACAGGCCGTGTTTGACGCGCAGACAGATAAAGCACTTCGGATTCCTTTCACTATTGCAGACCGGGGATTAAGAAAAGAGAGCCGTATCATCCAAGGATTTATGTCCATACTCGATCTCAAAGGCAGCAGGCTCGGCACAACCCGTGTTATGGCGGTGCTGGAATCTGCGGGCATAAAAGAGCGATTCGGTCTGAGTGAATCGGATATTGAAATTGTAGAACGCTGGATTAAAGAAACCAATATCCGGTGGGGAATTGATGCTGATTTTCGTCGTGAACTTGGGCTTCCCGCTTTCTCTGAAAATACATGGAAAGCCGGAATCCAAAGGCTTCTTTTGGGGTATGCCATGCCGGGCCTGGACCGTAAACTGTTTTCAGGAATACTCCCTTATGACCCCATTGAAGGCGGAGAGGTAAAGATACTGGGGAAATTTTTGAACTTCTTAGAGCATGTTTTTCACTGCATGGGCTCCCTTGACCGGCCTCGAACATTAAGTGACTGGCACGTGACGCTTATAGAAATCTTAGAGGGGTTTTTCGCGCCGGATGAGGATTTGGAACGGGAATTACAGGTTCTGAGACGAATTCTGGATGAGATGTCACGGACAGAAAAATTATCCGGATTTGATCGGCCAATCCAAATGGAGGTGGTCAAATCCTTTTTGGAGAATCTCCTTGAAGGTGTAAATTTTGGGACCGGTTTTATCTCAAGCGGTGTGACCTTTTGCGCCATGCTCCCCATGAGAAGCATCCCCTTTAAAGTCGTATGTCTTGTGGGGATGGACATGGATGCTTTCCCGCGCGAATCAAAAACTTTAAGCTTTGATCTGATGGCAAAAAATCCGAGGATCGGAGACCGGTCACGCAGAAATGACGACAAGTATCTTTTCCTGGAAGCCATTATCTCGGCCAGAAATAAGTTTTATATCAGCTATGTGGGCCAGAGCATCCGTGACAACACACGGATTGCCCCGTCGGTTCTTGTGAGCGAACTCATCGATTATATGAAGGAAGGGTTCGGGCTTTCAGAAGATCAGATCATAACATGGCATAGACTTCAGGCCTTTTCACCGGAATATTTTAAGACCGGCGGAAAACTGTTCAGCTACTCCCGGGAAAATTTTGCAGCCAGTCACAGCCGGTATGAACACAAAAATATTCCCGGTTTTATTTCGAGCAAGTTGCCCGATCCTGCCCAAGAATGGAAACATCTGGATATAAAAGAGTTCAGTGCCTTTTTCAGCAATCCGGCCAAATTTCTCCTTGAAAAGCGTTTGGGCATCTATTTACATGAGACCGCAGATGGTTACGATGAAAGAGAGAATTTCAATCTGGGGCATCTGGAAAAATATATGCTTGAGCAGGAAATGGTGTTGCACAGGCTGTCCGGATCAGATCTCAAAGATTTTTTCCCTGCGAAAAAGGCCTCCGGACAACTCCCACACGGAAATGTAGGAGAATTTGTCTATAATGAAATGAGTCTGGATGCTGAAGGTTTTGTCCGGAAAATTGAAGATCACATCACCGGCAAACGCCTGGATGATTATACTGTTGACATAAACATTTCGGACTTTAATCTTTGGGGCCGTCTTACGGAAGTTTATGAACCGGGGCTGATCCGGATTCGATATGTAAAAGCAAAACCGAAATATCTATTAAACACATGGGTTAATCATGTTATCCTTTGTGATTTGGTTGAAGGAAAACGACCGGTTAAAAGCTTCTTTTTGTGCAAAGATGCCGCCTGGGAATTTGCCCCGGTTTCAAAGGGTAATGATATTCTAAACGATCTTCTTAACCTTTTTTGGAAGGGCATGTCGGAGCCGTTGCATTTTTTCCCCGAATCGTCCTTTGAATATGCTCGCAGTCTCCTGCTAAAGCATCAGACCATACCGGAGGCCTTAAACGCTGCCAAAAACAAATGGACCGGAAGCGATTTTGTACGGGGAGAGTCACAAGATCCGTATTTCGAGCGTTGCTTCGGCAAAACCGATCCCCTTGATCATGAATTTGAAAAAATTTCAGAGGAGGTCTTTGCACCGTTATTGGATTATTGCAGGGAAATCGTTTTATAGACCACCGCGCAGGATGACTTCGCTCATCCCGCTAAATAGCGGGAGAATGCTGGAATGTTGGAACACTGGAAGATTGCCATTTTGGGACACAAGATATTTTCGCCTGTTCGTATTCCTGTCGCCTTCGGGCATTTTCCAGAACAGAGTAAGCCTCCTGAATTTCTCTAAAGGTTTTATTACCTTCTTTGGCTATTATTTATGTAATATCCTTCCAAAGAGCAATTCAAAGGGATTATTGGCAGAAGCGCCGGATATCCTAATAAATTGTTGAACATCCGGCGCACAGGTTTTTTTATCCGGTTTTAACCTCGATCCTACGAGGTGTGGCTTCTTTAACCTTAGGTAGTGAAAGCCTCAGCACGCCATCTTTTAGCTTGGCGTCGATCTTACTTTGATCAATAACGCTGGAAAGATTAAATTCCCGGTGGTATTTGCCTATTTCGTATTCAATCAGAATGTCCTCTTCATTTGCTTCTTCAAAAGGTGCGACCTCACCAGTCAAAGTTAGTACGTTGTCTTTAAGATCGATGGTCAGATTATTGGATGAAACCCCTGGCATATCGGCCAAAAGCGTAATTTCATGATCTGTCTCGAAAATGTCCACATTGGGTGTAAAAACCAATCCCGGTCGTGTCTGCTCTGCTGGCGATGTCAATTCCTGTTTTAGCTTTACTTGAATTTCTTTGGATTTTTTATCCGTCATCGTTCTCCCTCCTTTCACTAAAATTCTTTAGAAAACCTATTTTACTTTAATCTGTCTGGGCTTGGCAGCCTCTGATTTGGGCATGGTCACCTTTAGGACACCATTTTCCATGAAGGCCTCGACCTTATTAACATTAATTTCGCCTGGGAGATTGATCGATCTGGAGAAGGTTCCCGCCTCCCTCTCTCGCCTGTGGTATCTTACGTTGTTGCCTTCAACCGGTATTTTCCTTTCGCCTGAAATGGAAATGCCATCTCCTGTAACTTGAATGTCCAATTCATCTGACTTCATGCCGGGCAACTCGGCTCTGACATAATATTTATTAATATCTTCAGTTACATTGATCAGGGGAAACACACCCGCAGAGGGCATTGGAAGGGTTCCACCCGACACGGCACCAAAAAGTTCATCCATCTGTCTCCGTAACCGATCGACCTCACGAAAAGATTTACTGAATCCCCAATTCGGAACATTGAAAAACCTTCTGTAAATCATGACAACATCCTCCTTTCTTCGTGCTATTTATTCATAATATTAATTTGTTAGATTGGTTTTCCCTAAAGGGGAAACCTTTTGATTAAAAAATAATTTAGAATAATTGTTTGTCAAGTTTTCTTTTCAATTTTTTTCTTGAATTACTATTTAAACAGTGTATAGTTTAGTAATAAATAATGGTCCCAGAGGGGAATACGATGTCAAAAGAAGAAGATAAAAAACAGAAAAAGAAAATTTTTCCGACCAGGGCATTTACTTCTGATTTAAAAGGTAGACAATCGGTCCGTGCAACCTTAGGCATTATAAGGAATCAACTCGGAGATGATGACCTAATTATTAATAAATTTGAAATGGTAATGTCCAGTTATGAAACCGCAAAAAGCAATATAGAAGCATTTATTGAAATGATCGATAACAATCGTGCGTGTAGAAAATCTGACAGCTTGCAAAAAGCCCATATATCTAATAGATCCAAACTGTTATGATAAGATTAATATGCCTGGCGCTAATATTGAGAATTATTGTGTTCCCCCGATCGTCCCTCTGCCACAATATATTGTTCAATTTTGTTCCGATCCAAGCCGGTTTTAAATTCATGATGCCTTGGTCAGGCTCCTCAAGATTTCAAATTGATCTATCCTGGTTTTATCCAGCGTACTGCCAGGAAGGCTCCCGTGTTTAGGCCCCTCTGGCTTCCCGACTTTTCGATTTTCGGGGCAATATCCGGATCATCATTTTTTTCGAAATGGATGGCCGTTTGAACTATACCTTTCACGGGAGACAGACCTTTCATCTCATCTGGAGATCTGAAGATCGCATGCCTGAAGAGTGGATGCCCTTTTTGGGCTGCATCCTTCCTTGGTTGCGCCCAGGGGCTCAGGGAGTTCAAGGTTGCCACAACGATATATCCTCCGGGTTTTGTGACGCGGAATAGCTCTTCAACGGCAATCCTTGCATTTTGAATAAATTCAATGGCGGTTATGGATACCGCCTTGTAGAATGAAGCGTCGGAAAAGGGGAGCCTCCGCATATCGCCAATGACGGATTGAAATGTTTGACCTCCGCACTTAGTCAGGGCACGGCGAAGCATGGTGAGGGCAAGTTCAAGCCCCACGACCCGAGCACCCGTCTCAAGGATGTCCGCTGTAAAGATTCCCGTCCCGCATCCTGCGTCCAGAATCACCTCTCCCGGGTCCGGCGCCAGCATCCGGAGTACAAGTTTGCTCTCATAGCCTTTGATCAGCCTCCCCATGGGCGTTTCAAACCACAGATCATATTTCTCGGGCCAATCGTCAAAGATCTCCGCCATAATAATGCATCCTGCAAATTGAAATGGGAGCCAAGTTTAAGGTCTTTGCCCCATAGACGATTCTTTGCATGTCCATAGCACTGAGTCGACTTAAAAATCCAGTGAAATGAAATCACGGAGGGGGAATAAAATAATTCGTCGCAGACCTAGCGGACAGTCACGAACATTTCAGTCGGCCAACCCGCCTTCGCTCTCATGAGCTTCGGCGCGGTTCACCTTGCCTTTCATCCCTGCAGCCCCGCCGGGCAGGATTTCCGTTTCACTCCAACAAGCTGCAGGGTATTCAGGCGAAGGCGAATAAAATGAATCTTAGGATGATTATCTATTTTTTCAGATGTCCTTTAAACTCCCAATGTTCACTTGATGCGCTCTAAAAAAGCGGATTTTATCAATTCAATTATTTAAATAGTAGGTGCCTGTGGTACTTGTTTACATTCCAAACTTTCAGAAACCAGGCGCCCAAGAAAAACTGCAAACGGCGCAATATCCTGGGTTAGCTTTTAATGAAGTGCTAAATTTAGCTTTTTGTGTCGAACTCTTTTTAGCTTATTGGGTCATGAAATTATTTGCTTTTCCTCACACGCCTTCGGGAAGCCGCCCAACCAACCCAATATCCCCACCCTCGCTGATTCTGCCCCTTCAACACTCCCCGGTTGGGCTATTGGGCTTGATCAGGCCTGCCTCCTATATTTTTACCCCGCGCCTGTCGGAGCCAAGCGTAAATCCCGTTATCGGGGGACTTACGGCATCCTAAGCTTTTGCAACAATAGGGTCTATGCCCATGAAATCATCCCAGATTTTTTTGACGTTTTCCTGTAAGCCGCGAAATTTATTTTCAGGGACTTTGGCAGGCTTTTCCTGGAGGCTGAGTTGGAAGGGAAAGGGGTCAAAGCCTGAATTGTGAATTATTAGCCGCTAGTTACGTTTAAAGTGGTACAATAAGTATCAAACATCGCAAGATCTTGGGAGCGTACATAAGTTTAAAGGTTGCTTAAAAAATTAGGGTTGTCGTTCAACGATTTGAGTAGGATTTGCAGATTAATCGTGCTTAGACAAACTCATCATAGAAACCGATCGTCTTAAGATATCCTGTAAAACCCCCAGAATATCAGATGAACAGAAACCCTGCGATATGTCTGACAGATCCGAGCTTGGCTCTGATTGCATAAAGATGCTATCGATCAACGGGTTTGTACCATTTAAATATTCAGTTTCTGTATAATGATGGTTAAACACCTGCCTCAAAAACCGGATACACAGCTTTTTATTTATCAGATCGAAAGTGGAAATACAAAAATTGAGGTTCGTCTTGAAGATGAAACTGTCTGGTTGACCCAAAAATTGATGGCGGAACTTTTTCAGACAACGCCGCAACACATTACACTTCACCTGAAAAATATCTTTGAAGAAGGTGAATTAGAGGAAAAGGATTGCAGGCTGGTAAATTTTTTTATGAAAAACTGGAAATTGTGCTCATAAGCACATTTTTTAGGGCATTTTATACCTATAGTATCTGAAAACGAGTGACTTGGATTTCCGGGCTATGAAAAATATAATCGAGTTGTCTATGCGGCGACCTGCTACGGTGGTAAGGATGACTCTCATTGTTTGCAGTTTTAAATCGGCCTTCCATAGCAAACAACTGGAATTCTCGGCCACCTCTAAATACGTTGAAATCCCCTGCAACAACAACCGGTTTTTCTACATTTTTAACCATCAAATGAAGTTCTTGAAGCTGGTGTTTGCGATGGCAAAATTTCAAAGACGAGTGTACAAGAAAAATTGAAATTTTATTTAAATTTAAATCTTTAGAACGTTAATTGCCCTATTCCCACGGTTAGACCTTTCTATATCAAAACTGACTTTATCACTAGGAGAGAGCACCTTAAATCCAGGCATTCTTATGTCAGAGTAATGAACAAATACTTCTGCTCCATCTTCCTTTTCAATAAAACCGTATCCCCTTCTTACACTAAACCATTTCACAATCCCGTTTGTCATATCTTAGAATTCCATTTATAAATATATCACGTACAGCTTTTAATTAAGGCATGGGCTCAATTTCAACATGAATCGGTTCTATGTATTGATCAATTGGTACACATTCGCCTGAGAATCTGATTTTTGTCATATACAATTTGAATAGGAACTCTGCCTTCCACTCACTCCCGTCATATACCGGTCCAGTAATTATGGTTTTTTTATATATATCTCCACCCCATACGCGCTCGGATTCTCCAACTTGGACACATTCACATCCGCTGGCACATCCAATAGCTTTTCTGCAAGTATTTTCCTTGACTATCTGTTTTGTGGCCATTGCTAAAAGCTTGATATCATCTATATTGACATTTGGAGACGTGACTTCTTTTACTAAGTAGGGGTTAGACACATTCCATTCTACAATTTCGCACTTATTATTGCATGTCATTTCAACCTCCTATTTTTTTGAAATTTGATTTTCTTCTACTTCATCTTCTTTTTTCATAATACGATTTAATTTTTGTTTCATTTCTATAGGATTAATAGGTTGCTTGATATAATCAATTGAATGCTTTTCCAGCAAATCTTCAGCTTCCGGGTTGCTTCTTTCGGTTATAATTATTACAATTGGAATAAACTTATATGATTCGTCTTTTTTCATTACGTCCAAAAACCGAAAGACGTCGATGTCGGGTGTATTGAAATCAAACAGAACAAGATCGATAATTTCTTCATTTAGTATCTTTAATCCCTCATTGACATTAGAAGCTTCAAAGGATTGTGAAACATTAAACTCGGACGACTTAACGATCCCTTTTATAGCCGTTCGTATAGGAATGGAATCTTCGATAATTAACAAATTGTATACCATGATATTTAATTTTCAACTTGTAAAAATTTGGGTTATAAAAGAATTACAGTATTAACAGTTAATTGCACTTAAAGTTGAAATGATTATACGAGAAGTTAAATCAAGGGGGGCGAACGAGAGGATTTGCCATAAAATAATATTTGTTTCACAGAAACGGACTTTTTAGAAAGGAAATAAATTTCGATCTCATGTAGATGATTAGTTGTTAAACAAAAACAAGTTGACAAATCATAATCAGGCGTATCGTTTTCAAATTCATTATCGTTTTCTAAAATTGAAGCGTATTGAAGATCTATGCATGAATCTTGTCTAAAAGATTCAGTATGCATATTGTCAGAAAATAAGTTTAAGCCGAGTTCACTAAAAGGAGTGAAAAAGGAAAAAAAAATGGCAAGTATAATAGATATAAAGGTATGGTGGTTTGCTTTCATTATTTCGCCACTAAAATCAAACACATTTGAAAAAAGTTAAAAGAACGTCTCGTAAATTCTACAACTTAATGAAAATATAGGATATATTTTGAGGCTTGAATGCTTGCCTCGAATATGGAATAATGGAATAGTGGAATACTGGAAGGTTGGTTTTTAAAAGGATATTAGCCATTTTTTATTTTATCGTCCACACAAAATTTACCATTAACCCAATATTGCATCATCTCTCCGAGCCGGAGGCCCAGAACCCATTATTCCATTATTCCAGCATTCCACCATTTCAATTGGGGCGAAGGCCCTAACTTGTACTTTTATGATATAAATGTTATGAAATTGTCAACTCATAAAACCCCATTAGCAAAAAATGTTTAAAAAAATCAGATATCTTAGTTTTAAGATGAGTTGGTTGATTTGGTCTTGAATCGGCTATACATCATTGCAAACCTACCTTTTTGAATATAGCGTATTGGTGATCGGTCTGGGCCAGGATTCTTTACTTCAGATTACCAGAAGATCCAAAAATAATACCTATTGTGCAAGTATGGCCGCTATCCATTCATTTGCTATCTTTTGGATTACATTAACCAATTTTTCTATTTAGTAAACCTATGGTTGCCTGAACTATTCTATCTCGGGTCGGGATGAAACAATGAATAGACAGTCGGGATAAGTACCAACGTGATTAGCGTGGATCCGGTAAGGCCTCCGACAACCGCCCGTGCTAAAGGAGCCTGGGCGTCGGATCCTTCCCCGATGCCGAGTGCCAGCGGCAGCAGGCCGAGGACGGTGGTCAGTGTCGTCATCAGAATCGGTCGCAATCTGCGACGACCGGCCTCGATCAGGGCATCGTGTGTATGCATCCCGTCGTGAACCAATCGACCGGCCTGGTCCACCAGGAGAATCGCGTTGTTAACTACAATCCCCCCCAGCATAATGCAGCCGATGTAGGACTGCACATTCAGCGTCGTTTTTGTAATAAACAAAGTCACCAGCACGCCTACCGCCGCCAAAGGAACGGAAAACATGACGACCAGGGGATCCAGTAACGATTCATATTGACAGGCCAGCACCATATATACGAGGACCAACGCCAGAACGAGTGAGATGACCAGTTCCCTGAAAGCCTTTTGCTGTTCTTCGAAATTACCGGCGACCGTCAGATCATAGCCCACGGGGCGTGGAATTTGATCCAACAGAGCCTGTACGTCAAGGGCCACGGAACCCAGATCGCGCCCCGCGACGTTGGCGCGAACCGTCACCATTCGCTGCTGGTCTTTGCGGTCGATCAGAATCGGACCGCGGCTCGGTTCGGACGTGACGACGTTGCGCAGCGCCACCTTTTCACCGGATGCAGTTGTCAGCGTAAGGTTGAGAATTTCATCTATGGAGCGTTTCTCGGCATCTTTGAGCTGCACCAGAATGCGATAGGAATTGCCCCCTGTTCGGTATTCACCTGCTTTGGAACCGGCTACCGCGGTTTGGAGGAGCTGGGTAACGTCGCGAACGCTCAGACCGAGATCGGCGACCTTGTCACGGTTCACGCGGATTTCCTGCTGGGGTATGCCGGCCTCGAGACTGGTCTGAACGTCCGTGATGTCCGGCACATCCACAATCAACTTTACAACGCTCCTGCCCAGAGCATCGAGCGTGGCAAGCTCGTAGCCGCGGATCTCGATGGTCAGCCCCTCATCACCTCCCAGGAGCCGTTCAAGTAAAAACTGACCCTGCGGTGCCCGGGTACGGATCTCCATTCCTGGGACCCTGCCGTCCAGACGGCGCCGAAGATCTTGGGCGATTTCCACATTGGAGCGTTTGCGTTGGGCGGTCGGCAGCAGAGACATGCGTATTTCACCCTCTGAGCCCGCGTCAGCCCGCCAGCCGGATGAGCCGACACTAACCACCGATGCCACTGCCTCGGGCACTGCCGGTTGAATGATCTGCTCTATTATGCGTGTCTGCCGATCGACCAGCTCGAGCCGGGTACCGATTTCCATCTTGCCGGTTACGCGAACCTCGCCCTCATCACTGGGGGGCAGAAATTCACTGCCGATCAGAGGCAAGAGCAGCAGACTTGCGCCGAGCACGGCAGCAGCCGCAAGGACGGTGACCAGGCGATGATCCAAGACCCAACGCAACAAATTCAGATAAGCGTTTTCGAGACCCGAAAACACGGAATTGGCAGCGGCGGCCCATCGGTTCGTCCGAGACGGAGAATCCTTGAAGCTCTGTTGGCTTGACCTCAGCAGCCTGGACGCCAGCATGGGCACCAGACTCAGTGCCACCGTCAGCGAACAGATCAGCGCAAAGATGATCACGTACGCCAGCTCCTTGAAGAGGATTCCCGAGACGCCACGGACGAAAATCAACGGCAGAAAAATTACCAGTGTGGTTATAGTGCTGGCGATGATTGCCGTCCCGACCTCCCGGGCACCTTCCACCGATGCTTCCTCGGGCGCTTCGCCATTCTCACTGCGACGGCGGAAGATGTTTTCGAGCACGACGATGGAACTGTCCACCATCATGCCCACCCCCAGGGCCAGCCCGCCAAGGGTCATCAGGTTGAGCGTGAATCCCCCGAAGAATATTAACGCAAAAGTGGTCACGATTGAGATCGGAATCGACAGGGAAATCACCAGCGTGCTTGGGATGTTGCGCAGGAAAAAGAGCAAAACCACGATTGCCAGCCCGCCCCCGTAAAGTACCGATCGGGCAACGTTGGCGATTGAGCGTTCGATGAAATTGCCCTGGTTGATGACCGGAACAACGCTGATCTGAGGAAAGGCCTGGTTGACCGCTTCAATTTCAGCCAGGATGCGTTTAGATACTTCCACCGTATTGGCATTGGCCTGTTTGCGAATCGCCACGCGCAGTCCGCGTCCACCGTTAACGCGTACGATGCGCGTCAACTTCTCATAGGTGTCTTTGACCTCGGCGATTTGACCCAGCGCTATGGCGGCACCGTCGCGCCGGACGATGACCGTGTCTCGAATCTGATCGAGGTTGATAAACTCGGCAGGTGCGCGCAGCGTGACCTCATAACGTCCCTGTTCGATCTTGCCCGCCGGAAGATCGAGGTTGGCGTCGCGAATGGACTCGAGCACCCGATCCAGAGGAAGACCCACGGCCTTGATCCGGTCAATATCCAGTTCAATCCGGACCTCGCGGTTGAAGCCTCCCCAAACGTCAACCTGCGCAACACCCGGAATGCGGGCAAAACGGTAACGGATCTGGACTTCAATCAGTTCCGTGAGTTCCACGGGATCGAGATTGCTGGAAATTCCCAACAGTACTACGGGAAAGCTGGCGATGTCGAATTTTCGGATGCGGGGCCTGACGATGTCATCCGGTAACTCGTTGATCTCGTCTTCGAGTTTGCCCTGAACGTCAATCGCCGCAGTGTCGATTTCCGTACCCCACACGAAACTCACACGAACCGTGCTTCGGCCCTCTGAGGATGATGACGTGATTTCCTCTACCCCGGGCACTGTTGCCACGATCTCTTCAATGATCTGAGTCACCAGTCGCTCCATAACCTCGGGGCTCGCACCCTCGTAATCCGTTCGGATGCTCAGCGTCGGCAGTTCGATGTTGGGCAGCATGTCGATCTGCAGCCTGCTCAGAGAGACAGCCCCGAGGATGACCAGGATCAGGGTCACCATTGTCGTGAAAATCGGGCGTTTGACGCTGAAACTCGGCAGATTCATTGGGAGTCAACCTTTTGGCGACCGGCATCGGTTTTGTTCTGCTCGGCAGGAATCGTGATTAAAGAGCCGTCGTTTACCAGCTGCTGCCCCAGGGTTACAACCCGTCCGGACAGCCCCTCGCCTTCCACCTGCACCCGGTCGCCTTCGCGAATGCCCACTTTTACTTGGCGCCAGGCTACGGATCGTCCATCCTCACTGACGATGAAAACGCCACTCCTGTCATCACGGATGGTCAATGCTTGCTCTGGGACGACGGTGGCCTCCGGCACCTGGGCTAATACCACCGTGGCCCTGATGAACATGCCGGGTTTGAGTCGATGCTGTGGATTGTCGATGGTCATTTCAATCCGCGCTTGCCGGGTGGACTTGCGGAAGACGGGGGCAATGCGATCGATGCTGCCCGCATACTGTTCCCCGGAATAGGCGTCCGTTGTTAACGAAACGAGCTGGCCGGGTTTCAGGTATGCGTAGTCTCTCTCGGTGACGAAAACCACCCCGACGATGGGATGTAGTTCGACGATCAAGAGCAGGGGTGCGTTGGCGGCTACGGTCTGGCCTTCGTCCACATAGCGCTCAGCCACAACGCGATGCTCACCTCCGCCGGCCCAGCCCGCCGTTACCTTGGTGTAACCGAGCCGAATATTTGCGGTTTCCAGCGATGATTCGGCCTTGGTTACATGGGCTGCAGCGACCTTAAGTTGAGCCTGCTTAGCCAGTTGATCCTGACTGGCAGCATCGAATTCAGAATCAGATGCGATGCCCCGCTTTAAAAGTGAGTCGGTGCGTTTAAACTCGCGATTGGCAATTTCCAGGGCGCTCTTCGCCTCGGACAGGTTGGCTCTGGTCACCAGCAGATCGGCCTGGGCCTGGGCTACAGCCTGAACATACTCATCATTGTCCAGTTCGGCCACAACCTGACCCCGCTTTACCGTATCGCCGATATTTACGATCACGCGCTCCACGCGGCCGCTCACTTTCGGCGAAACAACAAATTCCGCCAGGGCTTCCAACTCTCCGCTAAATGTCCGCTGTAACGCGATGGGCCTGCGCTGAATCCGAGCCGCTTCTATCGGCACCGGTTGTGAAGTATTACCGATTTTGCTCGAACCGTCCCGACTCTGCAATTGACCGAAAATTACCCAGCCCAATCCTGCCGCTGCTCCAATCAGAAAAACCGTGAGAATAAGAATTTTAGGGCCACCTGATTTCATAATAAAACACCCTTTACCTTGTCATTTAAATGGGTACTTTCCTAAAATATGCGTTGTGTGAAATGAAAAAAGAAATTCTGCACTTTTAGGGCTGATATTGCAACGAAAAAATGATTGATGAAAAAATCCATATGGCGATTCGTTAGTGCTGTTTGTCCCTGTCAAGAATGTACAAAGACACATTATATGTTCAAAGCAGTTTTCTGTTGTCACCGTAAAGCAAAAAACTATATAACTTTGATTTCGCTCTTTGAAAAACTACGTTTTATTTTTTTTGACGTCGCATTAACGTCACGGTTGATTCTATAAAAACTGTCCAGGGCTGTTTGAT
>Ga0315537_1000377_pt1 | contig 34595 bp, 28 predicted proteins | sample SalMarSW160270MG_FD_203091 | JGI IMG/M metagenome (GOLD analysis project Ga0315537, IMG submission 203091) | Salt marsh sediment microbial communities from the Plum Island Ecosystem LTER, Massachusetts, United States - Salt Marsh Sediment SW1602-70 ... | reverse complement strand
AGCAGGCAGGTTGCGTATGAGCCCCCCCAAGCGTCCTGCGCGTTCTTTCGTGCACCGCGTCGCCTCAACGGTCGCCCGCCTTGGCATGCTCGAAAAAGGAGATCGTGTCGTCGTCGGCGTATCGGGAGGTCCGGATTCGGTCGCGCTCCTGTGTGCTCTCCAGGAGATGAACGCGCAACTGTGTTGCGACCTGAGCGTCGCGCACCTCGACCACAATATCCGCGTCTCTTCGTCGAAGGACAGGCTCTTTGTCCGGGATCTATGTCGCGGGAAAGGGATCCCGTTCTACGCAAGGACCTTGAAAGAGACGTTTCCCCTGAAAGGGGCGCGGGCCGAGGAGGCGCTGCGGCGCAAGCGCTACGCCTTTTTTGCCGAGGCCTGCCGCCGAACAGGGAGTCACAAGGTGGCCCTGGGCCATACGCGGGACGACCAGGCGGAGACCGTCCTGATGCGGATCGTGCGCGGCACCGGTCTCTACGGGCTCTCCGGTATCCTCCCCGTCCTGCCCCGGGAAGGCTATACCGTGGTCCGGCCCCTGATCGAGGTGGACCGTTGCGATGTCCTGGATTTTCTTGAAAGCCGCGGCCAGGCCTGGCGCACGGACCCGACAAACCGGGATACGCGGTATCTGCGCAATAAGGTCCGCCACGACTTGCTGCCTTACCTGGAAAGGTCCTTTAATCCGTCCGTGCGGGACGCCTTGACGGCGCTGGCGGCGACCATCGGAGCGGATTATGTCCACCTCGAGCGGTGCGCGCGCGCGCTCCTGCGCCGCGCCGCGAGGAAGAAGGGGCGCTCGGTCTCGGTGGCCCTGGGGCCGCTCCTCAAGGCAGATGACGGGCTGCGCCGGACCGCCCTGCGCCTGGTCCTCCGGGACCTCGGCGGTCCTCTGCGGCGCCTGACCTGGAAGCACTGGCAGGAGGTAGAGGACCTGCTGTACCGGAGACCTTCCGGTTCCGAGGTCCACCTGCCCCGGGACCTGCGTGTCCGCAAGGAGGCGAAGGGGCTTGTCTTTTTTGTCAGAAAGCGATAAAAGCCTCTTGCCTTCGACCACAACTCCCTTTATAATAATATAGTTATGAAAAAGAGAAATCTGAAACCCGCAGGTGCCCCGACCACCAAGGGGCCCGGGAAAAATACTTACGCCATCGTTTTGTGGGTGCTTTTTATCCTGGGGGCCTTTTACCTGATGTCGGTCTTCCAGAATTCGGCGAACGCCCGCAAGGAGCTTTCCTATAATGAGTTCTTTCGCGTCTTGAGCACGTCGCCGGATCGCATCAAGACGGTGACGATGATCGAGGACGTCCTTCAGGGCGAGTTCGTCAACGGCACACGTTTTCTCGTCCACATCCCGTCGGACGACAAGGCCCTGCTCACGCTGTTACGCACCAATGCCCAGGACTTCAACGTGCGTCCTGCCCGGACCTTCTGGACGACGCTGTTGATGAATTTTGCGCCCTTCCTTCTTTTGATAGGTCTTCTCTGGTATTTCAGCTCGCGTTCGGCGGAGACGGGAAACCGCATCTGGTCGTTCGGCAAGATCCGCTCGCGGATCGACAGCGGGGACGCAAAGGAGAAGGTGACCTTTGCGGACGTGGCGGGAGTAGATGAGGCCAAGGAGGAGCTCCAGGAGGTCATCGAATTCCTGAAGGACCCCAAGCGCTTCCAGCGCCTGGGCGGCAAGATCCCCAAGGGTGTTCTCCTCGTGGGGCCGCCGGGGTGCGGCAAGACACTGATCGCGCGGGCGCTTGCCGGGGAGGCGGACGTGCCCTTCTTCAACATCAGCGGGTCCGACTTCGTCGAGATGTTCGTCGGCGTGGGGGCCTCGCGTGTCCGGGACCTCTTCGAGCAGTCGCGCAAGGCTTCCAAGACCTTCGGCCGAGGCGCCATCATCTTCATCGACGAGATCGACGCCGTGGGCCGGCTGCGGTTCTCCGGGATCGGCGGCGGCCACGACGAGCGCGAGCAGACGCTCAACCAGCTCCTGGTCGAGATGGACGGCTTCGATCCGCACCAGGGCGTCATCCTTTTAGCGGCGACCAACCGTCCGGACACCTTGGACCCGGCGCTCCTGCGCCCCGGCCGTTTTGACCGTCACGTCGTGATCGACCGGCCGGACATCAGGGGCCGCGAGGCGATCCTCAAGGTCCACTCCGTAAAGATCAAGCTCGCCGAAGACGTCCAGCTGGTTGACATCGCGCGTCAGACGCCGGGATTTTCCGGCGCGGACCTGGCAAACCTGTGTAACGAGGCGGCCTTGTTGGCGGCGCGCCGCAATAAAGAGTCCGTGACCCTGCAGGAGATGCAAGAGGCGATCGAGCGCGTGATCGCCGGCCCCGAACGCAAGAGCCGGGTCATCAGCGACAAGGAAAAAGACATCGTGGCCTACCACGAGGCCGGACATGCGCTCTTGTCCATCCTGATCCCGGAGGTGGACCCGTTGCATAAAGTATCGATCATCCCGCGCGGCGTGGGTGCGCTGGGATACACGCTGCAGATGCCCTTGCAGGACCGTTACATCATGTTGAAGAGCGAGCTGTTGGCGCGGATCACCGTGTTGCTCTCGGGCCGGGCATCGGAGACCATCAATTTCAACGACGTGACCACGGGCTCGGAGAACGACATGGAGATGGCGACGGAGCTGGCCCGGCGCATGGTCTGTGAGTTCGGCATGTCCGAGAAGGTCGGTTACCTGACGCTGGGCCACCGGCAGGGGCTGGTCTTTTTGGGAAAAAATCTGGCGGAGGACCGTAACTACAGCGATCAGACGGCCGAGCTGATCGACGCCGAGGTGAAGGCGATCGTCGACAGCTGTTATCAGCGCGCGCGGGACCTCTTGGAGAAGAACAGGGACAAGCTCACGCTCCTGGCCTCGACCTTGCGCGAGAAAGAAGTCATGGACGGGCAAGAGGTCAAGAAGCTGCTGGGCTTCTCCTGACGGTTTTTAAGCGATGACACAACGCGTGCGCCTGCTGGCCCTTGAGACACCGGATGACCTGATGCGTGAGTTTGGCCGCATCGGGGTGGACTGGGGCGGCATGGCGCGGATGCGGGCCAAGGGATTCGTGCACTTTCTCAAGGTGGCGCGGCTGCCCAGTTTCTGCGCGAACATCCTCAAGCAGGAGATGTTGTCGCTGGGCGCGGATGCGGCGGTCAGCCGCGGGGCGCTGACGGGCGGGTCCCGGGCCACCGATTGTCTGCTCTTTGGAAATCTTTCTCAATTTTTGGCACTGGTGCACAAGCTCAAGAAACAGCCTTTCGGCCTGGCGGAGCTTGGTACCTCTATCCGTGACACGGTGCTCGGCACGGGCCGGCACCTGACGACGCTGGAGCTTGGGGGGCAGACCGTCAAGCTGGGCCGCCGGACGTGGCTGATGGGCATCGTCAACGCCACGCCGGATTCTTTCAGCGGCGACGGCGTGGCAGGGCGCAGCGTGCCGGAGGTCGTCGGTATCGTCGAAGAGATGGTGCGCGACGGCGCGGACATCATCGACGTCGGGGGGGCGTCCTCGAGACCCGGCGCGCGGCCGGTTTCCCTGAAGGAGGAGCGCGCACGCGTGGTCCCGCTTTTAAAGGCGTTGTGCCGGCGTATCCGCGTCCCCGTGTCCGTCGATACGACGAGGAGCGAGGTGGCGCAAGCGGCCCTGGACAACGGTGCCCGGATCATCAACGACATCTCGGCCCTGCGCCACGACAAGAAGATGGTCCGGGTCCTGGCGCGCTCCCGGGCGGCCGTGGTCCTGATGCACATGAAGGGCACGCCCCGCACGATGCAGAAGGCGCCGCGCTACGACGACGTGATGGCAGAGGTGACGGGTTTTCTCGCCGGGGCGATGGACAGGGCCCTGGAGGCCGGCATCGCGGCCCGCCGCATCATCGTGGACCCCGGTATCGGCTTCGGCAAGACCCTTGAGCACAATATCGAGATCTTAAAGCGATTGGCCGAGCTCGGCGTCCTGGGCCGGCCGGTCCTCGTTGGGCTTTCGCGCAAGTCTTTTATCGGCAAGGTCCTGTGCCGGCCCGCGCAGGAGCGCATCTGGGGCACGGCCGCTGCGACGGCGCTCGCCGTCGGCCGGAGTGCGCACATCATGCGCGTCCACGATGTCCGGGAGATGAAGCAGGTCGTGAAGATGACCGAGGCCTTGACGAAGTGAGGCGGGAAGATCGACAAAGTGAAGCGGGGAAATTGACAAAGTGAGGCGGGGGACATGAGGGAATTCATGCGGGACTTTATGGCGCTCTACTGGACGGTCTTAAAGCCTCTGATCGAGATCGGCATCCTCTGGTTTGTCTTTTACCGCATCATGATCTTTTTCGAAGGGACGCGCGCCGGGCAGGTCTGGAAAGGCATCTTTATCCTTATCCTCGCTTTCTTCCTGGCGCAGAAGCTCGGGCTCAATACCCTGGATTGGATCCTGACGAAGCTGTTCGCCATCTCCGTCATCGGCATCATCATCATCTTCCAGCCGGAGCTGCGCTTCGGGCTGGCGCGCCTGGGCACGCAGCACCTCTTCGGCCACGGCCTCAAAGAGGAAGAGATCGACGAGTTGATCCGTCAGCTCTCCGCGTCGATGACCTTTTGCTCTCAGCGCAAGATCGGCTGCCTGATCGCGATCGAGCGTGAAGACCCGTTAAAGAGCTATATCAACAGCGGCGTGGCGATGAACGCCCGCGTGAGCCCGGAGCTCCTGGAGACGGTCTTCATACCGGGCGCCCCCCTGCACGACGGCGGGGTGGTGATCCAGGGCGACACGGTGGCGGCGGCCAGCTGCCTGTTCCCGTTGGCGCAGAACCCCTACCTCAGCCACGCGCTGGGCACGCGTCACCGCGCGGCCCTGGGCCTGAGCGAAGAGACGGACGCGCTGGTGGCCATCGTCTCGGAGGAGACGGGGATCATGTCGCTTGCGGTGGGCGGCCGCCTGACGCAGGGATTGACGCGCGAAGAGCTGATGCAGAGCCTCCGGGCGCTGCTCGTCATCCCCAAACCGATAAAAGGCCCTCCCGTCCCATAACAGGAGAGAGAAGCGATGCGGCTCCAGGACATCTTTTTCGGTCTCAAAAGGTGGTTCACGCATTATCTGTGGTGTAAGGTCATTGCGCTCATCTTGGCGGTCGTCGTTTACTTTTACGTGAACGGCGAGTTCCGGTAAGGCGGAGGGGCCATGCCGTTGTTGGGCGTCAATATCGATCACGTGGCGACGCTGCGCCAACAGCGCCGCGGCCGCATCCCCGACGTGAGGACGGCGGCCCGATGCTGCGAGCGGGCGGGCGCGGACTCCGTCGTCGTGCACCTGCGGGAGGACCGGCGGCACATCCAGGACGCCGATGTCTGGGCGCTGCGCAAGTGTCTGGGCCGGCGTCTTAATCTTGAGATGTCCCTGGCGCCGTCGATCGTCGCCGTCGCCCTGGAGGTGAGGCCGGACCAGGCGACGCTCGTGCCGGAGAAGCGCCAGGAGTTGACGACGGAGGGGGGGCTTGACGTCGTCCGTTACGAGGGCCGCGTGGCGCGCGCCGTCAAGAGACTCCGGCGGGCCGGCATCGACGTGAGCCTTTTTATCGAGCCCTCGGTGAGACAGGTGCGCGCGAGCCGCCGCGTGGGCGCGACGGCCGTCGAGCTGCACACCGGCGCCTATGCGTTGGCTACGACGCCCGGACGCCGCCGGCAAGATCTGAAGAAGATCCGCCGGGCCTGCGACCTGGGCCGTCGGCTGGGCCTGGTCGTCAACGCCGGCCACGGCCTGGACTATGAGAACGTGCGTCCGATCGCCGGGATGCAGGGGGTGCACGAGCTCAATATCGGCTACGCCATCATCTGCCGGGCGCTCTTCGTGGGCCTTGAAAAGGCGGTCCGGCAGATGCGAGCCCTCGTCTGAGCGGGGCCTTGGGAAGGCAGCGATGGTAAAGCGATGGTAAAAGGAAGCGGCATCGACATCGTGGAGATCCATAAACTGGAGAAGGCCGTCAAGCGATGGGGGGACGTCTTCTTAAAGAGGATCTACACTGATAGAGAGCTCGCCTATGCCCGCAGCAAGCGCCATCCGATGCAGCATTTGGCGGCGCGCTTTGCGGCGAAGGAGGCGATCTTCAAGGCCCTGGGCACGAAGCCGGACATCGCGTTCAAGGACATCGAGATATACAACGATAGGTTCGGAAAGCCCTTGTGCCGCATCCGCAACAAGCGCTCGTTCATTTCGTTATCCTTGTCCCATACAGAAAGCTATGCGGTTGCCTGCGCGATTATCTAAGAGGCGTCTTGCCTCGCATAAAGGATCGTTCGGACACGTCCTGGTCGTTGCCGGTTCGCGGTCTTACGTCGGCGCGGCGTGCCTGTGCGCGGAGGCGGCCCTGCGTTGCGGCGCCGGCCTTGTGACGCTGGCGGTCCCCGAAGGCATCTATCCGATCGTCGCCTCCAGGTTGACGGAGGCGATTTTCCTTCCCTTGCCCCAGACCGCCGGGGGCGCGTTGGCCGCCAAGGCGTTGCCGCGGCTCCTTGCCGCGGCCCGGCAGGCGTCGTGTCTTGCGATCGGGCCGGGCCTGTCGCGCGCCCCGCAGACACAGCGGCTCATCCGCCGGCTTGTCAGCCGCATCGATAAACCGATGGTCATCGATGCCGACGGCCTGAACGCCCTCGCTGCGAAAAGGGATGTCTTGAAGGGCCTCAGGAAGAAGCGGGCGGCGGTCATCCTCACCCCGCACCCCGGTGAATTGGCGCGTCTGACGCGGCAGCCCGTCGCGGCGATCCAGAAGGCCAGAAAAAAAGTTGCAAAAGATTTCGCGCTTCATTACAATGTTCACCTGATCTTAAAGGGTTTTCAGACGGTCGTGGCCTCAGCCGAGGGCCGGGTCACCGTGAACCCGAGCGGCAATCCCGGGATGGCGACGGCGGGCAGCGGAGACGTCTTGACCGGCATCTGCGCGGGCCTCCTGGCCCAGGGCGCGACCGGAAGTGAGGCGGCGCGCTGCGGCGCCTATCTGCACGGCGTGGCCGGCGACCTGGCGGCCCGGGACTTGACCGAGATGGACGTTGTCGCGTCGGACATCTTGCTGTATCTGCCCGCAGCCCTGCGTAAGGCCGGGGCGCGATAAAGCGGTTCATAAAGGGGTTCTTTCAAGGATTTCATGCCGAAGTAGCTCAGTCGGTAGAGCAGCTGTTTTGTAAACAGCGGGTCGGGGGTTCGATTCCCTTCTTCGGCTTATTTGAGAGTCGTTTTCGGACAGGTACCCAAGCGGCCAAAGGGGGCAGACTGTAAATCTGCTGCATACTTGCTTCAGAGGTTCAAATCCTCTCCTGTCCACAGAATGTCCCGGAGTCGCAGCCGAAAGGTCAGGGCCTATGTTTGAGAATGTCCTTATCGTTGACGGCGACGTCACGTCCCGCGACACCTTTTACGAAGTCTTGTCGTCGATGGGGTATCGGGTGAGTTGTGTGTCCAACGGCAAGGAGGCGCTCATCCGCGTTGAGCGGGAGCGGCCGGTCCTCGCCGTCATCGATGTCCGGATCCAGCACTTCGATTGCTTCGAGACGATGACCCGCATCCGGAATTTTGACAGTGAGGTCCATTTCATCCTCCTGGCCCAGGACGAGTTGCCTCCGGACATCAAGGGCCGGGCCATCCAGGCGGGGGCCCTGGCCGTCGTCAGAAAAGATTTTTCGACCCACCACATGATGAAAGAGATCCTGGGGATCCTCAAGGACCGGCACCGGGAGTTTACGGGCCAGGTCCGCGTGGGCCACATCCTGGTGATAGACGACGAGCCGGATATCCGCAGCCTGATCAGCAACTTCCTGACCTCCCGGGGTTACAGCGTGGCTGCCGCCGCGAGCGGCGAAGAGGGGTTGCTCCAGATCAAGACGCGCCGGCCCCAGGTGGTCTTCTGCGACATCCGCATGCCCGGCATGGACGGGGTGATGGTGCTGCGCAAGATCCTGGAGATCGATCCCTCGATCAAGGTCATCATGCTGTCGGCCATCCAGGATGAGGATGTCGTGCGCGAGGCGTTTGCGCAGGGCGCCGTCGACTACCTGGCCAAGCCCTGCAGCCTGATGAAGCTTGACGCCCTCGTCCTGGCGCTCTTGTCTTAAATATATGCGAGCGTGATTTCCATGAGCAGATGGCTTACGGCGGCGTAGCTGACGTAAGCCATAGGCCGAAGGCCGTCTGCGAATGGATCCCGTCCCGGCTCCCCGAAGACGTTCGGCCGGGAACGGGACAACATCAGGTGGAGTCGGCTTTTTGCGAGCGTAGTTCAGTGGTAGAACACTAGCCTTCCAAGCTGGTTATGTGGGTTCGATTCCCATCGCTCGCTTGATTTTAAGCAGGGGAGAGCATCTTTAGGAGCAGTCGATGGTATTCCGGTTGGTCCTTTTTTTCAGCGCCCTTATAGAGACAGCGGCCCGATGAGGCCGCTTTTTTTGCGATGATTCCCTTTTTTTTCATCACCAATCCGGACTATGGCGCGCTCTTCTACAGCGCGTCATTTTTTCTCCTGGGTGTTGCGAGCATCCTGTTGCACCTGCATCAGCGCAGCGTCGCGCCCAGGAGCCGCGACGGGATCTTGCTGGCGTGTTTTTCCTTTGCCTTAAGCCTGTACGAGCTGATGGGGATCGTCGCCTACGAGCTGATGCGACCCGAGCTCTGGCAGGCGGAGCGTAACGTCCTGCTCGTCCTTGGGTTCATCGCTCTTTTCGAGTTCGGCGTCCTGCACGCAAGGTCCCGTTCCCGCGTGCCTGTGAACGTCTTCGTGCTGGCGCCGCTGGTGGCGTGTGCGGCGACGATCGCCTGGTGCCTGAAGAGTGACGGCGGCTGCGAGGCCGTCATCCGCACCCTTTTTGCCCTGCCGGCCGCCCTTCTGGCCGCCTTTGCCTTTTGGCGGGGGGCTGCCCCTCGGGTCCCCGTCTTTGAGGCTTCGGTCTTTTCGGCGCGGTTCTCGCGCCTGCTCGCCGGGACCTTTTTGCTCTATGGTTTTTGTGCCGGCGTCGTCGTCCCCGGGGCGCTGTCGGGCCTCCCTGTGTTTTTGAGCGAGCGCCGGTTCTTTGAGCTCGTCGGCCTGCCGGTTTCCGTATTCCGGGCAGCGTGCGCGACGTTGCTGGCCGGCATCTTTATCTGGCAAACGACGCGTTCCCTTTTTTTCTACCGTTCGTTTCTCGGGTTGCGACGGCGCTCCACGGTCGGGCTGCCGCTTTCTTTCGGCCTCCTCTATGTCGTCTTTATCGTCTTCGGTTGGCACCTCGTCAAGGCCGTGACCATCCACGAGCAAGACAACGTGAAGCGACTGGTCTTGAGGGATGCCCGCCTCTATGCGCAGGCCTTGCTCGGCTCATCCGATATTGATATCCTCAGCCTGACGCAGCGGTCCGCGTATCCCGCCCTGCGCCACGCCCACCACCGCATGGTGGACCTGACCCAGCAGGACTCTTTTGCCAAAGCGCTCTACCTGGTCCGGCTCGAAGACGAAAGGCCGGTCTTCCTGGTGGGCAGCCAGGCGCAGGTCTATCCTTCCGTCGTCTTTCCGTCCTTCGGCGAAAGCGTCCCCCTGAGGTACATCCTCGATGCCTTTCACGGCCGGCACCCCACGTTCGTCGGGCCCTATCGGGACCGTTGGGACAAGACGTCGTTTACCGTGTTCTTGCCCCTGGACCGGCCTGAGGGTGCGACGTTGTATCTTTTGGGCGTGGACCTGGATGCCCGCAAGATCTTCGTCGAGATCCGCCGGGTGCGTCTCTTCGCGCTCTTCGGTGTGATGGCCTTTTTGGTCCTTTTTATCGTCGGGTGCGCTTTTTTGCTCGTCTTTGCCGTCAAGAACACGGAGCTCGAGGCCCAAAAGAGGGGGCTCGATGAGGCCGTCACGCACCTGCGCGAGACCGAGGCGCAACTTGCGCGCTCCGAAGAGACCTTCCGGGGGATCCTGGACAATTCGCCGAACGCCATCTTCGGCTTTGACAGGGACCTGCGTCTGATCTTCTGGAACAAAGAGGCCGGCCGCCTTTACGGCTACGAGAAGCACGAGGTGATCAATGAAAAGGACCCCCTGGAGAACCGGCGGATCGTGGAGCTCCTGGGCATAAAGAGCTATGAGCAGGAGGCCGCCGGTATCTTCAAGGGTCAGACCATCGTCCGGGAGATGACGCACAAGACGAAGTCGGGACAGGCCCTCGACGTGGTCCTGACGGCCTTTCCCGTCCAGGACCCCAAGGGCAGCATCCTCTTTGGCATGGGGCTGGTCCAGGATATCTCCGGGCACAGGCGCATAGAGACGATCCTGGAAGAGGAGCAGGGGCGCCTGAGGATCATCGCGGCCCACATCGGCGCGGGCCTGAGCCTGATCGACAGGGACTTCAGGATCTTATGGGTCAACGAGGTGGTCGAGGGCTGGTTCGGCAAGCTGGAGGCGGTGAAGGGCCGCCATTGTTTCGACGCCTATGCAGGTTGTCAGGGGGTCTGCAAGGGGTGTCCCACCGAGCAGGCCTTTTTGACGGGGGCCGTCTCGACCGCTGAACAGCGCGCGACGTTTCCCGACGGCCGCGTCATGGACTTTTTGATCATCAGCTCGCCCATCAAAGACGCGATGGGGGAGACGCAGCAGGTCCTCGAGCTGGTGCAGGACGTGACCGAACGCAAGCGGCTCGAGGAGGAACTTAAAATACACACCCAGACCCTGGAGGGGCTGGTGGAGGAGCGCACGGCCGCCCTCCAGACCTCGGAGCGGATGTTCCGCAGGCTCTTCGAGTCGGCCCAGGACGGCATATTGATTATGGACGCCGAACATGGTAATATAATCGACGTAAATCCGTATCTGCTGCAGTTGATGGAGATGACGCGCGACGAGCTGCAGGGTCGGCCCTTCCACGCCACGAAGCTCTTCCTTGAGAATCCGGTCCTGCGCAATATTCCTCAGGAGCTCGGGGACAAGATCGCGGTCTTTCACGACGACGTGGTCGTGGCGACGGCGGGCGGACGGGAGATCAACGTCGAGATCCGCGCCTCGTGGTATTATGTCGCGGACCGCCGCGTGATCCAGTGCCACCTGCGCGACATCACGGAACGCAAGAAGATAGAGAGGATCAAGAGCGAGTTCGTCTCGATGGTCTCCCACGAGTTGCGCACGCCGCTGTCGGCCATCAAGGAGGGCGTCGAGATCGTCGCCGACGGCACGCAGGGCAAGCTCAACCGGAGCCAGAAAGAGTGCCTGGAGATCGCGCTCTCGAACATCCGGCGCCTGAACCGATTGATCGGCGACATCCTCGACATCTCGAAGATCCAGTCCAACCTCCTGACGGTGAAGTTGACGGCCTGCGAGGTGGCCGAGATCGTCAATCAGGTCTATCACCTGGCCAGGATCGAGATCGAGAAGAGCGGTCTCGTTCTGGTGACGGATATCGAAAAGCGGTTGCCGCGGGTCATGGCCGACCGGGACCGGTTGATCCAGGTCCTCTTGAACCTGTTGAACAACGCCGTGAAGTTCACGCGCGAGCACAGCCGCATCCGGCTGACGTGCCGTTGGATCGACGAGGAGGTCGAGTTTGCCGTCGCTGACGAGGGGCCGGGCATCCCCGATGAGGAGCTCGCGCGGCTCTTCGGACGGTTCGTCCAGCTGGACTCGACGCTGGTGCGCCGGGTCGGCGGCACGGGGCTGGGATTGTATATCTCGAAAAATCTGGTGGACGCCATGGGGGGGCGGATCTGGGCCGAGTCCAAGCTCGGCGAAGGGGCCGTCTTCAAGTTCGCGCTCCCCGTCGAAAAGGAAGCGAAACGATGAGCGAAGACAAGAAGAGGATCCTGATCATCGATGATGAAGTGGGGTTGCGCAATCTCCTGAAGTTCCGGCTCATCTCCTTCGGGTACGACGTCCTGGTGGCCGAAGACGGGTATGCAGGCATCGAGGTCGCCAAGGTCCAGGCGCCGGACGTGATCGTCTTGGACATCATGATGCCTTATCTCAACGGCATCGAGGTCTGCAAGAAGCTCAAGTCCGACCTCAAGACCAAAGAGATCCCGATCATTTTCTTGAGCGTCCTGGCGCAGAAAGAAGATATCGAGGCGGGAAGGGAGGCGGGGGGAGAGTTCTTCCTGACGAAGCCGTATGACCCGCAGAAGCTGGATTTATTGATCCGGATGGCCCTTAAGGGTGAGCCCCAGCCGCCCGAGATGTTGGAGTCGTAAAGAAGGAGGCCGCATATGAAAAAGAAGAAGATCCTGGTCGTCGATGATGAACCGGATGTCCTGCTCTTGCTCGGGGAACGCCTCTCCAAGGCGGGATACGATGTCATCAAGGCCTCGGGCGGCCAGGAGGCCATCGAGCTGGCCCAGAAGGAGTCCCCGGACTTAGTCATCCTTGACATCGCCATGCCGGGCATGGACGGTTCCGAGGTCGCCAACACGCTGCGCGCCCAGCCCGAGACCCAGGGCACCCCCATTATCTTTCTGACGTGCCTGTTCACCAAGCAGGAAGAGAAGGCCTGCGGGCACGTCCTGGGCCAGAATTTTTTCATCGCCAAGCCCTACGATGTCAACGAGCTCCTTTCGGAGATCAAGACCCGCATCCATTGATCCGTCATCGTGCCGCCGGGGTATCCCTGCATGAGCGAACCGCATCTTGAGCCCGTCTTCATCGACGCCTTTGACTTAGACGACGCGTGGTTCCAGGCGCTGCGCGCGATCCTCGAAAAAGGATCGGTCTACACCATCACGCGCGGCAGTTACAAGGGCGCCCGGCGCCTCGAGTTTGATTACGTCGTTGTGCGGGCCCGCAAACCCTCCCATCAGATCATCCCCCTCATCCCGGAAGGCATGAACATCCCGGCGCCGACCGACATGGAGTACGTCCAGGGGTACCTGTCGTATCTTTTGACCGGCACCAAGACCGAAACGGAAGATTACACCTACGGCGAGCGTCTGGTCGACCCCAAGGTGCGCGTCCGGGAGGTCGTGGACGGCCGCGCGATGTTGCGCGAGATTCCCCTGCAGGTCAACCAGATCGAAGAGGTGATCCGCATGTACAAGCAGGACGGGCACGGGACGAACCAGGCGGTGATGGAGATCGGCATGCCGTCGGATATCGGCCTCGTCGATCCGCCCTGCCTGCGCCTCATCGACACGCGCGTGCGGGACGACAAGCTGCACTTTTTTCTGTACTTTCGTTCCTGGGACCTGTGGGGCGGCTTTCCATCGAACCTGGGGGGCCTGCAGCTGGTGAAGCAATACATGGCCGACATGATCGGTGTCAAGGACGGCGAGATGATCGCGGCCTCCAAGGGGCTTCACCTCTACGAGTATTCGTGGGAACTGGCCAAGATCCGGACCAAGGCCGAGAAGACCGTCGTCTGACGGGAGGCGCATGAGTCAGCACCCGTTCCTGATCGATAAATCGGTGATCCTCCGGCAGCTGCCGCTCTTCGGTGAGTTGAATTTTTTTGAGCGGCGGCTGGTGCTGGACGCCATGGAGCTCCTGCAGATCAGGAGGGGCCAGTCCATCTACCGCCAGGGTGATCCGGCCGACGCCTTTTACGCGATCGTCTCGGGCCGCGTGGAGACGCTGGTGGAAAGGGACGGCACCCCGTGCCTGCTCGGGACCCTTTACCGGGGCAAGTACTTCGGTTTCATATCGCTGTTGACGGGTGAGCCGCACTCCGTCACGGCCCGCGCCGCGACCGACGTCCTCTTGGTCCGTATCGACCGCGAGCGCTTCCAGCAGCTCCTCAAGGGCATCCCGCGCCTGTCTCTCGAACTGAACCGGACGCTCTCTCGCCGCCTCAAAAGAAAGGACCTGCATCCCAAGTCCATCTTCGAGAGCACCATCTGCGCCGTTTATGGGGCGCCGGAGGTCCTGCGTCCCGCCTCGCTGTACTTTCTGAATCTGGGCGTGGAGTTGGTCGACCAGACGCGCAAGAAGGTCGTCTGCGTTGACGCCGGAGGCCCCGGATCGTGTCTGGCCTCCGTCTTGGGCCTGAAAGAAGGGGCGGGGCTCGTGTGCCGTCCGTCCTTTCCCCCCTTTGAAGAGATCATGAAAGGGGTCGTTCGGCGCGAGAAGGGACCCGACATCCTGCGCATCCTTGTGAAGCCGGACGGGACGTGGGACGCCTCGTTCATCATCTCGGTCCTGACGACGCTGATCAACGATTATCACTTCTGCCTCGTCCTGGTTGCGCCGCATCTCGATCAAGAGGCGGCGCGTGTCCTGACCCAGGCCGACGCCGTCCACCTGGTCTCATCGACCGACCAGGAGATGCTGCGCGGCTTGACGAAGAGGATGGACTCCTGGGGGCTCTGGCAGGACTCGGAATTCAAAAGACGGACGAAGCTCGTGCTCCTTGAGGAGAGACTCGTGCACGGCCAGGGACAGGAGTTGTCGAGCCTCCCGCCCGAGGCGATCTTCCATCAGCCGGTCTATGCCACGCTGCCGCATGTCGAGGATGGGGAGTATCGTCTCTTGGACCAAACGTCCGATGAGACCTATGGCCATGCGGTGCGCCGCGTCGCGCGCCAGATGGGAGAGGTCCAGGTGGGCCTGGTCCTGGGTAGCGGTTCGGCGATGGGGATCTCGCATATCGGGGTCCTCAAGGTCCTGGAGGAGGAGGGGGTCGATATTGATTTCGTCTGCGGCTCGAGCATCGGGGCGCTCATCGGTGCGCTCTGGTGTTGCGGTTACTCCGCGCTCGAGGTGGAGAAGATCATCCTGGAGAATCGCAGCCGTAGGTACCTCTTCGGATGGGACGACCTGGCCTTTCCGTTGCGGGGCCTCCTGAAAGGAAGGCACATCTACCGTTTTCTGGACAGGTATCTCGGGGACATGACCTTCCTTGATATCAAGCGGCCTTTCAAGGTGGTGGCGTGCGACGCCCTGGGCATGAAGGCGGTCGTCTTCGACAGCGGCCGCCTGAAGGATGCGGTGATGGCGAGCGTCGCCATCCCGGGCGTCTTTGAGCCGTTCCGGATCGCCGACCACTATTATATAGACGGCGGTGTCCTGAACCCGTTGCCGACGGACGTGTGCCTCGATAGCGGCGTGGAGAAGATCATCGCCGTGAACGTCCTGCCGAGCGCCGATGATTTTGAGCGGACGTACGCGTTGCTTAAAAAGGACCGTCGCAAGAGCCTCTCCCGGTGGCGCGCGGTGGCGGCGTGGCAGCGGTTTTTCCGGCGCCGCGTGTTGGGGTTCTTCGAGCCGAACATCTTTGACGTTATCATCTCGAGCGTCCAGTCCATGGAGTACCTGTTGGCCCAGGCCAATGCCCTGAGCCAGTCGGACGTGGTCTTGCATCCGGATGTGTCGGCCGTCCCCTGGGCGGACTTCAAGAATATCGAGGACCTGGTCCGCCGGGGCGAAGAAGAGACCCTCCGCCACCTCTGGGAGATCAAGGAATTGGCGCTGCGAACGGGCTGACCGCACCGTACCGCCACGCCTGTTAACGTCGCCCATGGCACGCGTGGTTTCGTTGCGAACGGGCGGACGGCGCTGGCATGCCGTTTTTTGTCCCCGCACTCCCTCACCCGCACAACGCGTAACTCCTGTTGACATCCCCCCTCCATTATAGTAAAATTAAAAATCACGAATGGAGTAAAAGCGTAACCTTTTTTATCACAAGGAGTAATAGATAATTGATCAAGTTCAAGCGCATCGTTGTCCTGGGCGACGGGGGCTGGGGAACGACCTTGGCCATATTGCTCTCCAGGAAAGGGGCATCTGTTACCCTCTGGAGCGCCTTCCCGGAGTACGCCAGGTTCGTTGACAGGACGCGGCGCAACCCGTATTATTTGAAAGGGGTGGTGCTCCCCAGGGGTATCGTTGTCACGTCGCGGCCGGATGTCTTGATGTCTGCGGATGTGATCGTCGTGGCCGTCCCTTCGGAGTACCTGAGGTCCGTTTTAAGGCGCACCAGGGATTTTGTCCCGCCGTCGTGCGCGGTGGTGAGCGTCGTCAAGGGCATCGAGGTGACGTCGCTCATGCGCATGACGCAGGTCATCCGCGAGGTCTGGGGGACACAGCGGCTGGCCGTCCTTTCCGGGCCGACGATCGCCATGGAGGTGGCCCGGGGCATTCCTTCGACGGCGGTCGCGGCCTCGCACGATGAGGCCTTGAGGGACGCCGTGCAGGCGCTCTTCATGACGCGTGCCTTACGGGTCTATACCAATGCCGACGTGGTGGGGGTGGAGCTCGGCGGCAGCCTCAAGAATATCATCGCGATCGCCTGCGGCATCTCCGACGGGCTGGGGTTCGGCACGAACACCAAAGCGGCGATCGTCTCCCGGGGCCTCGCGGAGATGGGGCGTCTGGGCGCGGCGATGGGCGCGCGTCGGGACACCTTTGCCGGCATCGCCGGATTAGGCGATCTCGTGACGACGTGTTTCAGCGGCCTGAGCCGGAACCATTACGTGGGCGAGGCGATCGGCAAGGGGCGGACGCTCAAGTCTGTTATCAGCCGCATGAAGATGGTGGCAGAAGGCGTGCCCACGACGCGCTCGGTCTATCGCCTGGCCAAAAAATACGACATCGAGATGCCCATCGCGCAGGAGATCCATAAGGTCCTTTTCAGGAACAAATCGCCTCGCCGCGCCGTGGGTGATCTGATGACGCGCCGCCGCAAGAGCGAATAGTGACTCCGAAACGGGGTTTGGAAACGGGGTTTCTAAACGGGGTTTGGAAACGGGGTTTCGGGAGATAATCGGGGAGTGGCGCAGTTTGGTAGCGCACCTGAATGGGGTTCAGGGGGCCAGCGGTTCGAGTCCGCTCTCCCCGACTGATTTTTGTCGGGACGATTGAAAGGGAGAGCTATGGTCGTGGATAAGCTTGTCCGGCACGCGGACATCGGTCTTCTCGTGATAAGGGTTTTTCTGGGCGTTATGTTCGTGTATTACGGGGCGCCGAAGTTATTCGCAGGGCCCGAGGGGTGGGCCAAGCTCGGTCAGGCGACGAGCGGTTTCGGCATCCACGCCGCGCCGGCCTTTTGGGGCTTCATGGCGTCCTTTTCGATGTTCGCGGGCGGGATCTGTGTGGCATTGGGTCTGTTCTTCAGGATATTTACGGCGCTCCTCTTCATGACCATGGTCGTGGCGGCACGGATGCACTTTCAGAAGGGGGACGGCCTCTTTGGCGCTGCGCACGCCCTGGAGGACGGCGTCGTCTTTTTCGGGCTGACGTTCATCGGCCCGGGTCGCTATAGCCTCGATGCCTGGCTTGCGCGGTTGTTCGCGTGAAGGAGTCTTTAGGAATAAAGGAGAAGAACCGGTGAAAAAACTGCATATCGGGATTATCGGTTTGGGGACGGTGGGTTCGGGTGTCGTCAAGGCCCTGCGCCGCAGGCGCCACCTCATCCGTGAGCGTAGCGGCGTCGACCTGCAGCTCGTCCTGGCCTGCGATGCCCGCCGGGGACAGGGGGCGCGGCTGGGCATTACGGGCTCGTCGTTCACGACCCGGGCCAAGGATGTCATCGAAGACGAAAAGATCGAGGTGGTCGTCGAGCTGATCGGCGGGATGCGTCCGGCCAAGGACATCATCATCCAGGCGCTGAACAAAGGCAAGCACGTGGTGACGGCCAACAAGGCGCTCCTCGCCCAGGACATGCCGGAGCTCTTGTCCGTGGCGCGCCGCCGGCACCGCCAACTGAAATTCGAAGGCTCGGTCTGCGGCGGCATACCCATCATCAAGGCGCTGCGCGAAGGACTGCTGGTCAACCGCATCGAATCGCTCTACGGCATCATCAACGGGACGTCGAATTATCTCTTGTCTAAGATGTCGCAGGAATCTCTGAGCTTTGCCGAGGCCCTTGCCCGGGCAAAGAAGAAGGGTTACGCCGAGCGCCATGCGCGTTTCGACATCGAAGGGATAGACGCCGCGCACAAGCTGGTCGTCCTGAGCTACCTCTTGTTCGCCAAGCACGTGCCTTTCGAGAGCGTCGTGCGCGAGGGGATCTCCGGCATCAAGGAGATGGACGTGCGCTACGCGCGGGACATGGGGTGCGTCATCAAGCCGCTGGCCATCGCCAAGAAGTTCGGCAAGGACCTGGAGGTGCGTGTGCACCCGACGCTCCTGCCCGAAGACCACATGCTCGCGGCCGTCAACGGCGTCTTCAACGCGGTCCTCCTGCGTGGGGACATGGTCGGTGACATGCTCTTTTACGGTCGGGGCGCGGGGACGTTCCCCACGACGTCGGCCGTGGTCAGCGACCTGGTGGACCTGGCGCGGGGCGAGTTGCCGGGCCAGCCCCTGTTGGCGGCCAGGCCCTCGGTGCGCCGCATCCGCAAGACCGACGAGATCCGCAGCCGTTACTACCTGAGGTTCATGGCCATCGACAAGCCCGGCGTCTTCGCCAAGATCTCAGGTGTCCTGGGACGCTACCATATCGGCATCGCCCAGGTGAACCAGAAGGAGCGCAAGCGCGCCAAGTTCGTGCCCGTCGTCATGATCACGCATGACGCGCAGGAAAAGGATCTGCGCCGGGCCCTGGAGGCCATCGACCGGCTCGCCATCATAAAAGGAAAGACCGTCAAGATCCGCATGGAGGACTTTTAACGTGGCCTATGCTGGCTTGATAGACCGGTATCGCCGTTTTCTGCCCGTCAAGGACGACACGCCCATCGTCTCGCTCCAAGAAGGCCGCACCCCGCTCATCGCCTCGGGCATCCTTTCCGGGATGACGGGCTGCCGCGTCTATCTCAAGTACGAGGGGGCGCACCCGACGGGCTCTTTCAAGGACCGCGGCATGACGATGGCGATCACCAAGGCCAAAGAAGAGGGGGCGCGCATCGTCATGTGCGCCTCGACGGGCAACACCTCCGCCTCTGCCGCGGCCTACGCCGTGCGCGCCGGGCTCAAGTGCGTGGTCCTCATCCCCGAAGGCAACATCGCCCTGGGCAAGCTCGCCCAGGCGTTGATCCACGGCGCCCAGGTCCTGGCGATCCGGGGCAACTTCGACGAGGCCCTGAGCCTCGTGCGGACGATCACCGACAGCTATCCGGTCACCCTCGTCAATTCGCTGAACCCGTACCGCATCGAAGGACAAAAGACCGGCGCCTTTGAGATTTGCGACGACCTCGGCGATGCGCCGGAGTTCCACGCCATCCCGGTCGGCAATGCCGGCAACATCACCGCGTACTGGAAGGGATATAAGGAGTACCTCGAGGCGGGGATCTCGCGGCAACTGCCCAGGATGCTTGGTTTTCAGGCAGCGGGCGCGGCGCCCATCGTCAAGGGCAAGGTCGTCAAGAACCCCAAGACGATCGCAACGGCCATCAAGATCGGCAATCCGGCGAGCTGGAAGAAGGCGGAGGCGGCGCGTGATGAGTCCCGCGGCCTGATCGACACCGTGACGGACAAAGAGATCCTGGCGGCCTACAAGCTCTTGGCGGCGCGGGAAGGCGTGTTCGTGGAGCCGGCGTCGGCGGCATCGGTGGCGGGCGTCCTTAAATTGACGCGCGCCGGATACTTCAAGGAGGCGGCCGGCCGCGACCCTCAGGCGCGCATCGTCTGCATCCTGACCGGTCACGGCCTCAAGGACCCGGACCGGGCGATCGCCTCCATCGCAAAACCGAAGGTCCTCGCCGCGAGGCTCAAGACCATCTTGAAGGAGATCGGGGTGTGAGATGAGAAATCCACTGCGCGGCAAGAAGATGTTGATCACGGCCGGGCCCACGTGGGTGGCTATCGACGACGTGCGTGTCGTCAGCAACGTTTCGACGGGCGAATTGGGGAGTCTCCTGGCCCAGGAGGCGGTGCGCCACGGCATGAAGGTGGACGTCTTTCTCGGGACGGTGAGTTACCCGTTCAGCGTCCCGGGCGCGCGCATCTTCCGGTTCCGCTACTTCGAGGAGCTCTGCCATTTGATCGAGGTGGAGCTGCGGCGCGAGAAGTACCACGCCATCCTGCACGTGGCCGCGGTCAGCGATTATCAGGCGCGTGCGGTGCTGGGCAAGATCTCTTCCGATAACAAGACGTTGACGATCCGCCTGCACCGGGCGCCTAAGCTGGTGGCGCGGTTGCGGGCGTTGAACCCGAAGGCCTTTCTCGTTATGTTCAAGCTGGAGGCGGGCGTCAGCGACGCCGTTTTGATGAAGCGCGCCCTGGAAGCGATGAAGAAGTGCGGCGCCGATCTCGTCGTGGCCAACCGGTTCACCGGCGGCAAGTATCGCGGGTTCGTCCTGGGGCACAAGGACTCACCGGTGCGCGACTTGAAAAGAAAAGAGCTCTCGCGGGCGCTCTTTCGTATCCTGAAGGAGAGGTTCTCCAAGTGAAGTACGCGGTCCTTGTCCCCGACGGCATGGCGGATAGGCCCCTTGAACAGCTGGGCGGCAAGACACCCCTTGAGGTGGCCCAGACCCCCAACATGGATTACCTCGTCAGCCGGGGGATGCTGACCCAGGTCGCGACGATCCCTCCGGACCTGGCGCCCGCTTCCGACGTGGCAAACCTTTCCATCCTCGGATATGATCCCGATACCTATTATACGGGCCGCGCGCCCCTGGAGGCCGCCCATCTGGGGATCGATCTGAAGGAAGGCGAGATCGCTTTTCGCTGTAACCTGGTCACCGTTTCGGACGGCCGCATGGCGGATTACAGCGCCGGCCATGTCAGCAGCGAGGAGGCGTCGGTCCTGGTCGGGGCGTTGAACGCGGCGATGGGCTCGACGACGGCGACATTTTTCGCGGGCGTCAGCTACCGTCACCTGCTCCTGCTCAAGGGGGTCGACGTCGCGGCCCTGGCCGCCTGCGTCTGCACCCCGCCGCACGACATCCTCGGCGAGGCGGTGGCGCGTCATCTGCCGCGCGGCAAGGGCTCACAGGTCCTGCGTGACCTGATGGAGCGTTCGAAAGCGGTCCTCACCCATCACGAGGTCAACAAGGTGCGCGTGGACTTGAAGGAGAACCCCGCGAACATGATCTGGCTCTGGGGACAGGGCCTCAAGCCGCGCATCCCGACCTTTAAAGAGAAGTTCGGCGTGACGGGCGCCGTCATCTCGGCCGTGGACCTCATCAAGGGGATGGGTAAGATCATGGGCCTCGAGGTCATCGAGGTCCCCGGTGCGACCGGTTACTACGACACGAATTACGAGGGGAAGGCCGAGGCGGGCCTCAGGGCGCTGGAGCGCCTGGACTTCGTCTTCATCCACGTTGAGGCGACCGACGAGGCCGGCCACAACGGCGACCTGCGCATGAAGATAACGACCATAGAGCGCTTCGATAAGATGATCGTCGGTCCCTTTGTCGAGCGGCTCAAGAAGGGGCAAGACCTGCGCGTGATGGTTCTGCCCGACCACGCCACGCCGGTCCTCCTGCGCAAGCACGTTGCGGAGAACGTCTGCGCGGTCATGGCAGGACCGGGGATCGCGCACAACGGCTTCTGTGTCCTCACCGAGGCCGAGGGACACAAGAGTCCCGAACACTTCAAGGGGCACGAGTTGATGGGCGTCTTTTTGAAATGAGCGCGCTTTTGATCTTCATAGGGGCGGTCCTCTGTTTTGCCGCGGGCTACCGTTTTTATGCGTCGCGGGTCGCGGCGCTCTTTCCCATCGATGTCAAGCGTCCGACCCCGGCCGTCCAGAATTATGACGGCGTGGATTTCGTCCCGGCAAAGAACTGGCTGGTGCTCTTTGGTCACCACTTCTCCTCCATTGCGGGCGCCGGGCCCATCATCGGGCCGGTCATCGGCTGCATCTATTGGGGGTGGCTGCCGACCCTCATCTGGATCGTCGTCGGGACGGTGTTGATCGGCGGGGTGCATGATTTCGTGACACTGATCATCTCCGTCCGCGAGGGGGGCCACTCTATCCCCGAGGTCGCAGCGAACGCGGTCTCCAAGCGCGCGCGCTGGATCTTTTCGGTCTTCGTGTGGCTGGCTTTGGTCCTGGTCGTCGCGGTCTTCGCGCACCTGTGCGCCAAGACCTTTGTCACGGAACCCCAGGTCATCCTGCCGTCCGCAGGATTGATCCCGGCGGCCGTTCTGGTCGGTTTCCTGATCTATCGGCGCGGCGTGGGGCTGGGGGCCGCCACGCTCTTGGGGCTTGTGGTCCTGGGGTCGTGTATTGCGGTCGCCCCTTATGTCCCGGTCCCCGCCGCATGGTCCGATGCGCGGGTGTGGATGGTGGTCCTGCTGGGTTATGCCTTTGTGGCCTCGGTGCTGCCGGTGAACATCCTCTTGCAGCCGCGCGATTACCTGTGCAGCTTTCTCTTGTTCATCGGCGTGGCCGCGGGCATCGTGGGGCTCGTGGTGACGCGGCCGGTGGTGACGCAGCCAGCCTTCATAAGCGCGAACACGTCGCAGGGGTATCTGTGGCCGATGATGTGCGTGACGGTCGCCTGCGGCGCCATATCGGGATTTCACGCGGTCGTTTCGAGCGGCACGACCTCCAAGCAATTGGCCAACGAGCGCTATGGCCGCCGGATCGGCTACGGCGGGATGGTGACCGAGGGCATCGTTGCCCTGATCGCGGTCCTCGCCGTGGTGAGCGGCATCTCGCGCTCGCAGGCGGGGCTGAGTCTTTTGTTGAAGGACGCCGGGCCGATATGCGTCTACGCAGAAGGCTATGCCGGGCTGACCCGGGCGTTCCTGGGTCCTTACGGGAAGTTTTTGGGCGTCGTCATCCTGAATGCCTTTATCCTGACGACGCTGGACACGGCGACGCGCGTCTGCCGGTATATCACCGAGGAGTTGATGGGGGTCAAAAACCGTTTTGTTGCGACCGGCGTGACCGTGGTCGCGGCGGGGGCGTTGGCCTTGAGCGGCGCCTGGAACAAGCTGTGGCCGGCCTTCGGCGCCTCGAACCAGCTGGTGGCGGCCCTGGCCCTTTTTGTGGCGGCGTGCTGGTTCCTGGCACGGGGCAAGGATGTCCGTTATACGCTGGTGCCGGCGCTTTTCATGTTCGCGACGACGGTGGCGGCGCTGCTTATCCAGGCCCGGGTCTATATCCGTGAAGGCAATTACTTATTGGGTCTGATCACGCTGACGTTGTTGGTCCTGGCGTTCGTCATGGTGAATGAGGTGCGCCGGACCTTCGTGAAAAAGAAGAGGTCAGTGGCATGAAGATCATCGTTCAGAAATTCGGCGGCAGTTCCGTGGCCAACGTCGAGCGGATCAAGCGCGTCGCGAAGCGCGTGGCGGCATACCGCAGGAAGGGGGGACGCCTCGTCGTGGTCGTCTCGGCCCTGGGCGACACGACCGATGAGCTGGTGGAGCTGGCCGAGCAGATCGCCGACGTGCCGCCGGCCCGTGAGATGGACATGCTCCTGTCCACGGGCGAGCAGATCTCCTGCGCGCTGCTGGCCATGGCGATCGACAAGCTGGGATACAAGTCCATTTCTTTTACGGGGGGCCAGGTCGGCATCCGGACGGACACCTCCCACACCAAGGCGAAGATCGTCGGCATCGATACCGCGCGGATCCTGCGCGCGCTTAAAGACGGCCGCATCGTCATCGTGGCGGGTTTCCAGGGGATCAACGAGAACCTCGATATCACGACCCTGGGCCGCGGCGGCTCGGACCTGACGGCCGTGGCGCTTGCCGCCGCCCTCAAGGCGCGCGTGTGCGAGATCTATACGGACGTCGAGGGGATATACACGGCCGACCCGCGCATCGAGCCGGCGGCAAGGAAGATAAGGCAGATCACCTACGACGAGATGCTGGAGATGGCCTCCCTGGGCGCCCAGGTGATGCAGGCGCGCTCCATCGAGGTGGCCAAAAAATTTGATATGCCCGTCCACGTGCGCTCGAGCTTCCTCGAGGCGCCGGGCACGATGATCCTAAAGGAGGCGGACAAGATGGAAGGTTTTGTGATCAGCGGGGTGACGTTGAACAAGAAGGAGGCGAAGCTGACCATTTGCGACGTACCGGACCAGCCGGGGATCGCGGCCAAGCTCTTCCGCGAGATATCGCGGCAGGAGATCAACGTGGATACGATCGTCCAGAACGTCAGCCGACGCGGGACGACGGACGTCTCCTTCACCGTGCCGCTGGGCGAGCTCCACAAGGCCAAATCGGTGACGCAGAAGGTGGCCAGGAAGATCCGCGCCCACAAGGTCATCGAGGACAAGGACATCGCCCGCGTCTCCATCGTGGGCGTGGGGATGAAGGCCCACACGGGCGTCGCCGCGAAGATGTTCGAGGCGCTGGCCGCCAAGAAGATCAACATCGACATGATCACGACGTCGGAGATCAGCATCTCCTGCATCATCAAGAAGAAGAACGCCGAAAGGGCCGTGCGCTCCATTCACGCCCGCTTCGGCCTGGGCTGAGCGCGATGCGGCGGGTGGCCGCCGAGGCATAGCCTGGCTGGCGGCCGTGGCGACCATTCCCCCTCGCGGGTATGCTCGTCCGGCCCCACCGAGTCCGGACAACGCTGCGTGTTCGCTCGCCGTCGCTCCCGCGGGAAGGCGGACGAGGGCGAACCGTGGCCGCTCCGGCGGCGAACAGGCCCCTCGAGGGGAAACGGTCGCGCCGGCCGCCCTCGACGGCAAACAGCTTGGACAAGACACGCAGGCAGGTAAAACAGGGACGTTCAAGAGAGGCACAGATGAAAAATATCGAACTTTATGACACGACGCTGCGCGACGGCTCCCAGACCGAGGGGATCTCGTATTCGGTCTACGACAAGGTGCGCATCGCGCGCAAGCTCGACGAGCTGGGCATCCACTACGTCGAGGGCGGTTACCCTTTGTCCAACCCCAAGGACAAGGCCTTCTTCGAGGAGCTCAAAAGGAAGCCGTTGAAGAACGCCAAGCTCGTCGCCTTCGGATCCACGCGCCGCGCGGGCACGAAGCCCGAGGAGGACGCGGGCCTGAAGAGCCTGGTGGCCAGCGGCGCGCGGACCGCGACCATCTTCGGCAAGTCCTCGGACCTGCACGTGCGCGAGGTCCTGCGCGTGAGCCTCGAGGAAAACCTTGAGATGATCCGCGACTCCGTGAGTTTTCTTAAAAAGAAGGGGCTCGAGGTCATCTATGACGCCGAGCACTTTTTTGACGCCTACAAGCGCAACGCCGATTACGCGCTCCAGACGCTCAAGGCCGCCCAGGAGAGCGGCGCGCGCCTTTTGTGCCTGTGCGATACGAACGGCGGCAGCCTGCCTTCGGAGGTCACGCAGATCATCGGCGATGTCCGCCAGGTCATCACAGCGCCCCTGGGCATCCACACCCACAACGACGCGGGCGTGGCGGTGGCCAACTCCATCGCCGCGGTCGAGGCGGGCTGTGTCCAGGTGCAGGGCACGATCAACGGCTACGGCGAGCGCTGCGGCAACGCCGACCTCATCCCGATCATCGGCATCCTGAAGCTGAAGATGGCAAGGGGGTGCATCAGCGACGAGCGGCTGCGCGAGTTGACCGAGGTCGCGCACTTCGTCAGCGAGGTCAGCAACATGAAGCAGGCGGACAACCAGCCGTTCGTCGGCAAATCCGCCTTCGCCCACAAGGCGGGCGTGCACATCAACGCGGTCTTGAAGATCCCCCAGAGCTACGAGCACATCGACCCGGTGCGGGTGGGCAACGCCCGCCGCATCCTCGTCTCGGAGCTCGCCGGTAAGTCGCCGATCTTGCTCAAGGCCCAGGAGCTCAAGCTCGATATCGAGAAGGACTCTCCCGCGGCCAAGCAGGTCTTGAAGAAGCTCCAGGACCTGGAGCACCGGGGGTTCCAGTTCGAGTCTGCGGACGCGAGCTTCGAGATCATGGTCAAGCGCATCCTCAAGAAGTTCAAGGACTTCTTCCTGCTCGAAGGTTTCCGCGTCATCATCGAAAAGAGGAAGAAGGGCCGGGTCACCTCCGAGGCGATGGTCAAGCTGAAGGTCGGCAAGCAGAGCGAGCACACCTCCAGCGACGGCGACGGTCCGGTCAACGCCCTGGACAACGCCCTGCGCAAGGCCCTCAAGGCCTTTTACCCGCAGGTCCAGAAGATGCACCTCTCGGACTTCAAGGTGCGCGTCCTGGACGCCAAGGAGGGTACGGCCGCGAAGGTCCGCGTCCTCATCCAGTCCCAGGACGAGCGCGACACCTGGACCACCGTCGGCGTCTCGGAGAACATCATCGAGGCCTCCTGGCAGGCCCTCGTCGACAGCATCGAGTTCAAACTCCTCAAAGACCAGAAGGCCCAGCACGAAAAATGAGACTAATGAGTCAGACTCATTAGTCTCATTTTGTGAGACAAATGAGCCTGGCTCATTTGTCTCACACTAAATAGACCTGGTCTTTTGAGTGTCACATTGCGAATGGACAAGCAGATCCCCGCACAATACGATCCTAAGGACATCGAGCAGAAGTGGTTCGAGCGCTACGCCTCGACGCCGCTCTTTCACGCCCGGGCCGATGAGGCCGGGGCGCCGTATTGCATCGTCATCCCGCCGCCGAACGTCACGGGCATCCTCCACATGGGCCACGCCCTCAACAACACCATCCAGGACGTCCTGATACGGGCCAGGCGCATGCAGGGCAGACAGACCCTTTGGATGCCGGGGACGGACCACGCCGGCATCGCCACCCAGAACGTCGTGGAGCGTCAGCTCGCCAAGGAGGGGGTCAAGCGTGATGACCTTGGCCGGGAGAAGTTCCTGGAGCGCGTCTGGGAGTGGAAGAAGCAGTACGGTTCGACCATCATCCACCAGTTGAAGCGCCTGGGCGCCAGTTGTGACTGGCCGCGCGAGCGCTTCACGATGGACGCGGGCTACTCGGCCGCGGTCAAAGAGGTCTTCATCCGGCTCTATGAAAAGAAGCTCATCTACCGCGGGGACTACATCATCAACTGGTGCCCGCGCTGCCAGACGGCGCTCGCCGACGAAGAGGCGCCCCACCACGACCTGGAAGGAAAGCTTTACTACATCAAGTACCCCCTAAAAGAGCGGCCGAAGAAGAAGGCGGCGGCCAAGGGCGGGAGGGCCAAAGACGGGAGGGCCAAGGGCAAGTTCTTTTGTGACGACGGCCTCGTCGTGGCCACGACCCGGCCCGAGACGATGCTGGGCGATACGGCCGTTGCCGTCAACCCCAAGGACAAGCGCTACAAGCACCTGATCGGCGCAACCCTCATCCTGCCTCTTCTGGAAAGACAGATCGTGGTCATCGCGGATCCGCTCGTGGACAAGAGTTTCGGCACCGGCGCGGTGAAGGTGACGCCGGCGCACGACCCCAATGACTACATCATGGGCAAGAACCATGATCTGGAGTTCATCAATATCATGCGCCCGGATGGCGTCCTGAACACCAACGCCGGGGATTACGCGGGCATGGACCGCTTCGAGGCGCGCCAGGCGATCATCGAGGACCTGCGGGAGCGCAAGCTCCTTCTCAAGGTCGAAGACCACAAGCACGCCGTCGGCCACTGCTACCGCTGCCACACGGTCATCGAGCCGTATTTATCCAAGCAGTGGTTCGTCAAGATGAAGCCCTTGGCCAGGCCCGCCATCGCGGCGGTGAAGAAGGGCGCGATCAAGTTCACGCCCAAGCGTTGGACCAAGGTCTACCTGAACTGGATGGAGAACATCAGGGACTGGTGTATCTCGCGTCAGATCTGGTGGGGCCACCGCCTGCCGGTGTGGTACTGCCCGGAGTGCACGAAGGGCTCACCGGAAGCCGCAAAAAACAAGAACAGGACGGCCGGGGACGCGTCGCGCAAGGGGGTCATCGTGGCGCGCGAGACACCCAGGAGCTGTCCGGCGTGCGGGTGCACGGACCTCAGGCAGGACGAGGACGTCCTCGATACCTGGTTCTCGTCGTGGCTGTGGCCCTTCGCGACCTTCGGATGGCCGTTTACCGAAGGGGGCCGTTCCTCTGCGTCGGCCGCGCCGGCTGAGGCATCGGCGACGGGGGCAGGGCCGCAAGCCCCATCGAAGGACCTTGAGTTTTTTTATCCCACCTCCGTTCTGGTCACGGCGCCTGAGATCATCTTCTTCTGGGTGGCGCGCATGATCATGGCCGGCTTTGAGTTCATGGGCAAAAAGCCCTTCACCGACGTCTACATCCACGGCACGGTCCGCGACCTCGAGGGCCGCAAGATGTCCAAGTCTTTAGGCAACAGCATCGACCCCCTTGAGGTCATCGACCGCTACGGCGCCGACGCCCTGCGCTTCAGTCTCATCGCCATCGCGGCCGGCGGCTCGGACATCTATCTCTCCCAGGACCGCTTTGAGCAGGGCCGCAACTTCGCCAACAAGATCTGGAATGCCTCGCGCTTCATCCTGATGAACCTCAAAGAAGGGGTGACGGGCGACGCGATAGACCTTGAAGGCCTGTCTTTGTTCGACCGTTGGATCCTCCACGAGTCGAACGAGACCGTCAAGAAGACCTCGCGGGCCATCGACGCCTTCCGGCTCAACGAGGCCCTGAACATCGTGATGAACTTCTTCTGGAAGGTCTTCTGCGATTGGTACATCGAGGTCGCCAAGCTCAGCCTGGAGCGCAAAAAGACGCAAGAGACCCTGCTCTACGTCTTGAAAAAGACGCTCCTCCTGCTGCACCCTTTCATGCCGTTCATCACCGACGAGATCACGGCCCTGCTCCCCGGGGAACACCCCGGCACCATCGGCGCCTCGGCCTGGCCGCGGCCCGAAAAACGCTTTGAAGACAAGCCCTGCGTGCGCCGCACGGACGGCATCTGCGTCTGCGTGCTGGGCATCAGGCAGCGCCGGCACGACCTGAACGTCCCGCCCGGGGCCAGGGTCAACGTCGTTTTGATGTGCGCCGACAAGGACGAGCAGCGCTCACTTGAAGAGTCCGTGCCTGTCCTCCAGCGCCTGGCCGGCGCGGGAGAGGTGACGTTTGAAGCACCGGGCAAGACTCCCCCGAACTCGGTGACGTTTCTGGCGCTGCCAAGATTAAAGGGGGCGCTCCTCTTGGAAGGGCTCGTTGATATCGACAAAGAGAAGGAGCGCCTGGCCCGCGACATCGCGGCCCTGCGCGGCCAGGTCCGTCAGAAGGAGCAGCTTTTGAAGAGGGCGGGGTTCGTCAGGCGCGCGCCCCAAGAGGTGGTGGCAAATGAAAGGGCCCGCCTGGAAGAGTTGCGTCTCAAGATCAAAAACCTCTCGGAGGTCTGTGATGGGCTTGGATAAGAAGGTCATCCGGGTCCTCGTCCGGGCGGCGCTGGCTGAGGACGCGGCAGGCCGGGATATCACGACCCGGGATTTTATCCCTGCCAAGGTAAGCGTCGAGGCGGCGATCATTGCCAAAAAAAAAGGCGTGGTGGCCGGGATACCCTTTGTCCTTGAGGCCTTGCGCGCCTTTGACAAGAAGGCGTGCGCCACGGTCCTGAAGAAGGAGGGGGCCTTGGTGCGCCGCGGCGACGTCGTCCTGAAGATCAAGGCGAGCGGCCGCACGGTCCTTTCCTGCGAGCGCGTGGCCCTGAATTTTCTTTCTTCTCTATCCGGGATCGCGAGCCAGGCGTCCGAGGCGGTCAGGTGCGTGCGGTCAAAAGGCATCCGCATCCTCGACACGCGCAAGACCACGCCCCTTCTGCGCGCCGTGGAAAAGTATGCGGTGAGCGTCGGTGGAGCCAGCAACCACCGGTTCAACCTGGGCGGGCAGTATCTCATCAAAGAGAACCACATCTTTATCCTGCGCCGGACAGGTTCCTGGGACCGGCTCAAGAAGCGCCGGCCCGGAGTGCCTTTTGAGATCGAGGTCGACAGCCCCAGGGAGCTGGAGGCCATCCTGCGGCTGGAGCCGCACATCGTGATGCTTGACAATTTTACCCCCGCGCAGGTGCGCAGGGCCGTGGCACGGATTGCCAAGGTCTGTCCCGACCGGAGGCAGAGACCGCTCATAGAACTGTCCGGCGGCATCGCATTGAAGAACCTGCGCCGCTACGCCATCCGCGGGGTCGACTTCATCTCCCTGGGGAGCCTGACCCACTCCGCGGTCGCGCTCGATTTTTCCCTGGAGCTCACGCGCTGTTCCCTGAGGTAGCGTACAAGGACTCCGTGTCTTCTTATGCCCGCTTTCACGCTCACCAGCTCTTTTGGACTCGCCGGCGACCAATCCCAGGCCATCGACAAGATAACGGCGGCAATCCAGGCAGGTTCGCCCGCGGCGACGCTCCTGGGCGTCACGGGCTCGGGCAAGACCTTCACGATGGCCAACGTCATCGCCCGCCTGAACAAGCCGGCCCTCGTCATCTCCCACAACAAGACCTTGGCCGCCCAGCTTTACTTCGAGTTCAAGGATTTCTTCCCGCACAACGCCGTCGAGTACTTCGTCAGTTACTACGATTACTACCAGCCCGAGGCCTACATCCCGTCGACCGACACCTACATCGAGAAGGACGCGGCCATCAACGACCGGCTCGACCGCCTGCGGCTGTCTGCCACCACGTCGCTCTTCTCGCGGCCCGACACGCTGGTCGTGGCCTCGGTCTCCTGCATCTATAACCTCGGCAGCCCCCAGGACTACCGGGACTTCATGGTCTTCCTGAAGGCCGGGGAGACGGTCAGCCGCGACGACGTGGTCCGCCGGCTGATGGACATCCAGTACGAGCGCAACGACTACGAGTTCACCCGCGGCAAGGTCCGGGTCAAGGGCGACACGGTCGACATCTTTCCGGCCTACGGACAAAAAGGGGTGCGCATCATCCTTGACCTTGACACCATCCGCTCGATCCATGAGTTTGACCCGGTCTCGGGCGACAAGTCCGGCGACCTCGACACGATCGGCATTTACCCGGCCAAGCACTACATCGTGCCCCAAGATGCCATCAACAGGGCGACCGAGACGATCCTCGAGGAGATGGAGGAGCGCCTCAAGGTCCTGCGCAAGGAGAACAAGCTCTTGGAGGCCCAGCGCCTGGATCAGCGCACGCGCTACGACGTGGAGATGCTGCGCGAGGTCGGCTATTGCCACGGCATCGAGAACTACTCCCGCACGCTCTCCTTCCGCGAGCCGGGCTCGCGGCCGTTCTGCCTCCTTGATTATTTTCCCGAGGACTTCATCGTCTTCGTGGACGAAAGCCACGTCACCATCCCGCAGGTCCGCGGGATGTATGAGGGCGACCGCGCGCGCAAGCGGGTATTGGTGGACTTCGGCTTCCGTCTGCCGTCGTGCCTGGACAACCGGCCCCTGAAGTTCGCCGAGTTCGAGCGGCTGGTCAGCCAGTCGGTCTATGTCTCGGCCACACCCAGCGCGTATGAGCTCAAGCGCTCCGGCGGCGTCACGGCCGAGCAGGTCATCCGGCCGACCGGCATACCGGACCCTGATATCATCGTCCTGCCGACCAAGGGGCAGGTCAAGGACCTGGAAGGGCGCATCCGTGAGCGCGCCGGCAAGGACGAGCGGGTCCTGGTCACCACGCTCACCAAGAAGATGGCCGAGGACCTGAGCGCCTACCTTGAGGAGAAAGGGCTCAAGGTCCGCTACCTGCATTCGGAGATAGACACCATCGAGCGCGTGGAGATCCTGCGCCAACTGCGTCAGAAGACGTTCGACTGCCTCGTCGGCGTCAACCTCCTGCGCGAGGGGCTCGACCTGCCCGAGGTGTCGCTCGTCGCTGTCCTGGATGCGGATAAGGAGGGTTTTCTGCGCTCCGCCGTGTCTCTCATCCAGCTCGCCGGCCGTGCCGCGCGCAACGTGGGAGGCCAGGTCGTGATGTACGCCGACAAGGAGACCCAGGCGATGCGCACCGCCATCCGCGAGAGCAACCGCCGCCGCAAGCGGCAATTGGAGTATAATGAAGAACACGGGATCACGGTCGCCACGGTCCAAAAGGAGATACGCGAGAGCCTGCGCGAGGAAGAGGAGGCCAAGACCTACGTCGCCGAGCTCTCCGGCCAGTCCCTGGAAAAGCACGAGCGCGAGTCCCTGATCGCCTATCTCCAGCGCGAGATGGAGCTTGCCGCCCGCAACCTCAAGTTCGAGGACGCCGCCCGCCTGCGCGACGAGATCAAGCGCCTGAAGTCCAAAGGCGCACCCAAGCGCGCCGGCCGCGAACGCCGATAGGAGACGCATGGCGTATTTCATCAGACCGTTTACGGCCCGGGACAGGCCGGCGGTAAGGCGCCTGAGCTGCGAGACCGCCTTTCTCGGCTTGCCGAGAGAGGGGATCTTCGCGGACGATGAGGTCCTTGCCGATTTTTTGACCCTGTATTTCACGGACCATGAACCGGGATCGTGTTTTGTGGCCGAGGACAACGCCGCGGTCATCGGGTACCTGACCGGCGCCAAAGACGTCCGGGCGATGGTCCGGGAGATGAGGTGGGGCGCGCGGCTTCTGCCGGCGCTGTTCGTGAAGATGTTGCGCCGCAAGACATTCCTTTCGAAGACGAACCTGCGGTTTTTGTCTTTGGGGCTGCTGAGCCTCCTGAAGGGGGAGTTTTTCGTCCGGGACGTCGCCGATGTCTTCCCGGCGACTCTGCATGTCAACATAGACAGCCGTTACCGCCGAAAGGGCGTTGGTAGGGGGTTGATCGAGGCGTACCTGGATTTTTTAAGGCGCGCGCGCGTCAAGGGGGTGCACCTGAGCACTCTCTCGCCGGACGCCAGAGATTTTTTCCTTAAAATGGGTTTTGACGTGGTATATCACAGAAGGCGGTCTTTCTTAAAACCCTACACCGGCAGCGAGGTCTTTCTTTATGTCTTGGGCAGAGGATTATAGCGTGATACGTCTCTCGGCGGACAGAAGGTTCGTTTTTGGGCTCCTTGTCATGGCCCTGATAGTTTTGGGACCGGGGCGTGTGGGATGTGCAGAGGAGGCCTCCCAGGGATCCTCCTATCCCCGGATCGAATTGGAACACAAAGATCGCATCCTCATCCTGGCGCCGCACCCGGATGACGAGGTCCTTGGCTGTGGTGGCGTGATCCAAAAGGCGAAAGCGATGGGCCTGCCCATCAAGATCGTCTTTTTGACTTATGGCGACAACAACCAGTGGTCTTTCCTGGCCTACCGCAAGCACCCCGTCTTCATGCCGAAGGCGGTTCTCGAGATGGGGCTGGTGCGCTACAACGAAGCGTTTCAGGCCGCGGCCGTCTTAGGGGTCCCGAAGGACGACCTCGTCTTTTTGGGGTATCCTGATTTCCGCACGCTGGAAATCTGGAGGAGCCACTGGGCAGATGAGCCGCCCGCCAAGAGCATGCTGACCGAGGTCCGTTCGGTCCCTTACGCCAACGCGTTTCGGCCGAAAGCGCCCCACAAGGGAGAAGAGATCCTTAAGGACCTGGAGGCCATCCTTATGGAGTTCAGGCCGACAAAGATCTTCGTGTCGCATCCGTCAGACCATAACGGCGACCACCAGGCGCTCTACCTGTTTACCCGTGTCGCATTATGGGACCTGGAGAAGACGATGAAGCCCGTCGTGTATCCGTATCTGGTCCACTTTAAAAATTGGCCCCAGCCGAAAGGCTATCAGCCTGACAAAACAGAGGCGGCGCCCCCGGGCCTGGAGAAAGACGTCGGGTGGAAAAGGTTGGTCCTGAGCCCGGAAGAAGTGAGCATGAACCGCCGGGCCATCGAGATGCACCATTCCCAGATCGACTCGAGCCGCAAATACCTGCTCTCTTTTATTCGCGCCGACGAGATGTTCGGGGACTTCCCGCAGGTCTTCTTGAAGGACAAGAGGGCTGACTGGTATCTGTCCCGGCGCACCCCCGCCTATCTGGGCACGTTGCCGGAAGAGTTGATCGAAGAAGAAAGGGTGGACTTCGTCGGCATAGAAGAGGAGTTCCTTGTCGTCGAGGACGACACGCTCATCTTTAACTTGAAGTTGTCGCGTCCGGTCTCAAAGGAAGTGAGGTTTTCCCTGCTGGTCTTTGGGTACAGACAGGACCGTCCTTTCGGGCAGATGCCCAAGATACGTGTCGTCTTCAGCCGGGATTCGCATAAGGTCTATGACCAGAGCCGGGTGCAGGCGCTCAACTCTGTCAAGGTAGACCGCACGCCCCGCGAGATCCGCATCCGATTACCCCTCAAGGCGTTAGGAAGTCCTCAGCGTATCCTGACCAGCGCGCGCACGTCCAGGGGCTTGGTGCCTTTGGACTGGGTCGAGTGGAGGGTCTTGACGCTGAGCAACCCCGGTGAGGAGGGTGTTCTCTCGGCGTCCGGTGCCTCGTCCACCGCGCAGGGACCTGCGTCGCCCGGCCTTCCCGGAACGGCAGAGCAAATAAAAAATGATTGAGAGGTCGCCATGGCACTGAGAGAAGATTTTGAAAAACAGGGGGCCTTCCTGTTCAGGTGGAGGAGTTATGTCCCCGTGATGATCCTGCCTCCGCTTATCTTGGCCTTGTTCCATTCCGAAGGCATCGAGCGCGTCTTCGGCACTGTCGGGGAGTATCTTTGGCAGGCCCTATGCCTGATGATCTCGCTTTCGGGGCTGGCGATACGCGCCGGGGTCGCCGGTTATGCCCTCCGGGGGACGTCGGGGAGGAATGTGAGGGGGCAGGCCGCCGAGCAGCTTAACACCGCCGGGATGTATTCGATCGTAAGGAACCCGCTTTACCTGGGGAATTTCACCATCATGCTCGGGGCCTTGATGTTCGTCCAGGTGTGGTGGCTCATCCTGATGGGCATCGTCGGATTCTGGTTTTATTATGAGCGCATCATCTTTACGGAAGAGGAATTTTTACGCAAGAAATTCGGAGATGTTTTTTTGGATTGGGCTCAACGGACCCCGGTCTTTTACCCCGACTTCAAGCATTGGCAGTGGCCCGACCTTCCTT
>Ga0315537_1000373_pt1 | contig 34639 bp, 30 predicted proteins | sample SalMarSW160270MG_FD_203091 | JGI IMG/M metagenome (GOLD analysis project Ga0315537, IMG submission 203091) | Salt marsh sediment microbial communities from the Plum Island Ecosystem LTER, Massachusetts, United States - Salt Marsh Sediment SW1602-70 ... | reverse complement strand
AGCCTTCCTTGACTTTTCCTCAGGCCATCGCTATTCTCGCAATGGACGTGTCCATCTGAGGGCAAGTGCGCGGGAGTAGCTCAGTGGTAGAGCTCCTGCCTTCCAAGCAGGTTGTCGCGGGTTCGATTCCCGTCTCCCGCTCCACCGCCCGTCAAACGTTATAACGCATGCAACGTGAGGGCCGCCGAAAGGCGGCCTCCTGCTTTCTAGGCAGGTGGTCGGTCCTCGGTTAGTCTCTTGCTACACCATTTCGCACCGCCGCTGGCGACCCTTGATGCCGTTCGGCTGCTAGTGTATGTATCCAGCCTCCCTTGGGGACGAGCCGCACCGGCCACGCGGTCGCTTCCCCCTAACCACCGCACAAGGCAAGAAGACGGACGCTATCACCCTGTTCAAAGAACGCGTGACCGTAATCGTGTAGCAACGGTAAAATCGAAGCAGGACTCCGGCAGAGTCGGCGCGTTGGGCGAGGTGCAGACGGGTGCTAGCGCTGCAAGAGATAAGACGTAAGAAGCTCCAGTTCGGGCTCATAAGCCTGATTGTCGGTCTGGTGGTCTACCTTCTGGTGATGATCAGTGCCCTGGGCACAGGCTTGCTTTCGGCCATGTCCGGCGCGGTGAACTCGTTCGATGCCGACCAAGTGGTGTTCAGCGCCGATTCGAACGACAGCCTCCTCAGAAGCGAACTGACGGCCGAGCAGCGGGACGCCATAGTCCAACTGGCGGGCGCAGACAGCACAGGAGGAGTGGGCTACATGGCGGCGACGGTCCAGGAGGACTCGGCGGTCGAGGACGTGGCTCTGTTCGGCTTCCAGCCGGCGAGCATCGCCGAGCCGGCCGTCCGCTCGGGCCGCGCTCTCCAGGGCAACGGAGAGATCCTGATCGACCGGAGCCTATCGCGGTCGACCGACCTAAAAATCGGTGACCAGATCATTATGCGCAATGCCCTAATCGACTATGAGCTTACCATCGTGGGTGAGGTTGACGAGGGGCAATTCCTGGGGCTGCCTTCGGCCTACGTGGTTCTGGACCAGTGGCGTGAAATGCGCTACCCCGGACAGACAGAGAACGCGCCTGCCGCCAGTGTCCTCCTGGTGCGAGGGGACAGAAGCGCTCTGGGCGCTCGAATTGAAGCGGCCATCCCAAATACTAGTGTCTTGTCCAAGAGCGACGCCATAAGCGCGATAGGAGGCGTGACTGAGCAGGAGCGGGTGGTGATGGCCATCGAGTTCTTCGGCTTCGTCATCGGGGCGCTGGTCATCGGCTCCTTCTTCTTCGTCTTGACGATGCAGCGGGGGTATGAGATCGCCATATTCAAGGCGTTGGGGGCTTCCAGTTGGTACATCTTCGGGCAACTGATTCGTCAGGTGGTAGCGGTCGCGGTGGTCGGCCTGGCGCTCGGAGTACCGCTGGCGCTGGTGACGGATGCGGCGCTTCCCGCAGACATACCGCTGGAGATAACCGGCGGCGCCTTCCTGACGGGAGGGGTCAGCATAACCATCGCGGCGCTCCTGGGTAGTCTCCTCTCCGCCCGCCAGGTGGTCCGTGTGAACCCTATGAGTGCTCTGGGACAGGTGTGATGGGCCGAGACGAGCAAGACCTGGTTGCCCAGTCGCTGACGAAGGTGTTCGGAGCAGGCGACACGGCAGTAGAGGCAGTGCGAGACGCCTCCTTGTCAGTGCGAGCGGGAGAATTCGTGGCGATCGTGGGCCCAAGCGGCTCGGGGAAGACGACGCTTCTGGCCATGCTCGGCGGGCTCCTCGTCGCCACGCGCGGTCGCGTCATTGTGGGCAGTACCGACATCTCACGCTTGAACGAGGCGCAGCGGGCACGGTTCCGCCGGGAACGGGTGGGCTTCGTCTTTCAGGGGTTTAACCTGGTGCCTTACCTAACCGCTGAGCAGAACCTTCTGGTCATCCCGTCTATCTCCGGCAAGGTGAACGGACAAATGCGCGCACGAGCGGGCCAATTGCTGCGAGAACTGGGCGTTGATAAACGAGCCCACCACCTGCCAGGCGAGCTCTCCGGCGGCGAAAGGCAGCGAGTCGCCATCGGCCGGGCCCTGATGAACGACCCGCTGCTGGTGCTGGTAGACGAGCCCACTTCGAACCTGGACTCGGAGCGAGGCACCGAGGTGGTGCGCAGTCTGGCTGAAGAGGTCAAGCTGCGGAACAAGATCGGCATCATGGTGACGCACGACCGCCGCATGTTGACCCACGTGGACAGGGTTCTGGAGATCGCTGATGGACGACTCCACTCCGTAGAACCCTCCCTGTGAAGGGCAATTTGGAGCAGCCTGGACCGAGAAGGGCACTCGCAGTGGTAGTTCAGGGGGGAGCCAGTGATGCCAAACTCGAAAGCGATCTCTGCAAACCTCGGAGGGTCCCGTGCCGCTGGGCCTCAAAGTGCGACGGCTCCTGATCAACAACTGGACCAAGATTGGCAGCCACAGCGCGTCCTGCCGTCATCCAGGCGATCCCGGCTTCTGAGAGGTAGAATCCGGCTCGCGTGCCGAGCCATAGACCCAGCCTGGCGCGGCTTGTTAGCGTAGATAGGAGCCAAAGCTCCAGAAACGGTTCTATGCCCGATTTTCTGACGGCGTTTGGAGTTGTGGCGGTCATTCTGACCGTGACAGCGCTCGCTTCTGGTCTCGTCGAGCGGTCGCTGTTGTCCTTTCCACTTGTCTTCCTCGTGACTGGCCTAGTGCTCGGCGAGGGTGGTCTCGGCGTGTTCGAAGTCGCAGCCGAGAACGAGAACCTGGAGATCGTCGCGACACTCACCCTCTCGCTGGTTCTGTTCCTCGATGCGGTCCAGCTCGACACAAAGGAACTGGGGAGACGATGGCTGGTCCCCGTGCTCGTTTTGGGTCCTGGTACCGCGCTGATCATCACGCTCGGTGCTACGTCGCTCGCCTTGATCCTGGGGTTCGGGTGGCTTGTCGCGTTCATGGGTGGAGCGATGCTGGCGTCTACGGACCCGGTGGTTCTGCGCGAGATCGTCCGCGACCAGCGAATCCCGCGCTCGGTCCGACAGGTCCTCACCGTCGAAGCTGGCACGAATGATATCGTCGTTCTACCCGTCATCCTTGTGCTGATCGCAGTCGCGCGGGAGGAAGCTGGCAGCGTCGGCGGCTGGCTTGAATTCTCAGCGGAGCTCGCGCTCCTCGGGCCGATTATCGGGCTTGCGATCGGAGGCGGAGGAGCATGGCTGATGTCGAGAATCGACTCGCGAATGACCGTCCGGCGCGAGTATGAGACGCTCTACGGAATCGGCCTCGTGCTCGCTGCCTACACGGCGGCGACGGCGGCTGGCGGAGACGGCTTCCTTGCTGCTTTCGCCGCCGGACTCGGGGTGGTGCTGTCCAACCAAACACTATGTGACTGCTTTCTCGAGTATGGCCAGGTCACGTCTGAGATGGCAATGCTACTGGCCTTCGTGTTGTTTGGCGCGGTACTATCGGGCATCCTCGATGAGGTCGACATGCTCCCCGCGCTGGTCGTGGCGGGAATCCTCATCTTCGTGGTCCGGCCCGGCGTGCTGGGCATCGTCCTGGCTCGAGCGAAGATGAGCCTCGAGGCACGCGCGTTTGTGAGTTGGTTCGGCCCAAGAGGCCTGAACTCGCTCTTGCTCGCGCTTCTTGCCGTCAACGGCGGGGTCGACGACGCGGAGCTATTGCTCGCGACGATAGGACTTGTGGTACTGACATCGACCGTGATTCATGGCGCCACGGCGACGACGGTCAGCGCTTGGTACGCGCGGAGGGCGGAGAGGGAGACGTTCGCGGAGGAGCGTGAGAGCACGGCGGCCGGCCTGTTCGAGCACGACGAGACGGCGGTGCCCCGCATCTCCGTGGACGAACTCAACCGCATGCTTGCCCAGCCCGACCCGCCGATCGTGCTCGATGTCCGCACGAACCCGAGCTACAACCAGGACGGAGCGCAGATACCGCAGAGCGTCCGCGTGCCACCAGACCACGTCGCCGAATGGGATCCGGGAGACGTGGAAGACCGGCTTATCGTCGCCTACTGCACCTGACAAGACGAAGCAACCAGCGCCCGTGAGGCGCAGCAGCTCCGGAGGCGCGGCTACAACGCCGTGGCTCTCGCTGGCGGGTTCAACGCGTGGAGGGCGAAATACGCCGTCGAGCCTATATCGGTCGACACCTGACCCACTACTCGAGGGGCGACCGCGCCCGCTGCAGATAGCGATTTCGTGCTCTTTCCGGGCCAGCTGACTCCCGGATTGAGAATCCGGGGTCCCGACCGGCACTGATCGCCTCCCGGTGATCGCCTGCTTCTCAGGCAGGTCGTCTGCGGGAAACGATCCCCCCACCGAAAAAAGAGCAAGTAGGGCACCATCGCCCGAGTCGATGTGTACCCGTACGAGGACGGTGCCATCGCCGATGGGCACATCACAATCTGCCGATTGCGGCCTGACGTGAACCTCCGCTACGTGGTTGAGTTTCTTCGCAGCGAGTCCGGCCAGATTCAAATGCTGCGGCACGTGTGTGGCTCTACGGGTCAGACGGAGCTGTTGGTTGACCACATAAGATCGCTCCGCATTCCGATACCTTCACCAGAGATCCAGAAGGAAGTTGTCAGGCTCATGGATGAAGCCCGCGCTCAATCCGATGAATTGTTACGGCGCGGTCAGGCTCTTCGTGAGGAGAGTGCCAACATGATCGCCGCCGCCCGTCAGCGGATGATGATTATGCTAACCAGATAGCTCCCATGTGGGCGTAGCTTGACGGTTTAGGCGCTCAGTCTTCGTTCGCCTCTGGTTCCATCTCGTGTTCTGTGTCAAGTGTCCATAGAATCCTAGCGGCCGGGCACAGCTGCATCCAGCGGCAAGCCGGTCCGAGAGATGTCAGACAGAGCAGCCCAGCGGCTGTGCCGCAAGATACCCCCTCTTACTGTGCGGGGCATCTCCTCCTCCCCGGGGGCGGGCATTGACCCTCCCCGCCCCGGGGGATGTTGTCCACGGGGGTGGGGGTTTTCTTCTTCCTCTCCCCCGCAGGTCCGAAGGGCCGGGGCCTGGCATAAACTGGTCCTGCCCCTTTATTCTCTGCCGGGAAATGCGAAAGCTTGAAACGTTTCATGCTTCGCAGGGCCTATGGGCCGGGGTAAGGAAGATATAGTGGGGGAAACCAGGCACCTCAGGCCCGTGGCGAGCAACGCGTCACTAGGTCAGACGGTGGCGACGAGCCAGGCGGAGCGAAACCTAGAGAGCGTTGCGGTATGCCGTCACCAACTTTCGGACTTCTCGGGCCGTTTGGTCGGCCATTTCCCGCCTGTGCTACAATGCCGTCAGCAAGGGAATGCAGCAAGGAGGGGCAGGGCCTTGGCCGCGTTTGACGGAATGCTCATTTTGGATGGATCAGGGATTCCACCCTCTGGCGGCGCTTTTCTCCTAGATCGCGAGGCCCCGGTAAGCGAACGGAAGGTGGTCGATGGCGACTGGACAGCGGAGGTTCGCGAAGGGGGCCAATACGTCCTGGCCCGCGGAGGCACTGTGGCGAACTACGAGGATGCCCGCGATCAAGCTCTATGGGCTGCGCAGCGCGGACTGGACTTGCTCTGCATTTCAGGGGCCGCGGATCTCTCGATAGTAGGCGTCGAAGATGAACACATTACATGGTGGCGCGAACAGAACGAGGCAATTCTGCGGGTGACATCAGTTGCAACAATCAGCGCAACGGTAGGCGCGAAGGTGACAGTGACCGACAGCCTTGGGAATGTCCGGCCTGACCCGCCTCGACCGCAGGCTGTCTGGCACGAAAGCTTCCGCTTCTTTCGGCTCGCCCAGGTCACCAACGACCTGTTTGACGCTTTCCGCAACCTCTATCTGGCGCTAGAGTCAGTTCTAAGCAGCATAGCGCCGCCAATTGCGAAGGGTGAGTGGGAAGGTGACTGGTTCAGAAGGGCACTGGGAGAGGCCCAGAAGCTGGTTGACCTGTCCCCCTTCGCACCGCCAGGCGCGGCAGATTCGTTGAGCTCCATCTACGATGATTTGTACGTCAACACGCGGAACGCGGTCTTCCACGCGAAGAGCACTCGCCCCCACCTTCTGCCGCATGAATGGCCAGAACGAGCCGCCGTGGTGTCGAGCCTCCGTCGCCTATCCAGACTGTACCTCAAGCTAGTGGACGCCCACCTGCAACTGAGGCGTCCCTCAAGTGGCTTCTACGCCAGTGGCTTCAAGTTGATGACTCAACACTTGGACAAGAGCCTAGTAATCCATGTCACGGATGACGAGACACCCGTGGGTCCCGATACCGCAACCATAAATCCTGGGGGCGGCCGTGTGGTTTCGCTCGCCACACGGGCCGCGCCCGAGTTGGACCAGCCGTTCGTAAGGTACTTCATTGGACAGTCGCTCGTGAGCCAGCTCGCCGAGCTGACGCACATCGGGCGGATAGTCACGACAGGCGACGACGCGGTTCCGCTTACTGCTGGAATCCTTCAAGGAAGCTTGACTCTAGATTTTCTTGACCACTTTGAAGCGCAGATGGGACTTAGGCTTCGAAACACGCAGCAGCCAAGGGTTCTCTACAGTCAATAGCCTGCAGAGTTCTCCCGTAAGGTTACCCGTGTCCTGGCAGATCCACACGAACAGGTGAGTCGGGCGGAAGGCGGGAGATGAACCCAGGGAGACCGTCGGGCATCAAGACTCCTCTCACAACCGCCTAGGGAGCATGCTAGCCCGTTTCGGCGCTTCAACCTACCTGTCCGCCGCCCCCATCCTGCTCGCAGGCGCGAGGGTTGGCAAGGGACGAAACCACCGCCTCGACGAACCATAAGGGAAGACGTATGTCTTGCTGAACAGCTCAAAGCCCTCACCAGTTGACCTGATCGGTTGTTCGCTCCGGTGCATCTGGACTTGGAGGGCCCAGGGCTTTGGGGACAGAGGGCCAAGAACGGCCTCTACGGACTCAAACACTTACGGTCGGGCGGCGACAGCCTTCCTAAGCGATCACCTGCTCCGCGGGCAGGGTCTCTGGCACCACAGATGATGGCACGAAGGAAGCCAGCAGGTGCCTGGCGTGCATCGAAGATTGGACGACCTGCCGACTTCTCGGGGGGTCTCCAGACGGTTCGCTTGGTAGCACAAACCGCACCCTTGAGACCGATCCCGCTCACGACCCTTCTTTAATGTGATCCGAAGGCCGTCTGGGCTGTTCCTCAATCACCGCCGGAACGAAAAACACCTCGCTTGCCGCCACCGTGGTCACAACCGCCGGCTGAGACTCGTCATCGCCCGCAGTCGTTAGGTGAACATCGAGGACTCGCACCCGGTCTCCCAACCTCAGGTCGAACTCGCTCGGCCTGGTCTGCAGCACCACCGGCCTGCCGGCCTGGACGACTCGCGAAGTCCCTGCGGTGGCATCCCAACTCGATGGACCGTGCCGCTCGGTGATCGTCAGCTCTAGATCGATGAACCGCTTATCAGCGTAGGGCCATTCCTGAGAGTGGTGGCCCGTCGACCGCCTCCAATAGTCATCGCAGAGGTGCCGCACGTGGCAATACCCGCAATTGTCCAAACCTGGTCGGGCCTCTGGAGGATATGTGCTCACCGCCCTCACGGCAGCACAGGTTCGATCCCGAACGTCTCGCTCGATTGCCTTTAGTCCACGCGCCGACGGCGGCGTCACATTATGGTTTGTGCCTGGATAGCACAGCGTGAGCCTGGTGGCTAGACGAGCGCTTGGGTTAATGTCGGCGTCAACCGCCCACAGGAGGCTGTACACTCGCAGTTGAAATGGATGATCCTCGCTAGGTTTTCCGGTCTTGAACTCCACGATTTCGCAGTCACTTAGTGAGATGTTGATGAGATCGGCCACTCCAAGCCACCCGAGTTTCGGGGCCTTCAACAGAACCTCGGGGTGAGACCCTAGGCCCAATTCACCCCGCTCGCGCGCAGCCTTTTCTCCTGTATCTTCTGCTGAACCTGGCGCCTGAAGACGCATTGGCGCCAAGAAGACCTGGACGCGCTCTCGAATCTCGCCCATCCTCGAGTGGATTTCCCGTTCGACCCATTCCTCGGCTCGCTGCGCTCGTGGATTATCCTTCTCCGCAGACAGGACGTCACGCGTGCACTCGCTGATAATCTGGGTGTATCCGCCCAGTTGTCTCAGCACGGCGGTCGTCTTCGGGTCCTGTATCGAAGAGCAACCGCCGCGGGCAAGGGCCTCTACAATCCTCTCCAAGGCAAGGTGCACGATGCGGCCGACAGTGGATGGCACTTGGAGCCGCGGCGGATAGCCAGAACCCTGCCACACTTCCGGATAGTCAGCCGAACTCAGTGCCCACCGCCGTGGGCAGGCCTCGATCTCGCGCAGCTTCGAAAAGGTCATGCGAGCAGGCGCCGGGGGCCACTCTGCGGGCCCGATGGCTTGCGAGACGACAGGAATAGCGCGCGTCTGCATGCCGGCTTTCTACCCCAATCTGTCCATGAGGCTGCTCGTTGCCCGAGGCAAGTTCCTGCGAACCACGAGTTCGTCGACTAAGAGCAATGGAAGTGCTGTCGAGTACTCTTTCAAGTCTCGTAGGGCATCCGTAGGCGGGTCGTCGGGCGTCAGCGGTGAATGAAGGGCAATAGCGAATCGAGTGCCGTCTTTCCTCGTAGCGATGATGGGCACACAGACATCACCAACACCTGGCACCGAAAGCGTGGCGTTCCGCTCGAACGTGAAGCCCTCTGCGCTCTGTCGCTTGAAGTCCTGGAACAGGAGTTCGCTTGACCGCTCAAGTCTATTTGGATCGAGCATGGGTCGTTCCCCCGTCAGTAGGAACCGAAGGATGCTCGCTCCCAGGTGCCGGTCGAGGAGGTCGTGCTCGAATTTATTCTTGTAGCTCCTAAGGCACCGATAGCACGACCGGTCACAGTTATCGGGGCAAGATTCCAGGATCTGCAGGGCTTTCTCGAACACTGCAGATCCTAGCTGCCCCACGCGATGGGAGAATCCGGCACCGCCAGGCAGGGTGTCATAGAGGTATATCTCAGCTTCTTTGCCCAGCGGCCCGGCCGGTGTCAAAGCCGGCCGATATTCGGCCTGTAACTCGCTCGCTTCCAACTCCAGCATCGCGCACCCGGCTGCCGACAGTGCCTCGCACAAAGTCCGAAGCGCAACCTCGGTGGCAAGGACACCCGGCGCCAGCGTGACGGGTGACTGGACTCGAAGTGAGACAAGAAGAACGTCTGAAATGAAGTCTGTGCCTAGAACAAGTCCGCGAGTGCTCTGGACACCGTCGCAGTTCGGCTCCCGCTCATCAGGGTACGGCTTGGGGTGCGCGACAAGGACGCTGCTCGACGGGGCGGCCGTCGGTTCGATCAGCCCGCATGTGGTGCAGTACGTGTAGCCCTCTTGGCGAGGGCCGCTGTTAGTGACCAGCAGGTGCTGTCTCATACTGTGAACCTGGAGCCGATCATTGATCTTGGTCCACCGATCAGGGTCAGCCGGCGTGGGAGCGATGAGCTTCGCGCGGGTGGCGTAGCTTCGCGAGGGCTGATCATCTGGAGAGCTGCCTTCGTCCCAGTTAACTGGGTGCGCGAAACCGGGGGGACGCAGCCAGTACCGCGCCGGGCCAAAGGTGCCGCTTCTTCCGCAGGCCTCGCAGTCACGCCTCTCGCCTCGCTCGCCTTCGTTGAGTGATACGGTCCGAGCATAGTGACAGACACTGCACTCGTAGTAGAGTCTCCTGGTCTGCCAGGCACGATAGCGTTCGTCCTTCCCGGGCGAGTAGAGAGCGCCTGACCTCCACAGCTTTCCTTTGATCCAGACCTCCTTGCCGGGCGCGTATTGTGAGAGGGCTACAGCGAGCCCTTGAGAAGGCGTGAATCGAAACGCCGGTCTATACGCTTGGGACCGGTCGCGATCGAAGACGTGGAACGTCACCACATCCGTCGGGAAGGCATACCGCGGCAGCACCCCCTTGTACAGAAGACGGTCGAGCAGATTCTCCGTTGCGGGATCGCTACCCGGCTGCTCCTCTCCTTCCTCTGACGCTACTTCAAGCGTTGTTTGCTCGGTTTCGCCAGCGGTGGTCGAAGCGCCCAATTTCGTCGTGGTGTAGTCTGCGCTGCCGCCTTTGAGAACGTCGTCATGGATTGCGAGATCGATTTGTTCGAGCGTCGCATCAACAAGGCTGTCCATCAGCGCCGTTCGGTCGCCCGGTGACAGTTCGTCGGGTAGCCAAGCGTCTAGTTCGCTCTTCAGCTTCGCCTCATTGCTCCTTAGCCACTGCGCGAAATCTTCGCGGTGCAAAATCGATGAAGTACTCTTGAAGTTGGCGACCGTGCCAAGGACAGCAAAGAGCTGCGGCTGTTCCTCCGGTTTAACCATTGGCAGCCTCGTTTGATGGTACCGCTGCAACAAGTAGGCGATGATATGTCGACGCGTGATCTCGGGGTTATCCAGGGTTAGTGTGGGATCGTCGACCGCACCTCGAATCATCTGATCCGGATGTGCAAAGTAGTGCTCGTCATGGCTATCAGCGCTTCCGAAGGCGGTCACGGTAGCCAGCGCGTTGCCGCGTCGGCCAGCACGTCCTGATCTCTGCTGATAATTGGCACGGGCTGGTGGCATGTTCCGCAACGAAACCCCGGACAGTGTCCCGATATCGATGCCCACTTCCATCGTCGTGGTGCAAGACAGCACGTCTATCGCGGCCCGACCGTAGGGGCCAATGGCGCCTCCAAGGTCTACGTCCTGAAACAGTAACTCATGTTCCTCAGCTGTCGAAAACACCTCGTGCGCCTGGGCGACGTTGAGTTGGGCCGTGTGCTCGGCCGCGATGAGCGCAATCGGCGCAATCGGGGGCTTCCTGAGCGCATCGACGGTGCTCGAGCGGTAGTAGCCCTTTCTCGCGGAGAAGACGGCGTCGCTATCTGGATCGATGGCCTCCACTGTCTCCTGGCAGCAGTTCACGCATGTGAGCCGCCCAGGGAAAAGTCGCTGCGTGGTCCGACAGGCGTGGCAATAGCCCCAGGCTCCTCCGATAGACAGAGAGAGTTCAATCCCCTTCAGTCTATAGCTGCGGGGCGCCATCTGTTCGGTGAACCACGCCCGTAACTGGGGAAGCCACTCATGGTCGAAGACTCGCTGTGCATTTGCCTTTGCGAGAAAGCGATTGAGGCTGGAGAACTGCCCCGAGTGTCCCCGTACCTCCGTTTGCCACCAGGCCTGCGGCATCCGACTTAACCAAAAGCCCACCCGAGGCCAACATCGAAGCCACGCCCGCGCAAGTGCGAGTTTTTCCTCACCGGATTCAGCAAGTCCGGGAATGCCCGATAGCGCCTCGAGCTTCGCTGTATGGGCTGGGCGCTCGACGATGGAGGCAAGCGCAAGCGACTCTAGCCCGTAGTATTCGTCCGACACACAGACAGTGATGGCCCGCAGGAGAGAGACCGGCGGAGCAGTTGCTCGGAGCTTTGCGAAGAGTTCCAGCACGCCGACATCGTCGTCGAGAGCCCCGTTCGCGACGGCCTGTTCGACTTCCATCTCCTCACTGAAGCTCTCGCCAGTCTTGAGTTCTGGGCGGAGTCGGACCCCGAGCTGCTTCGAAGCCAACAACACTGCGAAGTACAGGTCCTCCAAAGACAACAGGTGCGCAATGCCTGGGTACTGCTGAAGTCTTAGGTAGCCAGCCACGAGCAGCGGGCGCAAGGTGTCCTGCGTTGAGTACTTCTGAAGATTTGGGGCAAGACGTGCAGCCGTCTGGCGAGAGTCGGAAAAGACGAGCACCTTCCGTCCTCGCAATGGCGCCAGTCTCGTGGCTGGTTTCGAGCTGGGCGGCTGCACCTGAATCTGCTTCGTAATCAACGCCTGGAACGGCTGGTCGCCTTTGGTCTGGTGATCCTGCACCGACGAGCGTCCGAAGCTGGCCATCTCCCCGCAGACGGCACACGGCCGAAACTCCCCAGGTCTAGAGTTGGCAGTTTGCGTGTCCCCCGCTCTGTTCGAGCCAGCAAAACGGTCCTTCCGCAAATACACTTGCCTTGTCCGCGGCCCGAGCTCGGGGGGGTTGAGGCGCCCCGTGACCAAGTCGTATTCAGCGGGCTCAACCTCTTCGATCCGAAGAGGTGTCTCTAGGAGCAGGTCCAGAGGCCCAAGTTCTTCGACCTGGCCGGCAAGCGTGCGGAAGGCGCCGCCAGGTTCTGCCCAGAGGAACTCAGGATCTTCCAGATTGCCCGTGTAGGCACGAGCGTAGGCGCTGCCACAGTTCCGGCACGTGTACAGTTCCAGAACTCGGGCGCCGCATTCACACGAGTCTCTCGGCTGGGAGTAGAGCCTACCAGTCGGTCCGCCTTTCTCGGTCGGAGGGAGCGCGTCGCACTCGGGGTCCATGCACACCCACAGCCCAGGCAGCCCACGATAGAATGAATGCGCACGGCACGGGAGCAAACCTGGCTCCGTTGATTCCTGCCTAGCGAGACTGCCGAATGCAACCAGTGTCGTTAGAGCCCGAGCTGAAAGCGTGGGATCCACCCCCGGGAAGATGTGGGCGGCGAGAGAGTCGACGGAACATGCTTCCTGCATGGTGAGGTTCGTCAGGTGGCCCATCGGCGGGAACTCGGCAAGAGCCTCGTACAAAGCTCGCTGCAGCTCCCTCGGGTCCTGAACACCGCAGTACTCAAGAAACGGCCGAGCGTGTTCCAGTCGGGCTTCACTGGTTTCCGCATCGTAGAACGCGGAAAGGTCCACTCGGGCAAGGGCCTCAGCGGCCTCCTGTCCTCCCGGCACCGCGGGATCGCGGAACAGAAGATCCCCCCCGATGGTCTCGAAATCCTTTCGTTCTTTGCCCGTCAGTTGGGCAGCGAACGCTGCTGCATGGTCGGGGTCCCTGAAACTGGCGCTCGTGCAAACTACCTGGACTCGGTCGGCTGGGACGTCGAGACGCATTCTCAGCCTCCGCAGCAGCAGCCCGACTTCAGCGCCGGCAGCGCCGCGGTAGAGATGTGCCTCATCTACAACAAGCAGCAGCGATTCGTCAGGATTGGCGTGAAGCCACTCCTTCGTTCGCTCGAAGATCGGGCGCTCGATAGGTCGCATCATCATGTACTCGAGCATTGAGTAGTTGGTGACGAGAATGTCGGGCGGTGCTTCTAAGACTTCGTGACGAGTCAGCAGCTCGGCATCATCCGGAAGAGTCACACACCGTCTGAAATCTCCATTCTTGTCCTGCCACCCAGTGCCCCTCTTGCCGTACCAAGCGACTAGGTCTGGTTTCGCTGGCCACTTCCCGCGACTCTGCAACTCATCAATGAGCTCTTGCGCGGCCTCCGCCTCACCTGAGGACGCGTCGGCGGCCTCCTCTAGATAATGGACGTAGTAGCGCCCTATCGGCGCCAGGCGCTCCTGGTCTTTCTTCGCCGAACGAACACCTGGATAGAGGGTTCTACTTGTGTAACGCGCGAATCGCGCCGGTCTTCCTGCCCATTCCTTGAACTTGCTCACGACCCGCGCGTCGCCAAAGAGAAGGCGGAGACGACCCAGCTGATCGTTGACGAGGGCGTTCATCGGGTAAAGGAGTATCGCGCGCACCGCTGAAGTCTTCTGGAAGCTTTCGGCCTTGTCCCGCGCCTCCATTGACAGCTTGCCGAGGATGGGCAGCAGGAAGCACTCGGTCTTGCCGGAACCTGTGCCGGTCATTACGAGGAGGCTCCGTCCCTTCACCAGCGACTGAACAAGCGCTTCCGCCTGGTGTTGATATGGCGGATCGTGAATCAAGGAGGACTTACCTTCCGGAGCGCTGGTGACCAACGAGAGCATTTCGAGCACAGCCGGGTCTAGGCCGAGGTCACGGAAGCTTGCTCCGAGTCTGTAACGGGGAGTGCTCTCCAGATAAGGTCTCTGATAGATCACGCCAGGCTCGTCGAGCAGGCGTCGCCGCTGCGCCACGAGCGTCGGATGGCTGATATGGTACGTAGCTTCGATATAGTCTCTTAGCGCGCGGTGAAGCTGCTCGATGGTTTCTCCGATCGTCAGCGAAGCTGGACACATCGCCTTGGTTCTCCTTCGACCCTCATTCCCTATTAGCCTCAGCCATCCAGAGTCGGTCGCGGATGAAATCCACCTCTTCAGCGACTTCCTGCTCAGAGAACCGGTAGGACAACAAGCAGCCACTGGGTAGCATGGGGTCACCGACTGCGTCCCACCTGCGTTGTGCCCAGGCAGGAACTGGTGAGAAGAAGTCAATCGCCGTGCCCTGCGATCCAGAACGAAGCCTGAACCTCTGTGGATTTCCTCGCTCTGCGTCGATCGCGGCCTGGAGTTGCCACGCCTCGTCGCAGCCTCGCCACCTGCTGCCAGGAAGCGGGAAGTCAATGAACTTCTTTGGCAGCCCACCTCCCATCTCCACGTAGCACCACAGGTCTGCGCCATACAACTGCTTTCGTTTGGCCACAAATCGGCCTGTCTGCGAGGTTGGCGGCACCCAGCGACGCGGGTAGTAGCGCACCGGAGCCTTGGGATCGAGCAGAGTTAGACCCGGGACTTCGCCCGATGGAGGGGCCGCATCCAGTTCTCGCCTAAGGCGGCTGAGGTGCTGTACGGCCGATTCGGCCGGCGGGGCCTTCAGCCACGCATCCAATGACAGCTCAATGAAGCCCAGTTCCAGGAGATCCGATGCCAGATCATCAACGGACTCTGCTGCGAGTCGCCGCGCATGGTTCACATATTCGATCTGCACTTCCAGTTCGTGCGGAAGTACGGAGACTCGGTCTGGGACGACTCCCAGCAGAAGCACGGAACCGCTTGCACGTCTAACGAACGTTGGAGGCGCAATGTAGATCAGCGTGCCGCTTTCGTCGGCGTCTGTCCCTGCCACGGCATGTTCCAGAAGATCGCCGTTGGCAGTCAGGGCCTCCAGCACTTGTTCCGCTACCGTTCGTACAGACGATATATCATCGACGAGGCCCTCCAGAGCGTCCACAACAGCGTCGATCAACCTGCGTCGGGAGCAAGGGCAGAGGAAACCGGCCGCGCGGCGCAAGGAGCAAGCAAGAGCCTCGACCGACGTCAGTTCGAGTGCGGCGGGATCGAGTCCGAGAGCCTCAACCGATCGTGCGTGAATTTCGGCAGCGGGCAGTTGTTCTATTGCCATTTGCCAGTGTCCAGTTTCGACCTCAAGAAATCTGGGGAGTCTTCAGCCGACCACTCGTGGACGGCGACGTCTGCGTCTACTGCGAGGGTTGTGGGCAACGGGTCCCATTCCCATCCGTTATACAATCGCCCACTAGCTAGGGGCTGCGGCTGAAGGTACGCGTCGATCGCCAGCACCAGGAAGCGCACCGCTCTGGCAAGGACTGGAACTTGGAGGAGCCAATGCAGCCCTGCTCTCAACTTGCCCTGCGACCAGTATCGAGCACTCTCTGGGCAACTTGCCAGACGCAGCGCCAACTCCGTAAGCCACCGGCCAGTGAGCTCGACGTGCTGTGGCTCAACCGTACGTCGGCTCGGCACCGACAGGTAGTTGATGACCAGCAGCCACAGACGAGTGATTCTCTCATTGATCGTATCGGCCGCGAGATCAACGTACTCCCATTCCAAGTTGGCCACGAACCACTGGTCCTGGGGCTCCGCAGAGATAGCGCGAGCCAGCAACTCCAGCGACTCCGGCAACTCCGCACTGTTCTCGGGACGCGTCGCGCGTTCAGCACGGTCCCATTGTTCACCGCAGATGACCGCAAAGATGTGCTGGAGCAGCGCTTTCACGACTCGTTGCCTAAGGGTCAGTGCCAGAGCGTCCCCAGGGATGCGGGCGTCAGACCAGTGTTCGAGTGGCACTAGAGCTTTTTCTATCGCGTCCGAGCTGCGAGCGATGTCTTGAAGCTGAGCGTCGGCACACAGGACGTCGAGGTTTCGCACCTGAGGGGGAATTACAACGCCACTGTGATGCTGATCGACTCGTGCCACGTAGAGGCCGCTCACATCCGGAACCTCCAAGGGATAGGAGACAGTGGAGAGGTCAACGGGAATCGGTGTGTCAGGGGCTCCAAAGGCATAGCGCGCCACCTGGACGGACGTGTCACTTCCCGTGTCATCCATCAGCGTCAACGTGTACCGGGTTCCTTTCCGCTGGGCGATCCACCGAAGCGGAGTGAATTCTCTTTCACACCGAAGCGAGAACGCGCCAAGTTCCGCACCGTCAAAGTCGATTTGACAAGCCTGCGCACGGTCATACGCGCTCTGGACTTCGGGATTCTCTCGCAAATGCTCCTGAAAATGGCGCGTCCATGAGGCGGTGTCCACCGGAAGCTCCATGCAAGGCAGCGCCTTGCGAACAAATGGAAGATCAGCCGATTTCTCAAAGAGGCTGCTGGAGCAGGCGATGGAGTGCCCTACTGGGCCGTGAATGTCAATCCTAACTGCGCCCTCCCACAACTGCTCGAGGGACGGCACGGGTGGATCGACAACCACCACGAGTGGGCTCTGGCGACTTCGTGCTGGTGCCCAGGTACGGGGCTCTCGGATTATCAGGTCGAGTTGGCCGGACTCGTCGCCAAGCTCGGCTTGCGCTGGCCGTATGGTAACAGAGAGGGTATGGCTGCCTGGAAGGAGATCTGGGAGCTCAACAAACGCCGTCGCGTCGGAGTCGGCCGATTCAACTTCAATCCCTTGCGGTTCAGCCCCATCCAGGCTCAGCAGGATACTGTCGACAGCATGATCCACGCGAATGCCGATGCGAGGTCGATCAGAGACTAGCCACTCGCCTCGCCCCTCGCCATCCCAATCCGCGGCCGGCAAACCCACAGGCCAAACACGCAAGCTTCTCGCCTGTTGAAGGCCCAGAGTCTCGATCAGTTCTTGCCAAGGACCCGAGACTGTAACAGGAAGATCCAAACGCGCCGCATACACTCTCTGGCACTCAACTGACGCGGCGGCACCTAACTCGCAAGCTTGGATCGGGCCAGCCGAACTCAGTAGAATGTAGCTCTCGCCGGGTCTGACGACCTTGCTGCGCACTTCATATGCGCATCCATCCGTCTGGATCCGGAAGAGCCACGTGGGACCGGGCCGCAAGAGGCACTCAGTCTTGAGAAGGTACTCAAGTTCGGGTGGCGCGTGCTCGAAGCGAAGCAACACCTCATCCGGGTTGGGCCAAACCTCTAGGACGACCCGCTGGGTACCATAGAGAACGCGTCCACGTGCCAGCGGTGACCTGGTGGAACCCGCCACCGTGCATCTTGAGCCCGTCAAGGCGTCACGCAGGTGCGGAAACCGTAGCAGAAGAGGAGTGAGATCAGGTGTTTCAAGAAGAGCGGTCCAGGACGAATCTGACGCCGGGCGCAGTACAAGCCTCGGCTCGATCGGCGTTCGTTTGACCTGCTCGCCCCACTCATAGCCATCCACTCGCGGCCCTGTAGCTGGTCCGCCTCGCCCCCGTAGTCCCCAGAACTGCAATTGCCCAGCCGCGCCCCTCGCAGTCTTCAGCCAAGTGCGCGCGGCACGCTCTTGGTCGAGATCCGTCGCTATCCTCTGAAGCGTCGAAGGCAAGATGAGAGTGCCGGCGAGTTGTTGATCTTGAAATAGCAGAGCCGTAGCGATCTGTCCTACGAGGATGGGCTGCTGGGCGAAGTCTTGAAACCGTGAGGACGCATTCCAGCTTGCAGCGGCGATGTGCTGACCCAGTTGGTACGCCGATCCGATAATCTCTGCCGTAAATGCGTCGCGAAGATCGTAGAGGATTCTAGCAAGATGGCGTTGTAGGTCTCTGGGCAAGATCGCGTGCGTGATGGGCCAGCAGATGATTGAGAAGTGGTCTGCCCAAGGCCCCGACGGCCTGGCTCCTCCAAACCGATCGCAGAAGTCCCGAAAGCACCGCCGAATCCAATATCGGTCCCCGCGCGTCTCCCACCCCGGGGTGCATTGCTCGAAAGTCTGCCAGTACTCATCCCCCGCGTATCGATAGCCGAATTCGGAAGCGTAGACAACCCACGCCAGTGAGTGAGCAATTGAAGGCCGTGATTGAGCAATGTGGTTGCGGACAGCATCTTCAAGTTCATCGAGATCAGAAGGGTCGAGCCCGTGCTCTAACCCAAAGATTGGCGTGTCGGGCGGCCGCTGTTGGCGGAGCCCTTCAAAGTGGCTCTGTAATCGCGCTTGCCAGGCCGCCAGACTCATCTGTCGTCCTTCATGGACAAGAGGCCGTCGCCCGTCTCGATCCCTTCCATTGGTTCAGACCATACGAAATCAGCCGCCTAATCAACGATGGGCGCAAAAAGGTTCATTATGTCCTGCCATGTCCAGTCTTTGTAAGCTGGTCGCCTTTGAGAGCGAGGGATGACCCAGCGCTCCAGCGACGCTTTGGCAATCCTGCCAAGCGACGGTCTCCTCAGAACGCATTCTCGGGTTTCGCCCTTCAGATATTCCCTCCAGTTCTCCGCCAAGGGCATGGCGAAGACTTCCCGTGAGATACCGTGACGCAACAGGTCTCCATCCACACCTATTCGGTTGAGAGCCTCACGAATCACGCGGATCCTCCAGTTGGGACCGTTGCCGTAGCCATGTCCGCTGGCGTAGGGGTGACCATCGACCGCGAGCAAGTCACGCATCTCAAGAAACATCTCATCGGGCACGTGAAAATGGCCCCAACCTTCGGTCTTTCCCACGCGAACGAGGTCCACAAGCCCTTCCAGTCTTACTCTGTTGTACATGGAGGATCGCCCAAGCGCGGAAGTGACCGTAACTAGTGCCAGTTTGGGATCCTTCACCTCCCCGCTAATGATCCCGCGGCGGTCTCGATACTTCGTCTCGAAGTGGGCTGCGAGTTCAGAGCACCCCATGAGGCTGGCCACGAGCTTGCCACCGAGGATGAAAGAGTAAGGCGGCACGGCCCCCACCACATAGGCGTCCATGACATTGACGAGACGATTCTCCCGCTCACGTACGCTCCAGCCAATCCAATCGTCGCGAACCCTCAAGTTGAAGACCGGGTCACCCAGGGCCAGGATGCCGATGAGCTTCTCATTGCTCCGATCGATGACCAGGAATCTCATCCTGCGCCCATAACCCCTCGACACTGGCACCGACCACAGCGTGGTGGCAAGCCGGAAAAGTAGGCCGCTGTCCGTATCCGGATCCACAGAGATCAATTGGGGATCTATTTGCTCAGGCCGGATATCTTGGCCTTGAGGGAAATGCACAATCAGCCGCGCAACGTGTTTCCCAAGAGCGACCCGTTCACGGCGGAGGAACTCGCGTCGATGGGCGGCATGGCTCGCCCGAATCAGGCCTTTGATAGCCTTGTCGGAGCTTCCTGCCTCCCCTACCGCCTCCAGGCGGAGCGAGGCGACGTGTTCGACAAGGCGGTCTCGAAGGCTCCTAACCAGCGCCTCCCTGCGTTCTGGCGTCCTGACTATGGGGGATGACTGCTGCGGCATTGGATCGCCAGCCCCTGAAACCCAACGTCTCTGACCACCAAGGAGCAGGTCGTCCTGCGCCCTCAACATCTGGCACCTGCGCGAGCAAAACCCGTAGGGGTACACGGCAGTTGGCGCCACGTACCTGAATTTACCTGAATCGTGCCACCTTGCGGTAACCCGATCATGCTCCATTCATAAATAACTGTCAAACGCGCAGACGCCAGAGGACAAGCCTCCGCCCAGATGGCGCACATCCCCCGGTCATGTCGGTGTTCCGCAGCGTTTGGCTGCATTCCGAGCACCTGACGGGCTGTTAGCGACAGCTGCGGCAAAGACATTGCCATTTGGCGGCGGCGCCAAGATCCCGGAAGCCGTCCAATGGAGGTTATCAGCCATTCACCGATCTCCTGCTCCGTCGGCAGGTGATCGCCTATGCCTCTTCACCTGCTCCGTCGCAGTCTGCTCGCTCAACTCGGGTCCTGACGTCATCCGGGGGACCGGGCGTGCCGAGCATCAAGGTTGAGCACCTCAGCAAGTGAACTGCCTACGTTTAGCTACATGTCGAAGCTACACCCTATGCAGGCTCGTGAGCTAAGAGCATTTGGGAGACGCACTCTCGCATGCTTCGATCACACTAACCCCACCTAGCGTGTTTTCGTCGGATACTGGCCGCGAGATGGCTAGCCAACCGATTAGCTCGCTGAAAGGAGGCGGTTCATGTCTGAACGCCTTACGTACACAGTAGGTGAAGCCGCCAAGGCCATCGGCGTGTCGCGAGGCTTGGCATATGAACTGGTGAGGCGGGGCGAGCTCCGGACTGTACATGTCGGTCGCCGAGTCCTTGTCCCTCGAGATGCCGTACGTGACTTCCTGGGACTGAGCCAAGAGCAAGCAGCGCCGTCACCGAGGGGGACACTGGAAAACGGGCCTGCCGAGGTGACATACCTGGTTACGATTCGACGCGTCCGTGGCGGTGACGCACTGAATACGCCTTCTGTATTGCCTGCCTCCCTGTGAGCTGCTGGCCAACGGCATCGTGGGCTCGTGGTGGCGCAGCGCTGGACTCAGCCGAAATTGTGCGTCGGCGGCGCCGTGAGAGAGCAGGGAACCCGTAGCAGCGAGAAGCCCTGCGCTATCACGTTCGTGGTTCCGTCCCGCCGCTGCAGTTCGCCCCGCACCAGCACGAAGGGCTCGGCCCGCACCAGGCTGCGGTAGCGCTCATAGAGCTGCGGATTCACCACCACGTTAGCCATCCCGAACTCGTCCTCCAGCAGCATGAAGACGAAGCCCTTGGCCGTCATCGGCCGTTGACGGCAGACCACCAGCCCTGCCACCTCCACCTGCGTGCCGTCGGGCAGCCGCTCTAGGTGGCCAGTCGAGACGATCCCCTCGTGCAGACGAGGCCGCATGAGGCCCATCGGGTGGTAGTCGGGCGAAAGGGCGAGGATGCTGTAGTCGGCGGCCATGCGCTCCCAGTCGGTCATCTCGGGCAGAGCCACCATGTCTTGCGCGACGGGCAGAGGTAGGGCGAGCTGGCTGTTGGACGGGCGATAGAGCAGGCCCAACTGCCACTGCAGTTCCCGTCGGTTCAGGCCGAACTGATCGAAGGCGCCCACCTAGATCAGGTTTTCGATGGGCTCGCGCTTCAGGCTCACCCGCCGCACGAAGTCGGAAAGTGATCGGTAGGGCCCGTTCCGCTGTCGTTCCTCCTCCAGCGCCCTCGCCGCCGCTTGGCCGATGCCCTGCACGTAGGCGAAGCCGATACGGACCGCCCCGTCCTCCACCATGCACCTGGCGCCGCTGCAGTTCACATCCGGCGAGAGAACCTCGATGCCGTGGCGCTGAGCGTCCTTGATCAGCACGTGAGGTGGGTAGAAGCCCATCGGCTGAGCGTTGAGCAGAGCGCAGTAGAACTCGGCTGGGTAGTACTTCTTGAGCCAGGCCGACTGATAGGCGAGGAGGGCAAAAGCGGCGGCGTGGCTCTTGGGGAAGCCAAACTCGGCGAAGCCCAGGAGCTTATTGAAGACGATACGGGCCGTCTTCTCGTCCACCCCGTTCTCCAGGGCGCCGATGCGGAACTGGTGCCACAAGCTTTCCATGGCCTCCCGCGAGCGCTTGAGGCTCATAGCCCGCCGCAGCGCCTCGGCCTGGCCGGCGGTGAAGCCCGCCAGGGCCATAGATACCTGAAGCATCTGCTCCTGAAAGAGGATGACCCCCAGCGTCTCTTCCAGCACTGGCTCCAGGCTGGGGTGATCGTAGGTCAGCGGCTCGCGGCCCTGGCGGCGCTGAGCGTAGGGGTTCACCGCCTTGCCCACGATGGGCCCCGGCCGCACGATGGCCACCTCCACCGTCAGGTCCTCGATGGAACGAGGTTGAGTGCGAGGGAGCATCTGTATCTGGGCCCGGCTCTCCACCTGGAAGACGCCCACCGTGTCGCCAGCGCAGATCATGTCGTAGACGGCGGGGTCGGTGAAGTCGATGCGGCTCAGGTCCACGTAGCGCCCGTGCTGCTCAGCGATGAGCTCCACGCACTCCTCCACCAGCGATAGCATCCCCAGGGCCAGGAAGTCGATCTTGATGAACCCTGCGTCGTCCACCGAGTCCTTGTCCCACTGGCAGAGCACGCGCCCGGGCATGGCCGCCGGCATCAGCGGCACCAGCTCCACCAGCGGCCGCGAGGAGATGATCATCCCGCCGACGTGCTGCGATACGTGGCGGGGGAAGCCGTCGATCTGACGGGCCAGGGCCACCAGGTCGCGCCAGAGGGGAGCATTTACCTTGTCGCGGAACTCCGGCAGGCGGGCCATCTCTTCGGCCAGGTCGCAGGCGCGGCCGCCCTCGCAGCGCTTGGCCAGCTTGTCCAGTTCGGCCTCGGGCAGGCCCAGGGCCTTGCCAACATCACGGACGGCGCTTCGGACCTTATAGGTAGGGAAAGAGCATACCAGGGCGGCGTGGTCCGGGCCGGATTTGTCATACACTCGCAGAATGAGTTCCTCCCGGATCTCCCGCGGGAAGTCCAGGTCGATGTCCGGCACCGAGGTCATCTCCTCGTTGAGGAAGCGGCCCAGGAAGAGCTTGTGCTGAAGGGGGTCGATGTGCGAGAGGCCGATGAGGTAGCAGATGAGGGAGCCCACCGAAGAGCCGCGGCCTCGACCCGGCGGCAGGCCAGCCCGAGCGCGGGCGGAGTCCTTGCCCCGCACCTCCTCCGCCACCTGGCGGCCCAGATCCAGCAGGTCGCGGTAGATGAGGAAGAAGCCCGATAGGCCGTGCTTGCGCACCAGGACCAGCTCCTCCTGCAGGCGGGCCTCCACCTCCGGCGTGATGCGGCCGTCCTTTCGACGGCGTCCCAGTAGTACCGGGCACACAACGCGCAAGCTACTCCGCGAAACCTAGATTGAGGCGGTCTATTGACATCCCCTCTGTTCAGGGTTATGTTACAACTCTCACTGACAGAGACGGGTGTGGCGGATGAAGACGATACGCATTCTCGGCCTTGCCGTTGCGGTTGCGGCGGTGGTGCCCCTCGTGCCGACGTCGGATGCTTCGGCGCAGGCCGTGGCCGGGGCCTATTACGCCGGGGACATCACCGGCTGTGGTGAGCCGCCCTGCGGCACCGTGAACTTCACAGTGTCTGGGGATGGATCGCTGGTCCAGGGGTTCACGGCTTCCGACGTACCTGGTGCAGGTTGCCAATTCTACGGTCCACAGCCGTACCCCTTCGATCTTGACATCGTGGGCGATAGCTTCGGGCCGGGTACGCTGGACTGGTTCATAGTGAGCGGCTCTTTTCCCAGCGAAGGCAGTGCGCAGGGGACCCTTAGATTGGCGATGGGCGAGCCGTTGTGCGACACGGGCGTCTTGGACTGGACGGCCACGATCATGCCCCCTGCCGTTGGCGGCATAGCGGAGCCCTTGGATGTCTCTGATTCGTCAGCGCCCAACTACCTAGCTCTGGCCGGACTCGCGGCTGCGGCGCTGGTCACCCTCACCGCAGGGGCGTGGTATGCCAGGAGGCGGTGGCTGGGGTAGGGCAGGTCAACATGAAAGGTCGGCTCCTCATCGAGACCCTGCTCGCCCGCCAGCGTCAGCTATCGTACCTCTGGGCTATACCCTACCGCTCTGTGAGCGACAAGAGCAAGCCTTCAGGTGCGCAGCAGGAACTGCTTACACAGATTCCGAAAGTTTCTGACGACCCACATTCTTTCGCGAGCCTATTGACAAAATCATGGTAAGGCGTAAACTGGCTGTGCTCGCACGGTTCGTGTGAGCAGGGGTGCGGCGGAATGCGCGGCAGTTTGAGGGCCCGCGGCAACTGGGAGTAGGTAGGGGTCGCTGGGGCGGGCGCTCGGCCTGGAAGAAGAGCTCAACGGCTGCGGCGATGCGGACGCACGCAAGGCTGGGGTGTTGTTCGCGGTTGTGGCGCTGCCCTTACCCTTTGCCGACGTTGGGTCGGGCTGCGCCGGCAGCTCCAGTAGTTGTGCCCCATTCGGTTGACGTGCCAAAGGGGGTGAGTGAGCATGAAGCGGCGCCTCCTACTCTCACTGGTACGCATCGCGCTTCTCCTCCTTGCCGCCGAAGTCCTGGCCCTCCAATCCCCGGCTGAGGCCCAAGGGGGAGCGGTCCGCGCCGACTCCGCAGCCTGCGCTGGCGTCCACACGAACGTCGACGGCGGTGCCGTGGTCAGCAGCGTCGATTCGGCGGGTCCCTCGCTCGCCAGCGACCAGGCCTTGCTGGCCGCCGAATGCTACTTCGCCGGCATCACTAGGTTCTTGTACGGCTGTGGTGCCGACGACCTCTACGTTCTGAGATACCTTTGCTACGACCCGGCCAAAGGGTGGTTCTACGTAAACTACGCGTACTGCGTGCCGGCGCCCCCGTGCTCGGACACGATGCAGACATCGACATCCCAGTGCAGAACTCACGAGTACGGGGGGTTGTTCGATGTACGATTCGATTGCTATGGCCGTGTCGTGTACTGCAACAACGTGCAAGACTACGTAACCATTAACTGGGTCGAACTCGCCATGCGCGTGACCAGTGCGACCGAGCCGCTCGACTGCCACGGCACAGAAATGGTAAGGCGTTCAGTGCAACACGGGGACATCTACGCGGTAAACAAAGCAACTCCATTCCCGCTGAACGTCGGCGACGGATGGCGCGGTTCGATAGTCTTCTGGGGCAACCAGACCTTCAAGAAATCCAACGGCGTCCACAGCCTGAACATCTACGACATGGCCCAGGTCGACTATCTTGTTGGAATACCCCCCGCGTTCTGGACCTGCGGCCAGAATGGTCTCGTCGTGCCGGCATGTTGGCATGAATGGGCCGCCGGATGGCAGATCGCTACGCCAAAGAACGAGACATCTTGGGCTGCGGCTCGAGTGGACCCCGCAGGGCTTTGTACGCTCTGGCCCTAGGTGCGCGGAGCTGCATCGCGAAGGAAGGAGCGCAGGTCATGGAGCAGACGAGCCGAAGGAAAAAGGTGTGGCTGCGCGGGAGTGCGACGGCGGCGGCTGTTGTTGCGGTCGTGGTGGCGGGCGTATTGTTCGCGTCGGGTGCGTTCGGGCGTTCGTCTCAGGTCTCGTTGGGCCAGGCGGAACTGCCGCCCGAACGGCATCTTGCCATTGGGGAATCCGAGACACACGGGAACGTGACTGTTACCCTGGTTGAGGCTTCCTTTTCGTCGTCCAACAGCGAGCTTGTGTTCGATATTGAGAACCATCTGCCCTCGGCCGGGAAGTCCTCGACGCCGTACTTCATGCTGCCGTCATACTCTGTGACTGCTCCGGACGCTTGGTATTCCGGTTTTGCCACTGAGGTGGAACCCTTGCTTGCGAGGCAAGGAATCGGTCCTCACACGACAAGAAACACCGTCACGCTGGGCCCGGTCGAAACGCCGGACAAGCCGGTTGTCTTCCACATCGGCACAGTCTCGGTTGAGCGCGAGCAGGGTGGGGAAGACGTGACAGGCCCGTGGCACTTCGAGTTCATTCCCGGCCTGGCGGCGGTAGACCCCATCGATTTCGATATCGCCGTGAATAAGAGCGTATGCGGGGACGGCCTATGCATAGACGTCGAGCGGATCCACTTCTCTACGCCCGGTGTGGAGGTGCGCTATCGCCTGGAGTCGAAGACGGAGGGCTTTCGCGGGGCTCCTGGTTATCCCGTCCGGATGATCTTCCCCGACGGAACCTGGGCTGGCGGTGCGGGTAGGACGGACCCCAACCAGCAAACGGGGCCGCAGATAGTGGCGTTCAAACCCCTGCCCGAGGGCGTGCGGAGCTTCAGGCTGGCTTTCGGACCCTATTTGGCAGACCTGCCGGGTCCTTTCCAGATCGCGGTTCCGGTTGCCGGCAAGCTGCCGCGTGCTGCCGGTGCGGTCCGAGAAGAGGTCACTCTAGACTACGGCAGGACGCTGGCCAGCGAGGATTTCGTGGTCAAGTCGTTGTCGCTCGATCAGGAAGGGTTTGAGCTGGCGTTGGAGAACGTCAACCGAGGAGCGAGGTCGATAGTCCACAACGCGTGGGGCCCGATCGAACTGTCTGATGATAGGGGGAATACCTATAGACCGGCCGAGCTGAGCTGGGCATTCGGTGAAGATGCCCTGGGCTCTGTCGTGGGTCAGAGTACCGTACTCAGGTTCCGGGGTGCGCTCGATCCCCAGGCACAGGTTCTGCGCCTTACCCTGGACAGGTTGGGCAAGCTTCTGTACGGGCCCTGGGAGTTCGACGTAGCGGTTCCAGAGGGCGAGCTAACAATCCCTTGAGTTGTCGTGCCGGGCGGCGAATCAGGCGCCCCCAACTCTGTCGTAGTGGTGCCGGTGTAGAACAGCAACGAATCGCTGCTGGCATGCGCGGCGCAAGACCAGGGCGGACTAGGGAGCGAGTCAATCGTGAAATCATCGAATAGCCGGTTCGTCTCCAGTATCTTGGCGCTTCTCGTCCTTCCCTCATTTCTGCTTCTCGTGATCTCAGCCTGTGGCGGCGAAGAGGAAGCGCCGCGGGGTGGCGGATCGATCGCGTTCACGTCGTGGCGCCATCGCAATGCCGATATTTGCGTGATGAACGCGGATGGCAGCGACCAGAGATGCCTCACTGACAATGCTGACAATCCAAATGACGATGGGGAGCCTACGTGGTCCCCCGACGGTTCCAGGATTGCCTTCGTGTCGAACCGTAGCCTGACAGCCCCCACTGGGATCTACGTGATGAACGCCGACGGCACAGATCAAAGCCGGATAACGGCGGAGCAGTCGTCAGCCTCCGCTCCCGCTTGGTCCCCCGACGGCTCCAGAATTGCCTTCGAGTCTAACGGCGATATCTACGTCATTAGCGCCGATGGCAGGGACGAGAGACAGCTGACGCTGACGACTGATCGGGGGGCGAATACCTCGCCCGCGTGGTCGCCGGATGGTCTGAGGATCGCTTTTCAGTCCAGCCGCGACGGCAACTACGAGATCTATGTGATGAAAGCCGACGGGACGGAGCAGGCCAATGTGACCAACCACCTGGGGGAGGACACTGAGCCCTCCTGGTCGCCGGACGGGACCCGGATGGCCTTTGTGTCCGATCGTGATGGCAACCTGGAAATCTACGTCATGAATGCCGATGGCAGCGGCCAGACTAACCTCACCAGGAACCCGGCGCGTGACAGCTCCCCTATCTGGTCGCCCGACGGGTCGTCGATCGCATTCGCGTCGGATCGGGATGGAAACGCGGAGATCTACGTCATGAATGCCGACGGCAGCGGCCAGACCAATCTCACTAAGAACTCAGCACATGACGCGTTGCCGGCTTGGTCCCCAGCTGCCGCTGGGTCCACTGAGTGAGGCACGCGGCGGTTTTCAGAGTAGGCAGGGGCGCTCAGGGCCTATCGCCCGTGTATTGCCAACGAACGCGCCTCTGCAAGGGTTTTCTAGGGAGCCTCGCGCCGCGTCGAGCAGGGTAACGCAATCAGCCACCTTGAAGCTAACGCCCTGGAAGCGCCGGATCTTCTGGCCGAAGGCCTTGCGCTGGTCGCTGTAACGACCCGCAATCTCTAAGGCCGCCCGGGCACCCCCTAGGGCGCCAGCCGCGCTGGTCATCCGCTCTGGGATCATCATCTGGCTAAAGACCAAGGCTCCGCCGTGCTCTGGCCCAATGAGGTTCTCAGCCGGCACTCGGGTGTCCCGGAAATAGACCCGGTCGGTACCCCCGCTGCGCATGCCCAGGAGGCCCTAGACATGCTGGGCCTCCACGTCCGGGCCACGCTCTACGATGAAGACGCTGAGAGACTCGTGGGAGGGAGCATCCTCCCGCGACCGAGCGTACACCAGGAAATGAGGGAGCCAGACGCAGGCTGCTCGCACGTTGCTGCTCCTCGGGCAAGAACATACTGCCGAGATTATGGTAAACGAACAGGCGTTCTACTGTCAAGATGGGGAAGTCATACCGTCGTCTCACACGATGAAGTCATAGTGTGCGGCCATTCTAGAAGAGAGCGGGCCTCGAAGTCCTTGCACGCGAAGTTGTGCGCTCCCACCCCATCGCCACCATGGACCACAGGACGGCGTTGGGTGCTAGGGCCAGGGCGTACACCGGAGCCAGGCTGTAACGTCGCGGACCCTAGGCGCTTGGTCTGCTAGACATGGGCAGCTAGTGTCAAGGATGTTTCTTCCAGCAATACGCTGGGATTTCATATGGATGAATGGTGGGACTGTTCATGGGGTTTATGGTCAGATACGCCTTCAATGAATCGTCAACATAGATCGCTGGTGGCGTGGCAGTCAACTCGCTAAACGCGCTCTTTGAAGAGAACTCGCTTCCGTACTGGCCGAACTCATTCCAGATGCTCGTCGAAGAAAACGGACTCCCGTATTTGCCGAACTCATTCAGAATTGAGTCTGAAGCAAAGGTGTTGCATGACAACTGACCCAAATACTGTCCATCGTGAGCCCAGATAGTGGCTCCGGCAAGAACCAACGCTTCAACTGCAGCATCTGGGGAAATCACTAGTCCAGAGTCCGGACATGGCGTTGGGGTCGGGCATTGAGTTGGCATTGGGCATGGGGTGCATTCGCCTGCGGGACATACGTCCTCAGGTTGCGTGACTAGCTCCAGCATCACAGGTTTGGTAAAGAGCATCAGGTAAGACTGACCAAAGGTCATCGTCGTAAGGTTGCTAACCTCTGCCCTTCCAGGAATGTAGCGCTTCCAACCGCCGGTGTCGGGGTCAAGGTAATAGACGGCACCCACAGAGCCAGCGATGGATGAAAGCGCGCCATCAATGGGCATTGTGTCGTCCAGCCAGGGAACAGTGGCCCAGCCAGGCTGGTATGTCTTCACCTCCAGGGATGAGCTGCCGCTGCTGGCGTGACCCGCCCAGAAGGCGGATGCTCCCATGCCAACGATGAGCGCCACAATCAAAAAGGCCAAGGCGAACTTGGTCCTTCCCATAGCATCTACCTCTGTCGCTGGTGTCCCCTTGCTTCCTCGCAATACTCAAGCTGCTGTGGCCAGTATGACGTCCCTAATCCTACTCGCAGCCGTGACACCAGGCAAGGGAAGAAGCTACGGCCACCACGAACGCCACGATGGAGGCATAGTGTGCCCTCAAGCACGCCGTGTAGTGGAGGTTGTAGGAAGAAGGCTAGCTCTCCTGCTCCATCGGCAGGTGATCTATCCCTTGGCAGCCGCGGGTGCTCAATTCCATAACCTTCCATAAGCTCTGCTTATGGGGCGTTGCTTGTCACGACCAGGCAAGTCGCCTGTGGGGTGCCAAAATGTCATCCGCGTCTGGTAGGACAACTGGGTGCCGTCGGTGATGGCCCAGGCCTTCTCGCGGGTGCTCCGGCCCCAGCAGGAGCGGGATGTGGACGTCCTGACCTGCCGGGGGACGATAGAGGAGTACGTGGAGCTGCTGTGCGACTGCAAGCGGAAGGCCATCGCCGAGGGGCTGGACTACGAGGAGTACGACTTCCGGCTGGAGGACCTGCCCGACATCAAGGCCTACGCCGAGGCCCTGGTCACCAGCCCAGAGGTGCTGGAGAAATTCACCTGCCGCGGCTTCGTCGCCGGCTACGAACGCGAGGAGGGCCAGGGGGACTAGGCCTGGCCATCCTTCAGCGAAGTTGGTGATGACGCTGTGTCGGGAGCCATCAGGTCCATGCGGGCCCGATTTCCCCAGAACAACGACGGTTTCGAGAGCAAAGCAAACCAAAGGCCGATGGCGAGGTCGCGAACTGCGGCCGGCAAAGCGCCGCAGTGGTGGGCCAGAACCTTTTCGAACTCGCGAGTCTGCTTCAGTTGGTAGCCGTGTACCGTGTTACGCAGCGCACTCAGGGTCATCGAAGCGAACTCCTCTTTGGTATAGGCCCTGCCGTCTGCGAGGACGATCCTATCGCGTGCACGCATTGTCTTGCTGTAGATCCCATCCCACAGGCCCTCAACTACGCGCTCCCACCCTGTTCGGATGAGGTTCTGGATGGCCTCTCGGAATTCGGCCAACTCGGGATCGATGGCCGGAACAGCCTTCTTCAAGAGGAATGAGGCCGACAACAGGTCTTTGAGACCTCGCCCGCTCAACCCACGGTACCGATCTATGACATCGAAGAAGAGGAGTTTCATGACGACGGGATTTGACGTTGTGATAAGAGACTCGGTAAGGGAGACGATGTCGCGAACGGTCAACAGATCCTTCCATTGGTGTAGTGGCTGGATGATCCTATCCCGTTGACTGGCAAAGCTCCCGAGGTAGCTGAGTTGCCCGAATAGGTTGTTGAGGCGCCGTGCGAGCCACAGGCGCAGCTTGTGTCTGCTTGCCAAGCCGGTAGTGAACTTACGCATTGATGGGTCTTCTCTACCGGCGAGAAGCCAGCTGGACACACCGCGCAGGCGTTGCTCCAAATCCTCAAGGGGTGGGAAATTGACCTCCGCACCGTAGTCAATGACGAAACCAAATTCCACACCGAACAGATCAAGGCCGGTAATGGCTGGGTACCCGATGTGCTTCAGGACCGCGAAGAAGGGGCCTGGGTCGAAGGTTAGATTCCATGTGCCAAACGGTCCTCGCCCGGCGAGGAGCGTATCCTTGATTTGGTCGATGGGCATGAGCTCTTGACGGGCGAGGCCCGAAATAAGAGAAGCATGACGGACACAGGCTTCGTCCTTCCACACAAGGTCAATGCAGGCCTGCGGAAAGCGCTCGAGGAGGAACACGCCGGCAGCTTGAACTGAGGCAGGCAGGTCTGAAGCGGTGGGGCATGCTAGCACAGCGACTAGGTCCTGCTGGAACACATCGAGTTGTTCTGGCCGCGTGAGCGGTTGATTTACCCGAAGGCGCTCGTAGGCCTGTTGGCGCCGCTCCGGCGGGATCACCTCGAACATATCGCCCCAGGTATTGCAGTTCCCGAGAACCGTCCGGAGGATTCTGAGCTTACCGCTGTCTCCTGGCCGCATGACTGGGTAGTGACGGATGAATCTAAGGGGCTCTGTTAGCTGGAATTCCCAGGTTCGGTCATCACGGAGTCGAACCTCGTAAAGACCCATGTCTCCGTACCGTCTGCCTATCCCGTGAACCATTTCGCGCGTCCAGCTTGACGGGGGCCGATAGCACAGCCACTCGGGACGACGGGGGAGGTAATACTCAGCTTCCAGGAGCCCATGGCAGGCTTGGAACGGGGCGAGCGAACCACAGGGGCATGCGTCTTCCGGCATTTCAGCTGACCGCCTTGAACATCCGTGCTGTTTCTTGCAGTATACCACGTTTGCTAAGGCCCCAGAACACGTCCTGACTCATGGGAACGGCCAAATAACCCGCTTGGACGCCTTCAGGAGATATCCATGATCACCTTCGACCCTGACGCCCGCCGGGCTCGCATAAGCCGCCCTGGCGAGGCGGCCATCGACGGCCAGCTGGTCTGCTACTACCCCTGCCCGCGTTGCCCCAATCCGGCGCGGGCGCTCGTCTACTTGGGCGACGCTGCCCTGGCCCAGGAGATCGTGGCCCAAGCCCAAGACGAGGCGCGCCACCTGGGTCTCCAGGCGGTGGCCGTCGGGCTCGTCCTCAACCGCGGCCATGGCCACTGGGGCGGCCGCGACCGCCACCTATCGCTGTCGACGGAGCCGCCCGCTGCCGTCGCCCGCGCCGTCTGGGAGGCAGTCCACCAGGGCCTGTAGAAGGATGCGCTGGAGCTGCCGCCGGACGCCACTCGGATCGCCTCGCCGCTCCAGATCTACCTCGTCGGGGACGCCGTCGGCCGGGAGAGGGCGCCGGTTGCCCTGTACCGGCGCTGGTCGAGCCCCAGCGAGCCGCCCGCCTGGGGGCCACCATCCCTCGCCACTGCGGAAGGAGAACACATTACCAACGATTACCTCTGCTAACAAGGGCGCAAGCTAACGGCGAGACCGCGGCGGGTATCGGGCGTCCCCAGTGCGACGAAACGAGGGCCAATGGGGCTGACCCGGCGGATTGTGCGGTGCCTTTCGCAGCGCAGTCTCGCCGGTTCTGGCGCCAGTTGCCGGCAGAACCGACGAGTCGCGGAGGCAAATGGTGTCTGTCGACAGGACCTTCGGCCCTCGTGCGCCTGACTGTCGCGGCTGCTCAATTCTGCCACCATCGACCACCTCTGCTTATGGGGGGGCGTTGGTGGCAGCCCTTTCAGGGGTCGTCATTTGACGGCGGCATTCCCCCAGCCATCTCGCCCCTGGCCCTCCTAGCCGACGCCGATCGAGTCGGAGGACAAATTGTCGCGACAGAGCTTGACTTCCTTCTCCATCTGAGCGATGTGTGTCTGTCGACGACGTCCAAAGATGCTGGCCCGTGGGCAGCATAGCTCGAAGAAGGAGGTGCATCATGACCAGCAAGCGCCAGCGCAAGAAGATCGCCCGCCAGCTCCCGCCTGTGGGCACCACGCTCACGGCGAGGCATAAAGGCCAGCCGCAGACCGCTGTGATCGTGGAGGCCACGGACCGGCCCGCTGGAAGGGCCGTCAAGTACGGCGACCAGCTCTTCGCCTCCCTCAGCGCGGCCGCCAAGGCCGTCACCGGCCACTCCACCAACGGCTGGGTCTTCTGGCACCCCGCTGAGACCGCCGAGCAGTAGCCGCCTCTGGCCCTCGCCTAGCCAGCCACCAGGTCCGCCCCGGCCTGGCGGCTGGCCCTCTTTGGGCGGTTGCGGCCCTCATCTCCAATAATCGCGCGCCAATGCGTCGATTCTTTCCCAATATCTCCCAAATTCGGGCACCGTGGACTTGACTTCTTGCCCGGACAGAGCGTCCATGTACATGTACGCGATGCGTTGCACTGGGTGAGCGGAGATGACGACCCAGACGGCAGTCAAGCAAGATCAAGACCTTGGGAGCCTGATCCACCTCTACCTCCTGCGCTGCCAGGTTGAGGGCAAGTCGCCGAACACTATCATCGCCTACCGGGAGACCCTGACCAAGTTCCAGGGCATCGCGCAGGAAGAAGGCTTTCCGGAGGACGTCCGGGCCATCACCCCGGCCCACATCTACGCCTACCTGGGTCGCATCGGCAGCAACGGAGCGAGCCTGGAGACCCGCCACCGCCGCCATCGGGAGGTGCGGTTCTTGTTCTCCTGGCTGAAGCGGATGGGGTACATAGAGGAGAGCCCCTTCGCCCAGATCAAGAACATTCGATTGCCTCAGAAGATCGTGCAGCCCTATACGGCGGAGGAGATAGGGAGGCTGTTGGCCGGCTGCGACACGCGGTTCTACTGGGGCGCTCGCAACCGGGCGGTGATACTGGTCCTTCTGGACACGGGGGTGCGGCGGACGGAGCTGGTGAACCTGGATCTGGCCGACCTGGACCTGGAGGGGCAGCGGCTGAGGGTGCTGCATGGGAAGGGGAACAAGCAGCGGGTGGTGCGATTCGGAGCGAGGGCGAAGGAGGCGGTGGAGGACTACCTGCAGCGGTTCCGTGGCAGGGAGCCCGGCCCGCTGTTCCTGTCGAGGCATGGTACGAGGATGAGCTCTCACTCGGTGCTGATCTTCCTGAGGCGGCTGGGCAAGCAGGGAGGGGTGGAGAAGGTGAAGGTGCACCGCTTTCGGCACACCTTCGCCACCTGGGCCATAGAGAATGAGGCCAGGGAGCTGGACGTACAGTACCTGCTGGGGCACAGCTCACCGGCGATGGTGCGGCGGTACTCGGCGACCTACGATGCGGAGAAGGCGGCGCGGGCGCATGAGCGGTTCAGCCCGGCGGACCGTATGGGGGAGCGGCTAGGCTAAGGGAAGGCTGGGCCACGGGCGGCCGCACACCCTCAAATCCACCCTGATTTCACCCCGGTTTCACCCCGATTTTTGAATCTAAGGGGTTAACAATTAGGCCTGTCTTGAGGGATGACCTCGTTCCTTCCAAGCAGGTTGTCGCGGGTTCGATCCCCGTCTCCCGCCCCACCCCTGTGGGGTGCCAAAATTCCATCCGTGTCTGGAGGGCAGCACTCGACCCTCTGCGTGATAGGCAGGGGGTCGCGGGTTCGGGTCCCGTTTCCCGTTCCAAGCGCTGAACTCGGATGGCCCGGTCGAAATACCGGGGCAAACGCATCCTCGAGCGGAGAGATCAACTCGCCTTGACATTCGTGATCCTGGGCTGATACACTCCGATGAATTCAGACTGCGATGAAGCTCCTGGCGGCGGGGATAGGCGAAAGACATGCCAGGCCTCAAAAGGCGCGCGGCCGTTTCACTACTGATATTCGCAGTGGCGGTTGGCTGTTTCCTAGCCGCCGGCCTGTTGTCGGGCTGCGGTGACGGAGGCTCCGCGCTCTCGCAGACACCGATCGGGGCGGCGACTCGACAGCCGACGCAGAGCGGCGCCAACGTCGTACTGTCAGCGGCTGAGGTCGCAAAACACAATTCATCCAGTGACTGCTGGCTCATCATCGAAAACAAAGTGTACGACGTCTCCGAATATCTCGGAACTCATCCCGGCGGTCGTGACGTCATCATTCAGTACTGCGGCACAGAAGCAACGCATGCCTTCGAAACCAAGGGTTTCGGTTCCAAGCATTCGGAGATAGCATGGAGCCACCTCGATTCACTATATCTCGGTGATCTCGCGCCGTAGCAGTCAGGTGCATCGACAACTCAAACCGGCTGGACGCAATCGTTCCTTCCAAGCAGGACGTCGCGGGTTCGAATCCCACCCGACCCTCCAGAGGTCCCGGCGGATAGCTTCCTGGCGGCACAGCCCGCTCGTCCGCACCTCACGTCGAATGCTCTTGAGCCCAATGCGCACCTTCTCCCTGGAGGTGTACCTGCAGGAGGTCATGGTGCT
>Ga0315537_1000372_pt1 | contig 34670 bp, 35 predicted proteins | sample SalMarSW160270MG_FD_203091 | JGI IMG/M metagenome (GOLD analysis project Ga0315537, IMG submission 203091) | Salt marsh sediment microbial communities from the Plum Island Ecosystem LTER, Massachusetts, United States - Salt Marsh Sediment SW1602-70 ... | reverse complement strand
CATCTCCAGGATCCGCAGCACCACCTTGTCAAAGACGTCGCCGTTGTGCGTGACGATCATCTCCCAATCCACCTTATCGTAGGCGCCATAAGGGGAATCTTTCCTTGCGTCCCGCGCCACGCCCGAGGCCCGCGACGTGGGGCCCAGCGCGCAGAAATCAACGGCCTCTTCCTTGGTGAGGATGCCGATCCCCTTGGTGCGCGCGTGCAGGACGGGATCGTCCACGACGGCGTTCTTCAGCATCGTGAGCGTGGGCACGATGGAATCGAGCTTCTTGATCACGCCGGGGATATCCTCAGCCTTGATGTCCCGGCGCACGCCGCCGGGTTTGAACATGGCGTAGTTGTTCCTGTTGCCCGAGAGGATCTCCAAGACGTCAAGGACCTCTTCGCGCAACTTCCAGGCCCACATGTAGATGGTGTTGTAACCCAGGAAGTGACCGGCCAGCCCCAGCCATAAGAGGTGCGAGTGGAGACGTTCGCCCTCGGCGATGATCGTGCGGATGAACTTGGCGCGCTCGGGCACCTCGACGGGGATGATGTCCTCCACCGCCCGCGTGTAGGCAAAGGGGTGGCTCGTCGAACAGATGCCGCAGATCCGCTCGATGACGAAGGTCGACTGGTCGAAGGTCTTGGTCTCCGAGAGCTTCTCGATGCCCCGGTGGTTGTAGCCCACCTGGACGTCGATGGCCACGACCGTCTCCCCGTCGACGGTGAGCGTGAAGAACTCCGGCTCTTCCTGTAAAGGGTGGTAGGGTCCTATGGGGACGATGGTCCTTGCCATCACACGCCTCGGTCTCGAATCGCGTCTTTATCCCACTCCCGGTAGTCACAGCGCAGCGGGTAGACGCCTTCGGGCCACTCGGCCGGCAAGAGGAGCCGGCGCATGTCCGGGTGGCCCTTGAAGGTGATGCCCAAAAGCTCGTTCATCTCCCTCTCGATCCAGTTGGCCCCCTCAAACAGGGGCGCCAATGAATCGATTTCCAGCTTTTCCTTCGGCAAGATGACCCGGAAGGAGACGAGCAGATTGATATCTTCCAGCGTGAAGTGATAGAGGATCTCCATGTGCCCGCGCGCGTCCACGCCGGAGGCGATATTGAAACGGGCCCCCAGGTCCCGCAGGACGTACTGCGCGACGCGGCGGATGGATTCCGGCCTGATCCCGATATAGACCCTCTTGGGCGACTTATCGAAGACGTCGGTGACGTCGGCCTCGAATCTCTTTTTGATGTCTTCTATGACGGCGTTCCTGTCCATGGGGCTTTTATTTTTTCACCGCGGCCTTTTCGCGCACGCGGTTGATCAGCTTGACGACGCCGGCGATGATCGCCTCGGGCTTGGGCGGACATCCCGGGATGTAGATGTCGACGGGGATGATCTTGTCCAGCGGCACGGGGCAGTTGTAGCTGTGGATGAACATGCCGCGCGACAGGGCACATTCGCCGATCGCCACCACGAGGCACGGCTTGGGTATCTGCTCGTAGAGCCGCTTGAGCCTCACAACGCTCTTCCTGTTGGCCGAGCCCGTCACGAGGAGCACGTCCGCGTGCTTGATGCTGCCGACCAGAAGCATGCCGAACCGTTCGATATCGAACCGCGGGGTCAGGCAGTCCAGGACCTCTATGTCGCAGTTATTACAGCTTCCCGTCGAGAGGTGAAAGACCCACGGAGATTTGAGAAGCGCATTCAGCTTGATGGACATCCTTAGTATCCTCTCAGGGCCAGCAGGACCGCCACGAAGGCCAGCAACGTCATCCGCCCCCAGAAGAACCGCACGGCCTGGTCGATGCGCACGCGCGGATTGGTATTGCGGATCACCGTCGCCAGGGCCACCAACCCCACGTATTTCAGTATCCCGTATACGAGATGCATGCCGTCGAGCCTCAGGCCCCCCATGAAGAGGATCATCAAAAAGAACGGCAGCGTGAACAACAGCATGTTCTTCATGAGCCGGTAGACGGCCAGGCCCGAACCGGAGTATTCGATCAGGGGGCCGCCGACGATCTCGGTCTCCGCCTCGGCGATGTCAAAGGGCACCAGCCCCAGCTTCGCCTGCATGCACAGGATCGCCACGACCAGCGCCAGAAATCCCGAGAGGCTGCCCGCAAAAACGCCGTTGTCCGCCTGGACACTCAGGATCGCGCCCAAGCGGATATCGAAACCGGATTTGATCACCGGCACGAGGATCGCCAGCACAAAAGGAAGCTCGTAGCTCAACAACAGTTTCATCTCCCGCGATGCCCCGACGCTGGCCAGGGGATTGCGGGAGGCAAAACCGCCCATCATGATCGCGAGGGCCGGGAGGGTCAAGAGGTAGACGACCACGATGAGGTCCCCCAGGAAGCTCTCGGCCGGATTCAGATTGTTCACCCACAGGAGCGCCGAGACCGCGATGACGCTCGAAAGCCCGACGACCGGTGGCAGCAAAAAGACGGCCTTGGAGACGCCCGCCGGCACCAGCGTCTCTTTGCCCAGGAGCTTGACGATATCCACCACGGGCTGCAGGAACGGCGGCCCTACGCGATACTGGACGCGTGCCGTGACCTTGCGGTCGATCCAGCTCGCCACGAGGCCGATCGCCGCCGTCACCACAAAACCGTAAAAGAAAAGGACAAAAAGGGCCATTAGGCCTTCTCCTGCTGCCAGTGGGTCGAGTGGACGACGATGTTATCACCGACGAGGAACATATTTTCATCCTCCCGGACGTCCGCGTCTCTCAGACTCAGGGCGCCGTACGGGCAGGACGTGACGCACAGCGGCTCCTCGGTCGCCTGCCGCCTGTCGAAGCAAAAATCGCAGTTATGGATCAAGAGCGGCACGAGTTCCGGATAGATCGTCCCATAGGGACACGCGTGCGAACAGGACCTGCAGCTGATGCAGCGCATGTTGTGCCGGATCAAGAGGTTATTCTTTTCCTTCTGCTGCTCCAGCGCCTCCACCGGACACGACAACACGCAATGGGGCGTCTCGCACCGCCGGCAGACAAGGGCGTAGGTCGCCAGCTCCGCCACGGAGACGATGCCGTTGTTGCCGGGATGGTAAAAGTAGCTGCACCGGATGACGCACTTCTCGCACTGCCCCGACGCGCAGATGTCCAAGTCAATGAAGAGCCTCTTCTCCTTGCCCTTTTGGGGGGCGAGGTCCAGCGTGCCCTGGTGGAGCTGTTCGGCGCTCGTCTTGATCTTCATGATGTTACCGCTCGGCGTCTGGGGCCGTTCTGGCCTCCCGCGCCCCTGTCCTCGGCGTTCGCTCATCCAACGGCGGGTCCTGTCCTCGGCGGTCGCCCCATCCGTGCTCGCTCCACCCTTGCGGGAGACGCGACCCCTTCCCCCGCGGGTATGCTCGTCCGTCCCCACCGAGGCCGGACTTCGCTCAGTGTGTCCGGCCTTCGCTCTCGCGGGATATCCAGGGGCCGCGGATCGTGGCCGCTTTCGGCCGTCCACATGCCCCGCGAGGGAAGGGGTCACGTCCCCCGCCGCATCCCGCCCTGCAGTCGCCGGCCGCGGCCTTCAAGGTCAATCCCAGATCTCGTGGAAGTCCTTGATCTTGTCGTAGCTGAAGACCGGCCCGTCCTTGCACGCATAGTAATTGCCGATGCGGCAGTGGCCGCACTTGCCGATGCCGCAGGACATGTTCTTTTCCATGGAGAGATAGATGTTTTTGTCGCGAAATCCCATCTCCATGAGCTTCCTGGTCGCGAACTTCATCATGATGGGCGGCCCGCAGACGATGCCGATGCCCGTCTTATAATCCATGTCCACGCTGTCGATGATGACGGTGACGAGACCCACCTTACCCTTCCAGTTCTTGTCGCCCTTGTCTACGGTGAGCTCGATATCCAGGTCCTTCCTCTTCGACCACTCTGCTATCTCTCCACGGTAGAGGAACTCCTCGGGGTTCTTGCAGCCGCCCCGGAAAGAGAGCTTCTTGAGCTCACCGCTGATCTCAAAAAGAGAGTACATGAGGCTGCGCAGCGGCGCGAAGCCGCACCCGCCGCCGACGACCAAAACCTCCCTGCCCTTGAACTCTTCCAGCGGGTACCCGTTGCCGAAGGGCCCGCGCAGGCCGACGGTATCGCCTTTTTTGAGCTGGTGGATCTTCTCGGTGACCTTGCCCACCCGCATGATCGTCACTTCCAGGACGTCCTTCCGGGAAGGCCGCGAGGAGGGCGTGAACGGGGCCTCCCCCACGCCGGGCACGGTCAGTTCGATGAACTGGCCCGTCTGGAAAAAAATGGGCTCCCCGGGCTGCAGGCGCAGGGTCTTGATCGTCGGCGTCTCGGTGATGACGTCGAGGACCTCTGTCTTGATCGGACGATACGGGTTCGCTTCAGACATTGTTGACCAACCTCTTCAAGACTTTTCGGATGTCGATCTTGGCCGGACACGCCGAGATGCAGCGGCCGCAACCGGTGCAGGCATAGAAGTCGGCGACCTTGGGGAAAAAGTTGAACTTCTTGTCGAATCTGTTACGCAGGCGCATCCAGAGTTTGGGCCGCGGGTTCGCCCCGCCGGCCACACGGGCGTAGCCCTTGAACATGCACGAGTCCCACACGCGCAGCCGCGCCATGCGCTCCTCGTCCTTCTGATCATAAAGCAGGAAGCAGTGGCAGGTGGGACAGATGATGGTGCAGGCCCCGCACTCGACGCAGGCCTTGGCCTCTTCCTCCCACATCTTGGATTCAAGGTTGCGTTCGATGATGCCGCCGAAGCGGTCCTGCACGGGGACGCCCTCCCTCTTGATGTTCTCTTCGACCTGGGCCTTCACCCGGGCCCGCTGCCGGTCCCGGTCGCCTTCTTGCTCTCTCTTGGCCTCTTGGAAGAGGCTCTTGTGCTTGGCGATGAGGGCGCGCCCCTTTTCGGAGGCCGCGTCGACGAGGTAGCCGCCGCGGACCGCGGAGAGGTTGATATCGTAATTTTCCGTTGGAAAGGGGGTGACGCCGAGGGCACAACAGAAACAGGTGTCGAGGACGCAGGTGCAGTCCGCGCTGATGATAAGGTTCTCTCGGCGGTTCTTGATGTAGAGAGGATCCTGGAAGTCGTGGTCGGCAAAGACGTGGTCCTGGACCTTGAAGCCCTTCAGGTCGCAGGCCTTGACGCCGACGACGGCCAGGGGCTTGTCCTGGGCGTGGGGGACGTCCTGCCCGAAACCCTCTGCCACCTTTTCGCGGGCGCGGGTGAAGAAGGCCTTCAGCGGCTCGAAGGCGCGGACCTCGCCGATGACGAAATCGTCCAGGGCGCCATCGTAACGCCGGTAAAAGCGCTGCTCCCCTTTCTTGACGGGGATATAGACACCATAGTCATCCTGAAGAATATCCAGGAGTCTGCGGAGGTTGCCGGCTGAAATATAAACCATTGGGACGCAAGAAACTTCTAGGTAAGGATTTTGGCAAACGAAGTTTACGCTATCCTATCATAATTCAATGAAAAATCAATGAAAAATCACTCGAATTTCCCGCCCGAAAGGGTCCGGTTCTACTCGCTGCCGACGTACGATTGGACGCCGTGGGACTCCTTCTGGAAGTGGCTGACGTTGTTCATAAAATCCCGCACGCATGCGCCCACCAGCGGATCGTAGGACCGGTTATGCATGGCGCGCTGGATGCGGCCGGGCCTGGAGTAGAACTCCCGGAAGGCCCACGACCCCAGGTCGGCAAGTTGGGGAATGGACAGGTGGTTGGTCGGCATAATGGGCTGATGGAAGTCCCACTGCCGGATCTTCTTGTTCAGGTCTTCGATGCAGATGACCCCTTTGCGGGAGAGCGCCTCCCAGATGGGCGACCCCGGGATGGGGGTCAAGAACTGCAGCGCGATGATGTCCGGGTCGATCTCATCGACGGCCGCAAAGCGCATCTTGATCTTCTCCTCGTCGTCGTCCTCGAAGCCGATCATCCACGTGAGGACCGTCGCGATCCCCGCCTCGCGGAGCTTGGCCACCGTCTCCTTGACCTGTTCGACGGTGATCCCCTTCTTGAGCTTGCGCAGTTCGTCGTCGTCGGCGACCTCCAGGCCTACCAGGCACATGAAACAACCGGCCCGGCGCAGACCGCCGAAGAGGTCGATGTCGCGGATGAAATACGGGGCGCGGCCCAGCGGCATCCACTTCATCTTGATGCCGCGGCTCAAGGCCTGCTCGATCGTCTCTTCCATGCGCTTACGCGACACGTTATAGGTATCGTCCATCATCACGATGGTGCGCGTGCCGAACCTGTCATACAAGAGCTCCATCTCATCGACGACCTTGCGGGCCGAGCGGAAGCGGTACTGCTTCAAATCCTGGTTGCCGCGCGGGTCGAACTGCCCCCACTCGTAACAAAAGGTGCAGGCCGCCGGGCAGCCGCGCGAATTCCACGTCTCGCTGTAATTCTTCCAATAGGTATGGCCGACGTACTGGTCCATCGGAAACAGGTCATAGGCCGGCATCGGCAGGCTGTCGAGGTCCTGGATGAGCGGCCGGTAGGGATTCAGGGTCACCTTCCCGTCATCGCGCCAGCACAGGCCCTTGACGCCGACGAGGTCCGGCTGGGGCTTGGCCAACTCCTTGACGAGCTCGCCGAGCGTCTCCTCGGCCTCCCCCGCCAGGCAGAAATCGAGCTTTGGGTTCTCCTGCATCGTGAACTCGGAGGCCGAGGCGTAGAAGATGCCCCCGACGACCGTCTTGACGTGCGGGAACTTTTCCTTCACCTTGCGGGCCGCCTCGTTGTAGATGAAGACGACGGCCAGGCCCCCGGTCGTGTGCAGGATGTCGCCCACATAGACGATGTCCGGCCGGCTCGCACCGACGCGCTCGAGCATCTGGGCCTCGTTCAGGCCCCAGGCGCGGCAATCCAGGGCCTCGATGACGAGCCCAGGATTGTACTGCCTGAGATAACCGGCGAGCTGCGCGTGACCGATGTTGATCGCCTTGTGTGTGCCCCACGTCGCCCACGCGCCCAGCGGCGGCTGCAAAAACAGTATCTTCATCTCATAACCTCCGATTTACTCTCGTTTACATTCCCGTAGACCCCGCCTGCGGCGGATCCCGCCGAAATGATCCCTTAGGGAGGCGGGATCACCCCGGCCCGCCGCCTCTCGCCTTCCCGCGAGCCGGGGCCGACATCACAATTTCACCTGCTTCAATATCCTGTCGAGGTTGCCGCCGAGGATGTTCTGCCTGTCGGTCTCACTGACCGACAGGGCGTCCAGAAAACCGATCGACGCCGCGATGTCGCGCTTGGCCGGGTAATCGCTGCCCCACAGGATGTGCTGGGCCCCGAAGAGCTCGAGCGACGAGAGGTAGTTGGCCAGCGTCCGGTCCCCGCTCGTATCGACGTAGATCCGACGCAGAAAGTTCGACGGCACGTCGCCGAGGTCCTTGACGAAATTGATGTTGCGCAGCATCCCGTACGTCGCGTCGTAGCGATGGGCGATGAAAGGCGTCACGCCGCCGAAGTACGCGAAGACCCACGTCAGGTCCGGGAAGCGCTGGAAGATCTCGGCCATGAGGAGCTTGCCCACGCACATCGTCGTCTCAAAGACGTACTCGATGACCGGGGTCAACAGGGGGTCATCGACCTCGGCCGACCCGATGGGCTTGATGATCTGCGGGTGGACGAAGATCGGGACCCGGTACTTCTGGGCCTGTTCATAGAGCTTCCAGTAACGTTCGTCGTCGAGAAAGACCCCGTCGCAGCTCGTGGCCAGCGACACGCCCCGGAAACCCAGGTCCTGGGTGGCGCGCTTGAACTCCTCGACCATCGCCTTGGCGTCATCGACCGGCAGGACCGCCGCGCCGACGAAACGCTCCGGCTGGAACTTCACGATGGCGGCCACGCGCTCATTGTAAAGCATCGCGACCTTGCGTTGGGACCCCATGCGCCGGTGCGCGTCCGACGTGGGATACGTCAGCACCGCCCTCGTGACGCCCGCCTTTTCCATCGCCTCGACCTGCGCCTCGATGTTCCCCCAGGACTTGGAGAAGAAGTGCGCGTTGTTGATGATCTCTTCGGGCAACCAGTGGCAATGGGCGTCGATGATCATGGGCGAACCCCTCTTTTGGACTTTCTGGTCCTTATTCCAACGGCTCCAGCGTCAGTGCATCCACATACAGCGTACCCTGACGTCAAGCCCGTAACCGCGCGCGACCCATATGTAGCCGCCGGCCACCGCGTCGTAAACGATCTTGAGCGCCTGGCCGCCGCTGGGGACGGTCCCTTTCTCGGCGCTGACCGCAACCGTTGAGCCGCTCCCGGCGCCGGCATCCACCGTCTGGCCCGCCTCCAGCACGCCCTCGAAGTCATCCAGGCACAGGGACGGGGAGGCGAAGGCCGGGACCGCGTAAACGGCGCAGCCTATGAGAAAAACACACCAAGACAATAAGACCTTTCTCATCTCACTTTTCTGGATGGTTCTGTTTCAATGGGATGACCGGCTTGGTCCACGGCGTCTGCTGGTTGATGACCGATATCTCTATGGGACAGACGTTCGCGGGCACTTTCAGCGCGAAGAGCACGGCGTCGCAGATCGCCCGGGGGCCCATGAGCCGTACGCGATCCTGGCTGATATCTTTAAGCTTGCCTGTCAACTCCGTGTCCGTCACGCCGGGCAGCAACGACGTCACCTTGATGCCGTGGTCGCGCATCTCCCAGAAGAGCCCCTTGCCCCACTTGCGCAGGGCCCACTTCAACGAGGTGTAGACGATGAAGTTCCTCGGCGGCGGGTCGACCATCGTGGAGCCCGAGACCATGTTGATGACCGCACCCCCCTTGTTTTCGACGAAGTGGTTGATTAAGAGGCGCGCCAGCATCACGTAGCCGAAGAAGTTCGTGTACATGAGCCTTTCGATGTCTTCGAGCGGCTGCTGGTGAAAAGGGTATTGGCTGGAGACACCCGCGTTGTTGATGAGGGCGTCCACCTTCTTGAGCTCCCTGATCGCGGTCTCGGCCAGGTTCTTCAAGTCTTCGAGCTTGGAGACGTCGGCGGCGACACCCACGACGCGCACGCCGTATTTTTTTGCGATCTCCCGCGCGGTCGCCTCCAGGGCCTCTTTCCCGCGGGCCGCCAGGACCAGGTCCATTCCCTCTTTGGCCAGCGTCTCGGCCACGGCCCGGCCGATGCCGCGGCTCGCGCCGGTGATGATAGCGGTCTTACCTTTAAGCTCTGACATGCTCGGCCTCCGTCTTCTTTGTCTTCAAGATCGCGTCCGTCGCCAAAAAGAGCAGTCCAAAAAAGATCATGTACACGAAAAATCCGAGCCGAAAACTCTGTTGGAAGAGCGCCCCCCCGACGAGGACGCCCAGGCCTCCGGCCACGAACCGGACCGAGCTGTTCAGGCTCGATATCTCCTTCATGAAGGGCTTGTCCAGGTCCATCAAGAACGTCGACATCCCGGCGTGGTTGATGGTCCAGCCGAAGCCCCACGCGAGCATGAGAAAGGGGATCGCCCAGGCCATCCTCAAAAAGATGAACAATCCCATGGCTACCGCCATCAGGAGGACGCCGAACTTCAGGGTCGGCAGCCGACCCTTCTTGTCTGCGGACAGACCCCCCAGGGCCTCGCCGAAGACCCCGGCCAGGCTGCCGAGGGTCAGGGCCATCGAGACCCAAAACTGCTGCCACCCCAGGTCGCGCGCAAAGTACACGCCCAGCCACTGCCGGACCCCGTGATAAAAAAGGCTCAGCAGGAAGATATAGGCAAAGGCCCGCCAGATCGCCGGTTGAGCCAGGGCCTCGAGATACCGGCTCTGGGCCGCGTCGCGCTGCGTCTCGGTCTTGGGAAAGAACAGGGCCGTCAGCACCACCGCCAGGGCCGCCAGGGCCGATGGGATAAAGAACATCCACCGCCAGGAGACCACCCCGCTCAAAAAGAGCCCCAGCAGCGTCGCCATGAAGGTCGCGCTGAAGAAAAAACCAACGAACTTACCGCGTTTCTCCCGTGCCGTCTGGTCCACCAGGTAGATCAAGACGAGCGGGGTCGTCGCGGCGGCGAAGACGCCGACCAGGAAACGCAACACGAAGAGCGCCCGGTACCCGACGGCGCAGCCCGACAGGAACGAAAAGACCGCAAAGAACGACAGCGTTACCACGTTGATCTGCTTGTTGTGAAAGAGCCGCGTCAGCGGGCCATAGAAGAGCGCGCAGATACCATAGGGCAGCATGTACGCCCAGTTGATCCTCCCCAGCACGAAATCCGAGATGCCGAAGTCCCGCGCGATCGCCGGCACGATGGCCGAGATCGACCCCACGTTGAACGCGATACAGCACCCCTGCAGGCACAGGATAAAAAAGACCGTCTTCTTAATAAGCTACCCCACCCTCAAATAAATAGTGTCGTTTCTGCATAACTACAATAATATCAATTAGTTACTGATAAATTCATTTTCTGCTGCCCCCCTTAGGGGACAGCAGGTATAGCATCAAAGCTTACTCATTACAGAGAATAATTGCCTAATTTATTCGTATCTAATTGTCTACCAAAAGGTTGAGCAGAAACGACACTAATTATTTTTGCTTTCGCGCTCGATGACGTCCCTGAATATCTTCAGGTTCTCCTGCGAGTGCTTGTTGATGAACCCTTCCACCTGCTCGTCGGTGAACTTGGCCTTTTTGTCCATCTTGAAGTCCTGGATCCACGTCATCTTGACGCCTTCCGGCGTCGGCGTGTAGAGCCATATGATCTTCATGTACTCGAAGGGGAACTCGGGCGGCAGCTTCTGGGCGTAGGCGAAGTAGTTCTCCTTGAAAAGGAGCCGGAAGGACTGCCAGGAGCGGTCCTCGTCATCGGTCAGACGGAAGGTCAACTTGTTGGCCTCTTTCTTGAGGACCGTCGCCTCCTTGTACTCCGTGCCGAAGAGCTCGGTCCAGCGCGGGATGTCATTGGAGATGTCAAAGACCTTCTCGTAAGGCGCGTTGATCACGATGGAATTACACGTATGAGCCATCTTGCCTCCCAATGGTTAACGTTCCAACGATTTAAAGCCGATGTAGAGACGGACCAAGCGACTAAGAAAGACCCATTCTCCTTTCTCTTCGCCCGATCTCAAAACCTTCAACTTTTTCATGCGCTGAAGAAAATTGTTTAGTTTTTTCTTTTCGTTTTCTGAAAGACCTTTTTCAATATCGCACTTCCGAAATGCTAAATCTAACTTTTCTTTAGATATCTTGGCAAGAATAGAGTGATAATCTTTGCTGCGCAAGGCGTTATAGACCTGTTGATCAACGAACTTCCTGCCAATATCTCCTGCAGCATCAACGATGCCTCTTACGGCATCGCTCTTATCAACAATTCCATCTTCATCGATCCAAAAAATATTGTCTCCGACCACATGCATGATTTTGGGAAAACCAGCCGAATAGCGACACAACAGAGGCAACGCTTCATCGGAAACCCGAATCCTCACGCTACCAAAGGTCCGGCTGAAGAAATCTTTCATTTCGCTTTCATTCATGGGCTTAATTTCAATAATATCAAATATCCTCTCGACAGGCTGATGGTGACCAATCATCTCCTTCCTTCGTTCTTCGACCCCACAAAGCACCAGGATCAAAGGAAGCGGCGAAGGACTTAAAGCATTCTCGTCTATCAAAGACTTAATAAAATGGGCAAACCGGGGATTCCTGGTAATACCGTTAATCTCATCCAAAATCAACATAATCCCTTTTATCCCATTGTCCTGCAACCCTTCAAAAAGCTGCCGCAAAAACGGGAGGTATCCATGAGAAATGCTGGGCCCATCGTTTCTCAAGGCGTCTAGATTGATACTAAAACCGAACAACTCTTGTTTCCCGATGTATTTTGCTAAAAAATTTCCTATTTTCTCCTTAATAGGGGCTTCGTAGGACGGGCTCTTGATCACCGCTTCCACTGTTTTCGTGGCAACATCTTCAACGGTCTCTGTTCCTCCCAGCAAAACATGAATACCGAATAAATGGTTTTTCTCTTCGGCGAAATTTTTCATAAAACCGGCCAAGGAACTTTTTCCAATGCCATAATCGCCGGTCAGAAAAATGGCTTGTTGCTTTCCTAATTCAACTTGACTTATGGCTCTGGCGATTCGCTGAATCTCTTTTATTCTTCCGATAAAAAACTCGATAGGAACCGGTTGTCCTGGATAAAAGGGGCTCTTGCCTTTATTCGCACCATTCATCATGTCCTCCTATTCTAAAATCGCCACGGCGCGGCACCAGCCCGCGCCGGTATCTCTGACCTTCACGGGCAGACAGGAGACCGTAAACCCGTAAGGTTTCGGGAGGGCGCCCAGGTTGCCCATCCGTTCCATATGGCAGTACTCCCGCTTGCGTCCCAGAAAGTGGCACGGCCAGATCCTGGCCTTGTCCTTAGTCTGTAAAAATTCCTTGAACATCTCAAAACACGGCCGGTCGAGTCCCATCGTGTCTATGCCCAGCATCCTGACGCCCTGATCGAGGATGTATGTCAGCGCCTCCGGCAGCATGCCGACGTATTTATGGACATAGTCCGGTGTCCCCAACAGCTTGTCCCCGCCAGTATACAAGAGCACGATGTCGCCGGCCTTGAGTTTATAATCGATCTTCTTGAGCGCCTTGACGACCTCGTCTTTGGTGATGTTCTGCGGATACTTCAGGTGCGTGAAATCCAACACGACGCCGGGACCGTAACACCACTCCAGCGGCACGTCCATGATCTTTTTGGCCGGTTTGCCTTCGCACGTGCTCCCATAGTGGAAGGGCGCGTCCACGTGCGTGCCCATGTGCACCGAGGCGTGGACGATCTCCAAAGAGAGCATCTCGGCGTCCGGGATCTCCTCGGGCCTGGCCACGCGCTCGCCCTTGGCAAAACGCTCTCGGCCGTCCGGCTGCTTGGTCATGACGACCTCATTGAAGTGTTCCACCCCGGCCGCGTGCGTGATGCGCTCGATACGCGCGGCGTGCGTCTCGACAAGGGTATCGTCTATGGGCAGGCTCAAATCGATAAAGCGCATGCTAGGAAACCTTCTTGCTGTCGATGACCCGGGCGATCTCGTCAAGGGTCTGTTGCTTGGCCACCTCTTTTTCGGCGAGCTGGATGCCGAACGCCTTCTGCAGGGCGATGACGACCTCGACCATCTCGGTCGAGTCCACGCCCAGTGCCTGCTCCAACGACTGCCCGTCCTTCATCTCTTCGGGCTTCACCTTCAATAGATGGACGATGACCTCCCTGACCTTCTCTTTTGTCGCCATTGCCCCTCCCCCTGAACTGCCTACGCTCCGACTGGGACTTGCCAGCCTGGCTGTTTATGTTATGCCTTCTCCATGACCAAGGCCGAGTTGATGCCCCCGCGGCCGCGGGAGATGACGAGCGCCTTCTTGACGTTGTGCGGCCGCGCCTTGCCCGTGACATAGTCCAGGCCCGCGCACCGCGGATCAAGCTCCTCGAGGTTCAGCGTCGACGGCACCAGGCCGTGCTCCATGACGAGCAGCGTCATGATCATGTCCACCGCGCCAGAGGCCCCCAGCAGGTTGCCGAACATCGTCTTGGGAACGCTGGCGGGAACCTCTTTTGCCGCCTCGCCAAAGACCTCGCGGATCGCTGCGGCCTCGCCGATATCGCCCTCCTGTGTCCCGGCGCCGTCCAGGGAGATGTAATCAATGTCTTGGGGCTTCGCCCCCGCCTGATCCAGCGCCATGCGGATCGCGCGGGCGCACTCCTTGCCGTCGGGGTTAGGCTTGATGCGGTCAACGCCGTCGCACGTCGCGCCGTACCCTGTGATGAAGGCCAGAACGTGCGCGGCCCTCTTTTCTGCGCGTCCTTCACCCTCCAAGATCATGATCCCTGAGCCTTCGCCGACGACAAAACCGTCACGGCGCCTGTCAAAAGGTTTATACGCCTCTTCGGGCGTCTCATTCTTCGTCGAGAGCTCGCCGTTCGTGTTACAACACAAAAGGCCGTACGGCGACAGCGGCGCCTCCATGCCGCCGGCAAGGATAAGATCGGCCTTCTGCTTTTGAAGGATCTTCGTGGCGTGGCCTATCGCCATCAGGGAACTGGCGCGGTCCGAGACGACGGTCTTGGAGTATCCCTTGATCCCGTAATAGATGGAGACCTGTCCCTGCGGCGCTGCCGGAAACCAGGCCGAGGCCATATACGGGCTCACGCCCGACCGACCCTCGATATACAGGTCGCGCAGCTCTGTCTCACCGTAGAGCCACCCGCCCAGCGCATTGCCCATGAAGATGCCCACACGGTTAAGGTTCTCCTTGGCGAGGTCGATGCCGGCGTCCTTAAGCGCCATCTCCGAGGCGATCAAGGCCATGTGGGAAAAGGGGTCTATCTTCTGCAGGAGCCGCGAGGAGACGTGCGAATAGGCGTCCAGATCGTGCACCATCCCGCCGATGTGGGACGGATAGAGGTGCGTGTCATAACGCTCGATCTTCCTGACCGACGAACGGCCGGCCTTCACGTTGGCCCAAAAGGGCTTTTTATCGATGCCCGGAGGCGCGACGATGCCGAACCCCGTGATCGCGATGCGCACCATTACCGGCCCTCCCCGTAGCGCTTCACGACGAGACTCGAGTGGATCCCGGAGAAACCGCTGCTCGTCTTTAAGACCGTGTCCACCTTCTTTTCGACGGCTTTGTTGGGGACATAGTTGAGGTCGCACTGCGGATCCCGGACCTCCTGGTTGATGGTCGGCGGGATGAGGTGACGCTTGAACATCATCGAGACGATGACCATCTCGATGGCGTTGGCCGCCGATAAGGGATGGCCGATCATGGACTTGAGCGAGCTGATCGGGATGCGGTAGGCGTCTTCACCCAGCGCGATCTTGTAGGCGTTCGTCTCAAAGACGTCGTTCATGCGCGTGGAGGAGCCGTGCGCGTTGACGTAATCAATGGCACGCGGCGCGACCTGGGCGTCGTCGAGAGCCAGCCTGATGCACGTCGCCATCGCCAGGCCGTCCGCCGGCAGATCGGTCATGTGGAAGGCATTGTTGCACGTGCCGTAACCGATCATCTCGCAGTAGATCGGCGCCCCGCGCTTGAGCGCGTGGCTTAACTCCTCAAAAACAAGGACGCCGGCACCCTCGGACAGGACGAAGCCGTCGCGCTTGTTGTCAAACGGCCGCGACGCCTTCTCGGGTTCGTCGTTGCGGGCCGACAGGACGCTCACGACGTCGAACGCGCCGAAGGTGATGGGCGTCAGCGGCGCCTCGGTCGCCCCACCGACCATGACGTCCGCGTCGCCGTCGGCGATCGACTCATAACAGAAACCGATGGAGTCCGTGCCGGCGGTGCACCCCGTGGAAATGGTATTACAGACCCCTTTGAGCCCGTAGCGGGCCGAGAGCTCCGCGGAGGGCGTGTTGAACATCGAGGCGTCATAAAGGTAAGGCCGCACCAGGCGCGGGTCGATGGGCCGGCGGCCGTTGTCCGTCACCAGAGCAAACTCCTCTTCCATGTACTTGGTGCCGCAGATGGCGTTGGCCAGGCTCACCCCCACGCGCTGACGGTCTGTCTTATTGAAATCGAGCCCGGCGTCCCTCACCGCCATGTCGCCGGCAACGACGGCGAACTGGACATAGCGGTCCATGCGCTTGACCTCTTCCTCGTCTAAGCCCAGCGCGAAAGGATCGAACTCCTTCGAGGTGGCGGCAATACGCGTGCGGAACATCGACACGTCGAACATGTCGACGAGCCGGATGGCCGAGACACCGCCGGTCATCGCCTTCCAGCACTCCTCCTTGCCGATGCCGTTGGGCGAGATGACACCCAAACCCGTTATCACGACCCGTCGTCTCATACCTTGGCCTCGTTGGACGTCGGCACAGAACGGCGCGTCACCTTGAAGACCACGTAGCCGCCGTCCGGGCACGCCGCCGTATCCAGCGAATTCGGGTCCGCCATGAACGAGAAGCTCGCCCCGAAGTTCAGGCCGAAGAGCACCGGAAAAAGCATGTGATACGCCGCCCCGCAGAACCCGTCCGGGGGCTTCAGGCCCTCCACCGTCACCTTGTCGCCGACCTTATAGTTATAAAAACACCTGCCGGTGCACTCTTTGACCTCGATCTCCATGGTCTTGGGGTTGGGCCCCGGCGCAGGACCCTGACGCTTCTTCTCGATGAGGTGCCCCGCGTCGTCGATGAGCTCGAGAAGGAACTCGACCTTCTTGCCGTCGGGACAGGTCGTGCGGATCGACTTGGTGTTCTCCATGAAGGGGAACTCTGCGCCGAAGCTCAGGGCGTACATGCACGGGAACATCGCGTGCACGGCGCCCAGACAAAAGTCTTTCGGTGGGTGCGTGAAATCCCCGAACTCAAACTGGTCCCCGACCTTGTAAAGGTGATAGCAGTAACCGTCCTGTTTGGTCACGGTCGCGCGCAGGCGCGGAAACTTCACCCGCGTCTTCTTGGCGATCTTCCTCAGCTCACCGAAACTCTTTTCCATCGCACGCTCCTCGTCCGGTATTGTGGATCCTTGATCATTAGAAATGACGGGGGGTCCCTGTCCCCGCAGACAATCAGAAGTTTTTCGGCAAAAGTCGGCAAGGATTTAGAGCGCGTGCGCAGGCGAGGCACTTTGTCGCCGAGCAGCGCGCTCTAAACCGCAGCCGACGGCGAAAAACTTCGTCTGCGGGGATAGGGACCTCCATCATTTCCGCTTGAACAGGGATCGACATCATTTAAAAGAAATCTTCGCGCGAGATCTCCAGGCTGCGCTCCATCTGCCGGCTGAACTCCCCGGGCGTCAGGAACTTTTTCGTCGTCTCCACCTTGTGCACGAGCTCGGTGACGCGGGTATTGAGCCTGGCGTCGATGTTATGGGTCTTCGCCTGATTGGCGAGCTCGCCGTTTATAAAATCGACCTCGCTGGGCCGGCCGCGCTGGATGCTCTGGAGGATCGAGCCGTACAACGGCTCCTCGCTCAGCTTCGTCATGATCCCCGAATAGAGGGGCGCCGCCTGCTCGAGCGCCAGGGCCGTCAATCCTTTGAGTTTCTTGACCTCGAAGTCCGGCATGTCCAAAAGCTCGATCTTGAGCCGGTCGACCACCTCGAAGCCCTCTTTCAGGATCTTCAGGGCCCACGTGCACATCTCGAGGTCGCTGTAGGTCTCCTGCATGCTCTTGCCCAGGACCGCGGGGATAGCGTTACTGGCGTTGACAAAGACCTTCGTCCACTTCATGCCGCCGATGTTCTCGACGGCAACGGCCTCAAAGGCCGGCTTCAGGAACGCGACCACCCGGTCGACCGCCTCGTCGTTGGCGCCGTGCGGCCGGCCGATGAGCCAGTTGCCTTCGAAATTGTGCACGACGCGGTGGTACGGGACATACGTGGCGCCGAACATCACGATGCTTGAGACGATCTTCTCGGGACCGAGCATCATGCTCAGGAGCTTGTCGGCCCGCACGCCATTCTGCGTCGAGAGGATGAGGGGCCCGTTGACGAGAAAGTCGCGCGACTCCTCGACCGCGTCGCGGATGTCCTGCGTCTTGACCGTGAGGATTACCAGGTCCACCTTCTCCTCCAGGCGCGTCTTCACGTCGAGATAATGCAGGCAGGGCCCGCGCGCACCCTCGATCGCCAGGCCATGGCGTTCGATCTGTTTCTTCTGCTCGAGGCGTCCGACGGCGATCACGGTAACGCCCTGGGCCTTCAGATACCCGGCCACGAGCCCGCCGATCGCGCCTAAGCCGATCACCGCCGTTTTCATCTCTTGCTCTCTTTCGCTTCGCAGTAGCGTTTCAAATTTTTCAGGATCCGGCGGATGTTCGCGTCGTGCAGGTGCCGAAAGAGTAAGGCCCACAGGACCCTGTTGGCCGTTCCCTGTACCTCGTAATCCATCTCGTACACGACGCGCGTGCCGCCGGGCTCTTGCCGGGCGCTCACGGTCTCAGAGCCCGTGAACATGCCGTGCAAAAAAGAACGCGTGATGCTGTGCGGGCCCACCTCGGTGACCGCCACGTCCCACGACGGGGCAAGGGGAAACCGGACCTCCTGCCGATACCGCGTGCCGACGCCGACCGGCCCATCGGTCAAACGCACGAAGCGCATCAAAGAGCCGCGCGGCCACCAGGGGGTCTCGCCCCATACCACGATCTCGGGGACGAGCGCCTCTTCGCTGCAGCGCACCAGAATGGAGTGCCGGTTCTCTTTCATCCTTTAGGACTTCTCCCTTGCGGGTCGGCGACGCGGCAGGTCGTACTTCTTATAGTCGAGGCCGACGTCGTCCAAGAGCCGGATCATCAACGAATAGAACTGAAGGGGTACCTCGGAGAACATCGCCTGCATCAGATCGCCCTCTTCGACGATCCGGGACCCCCGCCCCCGCGCGTTCTCCTCGGCCTTCTGGGTCGCGCCGATCTCGGTCATATGCCGGTGAAAGATCGGCATCTTGCCGAGCATCTTCTTGAACCTCTCCTCGGTCGTCTTCTCCCACGTCATCTTGGCACCGTCAGACATAGAGATTCCCTTTCGTGGCCGCGGCTTCAAACTTCGAGATATTCGCCATGAAGTCCTTGATGCACAGCTTCGCCAGGTCCGAATACCGGCCCGACATGATCCGGTGGATGCGGTGGGGCCGCGAGAAGAACTCGCGCATGCACCAGGACCCCAGCCGGCCCACCTCTTCGATCGAAAGGTGCTTCGTCGGCACGACGGGGTGCTGGAAGTCCCACGTGATCAGGTCGATCGACTCGGGGTCCAATACCCGCTCCTTGATCAGCTTCTTCCACAGCGGGGAACCGGGCACGGGCGTCACGAACTGGAGGGCAAAGACGTCGGGGTCGACCTTGTCCGCAAACTCGAAACGCTGCTTGATCTTCGCCTCATCGTCATCCTCGAAGCCGATCATGAAGGTCCCGACCGTAGCGATGTCGTTCTTGCGCAGGGTGTCGACGGTCTTTTTGATCTGCGCGACCGTCACCCCCTTGCCGATGCGCGAGAGGTCCGCGTCATCGCCGACCTCGATCCCGACCAGGCCCATGAAGAGACCCGCTCTTTTCATCAGCGGGATGATGTCCTCCTGGCCTTCCCAATGGTCGGCGCGGCCGAGGATCACCCAGTTCAGCTTGATCCCCTTCTCCAGGATCCCCTGAGATACGCCCTTGACCATCTCCCGGTTGACGTTGAAGGCGTCGTCCTGGAAGACGACGGTCTTGACCCCGAACTTCTCTGTCAAGACCTCGAGCTCCTCGACGATGCGACCGGCCGAGTGCGATCGCCAGGAGACGAAATCTTTGGGGGAACGCGGATCATACTGGCTCCACTCATAACAAAACGAACAGCCGCCGGGACACCCGCGCGACGTGAAGAGCTCGCAAAAATTGGTCCAATAGGTATGATTGACGTACTTGTTCATCGGGAACAGGTCATAGGCCGGCAACGGCAGGACGTCGATATCCTTGATGAGTTCCCGGTGCGGCCCGGCGACGACCCTGCCCTCCTGGCGGCACGCCAGCCCCGGGATCTTCGAAAAGTCCGTGCCCGGCGTATCGAGGGCCCGACACAGGTCCTCGAGCGTCAACTCCCCTTCGCCGATGAGGACGAAGTCGATGGCGGGGTGTTTACGGATGGTCTCTTCGTAGAGCGCCGAATACCATAATCCGCCCACGGCGACGAGCGACTTGGGGCTCACCTCTTTGACGAGTTGGGCGGTCTTGTTGAAGTGCCAGATGACCGCCAGGCCCCCGGTCGAGTGCAGGATGTCACCCAGGACCACGAGGTCCGGCTGGATCTCCCTGACCCTCGCCTTGATGTCGTCATAGGTCAGGTCGAGGGCGCGCGCGTCCAGGACCAGTGGCTGACCGACCCCTTTTCCGCGGATATAGGCCGCCAGCTGCGCGTAATACTGGTTCGCCGCCTTGTTGACGCCGTGGGTCGCCCATCCGCCGATAGGCGGCATGATGAACAAGACCTTCTTCATGGACATCTCCTCTATATCCCCCGACTCTTTCGTTCGGCAAACGGTTTCAAAGTTGTTCGGGGAGCCGTCTGCGACATTACACGTTGAACCAGGACGTCACGAGGCTGCGGCCGCCGGGTGTCAGATCCACATTGACGTGCTTGACCTGCGTCAGCTCCGACAACCCCTCGCGGCCGAGCTCCCGGCCGAAACCGCTCTGCTTGTAGCCGCCGAAGGGCGCCTCGTTATAGAACCCGCCGTAGGTGTTGACCCAGACGGTGCCGCAGCGCAGCCCCCTGGCGATCGTCGTCGCTCGGGCGAGGTCTTTCGTCCACACCATCCCGGCCAACCCGTAATCCGTGTCATTGGCGATGCGCAACGCCTCCTCGGCGTCCCTGGCCTTCAAGACGCACAGGACCGGGCCGAAGATCTCTTCGCGCGCGATGCGGGCGTTGTTGTCGAGGTCGGTGAAGACCGTCGGCTCGACATAGTAGCCCTTGGCCAGGTCTTTGGGCGCCTCGCCGCCGGCCACGAGCCGACCCTCCCTGCGCCCCACGGCGATGTACTCCAGCACCGACTTCTTCTGCCCGGCGCTGATGAGCGGCCCGATATCCGTCGCGGGGTCCTGCGGGTCGCCGATTTTAAGCTTTTTGGTCTTCGTCGCGATCATCTCGAGAAACCTATCGTAGATCTTCTCCTCGACGATCAGGCGGGAGCCTGCCACACACATCTGGCCCTGGTTCATGAAGATCGCGCACAGCGACCCGCCGGCCGCCGCCTCCAGGTCCGCGTCGGCCAAGACGATATTGGCAGACTTTCCCCCCAGCTCGAGCGTCAGCTTCTTGAGGTTCGACGCCGCCGACCGCATCACGCCGCGGCCCACCTCGGTCGAGCCCGTAAAGGTGATCATATCAACGGCCCTCGACTCTGAGAGATGCGGCCCCAGGACCGAGCCCTGGCCGGTCACGATGTTGACGACGCCCGGCGGCAGCTCCACCTTGTCAAAGATCCTTGCCAGCTCCAGACAGCTCAGCGACGCCTCCTGGGAAGGCTTGAGCACGACCGTGTTGCCTAATATGATGCTGGAGGCGATCTTCCAGGCCGCCATCAGAAAGGGATAATTCCACGGGATGATGGCGCCCACCACGCCCACCGCCTCCCGCAAGGTGTAGCTCATCGCCGGCGCCGGGACTGAGATCGTCTCGCCCTTGATCTCGCCGGCGGCCCCGGCAAAATACTCATAGGCGTTGGCCGCGACCGGGATATCGATAAATGTCGTCTGCTTGGTCGTCTTGCCCGTGTCGAACGTCTCGATGCGCGCGAGCTCATAGGCCGATTCACGGATCTCGTGGGCGACGCGCACGAGGTACGCCGCCCGCTCGTTCAGGCTCATGCGCGGCCACGGTCCCTCGTCAAAGGCCCGGCGGGCCGCCCGGATGGCGGCCTCCATGTCCTTCGCCGATCCCCGCGGGAAAGTCGCGATCTTCGTCTCCGTCGCCGGGTTGATGCTCTGTGCGACCGCGTCCCCCTCGGCGTCGCAGAACTTGCCGTCTATGTACATCTGATACGGTTCCATAATGTCATCCTCCGTCCGGATGGGTCCCTTCTGCCGTCAGACGAAGTTTTTCGCCGTCTGCTTCGGTTTGCAGTTCCGACATGACGCTCCATTAACCCGGGTCGCTATGTCGAAACTGCAATTCCTCGCAGACGTTTGGGCGAAAAACTTCTGATTGTCTGACGGCAGAGGGTCCCCCATCCGACCAGACAACGGGCGTGCCGACCCCGCATAACCCGTCGGTCAACGCGTCAACTTATTCCACCGGCGCGGCGGTCCAAAGCTCGAAGAGCCTGTTGAACGGCACATACCAGCGGGAGATCTTGGCAAAGTCGCCCTTGAGCTTGAGCTTCTTCTGGGTCGTGGCCGCGAAGGGGTCGAGCTGGCGCTTGAAGATGGCGCGCCAGTGGTCGGCCTTGCCCGAAATCACGAACTCGGCGTCGTCGAGGCTGCGCGTGAAATCCTTGATGCGCCCTTGAGAAAAATGGAAACAGTAGACCTCCTGGGTCTCGTCCATGACGACGGCAAGCCTTGTCTCCAGGGCCGCCTGGGTCGCGAGGTCCCTGAACTTCGCGTCGGCGTTGACACAGCGCACGATCGCCTCGATCTGCTCGGGAGAAAACATCCTATACGTCTTGCCGCTCGCCGCAGCAGGGGCCTCTTCACTTTTCCCCGAAGCCTGCGGCACCGCGCCCTTCGAGGCGTAAAGGTCCTTGATCACGGCTATGCGCACCGCCTCTTCCAGGACCTGTGCCAGGAAAAAGGCCTCGCGCGGCGTCTCGCCGATGGCCACGACCCCGTGGTGCCGGAGCACTACGATGTTGGAGGCCCTGAGCGCCTCGATCACCGGCGTGATATCCGTGATCGTCGGCGTCTTCTGGTCCACGACCGGCACCGCACCCAGCGTCAGACGCGTCTCAAAGGTATCACACACGAGCCTGTCGTGCACGGCAAAGTAGCCGTTCGTGAAGGTCGGGTGGACATGCACCACCGCCCGCGCCTCCAGATTCTTATAGACGCTCGTGTGGAAGGGCTTCTCGCTCGAGGGCACAAAGCCCTTGTCCCGGGGATGACCATCCACATCGATAAGGCCGATATCGGCCTCCTTCAGGTCCCCAAGACACGTCCCGTGGCCGGTGATGAGGAGCTGGCTATCGCTCACCCGCACGCTCAGATTTCCCGAAAGCCCGCCGGAGAGGTCCTTCTCCCAGATCCAGCGGCCGATGGTGATCAATTCCTGCTTGTCCTTATCCACGCTTCACCCCTTTACGTAAACGAGCGGCACGTCCTCCGACGGCGGCACGTACGTCTTGATGTTTTGCGCCGTGACCTTGCGGCCGTCGATCTTGAGGAGCGACGTCTTCCTGCGTCCGGCCCGGCCGCGCTGCAGATGGATCGGGACATGATGCTTGAGCGCACAGATGGCTGCGATGAGCGAGCCCGTCCGGCAGACGGCCTTCTTCTTCGACAACCGGTCATAAAAAATGTGCACGGCCCTGACCAGGCCCCGCTCCATGCAGTGCGCCATCATGTTGTCGCAGATCACGACCGGCTGGATGTCGCGCCTCAGGAGCTCCCGGGCAACGACCTTGATGCCCTCCAGGCCGGGCCGCAGCTCAGCCACGAAGACCGAGCCGGCCTTGAAATTTTTGTAGAACGCCTTGTGCGGCACCCCGAAGATGAGAGGCATCGGTTCATGGACGTGCATAAAGCCCTCTCAAGCCGCCCTCCCGCGACCGGGCGCGGCGGCGGAATCCCCCGAAGGAAGATGAATAGCAATATGTTGTGTCACGAGCCGCGCCGGCACGACGTCGAAACCCGGGTAATACGCCTGTAGCTTTTTATCGCCGAGCCGGCGGCCCTCGAATATCAGGATCTCGTCGTCCGCGCGCACCTCGATAGGGATGTCCCGGCCGCTCGCGAGGTGCCGGGACGGCTGGACCAGGGCGTAAAAAGGAACATTGAAGTGCCGCGCGAGGAGCGCGATCTGGTACGTGCCCACCTTGTTGGCAAAGTCGCCGTTTTTCGCCGAGCGGTCCGACCCCACCAGGACGCAGGAGACCTTCTTATCGACCATGACCTTGGCGACGGCGTTATCGGGAATGAGCGTCACGTCGCATCCGGCGCGCCTGAGCTCCCAGGCGGTCAGGCGCGCGCCCTGAAAGTACGGCCGCGTCTCCGTGGCGAAGAATTTGACGCGTTTTTTCTGCCGGCGGCAGATCGCGCCGATCAGCGCCATCTCCCCGCTCACGTGGCAGTGCGTCAGGACGCGGTCCCCGCTCGACAGGAGCCGGGCGGCGGCCTCGGCTCGGGCGTAACGCTGGCGCCGGATGCCGTCGAGCATGCCCTCGAGCGACCGCAAGAGGGCCATGCGGAAGTGCGGCCCGTCGCCGATCCCCCGCGCCATCCCAAGGACCATCCCCGTCACCTCTTCGAAGGGAAAGGTGGGGCGGCTCTTGTTAAAGGCGTCGGCGATCTTCTCAAAGAGCAGCATCAGGACCTGCGGCGAGGCGCTCTTGGCCTTGCGCGCCTCGAGGATAAACGAACAGACCACGGCCAGAAACTGACCGAAGGCGCGCGTCTTCATCCCGACGACCGCGTCCACGGCCTGCCGGTAATCCCGGACCCTCAGATAGACGACCGCCTCCGGGATCTTCGTCTCGTCAAGTATATAAAGAGTCTCGCCTTCCAGCCGCGCGGGCCAGAAGAGAACGGATTCTTCTTTCTTCATGCGATGCGTTCCTGGATCTGTGGGACCTTCCCCGGGTGGGCTGTCCCATCCGCGCGCAGCGGAAGGGGTCCCACGGGGGGATGGGTGGAGCGAGCACGGATGGGACATCCCACCCGGGCTTGTCATCAACTGGACAGGGCCTTCGCCGCTTCCAGACAGATATCCACGACCTTCATCTCGGCCTCGTAGTAATCCGGGTTCATGAAGCCGAGCTCGCCCGTGATGAGGTTATCGCTGACCGCCGAGATAGAGGCGGCCCTTACCTTATTAAGCTGCGCGATCGTCAAAAGGGCGCTTGAGACCATATCGACCGCGATCGCCCCCTCTTTACGGGCACCCTCGACGACCTCGCGGGTCTCGCGCAGGAGCGCGTCCGTCGTCCACACAGCGCCCTTGTGCATCGTCACGCCGTTGTCCGCCGCAGCCTTTTCAAGGGCCGCCGTGACACCGGGGTCGCAGACGGTCTTGAAATCCTTATCGACATAATACGGCGTCACCCCGTCGCCCCGCACCGAGCCGGTCGCCAAGACGATGTCGCCTACCTTGATCTTCTCATCGAGGGCGCCGCAGGAACCCGCGCGGATGATCGTCTCGACCTTGCCCGCGCACAGGATCTCGGCGATGATGGCCGAGTCCGGCGAAAAACGGCCGCCGTTGCCGACGGCGATCTTCACGCCCTTGTAGGTCCCGGTGAACATCGAATACTCGAAGAACGAAAAGCTCTTCACCGGCTTTTCGAGAAAGCTCAGGATCGCGTCGCGGCGCTCCGTGGTGCCGGGGATGATGGCGATCTTGCCGAAGTCGCCGGGCCGCACCTGCACCATGCCCAGCAGGTCCTGTCCTGTCATATGGACGTCTTTTCTCATCTGCATCATGGACTCCTTGGTATCGGGTTGATGACGCCTAGGCCGCCTCGCCGGCCGGCGTCTGCCTCAGGGCGTTCTTGTCGACCTTCCCGCTGCGGGTCTTGGGCAACGCCTCCACCACCGCGACGGACTGAGGCAGCTTGAAGTGTGCCAGGTGCTGACGGCAAAACTCCTTTATATCCTGTTCTTCGACGCAGGCGCCCTCTTTGGCGACGATAAACGCCTTGATCGTCTCCCCGCGCAGGGCGTCGGACACGCCCACCACAGCGACCTCTTTGACGACCGGGTGTTTATGGATCGCCTCTTCGATCTCGTTGGGAAAGACCAGCTGGCCCGAGACCTTGATCATGTCCTTTTTGCGGCCCACGATATAATACAGCCCCTCCTCGTCGCAGCGCGCCAGATCCCCGGTGTAAAACCAGCCGTCACGCAGGACCTCGGCCGTCATCTCGCGATCCTTGTAATAACCGTCCATCACGACCCAGCTCTTTATCGTCAGCTCGCCCACCCCGCCCTCCGGGACTACGTTCTCCTCATCGTCGACGAGCTTGAGCGTGATCCACGGCGCCGGCCGGCCGATGGACTCGATCTTGTCGCTGCCCATCGGGATGACGGTGTTAGGGGCGTTCGTCTCCGTCAGCCCCCAGCCGTTGAGCAACTTCGCGTTCAGGCAGTAGGTCTTGAAACGCCGGATGGCGTCGGGGGAATTGGGCGCGCCGAAGACGTTGACCCAGCGGATGCTCGACAGGTCGTACTTCTCGAACTCCTTTAAGTGCAGAAGCGCGTAGTACATCGACGGCACCATGTGGAAACACGTCACCTTATGCTTTTCGACCAGGCGCAGGAACTCGAGCGGGTTGAAGCGCTCCATCATCACGAGCGTGATGCCGAAATAAACGCAGTTCTGCAGATAGACGAGCCCGCCGGCGTGCGAGAGCGGAAGGGCGCAGAGTTTCACGTCGCGGCCGCTCAGGTCCACGAAATACTCCATGGCCTGCGGCGCGGCGTCCAGGTGCTTGTAGTTCAGGCACACGCCCTTGGGCCGGCCCGTCGAGCCCGAGGTGTAGAGGATCAGGGAACGGTCTGACTCAGTGAGGACGGTCTTCGGGGCGTCCGATGACCCCGAGCTCAGGAGATCCGAAAAAGACCTCCAGCCCTCTTTCTTCTCGCCGACCAGGACGACGTCTTTCAGGGTCGCGACGTTGGAACGGATCGTCTCAAGGCAGACCCCTTCGCGGGGGCGGGCGATCAAAAGGGACGCGTCCGCGTGGGCAAGGATCGCCTGGAGCTCCTCGTCCTTCAGCATGAAGTCGAGCGGCACGACCGTCGCGCCGATGGAAAAAAGCGCCAGATAGGAATACAGGTATTGCGGACAGTTCGGCAGGTACACGGCGACCTTGTCGCCCTTTTTGACGCCACGCGCAAGGAGACCGTTGGCCAGACGAAAGACGGTATCCGCCATCTGGGAAAAGGTGACGGGCTCATCCTGAAAGATGACCGCGGGCTTTTGACCGAACTCCTTGGCGTGTCCTGTCAATAGCCGCCGCACGTCAAACTTCACGTCGCACCTCCCGGGATCCTGTGCCCCCTTGATCTCATCTCGTATAAAAATACGGGGTTTGCGTCCTCTTCGTAATCGAGCACCTTTCTCTCCAGTGACAGATGCGCGAAACAGATCTCCCTGAATTCTTCGGGCGGGATCCCCTCAAAGCCGGTCAGGATCCGCCGGCTCAGGCCTTCAAATCCGATGACGCCCTGATAAATATAAACGGGCCGCTCCCGTTCCAGGCCTTCCAAAAAAGCGGTCAGGTATTGCCTGTGCTTGAAGGTGCGTATCTGCCCTTCCTTTATGGCCGTCGCATAAAGCATCGTCCGCCTGCCGTTTGACACAAATACCGGTCGGTCACCCTCACCCTTGAGGTCCCGGATGAGACCCGGCCGGCTGTAGGCTTCGTGTTCCCGGACGATGGCCGGCGGCGTGTTGAAATAACTCCCCATGGCCGTGAAAGCGCTCCGGGCGCCGCGGCTGCCGCGCGCAAGGGTCGCGGGGGAGGTGATGTAAAAAGAGTAGCCCGTCAAGAGGAAGAGCACCAAGACGACAACGAACGAAGGCAGGACCTTGCCCGCGCCGCGCAGTCCGTGGGCCGCCAAGAGGGCCAGTGGCGGCACCAAGGAAGACATGTATTTGAAGGAACCTGCGACGCCTTCCCGGTGTAAAAAAGAATAGAAGAAAAAGAGGATGACGAAAAAGCCGCCGAGATAGCCCGCCGCGCGCAGGTGCCTTCGCTCCCGGACGGCGCCGGTCCCGGCGAGGAACGCGAAGAAAAGATACACCCCCATGAGGGTGAACGGGTTCAGGACCTCACCGATGTTCGCCGGCAGGCACCGCACGAAAAGGCGCGCGTGCCCAAAGAAGATCTCGCCCACGTACATCCCGAGGCCGGCAAACCTGAAGACCGCGTCGTGGATGTTGGGGTCGTCGAGCCCCGTCTCCAGATACATGTTCACGGCCGCCAGGAACTTTGGGAAAAAGAACAGGGAATAGACGACATAATGGAACTTTCTCAGGCCTTTTACGAAGAGGAACAGGAAGAAAAGAAAGAGGAACCCGAAGACGACATATTCCGGCCGGCAGCCCGCCGCCAGGACGGCACAGGTCATCGCCGGCCAGATATGCCTGTTGTCCCTGGTCTCGGCGGTGAGGCAGGCAAAAAACAGCGCCTGGATGGAAAAGAACAGGGCGGGGTTGGTGTAGTCCTCCGTCAAGGAAAAGATAAAGAGGACCGGGGAGATAATGACAAGGAGGCAGGCCAGGAAGGCGCTGGTCCTGTCCTTGAAGAGATGGAGCGCGATGGAGTAGACGAAAAACGCCGACAGGAACGACAAAAAGACATTGAAGACCACCACCGCCTCAAAGCTCACCCCGCCCCCCAGGAACGAAAGGGCCTTGATGATGAAGAAGTAGACGGGGGAGCGCTGGTCCAGAAAGATCTCCTTCCAGGTCGCGCTCTTGGCCAGCACCCCTATGATCCAGACGCCGTAGTCCTGCCGGCTCGAAAACTCCCCGACCAGGAACAGGAGCTTGTAGAGGAGCACCGCCAGGCTCAGGCCGATCAGCCCCTTGGGCAGGGACCTAAAGACGCCGGCCAGGTCCTTGGCCCGGAGCACGAGCAGGACGGGATAAGCGACGAACGCAGCCAAAAAGATGCTGCCCGTCAAAAAATGTAAGGTGTTTTGGATGCCGCTGAATATCATGACCGTTCTATCCGAGCGTTTGGACTACGTCAAAGACCGCCTCACACGGCGTCCAGCACTGACCGCAGGCGGGAGCGGGGAGGTCTTCCCTCTTCTTCACGCCCCGCGTGCAGATGAAGCCGTCCCCATTCTCGTCGTAATACAACCTGTTGATGCCCGCATAACACGGGAAGTCCCTCCTGCCCCGGGACAAGACCCTCAGGAGATTCTTGTAGTATCTTCTTCCTATGAAGCCAGCGGCGCCGTTGTCCCTCAAAAAGGTCTCCACGACCCTGAGCCTCTCTTTTCCCGAGAGCCGCCCCACCCCCTCAAAGGCGAGATTGTCGTAAAAATCATGGCGTTCGGCAAAGGTGAGCCACAGGTCTTTCTCTCTGGAGGCCCCTTCCAGTTGGCGCGCGTCCTCCGTGCTATCACAGGTAAACATCTTGTAATACGCGAGCCTCCCCCGGTGCGTCCGTCGTATCTGCTCCAGATACGCCCGCGTCCGGCGATACCTGTCGAAGGCATCCGCCACGCCGCAGTGCTCGGCCCCCCACCGCTCCGAGGGGAGATGGTTCAACCCCACGAATATCTTCAGGAAGTCGTGCCGGCTCAAGATCTCATGAAGCGTCGCAAAGATCTCTTCGCAGAAATACCCGTTCGTGTTTATGGAGACATAGTAGAGCCAGGGCAACTGCTCCTTGGCCAGGGCGACTGTGTCCGCCAGATATTTCGCGTCGTAAAACGGCTCCCCTCCCGTCAGGGTGAGCATGAGGATGCCGCCTCCGTGGCGCTTGAAGACGACGTCCTGCTTGTCCCTGCCCAGAAAGACCTTCTGTGTGTTTTTCCAGCTGCCGCAGGTCCTGCACCTGAAATGACAGGCGTTGGTGATCTTGAGGATCAGGCGGAACGGTGCCGCGTATCCTCTGCACCAAGGCGAGAGCGCCCTGATGACGAGGACCCGAAAGAACAATAAGACATGCCACGCGCCCTTCTTGGCCTGAAGGCCGAGCTTGCGTCTCAGGAAAGGGCCGAGCAGCCGCGGGGTCAGGGCCGCGTATTCCAACAGGTCGCCCGGCCGCAATTTGGAACGCCCCCTCCTCCTCTTGGAAAAATGGAACGGGACCTCAAGAAAACTCCCCTTCTGCCGGAGGACGTGCAGGAGGGCCTCAAGCTGGAAGAAAAAACCCTTGCCGAAAAAACGGCCCCTACTGATCTTTTCAAGGATGGAGCGGGAGTATATCCTGAATCCTGAAGTGCTGTCATAGACGGCCACGGACAGACAGAGCCGGAAAAAGAAGGTGCCGGCCCGGCTGCCGAACTTCCGCAGCTGATCCCACTCCTCGACCTTTCCTCCGGGGACATACCGGGAGGCGATCACCAGGTCAAACGCGGGGGCCCTCGCCAGGAGCTCTTTGATGACAGCCGCCTGATGGCTTCCGTCGGCGTCCATGGTGCAGATGCGCCCGAAGTCGATCTCCCTCAGGGCATGCCTGAAGGCCCCGATATACGCACGGCCCAGGCCCCTTCGGGCGTTGACCGTATAAAAGATGTGGTCGTGTCGCCGGCTATACTCTCTTACCTTAATAAGGGTAGCGTCTTCTTGCTGCGCCCCCGGAACGGTCACTGAGAACAAAACGGCAAAGTCGCGTACGTGCTCGGACAGGTCTTTTAACAGCTGATCCAGGTTCTCCGCTTCTTCAAGGACAGGGATGACGATCAGCAGGTCGTGCCTGGGCATATATGCGTCTCTTCTCCATGAAATAATTTAGTAAAATTTTACTATTCAATTTTTAATATGTCAAGAGATTAATTTAATACGAATTAACCATGTTTTTGACATGATTAACCTTTTTAAAATGAGGGAGTTATGTCTTTTGCGGCCATTCGGGCAGAGAAATCTTCTCGTTGGCGAGCTCTGAGCTGACGGTCTGAATGAACTTTTTCTCTGCCTGCAGGAGCTCAAGATTGTGGTCCACGATCGACTTGAGATGGTAGGAAGACTGGTCGGCCAGACGGCTGCCCAGCCCTTTGAGCGCCTCCTCCACTTTGGCGAGGACCCGGGTGCGCCCTTTAAGACGGCGCAGGGCCACGTCGCGCGGCAGGTACGGCAAAAAATAAAGGGCGATATCGAAGCTGAAGTTCGGCCGTTCGGCGGCGATGAGGCTCTTGGTCAGCAATCGCCGGAAACGCTGGTCCCCTTTCGGCGTCAGGCTGTAGACGAACTTCTCCGGACGCTTGCCGCCGGAGCGGACGCTCTTGTCGACATACCCTTTCTTTTCAAGGAGGTTCAACGAGTAATACGTAGACTCGACCTCGAGGACCGCAAAGGTGCTGATCACCTTCTTGATCTGCTTCTTGATCTCATAGCCGTGGCGCGGCTGGTCCTTGAGCAATCCCAGGATGATCAGTTCCTGCTCAATCTTCATCGGTTTGTTTAAAAATACCCATGGCACGGAACTTCTCGTAGCGCTGGCTGACCAGTTCGTCCTGGGGCACCTTCATGAGCTCGATAAAGTGTCTCTTGACGGCGGCCTTGATGTGCCTGGCCGCCTCTTCCGGATTCACGTGCGCGCCGCCCATGGGCTCCTTGATGATCTCGTCGATCACCTTGAGCCCCAGGAGGTCCTGCGCCGTAAGCTTGAGCGCACGGGCCGCGTCAGCCGCCTTGGCGCTGTTCTTCCACAGGATCGCCGCACAGCCCTCCGGCGAGATCACCGAGTAATACGCGTTCTCCAATACGCAGATGCGGTCCGCCACCCCGATGCCCAACGCTCCGCCGCTGCCCCCTTCGCCGATGACGACGACGACCATGGGCGTGGCGATGCCGGACATCTTCATCAGGTTCTCCGCAATGACCTGCGCCTGGCCGCGCTCCTCGGCGCCGATGCCGGGGTAGGCGCCCGGCGTGTCGATGAAGATCAAAACGGGGAGGCCGAACTTCTCCGCCATCTGCATCGCCCGCAGGGCCTTGCGGTATCCTTCGGGATGAGCGCAGCCGAAGGTCCGCAGGAGATTCTCCTTCGTATCGCGGCCCTTCTGGTGGCCGATGATGATGAGCTTCTGGCCGTCCAGCCGGCCGAGCCCCGTGATGATGGCCCGGTCGTCACGAAAGGCCCGGTCGCCGTGCAGCTCGATAAAGTCCTTGATCAACAATTGAACGTAATCGAGAGTGTAGGGGCGGTGGGGGTGCCGGGAGATCTGAACGCGCTGCCAGGCCGTGAGCCTGCCGTATATATCCTTGCGCAGGTGGTCGAGCTTGTCTTCCAGGCGCCTGATCTCGCCCGACAGATCGATGTTCTTGTCCGACGTGAATTTCTTGAGCCCATTGATCTTTTGCTCAAGCTCGACGATAGGTTTTTCGAAATCCAACGCGACCATAGAGGCGGTCCGCAAACGCGCTTCTCAATAAACGCGCGTCTCAATCCATGATGGTGACTTCGGTGTTGACGGGCAACAGATCGTACAGCTCTTCGACGTCGTCGTTGTGCATCCGCACGCAGCCGGCCGTGGTCTGCTGGCCGATCTTCGCGGGGTCGGTCGTGCCGTGGATCCCGTAACCGGGGATGTCGAATCCCATCCAACGCGTGCCCAGGATGTTCTGGGAGTCACCGTACGGGATGACGCGCCCCTCGTGTGTCCAGGCAGGTTTTGAAAGTTTGTTGACGATCTTAAAGGTGCCGACGGGCGTGATGCTGTCTTTTCCCGTCGAAACAGGATAGGTCCTGATGAGCGCACCGTCGGAGCGCAGCATCAGGGTATTCTGAGATTTGTCGACGACGACGCTCAGGCGTCCCGTCCAGATCCTCAAAAGCTGCCCGCGCCGGATGACGTCGGAGCTCAACCCGTTCTGTTTCTTGATAAAGGCGGTGGTCGTGCGGAACTCGTCGGCGATCATGCTCAGCGTGTCGCCGGCGACCACCTCGCGCTGCACCGTCAACCCCATCACCATCAACCCGGAGACAAGGACACGCATGTTAACGGCCTCGAGTCTCTGCTGCACGTCTTCGATGCGGGGATCCGTCACAAAACGCGCCAGCATGTCCCTGAGGATACGCTGGGCCTCCAAAAACTCCCCTTTCTTCTCAAAACCTTGCGCCTCTTTCAGGAGCATGTCAAAACTGCCCGAGACCGGCCGCGACGCCGCCCGTGCCGACGCCGGGGGGACCGCCGCCGGCCGTGCCCCTCGCTTCACCGATACGCCCAAGATGACGACCAAAAAAACAGCTGCCGCCGCGACCCCGATAAGTATGTTTCTTCTCACGTATCCCCCCGACATTAAAAGATCAAAGCCAATAAGATCCCCATGATCGACCCCGCAAAGACCTCCACGGGCGTATGGCCGATTAGTTCCTTCAGGCGGTCCCCTTCGATCCTTCCTCTCCAATAGATGTCGTCGAGGACCTTGTTCAGGATCGAGGCCTGGGTGCCCGCGGCGCGCCGCACCCCCTGCGCGTCGAACATCGTCACCATGGCGAAGACCGCCGCGAGCGCGAACTCCGGCCTGTCGAAACCAAGGTCCATGCCGACGACCACCGCCAGGGCGCTGGAACCTGCCGCGTGCGCGGACGGCATCCCGCCCGTCCCGATAAACCAGCGGAAGTCAAAGCGCTTGGTCCGCAAGACACCCAGGGCCACCTTCAACGTCTGGGCAAAACCCCAGGCAAAGAGAGTGACCTTCAGGATATGGTTCTGCCACAACTGTGCAAAGATTCCGTCCACAACACGCTCCCTTAAGAGGGGTGGGCCAGCTGTTCGACGGGACGAACCTGGATGTCCACTTTATCGTAGAAGGTGGAAACGCCGTCACGGACGAGGAAACCGCGGTTGCCCATCACCACCTGTGCATCCGGAAGCGGCGCGTGCCGGACCCCCGCAGACGTCGCCCTCCGCCGGGGCGTCACGCGCCCCTGTCCCCTTAATTCCTGGATCGCCCGCCTGAGCTCCTTCACCGACGACAACCTCTTGCGCATCTCCTGATTCTCAAGCTGCACCCGCATCAAGAGCTCGCGTGTCTGACGCCCCTCTTCGGCAAGCACCTTGTTGACCTCGCCGACGTCGTTCATCTTCTTCTTCAACAAGAGGGCGTAACGATGATACTGGCTGATCTTCTTTTCCTCCCCGGCCAGGTTCTGCTTCAGATGAACGACCTCGTTGGTGAGCTGTTCGTTCACCAAGCCGCTGTCTGCAAGCTGGTCCTGGACCTCCCTCAGGACCAGGCGCATCTCTTCGACGCGACCGTTCAAGAGCGCCAGGGAGTGTCCCAGGTCGGCGTTCTTGTCCAGCATCTCCAGTGACTTGTAGATCCCGAAGGCCGCCGTGCCCGCCAGAAAAAGGACCAGGGCCCATAAAAAGAGGATCTTCACGGCTCAGTGCCCCCAAACTTTGTGTTGACAGACCCGGGGAGACATGGTAAATTTTTACTAGGTCGGTTCTTCCTCCCGCTCTATTCCCTCCTGAACCCGCCAGTTTTCCTATTATAGTTATAACCCCTAAAAAAATCAAGCGCTTTTGGGTCTGTTATAATGATCGCCAAGGTGCATACCTTTGCTTTGGTCGGCATCAACGCCCTCTGCGTGGAGATCGAGGCGGACGTCAGCGGAGGCCTGCCGAACGTCTCCATCGTGGGGCTGCCTGACTCGGCCGTCCGCGAGAGCAAGGAGCGGGTCCGCGCCGGCATCAAAAACAGCGGCTTTACCTTCCCCCCTGACCGGATCACCATCAACCTGGCCCCGGCTGACTTGAGGAAAGAGGGTTCCTCTTTCGACCTGGCCATCGCCCTGGGTATCCTCGCGGCCTCACGGCAGGTCGAGCCGGCGACACTGAAAGACACCTTCTTTGCGGGCGAGCTGGCCCTGAACGGTGAGATCCGGCCGGTCAAAGGGGCCCTGTCTATGGCCATCGCCCTCAAGAGACGGCGCATCAGGAACCTTGTCGTTCCGCTGCGCAACGCGGCCGAGGCCTCAGCCGCCGGCGGCGTTAAGGTCTACGGGGCCAGGACGCTCAGGGAACTGGTCTCTTTTCTCTACAACCCGGACATGATCACGCCTTCCTCCCCGACGACGCACCTCGGGCCGCCGGCTGCGCCCGAACCTGAGGAAGACTTCAGCGACGTCAAGGGGCAGGAGGCCGCAAAGCGCGCCTTGGAGGTCGCCGCGAGCGGCGGCCACAACATCCTGCTCATCGGCCCGCCGGGCAGCGGCAAGACGATGCTCGCCAAGCGCCTGACGACGATCCTGCCGGACCTGACACACGAGGAGGCGCTGGAGACGACCAGGATCCACTCGGCCGTCGGCCTGACGGACGGCCGCCGGGGGCTCTTGAAAAAGCGCCCCTTCCGCGCCCCGCACCACACGGCCTCGGACAGCGCCCTCGTCGGAGGCGGACCCACCCCCCAGCCCGGCGAGATCACCCTCGCGCACAACGGCGTCCTCTTCATGGACGAACTGCCG
>Ga0315537_1000365_pt1 | contig 34929 bp, 34 predicted proteins | sample SalMarSW160270MG_FD_203091 | JGI IMG/M metagenome (GOLD analysis project Ga0315537, IMG submission 203091) | Salt marsh sediment microbial communities from the Plum Island Ecosystem LTER, Massachusetts, United States - Salt Marsh Sediment SW1602-70 ... | reverse complement strand
GCTTGATTTCTTACCGAGCTGACCGCCGATGTCGCTTTCTATTTCTTTGATGTATTCAAGGCTTTTTTGAACAAGCTTATGGTGATCGGGGATTTTCAATGAAGGTTTGCAATCCGATTCACAATGGGCAGCCTTTAAGATGGCTAATTGGGACTGGGTGATCAGGTTTCCGTCTATATCGACGTAGGCCAGAATATCATTATCATCACCAGTCCTAGTGTATACTACTATCCCTTCCTGCCGGGCGTCCTGAGTATTTATTGGTCTTGTCCCATAAATGACATTCGGCATTTCAGGGATAGTCTTCTGTAGTGTCGGGTCGGCATCTATTGCGGTTTTCCATATCTGATAGGCGTATGAAGAAAGGTCGATCTCACCTTCATCCACATCCTCCAGAATCCCTGCCTTTTCGTTATATAAATCTTTGATGTTTATTGGGTCTCCTTCAAAAAAGACCTCATCGGACCCTACTACCTCTGCGTTCTGTCGAATCCGGGTAGATAATCTTTGGCGGAGGTTGATAATTCTGTCAACGCCGTCTTCAGGTAAGAAGGAGTAGCAGACAATCTGTTCAGCTTCCTGCCCTATTCGATCGACTCTGCCCGTCCGCTGTATCAGCCGTATAATAGCCCAGGGAAGATCATAATTGACAACGATATGCCCATCCTGCAAGTTTTGGCCCTCGCTTAAAACGTCTGTTGATATGAGGACTCGAATTTCTTTATCTGTCCCTTTAATATCACTTCTCTTATTGCTGACCGGGCTGAAACGATATGCCGATACAGTCGGATCATCCGAACTCCCTGTCACACAGGCTAGGGACTGCAGATTTCTTTTACCGAATTCGTCGAATAAATAATAGGCTGTGTCGGCGAATTGTGTGAAGATAAGTATTTTGTCGTCAGGATATGATTCTGTACATAAGCGATAAAGCGCATTGAGCTGCCTGTCATAAGCGGGATTCCAGTCCTTGCCGAGGTGTAAAATAGACAATAATGCCTTGTTGTCCTGGCTAAGGTGTTGAAGCAGTTCTTTTTCAAAGAGGTCTGTGCGTATCCAATCAAATCGGTTATGATAATGAGAATTAAAAAGACCGTAGATTGCTTTTGCTTTTTCGTAATATGAGTCTTCTTCGAGAATGAGCCCGATCTCATTTTCACCGAGAGGTTCGTCAAGGTCCTGGTCTTCAAGAAATTCGTCCAGTATGTTCGCCTCCTGAGAGCCTATTGGGAATGGGTTTTTATTTTCTATTGCAAATATATAAATAAAGTTCCGTAAAATATGGCGGCTTATTGATAACAAAAAGGAATAACCGCTGCTCTCTAATCGCTTAAATAGATTGGTTCGGCTGAATCCCATAAGGCGCTTACCGGCACGAGAGAGATTTTCTATGACTATTTTCTCCTCTCTTGATGGAGTAACGGGCGGGTGTTCTAATAGATAATTTGCAAGACCATAACGGGGTAGGTTAAGATTATTGATTAATTCTATAACCTCTTCGGAATATAGTTTGGCATATTGATCGTTTGGATCATCTGGGTTAAAATCATACTCAACTTTTTTTGGGATCCTGTCCGGGAAGTATGATCTTCTCCCATCGGAAAACAGAAGGTATTTTCGATTGTTCTCAGGATCTATCTCAGCGTAATATTTTTTTATAAAGCTCCTGGTTCTTCTCACGAGGAATAATCGCATGAGCTCACGCCAGTCATCTATAAAGAGGCTCTTCTCAAAAGCAGCTATACTCCGTATGTCCACCTGATGTTGTGCGCGAAACTCAATTTTACCGCCGATTTTATTTACATAGTTTTCAGGACTGATTCCCAGGTCCTTGTCCTCTTCGATAAACAATCGTAATTGGCTCGATAGGTCGAGATAATCCTTATTGTACGGGGTTGCCGTAAGCATGATGACCTTGCTGTCGTTTAATTGTATATACTCCTGAATGGAGCGATACCGTTTTCCATCACGATTCCTTAGATTATGACTTTCATCAATAACAACGAGCCGGTACCGCCTTAAATTCGGTAATGCTTTTTGAACCATTGAAATAGAGAGCACTTTGGCTCTTAATCGATATCTATATACATAATCCTCCCACATATGAGTGAGATTTTTAGGGCAGAGAATTAAAGTTTCAAGAAAATAATCGTCTTCAAATATTCTCGCTAATGCAGAAGCTGTTATAGTTTTTCCCAAACCTACTACGTCTCCTATTATGACCCCCCCTCGTTTATTGAGGTGATGTGCGGCAACAAGGACCGCTTTCTGCTGGAATTCCAATAATTCATCTTTGAAATCCTTAGGGATCTTGAACTCGGTCAGCCCTGCTCGTGCTTCCTGGGCAAGATGATAGGCCATTTTAATGTAAATATGGTAAGGAGAAATAAGTTTATCACCGGCCCAGCTTTCGTCTATTATTTCTGATAGTTCATCCGAGATATCGATACACCATTGATCATCCCAACGATCTACAAACCATTGGGCTAATTTATTTGTGGCATCATGATCAAGTACATCAATGTTTAGCTCGCCCTGTTTGGAAAGTCCTGCAAGGGTGAGGTTACTGCTTCCGAGATAGCCAATGATCGGGTTAATTTTATCATCTCGAAAAAGAAGGTACAGTTTGGCATGCAGGGAGTGTTTTAAAAATAGTTTTACGATGACTTTTTTCGCTTTAATCTGGCTTGATAATTTACGTAGGCCGATTTCATCCTGTTCGGTCGGGATACCAATTGTCAACTGCTCTCTGAAGTCTTCTGCAAGTTTTTTCTTAAGAAACGATGCGGTTCTGTTGTCCATGATCTCTTCTCGTGTCATCGAGAAGAAATCTTGTATTAAATCTTTTGGTAGTTTTTGCATACCTACAAGTAATCGACACCTGCTATCCTCGGTACCCTCCCATTTATCAACGTAGTCAGCGACCTGTTTCCAGCCGCGTAGGTTAAAGTAGCCTACACAAAAATCTGACCGTTTTGATACTTCGAAAGTATCTTTAAGGGCATTAACAAGATGATTTTCAATGTTGTCGAATATTTTAGGCATTGTACAAATTCCTGTAATTTATTTAATAGTATGATTAAAAAGAATATTATTATATTTCTCCACTGCTGTCCCAACGTTTGATTTTACAACCATAGACCTTTGTCTTTCTCTCTTCCCCTGGACACAGTTTCGCAAACGAAAAGGAGCAATAAAACTGCATACACTCCTTCGGGCAAAAACCAATTTTATACTATTACAATCTATAGCTAAAAACCATTCGGCAAGTTTTGAATTTGACATTTTACGATTGAAAGTTCACTTACATATAGTACTATCAGATTTTTCAGATGATGTCCATTGTATTCCATGCGTCGGCATACAAGGAGCGGCTATTGTTCAACTGCTGATTCGGGAATCGGTAACTCTATTTATTGTTGACTTTATTAAATATCACCGTTATTGTTGTTGTAGAAATGCGATAACGGTTGAAAAGACTTTTGTTTCGAATTTCTTCCGGAAGACGCTTGAAAAAAGTCAGAAAAGTCAATGAAGAATTCTATAAACAGCAGAAAAGCACATATGCTCCTACTATTCATTTTGGCATCTCTTTTGACGGTGCAACTGGCTTTTTCCGCTCCGGAAGATGGGAAGAATGTCTTTATTATTCCGATAAAAGGCGAGATTAATCGCTCGCTCGTTGTTTTTATCCGACGCAGTATAGAGCAGGCAAAAACAAAGAATGCGGATGTGATACTCTTTGATATAAACACTTTTGGCGGGAGGGTGGATTCCGCTTTGCAGATCGCAACGCTCATCGGATCTGCGGAGCCGGCAGTAACCGTTGCGTATGTGACATCAGGCCCGGAGAGTACCGGTGTAAGCTGGTCGGCCGGCGCTCTCATTTCCTTTTCTTCCAGCCGTATTTACATGTCGCCTGGAACATCTCTCGGCGCTGCTGCACCGGTGATCATGGGTCCGGAAGGGACGCAGGCAGCATCGGAAAAGGTGGTAAGCGCCCTCAGGGCGCAGGTTGCGGCACTGGCCGAGAAAAACGGATATCCCGCAGGTATCGCACGGGCCATGGTCGATGCCGATATTGTGCTCAAAGAGGTGTATGTCGACGGAACGCTCACCGTTATGACTGATGAAGAGCTCAAAGATGCGCAGCGGGAGGCGAAGAAAAGTGGAAAAATAATTGAGGAAGGCAAAATCATCTCTCCTGCCGGCAAGCTTCTCACGTTGACCGCGGGCGAGATGGAGCGATACGGTGTTTCTTCCGGTACCGTTCGTGACAGGTCTGCGATTTTTAAGGACCTCGGTATAGAAAATCCCCAGATAACAGATCTCAACCCGACTGCCGCGGACCGGGCGGTGGAGCTTATTACGAGCTCAGCGTTCACGAGCCTCCTCATTATCGCGGGCCTTGTCGCCCTTTTCATCGAAATTACAAGTCCGGGTTTCGGGGTTCCAGGAACGATCGCGATTATCTGTTTTGCCGTGGTTTTCGCTGGATACGCCCTGCTCGGCACTGTCGGGTCTATCGAACTGATAATGTTTGTTCTGGGGCTTGTTCTGCTTGTTCTTGAAATTTTTATTATTCCCGGTTTCGGCGTAGCCGGTATAACTGGTATTATTCTCATTGTCGCTTCACTGGTTTTATCCATGCAGGGTTTTGTGCTCCCCTCATTTGAGTGGCAGAGAGGAGTTCTCAGAAGAAACCTGCTCGTTGTCGGCCTGAGCACGGTATCATCGTTTGTTATTTTCGGCGTGCTTGCCTATTCGCTTCCCCAGCTTCGCCTGTTCAGCAGGCTTACGCTCGACGCGTCGCAGAAGGCGGAGGATGGATTTACCGTACAGACAGAGGAGGAGAGCGCTCTTTTGGGAAAGCGAGGCGTTGCAGTGACGACGCTCCGACCGTCCGGAAAAGCTGAGTTCGGGGAGGAGATTCTATATGTTGAGACCGACGGCGAGTTCGTAGAGTCCGGAACGCCGGTTGAGGTGGTTGAGGTAAGTGGAAATCGGATACGAGTGAGGAAGTGCTGACGTGAACCTGTGGATTCCTGTACTGCTCTACGTTGTTGGGTTTGTGGCTCTGTTTCTGGAACTGTTTGTTCCGGCTGCCGGAATGATAGGCGCAGCAGGGATTATCTGCATGATTACCGGGACCGTGTTCGGATACCGGAATTTCGGCACACTCATCGGCTCACTTTTTTTAACCGGCACGTTTGTTGGAACACCTGCGATGATTATCATCGGCCTTAAGGTTTTCCCGAAGACCTTTGTGGGGAAAAGGCTGATTCTATGGGCTTCGCAGAAGAGGGAGGCAGGGTTTTCGTCCTACACCGGCGAGCTGTATGAGGGGCTTTTGGGCAAAGAAGGGACGGCAGTTACGACACTCAGGCCATCGGGGATGGCTATGATCGGAGACAGAAAGTACAGTGTGGTCACCATCGGTGAGATGATCGAAAGAGGAACTGAAGTGTATGTGGTGAAGGTGGAGGGGAGCAGGATTGTTGTGCGGAGAAAGCGTAAGGATGCAGTTTGAATTATGGTTTTTTTGGGGATGTTTATTTAAAGGGTAGTTCCAGTTCATTAAATGTTTCTTGTGGATTTTATCTGTGGACAGTCGTGAAGAAAACTGTCAAATTTAGCATATAGTATCGGGAAAGAGAAATCATAAAGGGGCCGGTGGCTCTAAAAATACTGAACGGCTCATGGAGATTAGAGATGTGGTACATACTGTATATCTTTATCGGAATTGTTGCACTTATTTTCATCATACTGTTTATTAAGTTCTTCGGCCTGTGGTTCAGGGCGCTTCTTTCCGGCGCGCCGGTGGGTGTGGCAAAGCTTATTGGCATGTGGCTGAGAAAAGTCAACCCGTCCATCATCGTCGACAGCAGGATCATGCTCGTCAAAGCCGGTATACCCATAGATACCGACCTCCTTGAAACACACTACCTTGCGCGCGGAAATGTGCTCAGGGTTGCTATGTCGCTCGTTGCAGCGAACAAGGCCAATATCCCGCTCTCCTTTCAGAAATCTGCGGCTATAGATCTTGCCGGAAGGGATGTACTCGATGCGGTTAAAACAAGCGTCAACCCCAAGGTTATCGACTGCCCGGATCCCGCTAAGGGGAAGCAGACGATCGATGCCGTGGCAAAGGACGGTATTCAGCTCAAGGCGAAGGCCAGGGTAACGGTCCGGGCGAACATCGAGCGCCTGGTCGGCGGGGCTACTGAGGAGACGATAATTGCCCGCGTCGGTGAAGGAATCGTGACCACCATCGGGTCTGCAGAAACCTACAAGAACGTGCTCGAGAACCCGGATAATATATCCAAGAGAGTTCTGGAGAAGGGCCTTGACGCGGGAACCGCGTTTGAGATTCTTTCCATTGATATAGCGGATGTCGATGTGGGAGAAAATGTCGGCGCGAAGCTACAGGCGGACCAGGCTGAGGCAGATAAAAGAAGGTTTCAGGCTGAGGCTGAGAAGAGGCGTGCGGCTGCAAGAGCACGTGAGCAGGAGATGCTCGCCCTTGTGCAGGAGAACAGGGCCAAGGTTGTGCTTGCTGAGGCGGAAGTGCCAAAGGCGATGGCCGATGCCTTCAGAAAGGGAAACCTGGGAATAATGGACTATTATCGAATGCGGAATATTCAGGCGGATACCGATATGCGAAAGAGCATAAGCGGTGAGGCAAAACCGAAAGAGGAGCAGTAATGCAACTGGTATTTCTCCTGATTTTTGTAATTTTTATATTTCTCAACGTCATTCTGGGACTGGTTTCTTCCAGGAAGAAAAGGATGCGTCAGGCAGGTGAGGCGCGTCAAGAGTATCAAGAGATGGAAGAAACCGAACAAAATACCGACGAAGAGGAGAACGGTCTGTATCAGGAGATGCCCTCGGGAAGTGGCCCTTCGATGAGAGCCATCATCTCTCTTGAAGAAACCTCCGGTATGCTTGACAGGCAAGCCCCTGCCAGCTCGATGGAGAAACCTCCCTCCTCTGCCCCTTCACGAAGGAATATTCCGGGGGACGGTGTCTCCTTTCTTCATGAGCAGACAGCGCATGATATTCTCAGCCCCAGGTATATCCTTTCTGAAGAGCTGCCGCTTTCACCGGAAAAACCGCCCGAGGTTCAAAGGCAGGATACAGATGCTTTCGGTGGCATAAGTGCCATATCCGGCACTATCGTACATCATGAGACCGAAAAAAAGAGACCGGAACTTTCTGTAATCCAAAGACTTGAGACACTTCCCCATCTTAAGAGGGCAATCGTCTTTTCGGAGATTCTCGGTACTCCCAAAGGGCTTGCTTAGATGTAAAAAACCGAATCGTCTATTTACGAAGTTTTATATGCTGTATCTCAGAATGTTCCCAGCCCAATAAGAATCAAGCCGATAATCGCAGTTGCTATTCCGCTCCTCTGTTTAGCGTTAATTTTCTCGCCTAGAAACTTTACCGCCATAAGTACTACAAGTGCAGGATATACCGAGGAGACGGACACGATGAGAGAGACCTTCCCGTAATTAAAGGCAGTAAGAAACATAACGGCGCCTGTCAGATGAATAATGATACCGACAAAGGTCCCTAAAAAGCTCTGGTGGAAGAATACGGGCGTTTTTCTGTTGTTCCTGTCGAGCAGGAAATTCAATCCGGATACCCCGCTCGATACCAGGGCGAGGAAGAATATATATGTATAAGCGCCGACAATATTTATCGAAAGCTTTGTAATGAAATCTCCGGTGCCGATTGTCACCGCCCCGGCCATGCCCCACAGTATCCACGAGTAATTTCTGTTTTTATAGTGCGGTTGGTTTTCTGGCAGGGCTACGGTCACGCAGCCCGAGAGTATGAGTGCGATACCTGCATACTGAAACAGGGTAAGACGCTCGTTCAGAAAGAAATAGGAAAGAACGATGGTTACAACAGGATAGCCGGCAACGACCGTTCCCGTAAGCGATATCTGCCCTTTGGAGATGGAATAGAAAAACACGTGGTACAGCATCGAAGACAGAAAGAGGTAGACAAAGACAATCAACGGCGGGCGCGCAATACTGAATCGACCCAGCAGGAGGGCCGCCGGTACGTAGATGAAGAGTGAAAGCAGGTCGTTAAGGATATTATTCCAGAGCGGCGGGATTGTTTCAAACCCTCTCTTTATCAGTATCTGTCCGACCGACCAGAAAACCGCGGCACCGATGGCAAGGGGGAACCAGAGCATGGCAGGAGTATACTACAGTACCACATGAAACCGCAATCAAATTAATTAAAATTTAGACGAAAGGGATTCCATATTGCCCGGGTGCATTAGGCTTGGACTATTTTTTTAAAAAAACAGTTGACCACATCAAAGAATTCGATATATAATAATTGCGAAATATCGCAACTAAAGGATTAAGTAATTGGACGAATACAGCTATGAGCAGCATTCGGATTTCTGCAGCTCCTTTTCCCATCCGAAACGGCTTGAAATCCTCGATATCCTGCGCGACAAAGAAATGACCGTATCGGAAATACAGGCAAAGATGTTGATCAGCACGACGAACCTGTCCCAGCATCTATCCTTAATGAAAAACAGGGGAATGCTCGGGAGCAGGCGGGAGGGTCAGCACGTGTATTACTACGTCGTGAGCAAGAAGGTGCTGCAGGCGTATGATCTCATACAGGAAGTGATACTCGAACTCATGAACAAGAAACTTTCGTCATTAAAGTAACAGATGGAAATAGCAGAATGGGATTGTAACATCATACAGAGTTTGTATTGGGGGAGGCGGCAATGCAAAAACTCGGCACGTTTATCCTTTCTTTTGTTATCGCTTTTGTGATTTACATACTGCTCGTAAAAACAGTTGCCGGTCCCACGTTGATTGTAGGCCTTGCCGTTGCTGTAGTTGCTGCATCGGCCTCGATGCGGTTTATCGCGCTTCCCTTCAAATACATCAGCCCCGTTCGCGTCTTCTTTTTCCTCGTGTACCTGCCGTACTTCATTTTTGAGGTGATACGGGCAAATGTAAAAATTGCGCTTGTTGTGCTCAACCCGAAGCTTCCCATCAGTCCGGAACTGAAAAAGGGAAAGTCAAAACTGAAGAGCCCTTACGGAAGGCTGCTTCTCTCCAGTTCCATAACTCTTACACCGGGGACCCTTACGGTCGAGGGGAATGAAAAGGAGTTTGTTATTCACACTGTCAGTGAAAAAAGAAATGCCCGGGAGATAATGGAGCCTTTTGAGAAATTTATAAAGAGGATTACTGAATGAGTATTGTTCTTGTCGTTACGTTTGCTATGCTCGGTGTCGGCGGAGTTATCGGAATGATTGCACTGATAAAAACGAGGGTTGTGATCGAGAAGATGGTGGCCCTGGACATGCTTACCACGCTCACCACTGGAATACTTCTGATACTCGGGTTTGTTCTGAAGAACTCGTTTGTTCTCGATATTGCGATTATTTACGCTATTCTGTCGTTCGGCGCGGTTATGGTCGTGGCCCGGTACAGGGAAAGGGGGATATAGGAATGATCATACGGGAAATCCTCGGCTCCTTCTTTCTACTCGTGGGGGCGTTTTTCACCTTTGTGGGTGCGCTCGGGGTGCTGAGAATGCCGGATGTTTTCAACAAGCTTCAGGCGGGAACAAAGGCGACCACCCTCGGTTTTTTATCTCTTGCAGCAGGACTTATATGCCTCCAGCCCTCGTGGACGCTTAAAATCATCCTCATAGCGGTCTTTGTCGTTGCGACCAACCCTGTTGGGAGCCATGCACTTGCGCGAGCCGCGCGAAATACAGAGGCCCCGTCTGTTCATACAGAGGAAAGCGAGGGGGATGCAGCATGATATACCTTGTCCTTTTTATGAGTACACTCATGGTTGTCGGTGGTATTGCGGTGCTTTTTACGAAAACGCTTCGTGCAGCCGCCCTCATTACCGGCATCGTCAGTCTCCTTGCAGCGCTGTTCTTCGTGCTGATGAGGGCATACGACGTTGCCATTACAGAAGCCTCGATAGGGGCTGTTTTAAGCACGGCCCTGTATTTCTTTGCTTTGAGAAGGATTGAAGAGATCGATTATGACGGCGGGAAGGAAAATGAAAAGAAGTCATAGAGTTCTGATAAATATACTTGTATTCATCGTTTTATGCGTCGCGGGATTTCTCGTATATCGCTCGTTTACCGATACCGGTGAGGGGAAGAAGCTGCTGAGTGCAGCGGTTGAAGACCGTGTGTCCGTAAAGTTCTCAGAAAAATCGGTGAGGGAGGATACCGGTTCCCAGGTTTCATTCGGCACAGAAGGATACGAGTCCGGCAGCGCGAATATCGTTACCTCCATCGTGGTGAACTACCGTGCATTCGACACTCTCCTCGAAGTAATCATCCTCTTTGCGTCTACGGCAGGCATTGCCATGCTGATGGAAAAAAGAAAGAGACGCATCTATACCGAATCGAGCCAGATTGTAAAAACTGCGGTGCCTGTTATCAACCTGTTTATCTATGTCGTAGGAATTGTCATTATCCTCAGGGGGCACCTCTCACCGGGTGGCGGGTTTGCGGGGGGCGCGGTGCTCGCGTCTGCCTTTATTCTAACCTCACTTGCATTCAGAAATACGGGCAGAGGGATACTGTATATGGTTCTGGAAACCCTGATGGGCCTGGGTATTCTGGCAGTGGGCCTTCTCGGTATTTACTACGGCGGCGGGTTTTTGCAGAACTTTCTTCCAACAGGGCGGGTAGGAGATTTTTTCAGCGGCGGCACGGTTGTTATCCTCTATACCCTTATCGGTGTGAAGGTTCTCAGCGAGATATCCGGGATCAGCGGTTCTTTCCTCGGGAATTTGAAGGAGAAGAGATGAGTATACAGCAGCTTTTTTTATATAACGCCAGTGCGATCCTGCTGATCGGTGTTTTTGGAATTCTCACGAGAAGGAATATTATTAAAATACTCCTTTCAATAAACATACTGCAGACCGGAGCAAACCTGCTTCTCGTGGCTCTGGGGTGGCGGCCTTCCGGTATTGCGCCGATCATTACGGAAAACACGGGTCACGCGCCGCTTTTTGTCGACCCCCTTCCGCAGGCGATGGTTCTTACTGCCATCGTAATCGCCTTTGGAACAACGGCACTAGGGCTGGTCATAGCTATTAAATATTATATGTCGCACCGGAGCCTTGAAACTTCGTCCTTCATGTACGGGAAGACGAAATCAGATGATGAAGAGGTGGTGCAGTGAACTATATAATTCTATTTCTCATACTCCCGCTTTTTTCAGCATTTCTGGCCCCTGTGTGCAGTATCGTTCGAGGCAGGTTTGGTAAATATCTGAATATAGTGGTTTATGCTGCAGGGGCAGCCGGGGGGATTTACTTCTTTACTGTTTCCGGATTCAACGCGTATTCTGTAATCATCGGAGGCTGGAAACCTCCGTACGGAATAAACCTCTATCTGGGCCCGGCGGCATTCGGTTTCGGGATTCTCATATACTTTATCGCATTTCTCATTCATATATACGATCTTCAAAACAACCGGCCAGCATACTACCATATGCTCTTCGCACTTTTTGTATTCGCCTCCCTCGGCATGACAATGACCGGTGACCTTTTCAACCTTTTTATCTTTATCGAGATAGGCACAATCGCCCTGCTCGGTCTCTCGGCATCCGTGAGTCCGGGTTCTGGAACACGTGGTGCACTGAAATATTTTGTTCCTGCAGCTCTGGTATCGATGATTATGCTTGCCGGTATCGCGTTACTCTATTCGAGCCTCGGAACACTCAACATAGCCCACATAGCCCGAAGCAGCGAGCTGAACGGCTCTCTCGCGTTTCTTCTCGGAATCGGCATGCTCGGGATTTTCTTTTTTGAAGCAGAGCTTTTTCCGTTCAATACATGGGTGCCGGATCTGTACAAGGGAGCGCCTTCATCCATTGCAGCAGGGGTCGCAGGCATCGGCGGCATTGCAGGGGTGGTTTCCTTCGGAAGGGTTTTTCTTACCATGATGGCCGGGTCGGATACCTTTCGGTTTGCCCGAAGCCGGCTGACTGCCGTGGTCTTTATTATTGCTGCGGCGAGCATTGTGATCGGCGAGCTTGCTGCGTTGAAGGAGGAGGATTTTAAAAAGGTCCTTGCATTTTCTTCCGTCAGCCATATGGGAATCGTTGTTCTCACCTTCAGTATCGGGGGGAGTGTAGCATTGACAGCCGGGCTTTTTATTCTGTTAAACCACTCTGTTGTGAAGCCGCTCATGCTTATGACAGCGGGGTTTTATATTAAAACCTCCGGCAAAGCGCGGTGGCGGGAGATGCGCGGTATTGCTCGGAGGTACCCGCTGACCGGAGCGCTGTTCGTAGTGGGGGCGCTCTCACTCATGGGTATGCCGCTGTTTGCCGGCTTCTGGGGGAAGATGATTCTGTTAAAAAGTCTGTTCAGCGGGCAGGGCTCCCTTTCGGCAGCAGGGCAACAGACGTTTCCTCTGATCGGTGCTGCTGTGATTCTCTTCTCTGTTATACTGGAGGGCACATATTTTATGCGAATTGGGCATGTGTTTTTTGAAGCGCCGCCTTCGGAAGATATACCCGGGCGCAGCCGCCGTCTGAAAATAAGCCTGAGCACAGCGGCACCCGCCCTGATTCTCGCGCTTGTTGTCGTGTTTTTCGGTTTGCGTCCGGGTCTCATCGAAGGGTATCTGAGCCGGGCTGCGGCGGACCTCATCAACACGGCGGATTATATCAATAATGTGCTCGTTACCCTTTCAGCAGCCGGAGGAGCCCTATGATGAAGTTGTGTCCGGGTATCTTAAATACAGGTATGTTTGGCGCCGTTGTCTTCCCGTACGCTGTCGGTATTTTTTCTCTGATAATTCTCAAGAGGTGGAAGCGGCTCCAGTGGGCCTTCTTCTTTCTGAGCACGCTGTTTCAGCTCTTTGCCGCATATTCTCTGTTCAGAAGCGGGAATTTCGGCTCCGGTATTTCGCAGAAATTTCCGTTTGCCCTGTCTCCAATTCCCGGCCTCGGGCAGAGCGCTCTGTTTTTCCAGTTTACGGGCCTTGGATTCATCTTTTTTGCAGGTTCGACAATTGTCACCCTGATTATTTCTATTTTTTCTCTTGCGTTCAACGACAGAGACCACGCTACCGGCGTTGCTCCTCTGTGGACCATACTCATGGGCGCCAATGCCGGAATATTCTTTGCCGGCGACTGGTTGAGCTTTCTCATTTCATGGGAGGTGATGGGATGGACGTCATTTCTCATAATCGCTCACGGAAGGGAAGATTCCCGGAAAGCGGCTCTGTACTACTATATCCTGTCGCTCATCGGTTCGTCGGCGATGCTTGCCGGAATTTTTATTGGTGTAAGCGGCAGCGGGAGTATGGCCATTGCAGATTCCGTGCGCTACTTTTCAGGGCTGTGGGGTACGAGAAACAGCCTGGTCGTTTTGAGTACACTATTTTTTACCGTTGCTTTCTTTGCCAAATCGGCCGTATTTCCCTTTTACATGTGGCCGTCACTGGCGCACGCTGAAGCGCCGGATGATTTTTCCTCGTTTCTCTCAGGTGTCATGATCAAGTACGGGGTATTCGGTCTGATTGCGGTTGTGCTTCCAATTTACAGGGCGGGGTATGTCGGCCCTGCAGTCCATGGTGTGCCGCTGTACCTTGCAGTGCTCGGCTGGTTCGGCGTTATTACAGCAGTTCTCGGAACACTGTACGCAATCAAGCAGGATGACATGAAAAAGCTCATGGCATACTCGACGGTTTCGAACATCGGCCTGATCATTGCGGCGCTTTCCATGAACTCGTCTCTGGGCATTGCAGCGGCGCTCTTTCATACATTCAATCACATGGTATTCAAAGGGGGCATATTCCTGTCGCTTGCTTCGGTCAAATACAGAACCGGAGAGCGGGAAATGCACAAATTGGGTGGAATGGCGTACCGTATGCCGCTTTCCTTCTTTACCTTTCTCATATGTATCATCGCTGCTGCAGGCATACCGCCGATGAGCGGTTTCGCATCCAAATGGATGATCTATCAGGCCCTGTTCGAAAAGAAAATGCTCATCATGGCGATCCCCGCCTTTTTTGCATCGACTGGTTCGTTCCTCTATCTGTACAGGGGACTTCATACCATATACCTGGGTCAGCTCTCAAATCGATTCGCAAAGATAAAGGAAGCGCCCGCACCCATGGCCTTTGCAATGCTGATTATGATGTTTACCGTTATGCTCGGCGGTTTTTTCCCCGGTCTTGTGCTGAGTCCGGTAAACAGTATATTTACGGGTATGGGGTTTGCTCATATAAGCCAGGACCTCTTTTCGATTCAGGGGGTAACCACGAGCATCAGGCTGACCTCGATCGGAACGATCTTTATGGGTTCTTTTTTCATCGTTGGTTTTTTGTATCTGATCGGCAAGAAGAGGGAGCATGTAGAGCAGCTCGACACCTACACCTCAGGGGAAATGCCTGAAGAGTGGGGCCTGACCGAGGAGAAGTATCACTACGGGATGCACTTTTACGAGCCTCTTGAGGTCACTATTGAGCCCTTTTTGAAAGGAACTTCGATGGACAGCCTTTTCAGACGAATAGGATATGAAACAGGAAAGCTGAGTGGCACTGTAAAACGGTGGTTCAACACGCCGCAGCTCGGCACTCTTGTGCTGCTGATCGTTGTCGTTTTGTTGGTTGTTGTGCTGGGGAGGTAAGTTTCTGCGCTCTATGTATATGCCCTATTGGGTAATATGCCCTATTGGGTACTGTGCCCTATTGGGTACAAATATCAGAGAGGAATCACATAATGATACTGAGTGTGGTCAAGGTGCTGGGACATGCATTTTTTGTTATGGCTGTAGGTTTGCTCTTCATGGGTGTCGGCAGACGGTTTTCCGCACGATTTCATCGGAGATACGGGCCCCCGGTATGGCAGAGCTATATAGACGTAATAAAATGTTTCAGCAGGAAGAGCATCTCGCATCACTGGATCATGGATATGGGTTCCGTTATGGGTCTTGCAGGGCTCGTTGCCGCTTCCATGTTTTTACCGGTCGGTCGGTACCTGCCGTTTCAATCGACGGGCCCGATCATCGTCATTCTGTATCTCATGCCGATCGGATATCTCGGCATGGCAATGGGGGTGTCGGCCTCCGGCAACCCGCTCGCATCCATCGGCATCGGCAGGGCGCTTACCCTGATGCTCGGCTACGAGGTGCCCTTTGCAACGATTGTTCTGTGCATGATTGCTGCTTTCAATTCAACGTCCCTGGTTTCGCTCGGGCAAGCGCAGCAGGCGGGGTTTTTGAGCTGGAATATAATCACAATGCCGTTCGGTTTTGTTGCGGGTATTATCGCGCTTCAGGCCATGCTTGCCGAAAAGCCCTTTGATACGATGATCGCGCCTTCCGAGATCGCCTCAGGCCCGATGGTTGAGCTCTCCGGCAAATTCCTTGGGCTCGCCTTTCTGCAGCATAGTGTCGGTATCTTCGTTGAAACAGGGCTCATCGTCACCCTCTTTTTAGGTGGCGGTCCCGGGGTCGGCTTCTTTATCCTGAAGCAGTTTTTAGTGTATATGCTATCCCTTGCGATCAATGCCATATTCGCCAGGTACCGGGTGGAGCAGGCGACGAAGTTTTTGTGGTTCACTGCCGGCGGGCTTGCATTTATTCAACTTGTCATTAATATGTACCTGAGGTCCGGTACAATTTAAATAAGGTTATTACGAGGTAATAGATATGCTGAAGGTAAGCAGGGAAGAGATACTTGACGGAAAGTTCGAGCGCGTCCTGAACTTTTTCAGGAGCCGAAGTCTCTGGATGCTTTACTACTGCACCGGGTGCGGCGCAGTCGAGCTTCCCCCTACAATGACGAGCAGATTTGACATAGAGAGGTTCGGCATCGGGCCCATGGCCACCCCGCGGCAGGCGGATATTCTGCTTGTTACCGGGTATGTGTCGGTGAAGACCCTCAAGCGGATCGTGCGCTCCTACGAACAGATGCCGGAGCCAAAATGGGTTGTCGGTTTCGGATCATGCCCTGTAAACGGCGGGATCTACTGGAAGAGCTATGCAACCATCAACCAGCTCGATCGGTATATTCCTGTCGATCTAAGCCTGAGCGGATGTATGCCGAGGCCGCAGGCGGTTATCGACGGTTTCGTAAACTTGATGGAGATGATACGAAAAGGCGAGGCGGTCGGATATAAAAAGTACCGGCTCAACTACGAGTGGTACAAGCAAAACCAGGCTGAGGTGCTCGAAAGAACGGAGCCGGTTCTGAGGCCAGGTATTGCTTCTGTTGGAAAAGTCCAGGAGACAAAGAAGAAAATCTCCGTCATGGAAGGTGTGAAATGACGAATAAAGAGATGGCACGAAAACTGCGCAGACTGCTTGCGGGTAGCACGGTAAACGAGCGTTACGGCAACAGACTGGAGGTTATAACCGATGGCCCACATGCCGTAAGTGCACTCGTTATACTGAAATCATCCGGGTTCGAGCATTTATCGAATATTACCTGCGTTGACTGGATCGATGAGCACCGCATGGATGTAACCTATAACCTGTGGTCCTATACCCACAGGCTTCATGCAGTGGTCAAGGCGCAGGCTCACCGTGATGCTCTGGAAGTTCCGACCACAGGGGAGATCTGGCCGCAGGCGCAGGTGTATGAACGGGAAATACACGAGATGTTCGGTGTCGAGTTTACCGGCAATCCCGATCTTTCACCGCTTTTTCTCCATAACTGGCGCGACATGCCGCCCCTCCGGAAGGACTTCGATACTGAGGAGTATTCCAGGCGGGCGTATGGAGTTGTAGACGGTGTTGAGGAGGCTGGTGTATGAGTGATTTTTATGAGGTAACGAAGATAGCCGAAACCGACGAATACGCGACCTATGATTTTTTCTTCGGCCCCAACCATCCGGGCATGCATGGAAACTTCGGATATGTGTGCGACGTTGTAGGCTCCACCATAACTCGAGTACGGGTGAATGCGGGACAGCTGCACAGAGGATTCGAGAAGCTTATGGAACAGAACCTCTGGTTTCAGAATATCAGCCTCATCCCTAGAATCTGTGTTCCCGATCCAGACCCGAATGAGGTCGCCTACTGTACTGCTGTTGAACGGCTTATGGGTATCGAGATACCGGTGCGGGCGAAATTCTTGAGAAGTCTTACCCTCGAGATGAGCAGGATGACATCCCTCCTCATGGGCATGGGTGCGCTCGGCGCCATGATGGGGCTGTACGGCGTCATGTACCGGATGATGAATGAGAGGGACCGTGTGCTCGATTTTTTCGAGTGGCTTACCGGCGCCCGTATCTACCATATATATAATCTGCCGGGCGGTGTGAGGAGGGACCTTCCCGAAGGATTCGCGGCAAAACTTGAAAGCCTGCTCGATGATATGGAGTACAACCTTCGGGAATGGGACAGTCTTCTTTTTGAAAATCCTGTGGTGCACAGGAGGCTCAAGGGTATCGGGAAAATTTCCGCAGATGAGGCGGTAACCTACGGCCTGGTCGGGCCAAACCTTCGCGCAACGGGGTTTACGGCTGATGTAAGAAAAGACGACCCGTATGCTGCATACCCTTTTCTCGACTTTCAGATAATTACAACTGAAGGCGGAGATGCCCTTGCACGGGCTGTGCAGGTTCGAAAGGAGTATGAGGCGGCCATTCAGCTCATCAGGAAAATTCTTGAAGCCATGCCGGGTGGAGAATTCAAGGTATATCTCGGGAATCCGCTGAAGTTCACGGTACCCGCAGGCGACACCTATGCACGGGTTGAATCAAGCAAGGGTGAATACGGCTACTACGTGGTTTCAAACGGTGGTCTCAAGCCGTACCGTATCTCAGTTCGGGGGCCTTCACTGCCGGCAGGATTGAGTCTCTGCCATAAGCACCTGCCTGGAATGCGGATAGACGATGTCGCCATTTGGATGGCTTCTTTCAGCGTATGCCCACCTGATTTCGACAGATAGAATGATGCAATTATCAAGAATTTACAGGAGGTATGTATGAACCCGGGGAAGAAAAGCCTGTTTTCACCGTTCAAGTTCTGGGGAAATGCTTTAAAAAGCCCGACGACCATACGATTTCCCAAAGAGGAGATCGATGTTTTTGATAAACCGGGTGCTTCCCCCCGGTACAGGGGGCTGCACTCAAACGATATAGAAAAATGTATCGGATGCGGGACGTGTGAGGATATATGTCCGACTAGCGCCATAACCATGATCGAAGGCGAGAACGTGGGAGAAGGAAAGCTTGGTAAACGTCCCGTTATTGACTATGGAAGGTGTTGTTTCTGTGGTTTCTGCGTCGATATGTGCCCTTCGAGCTCACTGACCATGAGCAGGGAATACATTCGAACCTACAGGACAAAGCCTGACATGTTTGCCGATGAGGAAGTCGAAGATATACGAAGGAATTTCCTGTTAGTACCGGGAGATGCGTACGCCGATAACAAGGGGTATGTAACTCTGGATGAGTTTTCCTGGCTTGATCTCGAGAGGATGGAGATTGATGAACTCAAACCGGAAGATAGGTGGGAAAGCTTTATTGAAATTGTGAAGGGCTTTTCCCGTCAGGAGGCGCTCAAAGAGGCTTCACGATGCGTTGAATGCGGGGTTTGCAAAGAGAGTTGCCCGGTGCATATGAACATACCCGAGTACATACGGGCGATCTGGGACGATAACCTCGAGGAATCGGTCAGACAGATGTACATGGACAATCCCCTTTCCAGTGTATGCGGAAGGGTATGCACGCATAAATGTGAAACGGTGTGCTCGATCAGTCTCAGGGGAGAACCGGTTGCCATACGCTGGCTCAAGAGGTATGCAGTCGATAATCTCGATACCAAATCAATGAAAAAGGTTGCGGCGGCGTTCAAGAAACCGGAAAATGGCATGCGGGTAAATATCCTTGGAAGCGGACCGTCAGGCCTCAGTGCAGCCTATTATCTGATTCTCCTTGGGTACGAGGTTACCGTATACGAGGCCAATGAAAAAGCCGGAGGCATTATGCGTTACGGTATACCCAGGTACAGGCTTCCGGATGAGGCTCTTGATCGCGACATCGGAATAATTGAGGATCTCGGTGTTCGTATTATCACCGGAACGAAGGTTGGTGTTGACGTCCCATTCAAGAAATTGAAGGATGAATCTCAAGCGGTTTTCATTGCAACAGGCTTCGACAATCCACGTTCGACCGGTACTGAAGGTATTGACGGCAAAGGCTGCTTTCAGGCGCTCGACCTTCTTGCGAAAATGGCCCTGGGAGAAGATGTTTTTGTCGGCAGGAATATAGTAATCGTAGGTGGAGGAAACGTCGCGTTCGATATCGCGAGGTCTCTTTCTCGTCTTCAGCGGAAAAAATACGGCGAGGTGCAAATCACCCTGACCTGTTTAGAGAAAGAGGGCGAAATGCTTGCGGACGATGAGGAGATAATCCAGGGCCGGGAGGAAGGAATAACAATTAAAAACGCTCGGTTCCCGACAAAGGTCGAACATGAGGATTCCGGCAGTGTTAAAGGCCTGGCAACAGTAAAGTGCGTGATTATATTCGATGAAAATAATCGGTTCAATCCACAGACCGACGAATCTGATGCGGAGTTTTATTCCGCGGATATGGTGGTTGAGGCCATTGGCCAGGCCCCTGATTACGGCTACCTCGGAAAAGATATAGAGGAAAAGCTTGATTTTGTCAGAGGAAAAATTGTAACCGACGAGAACGGCGGCACAGATATCCCCTGGCTGTTCGCTGGGGGCGACATTGTGCACGGGCCTGATGTGGTGCATGCAATAGCCGATGGTCACCGGGGCGCACAGGCCATTGACGAGTATTGCTGCCGGTGAACAGCATTATTCGTATGTGAAGCATCAGAATAACGTATAAAGTCCTGAGAAAAGATACCAGACATGGAGAAGGAAATGAAAGTTTACGATGTGCTTCAGCTTGCACACAGAATGGAGCTCCAGGGCATGGAGTTCTACAATGAACAGCGTGAAAAGGTTAAACTGCCTGTATTGAAGGAGCTTTTCGACTTTCTCAGCGAGATGGAGCGTGGACATGCAGAGTACCTCAAAAAACAGATGCAGAACGTGAAAGAGGGAAAGAAGCTTTCAGAGCTGCCCAGGGACGCAGGGGAGGACAGGTATCATGCAATAATGGCAAAACAGAAAGTAGTCTCAACCGCACTTGACTCCGATCTCGGCGACTATTCGATAATGAGAATGGCCTACCTCATTGAAAAGGATTTTGCTGAATTCTATGATAAATCAGCCGGTGGGAGCGATGGTGAGATAAAGATGCTCTTCCAAACCCTTGCCGAATGGGAAAAAGGCCACGCTGTTATGCTGAAGGAGGAGATGGGAAAGATACTTTCTAAAAACGCCATAGATATTGGTTTTTATCCTTTCTAACCCCGGGGGTCGGGATATGGAAAAGATGAAGAGGAGAGAGTTCATACGAATGGTTTTCGGTACTGCTGCAGCGGTTCTGCTTGTGAGACACCTGTTCAGGCTTATTGCAGCTTCTCGGAATAAAGAATGGGAAATGCCCATAGAGGGCAGAATTAGTTTTACAGCAGGCGATGTGTATGTAAATGACGTCAGGGTCGAATCAGGGGCTGTGGTCAGTGAGGGTGATACGATTCGTACAGGGCCGGGTTCTGAGGCTGATGTGGAAATAAGGGATTTTGCAGTATTTCATCTCAAGTAAAAAAGCAGTGTAAAGGCTGAGAATATTCTGTCCCAGCCGAAGATCAGAGTGAGAAAGGGCTAAATTACTCTACCACAATGATGAGGATATTCTAAAAATAGCGGATAGATTCAAGAGGGAAACATTGGTTTTTCGAAAGGACCGGGAGTCGAAACGCTACTGATCGGCTTAAACACCTTCTGCACCCTGTACCCAATGAAGAACCGCAAATACGACTATCCCGCCGAACCCCGCGAGAGCATTGAACCCCACATCGCGTAAATCGTATACCCTGTTTGGAAGAAAGTACTGAATGGCCTCGTCGACATACCCGGCCGTAGCTGCAGCAGCAAGCGCTATGCCTGCCGATCTCCTGGGTCTCCACCTGTCGTTCAGGGCGCCTGTCAGCATAAATCCAAGAAGCCAGTACTCTAGAAGGTGAATCCTCTCGACCAGTATCTTCATCTTCAGAAACAGCGCGCCGTATGCGCCGAGAATCGGAATGAGGAGCAGAATGCTGAGAACGGACGGCTTTAATCTCAACACATACAGGGCAACCAGTAAAAAGAATACAGAGGTCATGGTGTATATGGTAAGAGAAAGCAACCCTCTTTCACTGAGAAACGTTGTTATGAACCGAACGATGTACAGCGTTGAATATATAAGAAGAATCTCACAGATGATAACAATCCACTTCGTTCTGGTTTTCATGATCTACCTGTTTGCGCTTGCCTGCATACGCTGAATTAGCCGGGCATCCCGCATAGTGCAAACCATTTTCTCCCATCCCTCTCTAGCAGCTCGTCGGCGGCTTTTGGGCCCCAGCTCCCTTTCTTGTAGTACTGAAGCGGGGGTGCAAATGAAGATTCCCACGCCTTTATTATGGGGTCGATGAAGCGCCACTCCCTTTCAATACCGTCACTCCGTGTAAAGAGAGACGCATCACCAAGGAGTGCATCGAGAAGCAGGCGCTCATAGGCATCCGGAATAGAGCATGCACCGAAAGATCCGGCGTATCGAAAATCCATATTCACAGTGCGCATATCTGCGGCAGTATCCGGGACCTTGGCTTCAAATCTGAGGTGAATCCCCTCATCGGGCTGAACGCAGATTGATATTGTATTAGCCCGTATCGGTACACCCTCAGGCAGTGGAAACATCACATGGGGGGGCTCTTTAAACTGGATAGTAATTTCACTGGTCTTCTTCTGCAGGGATTTGCCTGACCTGAGGTAAAAGGGGACGCCTTTCCAGCGCCAGTTATCGACAAAAAGTCGGAGCGCCGCATAGGTTGCAGTTTGTGAACCCTGTTTAACTCCATCCGTTTTGTTGTATCCAGTATACTGTGCTCTTATGGTTTCCTCTCCTATGAGTTTGGGAACTATCGGCCTGATTGCCGAAAAGAGCTTTACCTTCTCGTTTCGTATGGCATCAGCATCAAAGGATGCAGGCGGTTCCATTGCAACGAGCGCGAGCATTTCAAGCATATGGTTCTGGAACATATCGCGAAGCACGCCGGCGGTATCGTAGTACCCGGCGCGATGGCCCACATCGACGGTCTCGGCTACGGTGATCTGCACATGGTCGATGTAGTTTCTGTTCCAGATCGGCTCGAACACGGTATTCGCGAACCTGAAAACGAGCACATTCTGTACGGTTTCCTTTCCCAGATAGTGATCGATCCTGTATATCTGATGTTCATCCATGTCCCTGTGCAGAGTCTCGTTGAGAGCGCACGCGGTTTCAAGGTCATGACCAAAGGGTTTTTCAATAACAAGGCGCCGCCATCCGGTATCTTCATCCATCATTTTTACCGTTTTGAGGTTGCCGGCAATCGAGGTGAATAGTTGAGGAGGTGTTGCAAGGTAGTACATGCGGTTTGCGCTGTTTTTTTCAATATCAATAAGCTGTCGGTTGAGCTTTTTGAAGCCCGATTCTTCGGTGTAACTACCCTCGCAGTAGTGTAACCGTTCTGCAAAATTTTCCCAGCTGTATTGTTCTGGATTATCGCATCCAACCTGATGGCTGTCAGGCACACGGACACGATCTCTGAACTCCTTATCACTCATCGGTGATTTTGCATATCCCATGATATTGATATTGTCCGGCAGTTTTTCTTTTACATAGAGACTGTAGAGCGCTGGGATGAGCTTCCGCCGGGTAAGGTCACCGGAAGCGCCGAAAATAACGATAGACGTGTAATCGCTCATAAAGGTTACTCCTTTTTCATTTCATGTCCGCCGAACTGGTTTCTCATCGCAGAGAGGAGTTTATCGGAGAATGGATTTTCCATTCGGGACTGGAAACGCCTGTACAGCGACATCGCTATTACGGGTGCCGCGCATTCAGCTTCGACCGTCTCGAGCACTGTCCAGCGTCCTTCCCCGGAATCTGGAACAAAGGCTGCTATGCCCTCGAGATCGGGATTTTCGGAGAGGGCCTTTTCGATGAGGTCTAGCAGCCAGGAACGCACAACACTGCCGAATCTCCATATGCCGGCTATCTGGTGTAGATCGAGATCGAATTCCTTTTTGAGCTTCATGAGCTCGAATCCTTCGGCATATGCCTGCGCAAGCCCGTACTCGATGCCGTTGTGAACCATCTTTACAAAATGTCCAGAACCAATCGGGCCGACATGCCCCCATCCTGTATCATGCCCGGGTGCAAGCGTCTGAAATATAGGCGTCAGGCGCTGAACGACACTTTCTTTTCCACCGACCATAATGCTGTACCCCTGTTCAAGGCCCCATATGCCTCCGCTTGTTCCGACATCAACATAGTCGATAGCCTCTTTTTTGAGCTCTTCAGCCCGGCGGATGTCGTCTTTATAGTAGGTGTTTCCACCGTCGATGATTGTATCTCCGCTTTCAAGGACAGAGGCCAGATCTGAAATTGTCTGTTCGGTCGGCCTGCCGGCAGGCACCATTATCCACACGGTGCGAGGAGGCTGCAGCTTTTGTGCGAGATTACTCAATGAAGAACTTCCTGAGGCGCCTTCTTTTTCCAGTTGTTTGACATTGTTTCTGTCCAGATCGAATACCACACACTCATGGCCTCCCTTCATAAGCCGTCTTGTCATGTTCGCTCCCATCTTGCCGAGCCCAACCATTCCTATCTGCATTGTTCATCTCCTTAAAAAAGATTATTTACTACTGATTCTAAAAAATAGGTAAGTAAACTTGTCAATCTTAGAAGTTGAAAATTATCACTTACCTAATGGTTTTTACCTATAGAATGCAATGATAGGTAATTGTAACATAATAAGTCAGTTGAGCATAAAAATTCTGGTACAAAAAACCAGAATTTTAATGGATAAAACCATAGGTAAGTAAACTTCCAAACGTAAAAGGTTCAAATCGACACTTACCTAATGGTTTTTACCTAAAGTATGTAATATTACGGCAATGTAGTATAATATAGTCATTTGTATTCGAAATTCTGGTACAAAATGCCAGAATTCTAATGGATAAAACCATAAAATGGTTAGAGATAAAATCAAGGATATGAGGGGGCGGGCAGGCGGCATCAAATATTTTTTTCGGTAGAGAATGTAAATAATTCTTGACGAGATGAGTAATGAAATGCATAATGGAAGGGTAAATTCCAAAATACATCTCTAATGCGCAAAGGGGGGCGTTCTATGAAAGCTTTAAAAGTTGTACTGCTTATGCTTTTTTTCTGTGTGGCAGTGGTTTCTTTTGCAGACACCGATCTGGTGTATGAGACATTTTCGAGCAGCTCACTTTCACGGTGGATGCCGGTAAGCGGCAACTGGAAGGTGATGAACGGACGGCTTGTACAGACAGATACAAAAGAAACAATGGCGATGATCACCATACCGGTAAGACAGTATGGTAAGATGCTCTACCAGTTCGATCTCAGATATGTAGGCGGCGGACAGGATGATTACGCAGGATTCGGAATCCATATCTGTGTAAATAACCCAAGTACCGTACGGAGCTGGGGGAACGGTCAGTCATTACTGGCCTGGGTAACATGGGATCCAGGTCACTATGGACCGCCCGGTGCTTTTCTTCAGGCATACGAGAGCACGGGGCTGACCGATATGGGTCTGTGGGACAGGCTGTATCCTTCAGGCGACATTTTAAAATATGGCGGCAAGTTTTTCATTAAAGATGAATACCTGAAGACCGAGTACCTCAATTATACCGTACCCGTCAAGCTCGAGATCGATACACGAACCGGAAAGGGTAAATTCTACGACCCGTTCGATCCGGATAGATACTACTATCCCTTTGACCTGGGTGGTCCGATACGGTCGGGAAACTACTTCACGTTCAGAACGAACAGTGTATCGGTGAGCATCGATAATTTCAAAGTAACAAGGCTCGACTGATTACCGTATCCGTTTTAAAAAAGGGGGTATGCTCACCGAGTATGGCCCCCTTCTTTCTTTCGTGCTTGCCTCGAACAGTGCTCATTCTTGTTATGAGGACTGCTTTCCCGATTTGCGAATGAAATAAATAAGGAGGAAGGTTGAACGTGCTGTCTGTATAGTTGTGATTTGTGCAGGGATTTTTTTTGAAGTCATCGGCCCGAAGCATCCCTGAGTGCAGGTTTTGCATAAATCCCGTCAAGGTACAGTGTATTGTTTATCGACAACGAATAATGAATAAAAGGCTGCCACTCATATCCCTCTCATTAGTGCTGTTCCCTTTAATATACTTTTCTTCCACTGCCCACTGCCGGGCGGCAAAAAACCTGCAGTTTCTTGATTTTTATGAAGCAGATGCCCGGGATATTATCTCTTCAATGACCATCGAGGAAAAAATCGGGCAGATTCTCATATTCGGTTTTCAGGGATACAGCCTCGATACCGATCATACCCAATGGATGATCTCCGGAAGACTTGGAAATATGAAATTGTTTCTGCGGAATGTGCAGTCAAAGGAGCAGGTTCGAAACCTTACAGGCATGATTGAGAACCTCTGTGCAGGCACGCGCTTCAAAATACCGCCGTTTATTGCAACCGATCTTGAGGGTGGAACAGTAAACCATCTCCGGGAATTGGATGCCGCAATGGTACCATCCCCGGGCCTGCTCGGCGCGGCAGGGGATCCGGAATTTTGCAGGGGTTCAGCCCGGCTTATCGCATTGACACTTCATGATCTGGGAATCAATATGAACTTCGCACCGTGTGTTGATGTACTGACAAATTCCAACAACATGGTTATCGGGACCCGTTCATACAGCTCCGATCCGTTTCAGGTATACCATATGGTTCGGGCATTTATTGAAGAGCACCGGCGACTCGGGATTCTTACAACGGTCAAGCACTTTCCCGGGCACGGTATGACTGATTTCGACAGCCACATCTACTCCGGGATTGTCGACATACCGTTGAACGAGCTGCAGCGGATTCACATCGAACCGTACCGACTGCTCATCTCTCAAAACCTGATGGATGCGTGCATGGTTTCACATATTGTTTACAGGCAGGTCGATCCCCTCTATTCCGCCTCATTTTCAACGGATGTCATTACAGGGCTGCTTCGAAACAACCTTGCTTACCGCGGCCTGGTCATAACGGATGATCTCGAGATGGGCGGCTCGAGGAGCTATGCCTCTGATATTTTGAAGTTGTTTGTTCTTGCATTCAGAGCCGGGAACGACCTTATACTCGTCTCGCATGACATGGAAAAGCAGCAGCGGATAATCGAAAATGCCGTCTCACTTTTTAAGAACGGCGTGCTCGATGAACAGGAGCTTGACCAGAGGGTGCTGCTAGTGCTGAAAATGAAGAAACGGTACCTTGTAAACTTCTATGTCAGGCAGGGCAGCAGCACCGTTCGGACGAGGATGATAGAAGAGGCAAGACACAGTGTTGAAACTGACACAGCTCAGGGTATAACACTTCTTTCGTCGAAAATCGGCATGTTTCCGCCCGGTTATTTTTTCAGGGCTTCATTGGGAGGAGCAAAGGGGCTTGTTCTTTCGCCGACAAGTCAGTTCGAAGAGCTGGCAAGGCGGTATCTTCCTGGATGGGATATTATCAACATCTATTATATGCCCAATTGGAGGAGAAACCAAAACAGGCTGGCCAAGGCCCAAAAGAAGCTCAAGGACTACGATATCGTTGTTATCGGTCTTGCAAATGAGCTGCAGGCACCATGGGCGCAGGCATGTGCAAAAAAAGAGGTTCCCTTTGCCGTCCTTTCTGTGGACAACCCATATGCGGCACTTCCGTTTGCAGCCGATGCTCTTTTTATTGCAGCTTCGTACAGCCCCTACAGCCCGTCGATAGAGGCGCTCTTCGAGGCGGTATTCGTTACCGGCAAATTCCCGGGCCGCTTCCCGTATCTCTACAGCGGGGGAATGGATGAATAGTGTTCGCTGAATGTATGTGACTCTGTATCGATTTTCGCGTAGGCGGATAGGAACCTGTATTATAGACGGCTTAAGGCAAAACACTTCTTGTGGAATCAGCAAATTGAGATAGTTCTTGACAGCAGTAATTTTTTAGTATCTAGTATACCAATCTCTCCCGGGATTTGAAAGATACGCCATTGCCCTGCAAATCGTAATAAATAGCGGGATCGCTTTGCTTTGACGTGTCGCCCCCAATTTGATTGCACGGGAGGTTTTTAACTGTGCGGGTAGAAAGGAGGTGATTGTTACTTAAAGAAAGGTTGTTTTTAAATCAAAATAAATTATATGTAAAGGAGGCTGTACAGATGTCAGGAAACAGTAGAAAAAAAATCATGCTTATCCTTGCAATTTCAACGATTGTTCTCCTCTGCGGGTTGCTTCTTTTTGCAGGGGGGAAGAAAGAAAAGGGGAAACCGACCCTCAGTATTATCTGTTTTCAGGGTTATGCCGAGCCTGACTGGGTAAAGCCCTTTGAGGAAGAGAACAACTGCGAGGTGAAGGTCACCTATATCGGAACCGTCGATGAATGTTTTACTAAAACAAAGGCTGCACCAAATGAATACAACATCGTCTCCAACGATTCCGGCCGTGTGAAGATGTACTACGACGCGGGGTTGATCCAGCCAATAGACACTTCGAAATTGACGAATTACAGTAAAGTGGGCAAGTTCTTTCGAGAACACCCCTATGCAGAGGTTGAGCCTGGTAAGAAATTTCATGTTCCTATTACCTGGGGAACGCAGACAATCACCATAAATACCTCAAAGGTTCCTGCCGATATGCTCAGGCCTTTTTTAAGTGCGGACGGGAAAACCGTCTCTTTAGACATTCTCACCGCACCTGAGTCAAAAGGGTATACGGCGTTTTTCGATGAATCGACCAATGTGACACAAATTGCCGCCATTCATCTGGGAATAAAAACACCCACCCAGTTTGCACCCGGTGATTGGGACAGGGTCGAAAAGGAACTTTTAAAATGGAAGAGAAATGCGCGTACATTTACCACAGGTCTCGATTCCGAGTTTGCCGTGATGTCGGGTGAGGATGCCTACATACTGCTCGGCGGAAACGACGCTCTGCTCAACATCAAGTTCGAAGAGGCGGGCATACGTAACAAGTTTACCCAGTATCCGATGACCGAAGGAACGATTTGCTGGATAGACGGCTGGGTGATTACCAAGCCCACCACCGGAGCTTCACTCGAGCTCGCGCACAAGTACATCGATTACATGATTGGTGCTGAGGGGCAGGCCCAGCTCGCGAAGCTCGTCGGTTTTGGTATCGTCAATGTGGAAGGCAAGTCTGCCTATAACCCGGTTGCCCTTGATGCGTGCTGGTGGTACGGCATGGATGTATCGGCTGTTCCCTTCCCGCTCTATGTAATGACGGCTGAAGAGGACCCGGCCAGGCGTGTTGAATTGTGGAACAAGGTAAAGGCAACACCGTGAGATATGAGTAACCGATTAACCAGGGCAGAACCGGTGGTCTATGCCGGTTCTGCCGAATTAAAGGGACACAATGCCTATCTATTTGAGGGAAACTCTATCAATGAAAGCAGATTGATTCTGCTCTGGGGCCTCGCAATAACATCAGGCAGTATTTTTGTAGTATTTCAGAAAACCATTATCCTGGTATTTTTCTGATATTTTTCATGTGGAGCGGTATATGGCGAACAATGAAACATCTGCAATTAGGCTGCAGAATCTTACAAAAAGATTCGATGAAGTTGTAGCAGTTGATAATTTCAATGTTGAAATTGAGAAGGGTGAATTTTTCTCCCTTCTCGGTCCGTCCGGATGCGGGAAGACAACGACACTGCGCGTTATTGCCGGTTTAGAGACGCCGACAGAGGGGCGGGTTCTTCTCGAAAATAAGGAAGTAACCAAAATACCGGCGTTCCGGCGAAACGTGAATACCGTGTTTCAGGATTATGCTCTTTTTCCACATATGAATGTTAAAAAAAACATCTACTTCCCGCTCAAGATGAAAAAGATGCCGCTCTCCGCTGCGGAGCCGAAGATTCATAGAGTATTGAAGCTCGTCAACATGGAAGGGTTCGGAGGAAGGCTTCCGCAGCAGCTCTCAGGAGGGCAGCGGCAGAGAATTGCCCTTGCCCGCTCACTCGTAAACGAGCCAGCAGCCCTGCTCCTAGACGAGCCTCTCGGCGCACTTGATTTCAAATTGCGTGTCGCCATGCAGAAGGTGCTCAAGGATATTCAGAGAAACGTCGGTATTACCTTTGTGTACGTGACTCACGACCAGACAGAAGCGATGACCATGAGCGACAGGATCGCCGTGATGAAGGACGGGCTCGTGCATCAGATAGGAACTCCCGATGAAATATACAATGAACCAGCAACGGCGTTCGTCGCATCTTTTATCGGCGACATGAACTTTCTGCATGGCTCGGTGTTTTCGTCGAATGAAAAAGGAGGACATGCCACAGTATCGGACAGAACCATACAGACGAGAAAATCGAAAAAGACAATGGTCAAGGGGGATGAGATTCTTCTGTGCATACGGTCTGAGCGGGTTTTGCTGAACCCGAAAAATAAAGAGGTTGAAAATATAATAGAGTCGAAACTCATGCGGATTGTTTTCAGAGGCACCGATTATGAGGCAACCTGCGTGTTCGATGATTCTGAGATTCGCGCAGTCGTGGGTGCAACTGCATGGGGGCGTTCGCTGAAAGAGGGGGATGCGGTTCATGTGGGATTCAATGCCGCTGATGTAGTAGTTTTTCCTCGTACCGAAGAAAAGGATATCATCAAATACAGTGTGGAGGCGGTATAGAGCATCATGGATGAAAAGAAGCGCATTTTTGACGACCCGAAATCCTATGTCAGGGGGGTACCGATTGTTGTATGGCTGCTTTTTCTCGTTGTGGTACCGCTTATTTTCACCTTTACCATGAGTTTTTACCGGAGCAAAGGACTCGTGCTGGAAAAGACCTTTACGCTGGACAACTACAAACTTTTTTTCACCGACCCAATTTATTCACGCGTTCTTTTAAAAAGTCTTCGATTGGCGCTCGGAGTATCGATACTCTCCCTTGCAACGGCCTACCCCCTCGCATACATGGTCTCATTTAAAATGGTTCGAGGCAGAAACCTGCTATTTATGATGTGTATCATTCCGCTCTGGGTAAGCTACCTGGTCCGGATTATCGCCTGGCGCTCAATACTGGGAAACAGGGGGGTGATAAATTCAGCTTTGATGGCAGTTGGAATTATAAAAGAACCGATTCGAATTTTTCTCTACAACAGGTTTGCCATTGCGATAACCCTGACCTATATATGCATACCATTCGTTTTCATCCCCGTGTACACTGCGCTTGAAAAGATACCGAAAAATATTCTCAATGCTGCGAATGACCTGGGGGCCAATGAGTTTCACTCATTCATCAATGTGATCCTGCCACTATCGTTACCCGGCCTTATTACCGGGTTTATATTTTCGTTCATTATCGCGCTCGGTGATTACATTATTCCACTCCAGCTCGGCGGCACACAGGGAATTATGTTCGGCAATCTCATTTGGAGCCAGTTCGGATTCGCGTTCAACTGGCCGTTCGGTGCGGCCCTCGGGTTTGTGCTTTTCGTCATATCGGTTACAATACTTGGTCTTACGGCTAAGTTTGGATCGACGGAGGGAGGTTTTCTTAGTGAGTAGCACCGGCAGTATAATAAGACTCGAGAAGAGAGGTATCGGTTTAAAAATCTATGGAGCGCTGATTTTTGCATTTCTGTACCTTCCGTTGTTCGTTGTTCTCGTGTTTTCTTTCAGCCCGACAAAGACAATTGTAGGTATGTCCGGCGTGACCACCAAATGGTACACGGAGCTGATTCATGACAGTGAGCTCCTGAAAGCCCTCCTTCACTCTTTTGAGGTCGGGATCAGCGCGGTTTTGATCGCCCTTATACTCGGAACCTCAGGCGCATTCTTTATTACAAAGGTGCGTTTTCCCGGGAAAGGGGTTTTCCGTGCCCTCGTTATGCTTCCTTTCGTTCTTCCAGGAATAATCATGGGCCTTACCCTTTTGATTTTTATTAAAAACCTCAATATTCCTCTTTCGATGCTCACCATCATGATGGGGCACGTATCCTTCACCACCCCGATAGTGATGTTTCAGGTTTCAAGTCGGATACAGCGTATGGGGCCGAATTATCGGTACGCCGCGCAGGACCTCGGTGCTTCACCTTTCAAGACCTTCTGGTACGTCACACTCCCGATGATCCGCACAGCGCTCATCGGCGCGGCCCTGCTTGCCTTTACCGTGTCCTTCGATGAAATTGTCATCTCCTATTTTCTTACAGGAACCTGGATGACACTGCCCGTGTACCTCTACGGCATGCTCAGGTTCGGGCTTTCGCCGAAGGTATACTCGGTTTCAGGGCTCATACTGGTGTTTTCACTCTCCCTCATACTGCTGATGACAAGGTATATCGGCAGGCCTTCGGAGGAGGGTACAGCGAAAGGATAAAAAAACGTGCGGTTTCATTTCTGATTTCTAAAACGGACTAATCCACCAACGGTGCACCGGCCTGTGTATCGATAAAGAGTGCGGGAGGTAGATCTATGCAAACAAACAAAAAACCCATGATAGGGCTCTTCGCAGGAGGGATCGAGCAGTACTGGACCGAGTGCGGCATGAACGAGCTTCCGTCCGCCATGGAACGGGATATCAGGAAGCTGAAGGGACTGCTTGATAAAAAATGTGATGTGCTGTATCCCTTTTTGATAAAAAATAAGTCGGATGCGAAAAAGGCGGGGAAGATCTTTCTTGAAAATAATGTTGATATGGTGCTGATGTACCACGCCACCTACATTGACGATATGATGACCGTTGCCCTGATAGACCAGATCAGGGGCATATTTCCCGTTCTGTTTCTCTCACAGGGGCTTTCCGGTATTCCGGATGATTTTTCCCTGATCGAATCCGGCACCTGCTGGGGGGTGAACAGTGGCGTCCAGCTTCCAAGCAGTTTCAAGCGGCTCTGGAGGGAGTTCAATTTCGGATTCGTTTTCGGGTATATTGAAAGTGATGAAGCGATCGACCAGATTGCTCGCTATGCGCTCGCAGCAAAATGTGTGAATAATTTGAGAGGCAGGATGATAGGCTTTCTCCCCCACCGAAGCGCCGGTGTGCCGATGTACGATACCTTTCCCGATGAAGCCCGCATGATGGGACAGACCGGCGTAAAGCTCAGCTTCCTCTACATCAACGATCTTCTCGAGAAAATGAAAGAGGTCAGTGATGATGATATAGAGAGGCTCACCGCCGACCTCTACGAGCAGTGTGAGATTATTGAGCCGACGAAGGAGGAGGTGACACTCTCTGCGCGGCAAGCGCTGGCGCTCGAACGACTGGTCGCAGAAAAGGGGCTTGATGCGCTTGCAATCGACATGTTTCCGGGCCTGACGCCGATATGCAGAATGATTCCATGTGTCGGCATGGCGAGACTGATCGATAGAGGAGTGGTGGTGGCGACTGAGGGTGATTTGTCAGTCTCTGTTGCAGGGCTCATCATTAAAGAACTTTGCGGGAAGCCAGTACATTTCTGGGAACATTTGATGTTCGATGAACAGAAGAACTGGATACTCGGCGGGCATGAGGGGGGGAGCGCCGGATTCAGCATGGCCAAGAAGGGCACGAAGCCGAAACTGAGGAATACCCAGTACCTGAATTTCAGCGGGATCCCCGGGGCCCCCTTTAACGGAGTTCTGCCAGAATTCATAACTGACCCCGGTCCCGTAAGTCTGCTTACACTCTTTAAGGGGGAAGAGGGGTATGAGATGCGGCTTGCACGGGGTGAGTCGGTCGACACGCACCCGCGTGAGGTGCACTTCGAGCATACGATCTTTTCACCGAATATTCCGCTGAAGGAGTATTTCAATCGTATTGCCGAGGTAGGTGTGTGCCATCACTTTGCCCTGGTTCATCAGGATATCAAAAGCGAGATTGAAAAGGTTGCGAAAGTTTTACATATGAAGCTCGAATACCTCACTGATTAGCAGGTGTGAAAAATTAAAGGGGAGAGAAAATGTCTGGCATGGAATAACGAACGTACCCATGACACAGTGGCGATGATCACCATACCGGTAAGGGTAAATTCTACGACCCGTTCGATCCGGATAGATACTACTATCCCTTTGACCTGGGCGGTCCGATACGGTCGGGAAACTACTTCACGTTCAGAACGAACAGTGTATCGGTGAGCATCGATAATTTCAAAGTAACAAGGCTCGACTGATTACCGTATCCGTTTTAAAAAAGGGGGTATGCTCACCGAGTATGACCCCCTTCTTTTTTTCGTGTTTTCCACTACTGGAAACATCTTGAAGTGATACTGATAGATATAGTCCTCGACCAGTTCCTGGAGGGTGAGAGCACCCTTCACGCTGATGGGGTTCTTCTCCATGAACCTGCGTACCTTCTCGCCTTCCAATGCCTGGCGAACGATGAGTTGCTGGTAGGAGGAGCGGGCTGCATTGTTGAGAAAGAGACCGATGAGGAACCACCACATTCCGCCGATGAAACTCCCTCTCAGAAAGTTAAAAACTCCCCAGGCAATCAGTACGAAGGCAAACGCGGATCCGATCCATGAGGTGACCCGCGTCGCATACCGGAGATTCTTTTTCGCATTCCATATTGCAGACCGGAGCACTCTTCCGCCGTCCAGGGGAAAGGCCGGAATGAAGTTGAATAGGGCGAGCGCACCGAACCGTCGTGCCACAAGGGAGTGAGAAAGCTCATGTATCACAATTGAAAGAAAAAGCCCGAGCGCACCGGCGATTCCCATGAGAAGATAGGTGATTGTAGAATGGCCTTTATAGCTCTGGGGGAAGAAATCTGGGGGAAGAAAGTCCCAGCGAGGGACCAGGTGACAAGCACGAGTATAAAGAACCAGCTCAGGTCGAGCCTTACGGTGAACCCGAACAGTTTAAATACCGTGATTCTCTTCCTGAACATTTTATAATCCTCCTTTAATAAAAAGCTCTTGATTGGTTTGAATCTTTTACGATTAAAAGTTCATTTGTCTGTTTTTTATAACTTTTGTCATATACCCATAGATGTTTGTTCATGATTTCAAATCTATAACAGTCCATTTCCACTCTAATATATTAATATTAAATGAATTATACAATTTAGAAAAACAAACATTGGGATGGCAGTGTTAAAACATTTTTTATTGTTGCAGTAGAGATTATAAGGTTATCGTCTTCCTTCTATACGGAAGGAAAATGTTGCCCATACAATCATCAGGACAAAAAAGCCCAGAAGGAAAATAGCGTCAAACAACAGCCCAAAGTTAGCCCACTGGTCTCCCAGCACAGCGCCGCGTATCCCATCCACCATGTAGGAAAGTGGATTTACCCGCACAATGGCATAGAGCCACCCGGGCAGCTTGTTCACCGGATACATCGCACCACTTAAAAAGAACATGGGCATCAAAAAGAAGTTCATGATAGTGCCAAAGCCCTGAAAACTGGTAATGCGGCTTGCCACAACTATCCCCAGCGAAGCCAGCGCTACCCCTGCTAACGCCATCAGGAGGAGCATCTCCAGCACGCCTGTAAAATCAAAGCGTATCCCGAGGAAAAGTCCAAGCACCGCCACTAAACACCCCTGCATGAAGCTGATGAACCCTCCGCTCAGGGCTTTTCCCATAGCAATAGCAGTACGGCTAACGGGTGCCGCTAAAATCTCCTTCAGAAAGCCAAACTCCCGGTCCCATACTATGCTGATTGCCTGCTGCACCGCCGCGAACATTACTGTCATGCCTATGATACCAGGGAATATGTAGTGCGTATAAGAAATATCTCCGCCAACATTGACTGAACCACGGAGCCCCAGCCCCATGATGAAGAGCCACAACACACTG
>Ga0315537_1000361_pt1 | contig 35133 bp, 29 predicted proteins | sample SalMarSW160270MG_FD_203091 | JGI IMG/M metagenome (GOLD analysis project Ga0315537, IMG submission 203091) | Salt marsh sediment microbial communities from the Plum Island Ecosystem LTER, Massachusetts, United States - Salt Marsh Sediment SW1602-70 ... | reverse complement strand
CTGGTAAGCATCGATATGATAGTAACCTACTTTTTCCATGTCAAGCTACCCTTGCTCCGAGGGCGAGTAGTTATTTGTGACAGGTACGTCTACGATGCCGTTGCCGAGATAGAATCATCTCTAAACGCTAAGGATAGACTCAATCGACTTGCTATCAAACTCATGTTAGCAATCGTACCTAAGCCAGACGTATGCTATCTCCTCGATTTGCCTGAAGAAGCCTGCGCCCAACGTAAGGACGAAAATACTGATATTGAGTACCTGCAACAGCAACGTGGAATCTACACTACACTGGAACATCGCTATGACCTGCGGTTAAAAAGAACAGATAGAGAATTCAGCGACACCACCGATGAAATCATCGGTGAAGTTCTGAGTTCCTATTACGATAGCTACAAGACAATCATAGGTAGTCTCCTTAACAAATTATTACCCGTAAACTCTAATGAGTTGTATCCTCAACGCGAAAGAGTGAGATGAAAGTTTTAGTACTAACAAACATGTACCCCTCGAAAGATAGACCATACTTTGGTATCTTCATCGAAGAACAGGTAACGTCTCTCAGAGAAGCGGGCGTGGAGATTGATGTTCTCTTCATCAATGGCGCGAAGAGTAAGCTCAATTACCTGTGGGGTATCTTTCGCCTCTGGTGGCGACTGTTAACTCACAGATATGACCTTATTCACGCTCACTACGTGTTTTCTGGAATTATTGCCCGTGCTCAATTCCTCTATCCTGTTGTTCTAACACACCATGGACCCGAGTTCTGGAACTGGCAATTTATCACCTGTCGCATCATCACCCCACTGGTGGATAAGGTTTTCCTGGTCTCTCCAGAGATGTATTACAGACTCAAGTTTGAGAAGGCAGAGGTCATCCCATGCGGCATCAACTTTGACCTGTTCAAGCCAATGCCTAAGGAACAGGCAAGAGAAGAACTTGGCATACCTCAGGACAAGAAACTAATTCTATGGGTAGGGGAGTATACCCGACCAGAGAAGAGGTTTGATATTGTACAAGAGGCAGTAGCCCTAGCTCAGAAACAGGACCCGAAAATCGACTTTCTCCTAGTAGCCGGCAAATCTCACCAGGAGATACCAAAATACATGAATGCTGGCGACGTGCTTCTGCTTACTTCAGACGCCGAGGGCTCACCAATGGTCATTAAAGAGGCCATGGCATGTAATCTGCCCATTGTTTCCGTAGCCGTTGGTGATGTTCCTGAAGTCATCGGAGGTACTGATGGTTGCTATCTCTGCACACAGGATCCGGCCGATGTCACCGAGAAGCTTCAGCTGGCTCTGAAGTACGGAAAGCAGACTAATGGTCGGGATAAGATAGGACATCTAGAACTGAGCCAGATAGCAAAAAAAATAATAACTCAATATCAAGAAGTGCTATGCAGCAAAGGACCCTCGTTCTTGTCGTGGCTCCGACCCCATCCGAAGAGTCAACAACAAGGCAACTAGAAAGTCAGGTTATTATGGGTAAGAAACCTTTAAATGACATGAGAAGAGTGTGTATCATACGCCACGCTTATTACCCTGAAAAGCCCCCAACCAAGAGGGACGCTGAGACTTTGGTTGCCCACGGTTACGGGGTCGATGTCATCTGCCTGAGGAATCGTGGCGAAAAAAGCCGCGAGGTCCTCAACGGGGTGAATTTATACCGCCTACCAATAGAACACCACCGGGCAGGCGCTCTGAGGTACTTATTTGAATACATTACTTTCCCGGTTCTGGCATCTCTGAAACTGACCCAGCTTTACTTACGGAAAAGATACAGGGTGATTGAAGTAAATTCTATGCCAGAATTTCTGGTTTTCAGTACTGTACTCCCCAGACTTCTAGGTGCTAAAGTAACCCTAAATGTCCTCGATCACTCACCCGTAGTCGTCATGCAGAAATTTAAGATAAGTTATAATCATTTATTAGTCAGATTACTCAGGTTTTTAGAGAAGGCCAGCTTCCATTATGCTCATCACGTCATTCTGCACTTCAAAATAACTCAGGACAACTACAAAGAATGGGGCATTCCCGCTTTTAAAACTTCTATAATCCTGAATGTACCCGATGAAGAGATTTTTAATCCCGAGACAAGTTTCCCAAAGGAAAGTGGGCATAACAATTTCCAGATAATTACCCACGGTAGCTTACTCGAGCAATACGGAGTACAGACCCTGATTGAAGCAGTACCACTACTTATACCGCATATCCCCGGGCTGAAGGTCGAGGTGGTCGGTGACGGGGAGTACCGTCCTAATCTGGAACAACTCGTGAAGGACCTGCATCTAGAAGAATACGTGAACTTCACTGGCTTTTTACCAATGGAAAGTATACCAAACCACATTTTAGAGGCCGATATTGGAGTGATATCTATTCTCATCTCGATGGTGCCGAACAAACTGTTTGAGTATATTGCCCTTAAAACACCGGTCGTATCCAGTGATTTCCCGGCAATAAGGGCTTGCTTTGACGATAATATGGTTATGTACTTCGAAACCGGTAACGAAAAGGACTTAGCCATCTGTATCCTAGAGCTCTATCGAGACCCTGCAAGAAGAACAGCCTTGATCACCTCTGCCCTAGCTGCTTATCAGAAGTACCGCTGGGCAATACAGAAATATGAATATTTAAACATTTTTGAGCAACTGTGTACTTCCCAACGATCCTCGATTAGAAGGGCAAAACAGACACCTCAGATCAACACGATTACTTCTGAGGAAGTTCACAAAGCTCCGAAGGACACAGATAATGCTTGACGTTAAAACCAAGACAAGGATTAAGGCTAAGCTGTATCCGAAAGCAGATCAGACCGTCTTCGCCCCTGTAGAAGAAGCATTAAACCAGTATCTATGCTTAGGGGTCAGGGTACTGGATGCGGGTTGTGGTAAAGGGACTTGGATACTCCGCGCCCATCAGCAGACAATAGGCCTGCTTATAGGCCTAGATAGCGAGGCGCCAGAGGAGAGAGAGATCGACAGGTATATAGTGGGAGACCTGCAAAGACTACCACTAACGGATGACACTTTCGACGTTATCATTTGCTATAACGCAATTGAACATCTCAAGCAGCCCAAGCAAGCATTTGCAGAATTCGGGCGCATTTTAAAAGAGGGAGGTATTCTGATATTTAAAACTCCTTGCGTTATGTCTCCCGCATTCTTCCTTTCCCGTTGTCTCCCTCTCAGCTGGCATAAAAAATTCAAGGGAGCATCTCAACGCACTCAAGAAAAGGACGTCTTCCTAACCTATTATCGGTGCAATACCAGGAAACGCCTAGATCACACTTTAAAATCAGTAGGCTTCCAGAGGGAGACTTTGGTAAGCATCGAGCAAATCTACGACTATTTTACCTTTAATAGGATTGCCTATGCTGCTGGCCTGCTAGTCGGTAGAATTATGCAGCTAGTTCCCTGGACGAGACCGTTTAGGAGTCAGCTCATCGGTGTCTACCACAAGTTACCATATACCGAAGAAGCACGGGGAAAAGAAAGATAATGAGAACCACTGTCCGACCCAAAAAGTGGTATGAGAACCAAGGGTTACTCGTTGGAGCTGCAGCCCTTATCGGTTTAGCTGCAGTATTGAAAGTATGTTTGGGACTATCAACAGCTATCTCTGTAGTATTGGCTACCCAAGTCGTTCTCTTCGTTCTGCTATTCCAACGGCCGGTCTGGGCTTTAGCAGCCTTGCTCGTCGGCCAGCTTACGATCAGTGGTTACATGTTCTCCCTATCAGCAGAACTGCAGGTAAGCATTCGTTTTCTATGGACGTTATTGGCTCTCCTACTTCTGATACCAATTTTAAAGAACAGGGGAGGGATAGAACTTGGCAGCGGTGCACGACGGATTCTAATCCCTGCTATTATTTTTTTCACTCTTGCAGCTATTTCCAACGTTGTAAATACTGATACAAGCAACACTTTGAAATACCTCAGACAAAGCTTTAGCGCGCTGAGTATCCTCATACTTTTACCAGCTGTCGTCAATAGAGAACGAGATATCAAGTTTCTTAGCATAGTAGCTTTGGTCACCTGTTCTATATCGGCCATATTTGCCATAATGCAACACGCATACTTTAGGGGGTGGGATGTTCCGGTCTATTATGTGGTTTCAGGGGGAATCTCAGGTGGAAGGGTTGTCGGCTTGACTGAGAATCCGGTAAACTTCAGTTACCAATTACCTTTAGTTCTACTCCCTGCTTTTGGAGTACTCTTATTGAAGGGTGTAGACTCCCGTTCGAGGAAGCTCTTAGGAATATTGATAATATCTATGGGCTTGGCTTTGTATTTCACCTATACTCGTTCGGGGATCTATGCCCTGGGAATTGGTGCCCTAGCTATAGCCTTTTTGCTAAAGGGTAGGATAAAAATTGTAATGCTGCTGGCTATGCTGCTGCTGGCGATTAGTTTCCTGCTCTATGCCGATGTCCGCGATACCCGGTATTCTCAAGGATTCGTTGATGACCAAAGCGCCGCAGGCCGGCTGGTCCTCTGGCAAGCAGGGGTGAGCATTGCTCTAGATAATCCCACTTTGGGGATTGGCTACTGGCAATTTGAGGAAACGTCTTTGGAATACGCTTCAGAAATAAATCCTCTCTATATGGAAACGCAGGGAGCCGGCCGTGTCCTAGGAAACCTTGAAGTCCATAATGATTTCCTCCGTATCTGGCTTTCTTTCGGCACTCCAGCCTTACTAGCTTTTCTATGCCTGCTTGTGAATACCTTTCGCAACTTCCTTGACTCCTACCGGTATGCCACGAGTCTTTTCCTTAAGAGTCTTGCTCTGGGTTGCATCGGTGCTCTAGCTGCCTACGTCGTGAGTGCATCTACTCACAATGTAATGGATAGCGTGTTTTTGCTTTGGATATTAGGAGGCTTGTCAATCGCCATCACCAAGCTGCTCATATCTGGACAAAGTCCCATTAAACAGGAATCCTGATGAAAAACCACCCTATCACAGTTATGTTCGTCATAAACTATCTGGGCATTGGCGGTGCGGAACAGCAACTATTGGAGCTGGTGCGGGGCATGGACAAAGCTCATTTCAAACCAGTAGTAGTCTCCCTCTACTCCGGGGGGCCTCTGGAAACTGAGGTGAAAGAAGTACCCAACGCGGAGCTCATCTCACTAAACAGAAGGGGAAAGTATGATTTCTCCATACTGTTTCCACTTTCTAGGATGTTGCGACGTAAAAAAGTAGATATAATCCAGCCTTTCCTGACACCGGCCACTTTCTTTGGTCTGTTGGCCGCGCTGATAGCCCGCACACCAGTGAAGATAGTAACAGAGCGTTGTGGACTTAGAAAGAACACTTCTCTGGGCAACAATTTCTACCGAAGAGCAGAGGATTTTCTCACTCGCTCAGCTAGCCTAGTCGTTCCTAACAGCGAATCCGGTAAATCTTACCTACTAGCTCGCGGCATTGACCCATCTCGTATTAGGGTAATTCACAACGGCATCAATCTTAGCCGCCTAGCCCCTGACCCAGTAAGGGTGTGCCAGATTAAGGCTGATATGCAGCTACCCCCCGGGGGTAAAGTAGTGGGTATCGTAGCCAGATTACACCCTGCCAAAGGTCACGCCACCTTCCTCAAGGCGGCCCATCTGGTATCCCAGGTCATGCCCCAAGCCCGTTTCGCCATTGTGGGCGATGGTCCATCACGGTCAGATCTGGAGAACCTCACCCAAGAACTTGGTATAACCTCCAAAGTTACCTTTTTCGGTAATCAGCGAGACATTGGCTCTTTTCTCTCAGCATTTGATGTCGCATGTCTGTGTTCCACAGATCTGGAGGGATGTTCTAATTCTATCCTGGAAGCAATGGCACTAGGAAAACCTGTAGTGGCGACCGACGTGGGCGGGAATGGGGAGATAGTGCAACCAGATGAGACCGGGTTTTTGGTTCCTTGCCAAGACTCTCAAGCCCTATTTAATGCTGTTATCAGATGTTTAAATAGACCAGACTGGGCCCAGGCTATCGGCAGGCGGGCTCAGGAGATTATATTTGCCCAATTTAGCCAAGACCGCATGGTACAGGAATACCAATCCTTATATGAGGAAGCCCTGAAGAGGACTGCAAGAATTGGCCCTTAAGAACAAGACGCAATCTTTGATCTCATCACCACATTTACCTGTGTTCGTGGGCGGGAACAAGACTTATGAGTGGTGATATACCAAAAAAATTACCTGAATCCGCGCATGCGGCAGACTTCCTAGCCGCGCATTAAATCATCGTGTGGTACCTAACTTGAGTGTCAAAGAGAAGATTAAGAGCCTGCTGAAACCAGGAGAAACTCTCAGCCAACGAGTAGTCCGTGGAGGATTGTGGGTTTTCGGTATACGGGCAGTCCGCGAAAGCTTGAGGCTTTTACGGACCTTATTCTTGGCCAGACTGCTGGCACCAAATGATTTCGGTACACTGGGCATTGCAACACTCACTTTGTCCGCCCTAGGGCACTTTACCGAGACAGGTTTCAATACCGCCCTTATCCAGAAAAAGGGGGACACTAAAGCATTCCTGAATACCGCCTGGACTGTAAATGGCTTACGAGGGACAATCATAAGCCTGCTTCTGTTCACAGCAGCCCCGTACGTGGCTAGTTTTTTCAATGAACCTGCAGCTGTGCACGTCGTGCAGGTTGTAGCTCTTTCGGTCCTCATAGGATCATGGTCCAATATCGGGAGCATGTATTTCATTAAAGACCTAGAATTCAACAAACAGTTTGCCTACGAGATAGGAGGGTCTGTAGCCGACTTGACAGTGGCTATCTCCATGGCCTTGATACTGAAAAATGTCTGGGCACTAGTGCTTGGCTTGCTAGCGGGGGCAATCGCGCAGTTTGCACTATCATACATTCTACATCCCTATCGACCCCGCCCGCAGTTAGACCTCGCCAAAATCCGAGAGCTTTTTGGCTTCGGGAAATGGATTCTGGCGTCTTCTATTCTGCTTTTTCTGATAAACGAAGGTGATGATCTGTTTCTGGGTAAGGTACTGGGGGTTACGGCTTTAGGGTTCTATCAGATGGCCTACAGCATTTCCAATCTGCCTGCCACGCAAATAACGCAGGTGATTTCACAGGTCACATTTCCAGCCTATTCCAAGCTCCAAGATAACCTCCCCAAGCTGAGGGAGGCCTATCTGAAGGTAATTAAGCTGACTGCTTTCATGTCGTTCCCACTGGCTGCCGGTATTGCGGTTCTGGCCCCAGAATTTACGCGCCTATTTCTCACGGAAAAGTGGATGCCGATGGTTCCTGCCATGCAATTGCTGGCTGTACTTGGGCTCAGCCGATCGGTGAGTGCTACTACCGGTCCTCTTTTCCAAGGCGTGGGAAGGCCCGACATCGCTTCAAAATTACAGCTCGTCCGTCTTGTAGTGATGGCCTCACTCATTTACCCATTTACACATCTTTGGGACATGGCCGGTACTTCACTGGCAGTAGTAGTCGGTGCTCTTTCCGTAGATCCTGTGGCAATTTATCTAGCGGCGAGAGTTACACAGAGTAAAATGAGAGACGTAGCAGCAATACTGGGGCTGCCATTACTCAACGCTGCGATTGTGTTCGCAGTGACATATGTCCTCAAGTCATATGCATTTAGTTCGGTCGGAGTGCCCACCTTTCTTTTTCTAGCTGGATTTGGTGCATTCATTTACTTTGCCCTAGCGTATATCTTTGACCGGTGGATGGGATACAATATGGTGTCCCTCATAAAAGAGCAACTTAGAATCTTAAAAGGAACTTCTCAATTGGAGAAAACTGAAAAGATTGGATAAGTGCTATAAGAGAAAATTCTCAGAAAAACAGCTCGCGGCTGGTCTTCGTCGAGAGAATCAACTAAAGCTCCTTTTCACCGATGAAGTCCGGAATGAGCAGATTGTGGATGTTGGTTGCGGACCAACTGCCGATGCTCGCTTTCTAGTTGAACAGAATGAGGTACACGGAATAGACATCTCAGACGCGGATTCAAACAAGCCAGAGAGGTAAATCTCACCATAGAAGAGAGATTCTATGACAGATATATCGATGTGCCGAGGGGATTTCCGCAATTCATAGATAGATGGCTCACGAGAAGATATCCAAGTCTATTCTCAAGGCACTTTATGGTTAAAGTAAGGAAGAATGACCGACTATGAAGGTAGTATTCATCCCAGATTATCGTAAGGGCAACCCTTATCAGAAAGATTTAGCTGACTCCTTGTCAAAAGAAGGTGTCATTGTCAATTTTGGGACTATCGTTGGGACTTCTAAAATGCCAAGTGCATTTTGGAGATGGCGCAAGATTGACATACTGCACCTTCACTGGCAGCACCCCTTTCTGCTAGCCAATAACAGGATTAAAACTGTCCTTAGGTCAGCTTGCTTTATCAGTGGATTGTTACTATTGAAACTATTCAGAGTCCGAATCGTGTGGACGGTACACAACATCATCAATCTTGAGGGAAGACACAGGCGCTTAGAGCTACTCTTCAGCAAGCTTGTCGCGAGGTTATGTAACAAAATAATTGTTCATTGCCCATCCGCAAAAAAGGCCGTCATTGAAGCATACGGACTGAAGAAAGACTGCCTGATTGAATGCATTCCACACGGTAACTACATCGATAGTCATGAGAATAATATAAGTAAAACGCAAGCAAGAAATCATTTACAGCTCAACAACGAGGACCTAGTATTTTTATGCTTCGGTCTATTGAGGCGTTACAGAGGCATTCCTGAGCTTATAGATGCCTTTAAGAGACTCAACTTCACTAAAGGGAAGTTGCTGATAGTGGGCCAGCCACATGATAATGGCTTAGCTCAGGATATACTGAGAAGATGCAGCGGAATTAATAGCATCAGGACCATCTTTGAGTTCATTCCACATGATGAGGCTCAAATTTATGTCAATTCAGCGGACATCGTTATTTATACATGTGACACTTCGTTTTTCTCACCTTGCCAAATGCCGGGTGGTGTCATATTGGGTATGTCATTTGCGAAGCCCCTTATTGCTCCGGCGATTGGATGCATACCGGACGTATTAGATGCGGAAGGAAGCTTTTTGTACGATCCTTCAGATAAGGAAGGACTGCTTAAGGCAATGCAGCTTGCATTAGGCGCAGACCTCACGGAAATGGGCAACCACAATCTGCAATTAGCCAAACAGCTCCAGTGGGACGATATTGCCAAAAAAACCTTTAACATCTATGAAAAGTGCCTAGGAGAATAAAGGACAGGGTAGCACAACCATGTTACAATGATATGAGGCCTGCTCCTTATCAGAGACAAGAAATATGCCGAAGGTCAGCGTTATCATTACCACCTATAACTACAGCCACTTCTTGGCTGAAGCTATCCAGAGCGTCCTCGACCAGACCTTTGGGGACTTTGAGCTTATTGTGGTAGATGACGGTTCTACAGACAACACAAGAGAAATTGTAGGCAGCTTTAAGGACCATCGAATCAAGTATATCTATCAAGAACACCGTGGTGGAAATGCTGCCCGCAACGTAGGGACGTCCGCTTCCATCGGTAAGTATATTGCGTTCTTAGATGCCGATGACATCTGGCTTCCCGAAAAGCTGGCAATGCAAGTCAGGCTTCTAGATACTAGCCCCGATGTAGCTATTGTCTGTTCCGATTTCTATCGATTCGATAACCAGAGCGGTGTTATTACAAGCCAGGCTTGGGAAAAGCGAGAGATTAACCCGAAAATAGCACTGAGACTTTTGCTCTCCGAAAGAGCTTTCGCAGTCACTAGCACTGTCCTCATTCGCGCTGATGTCTTCAGTGAAGTGGGTTACTGGGACGAGTCTCTGAGGATAAATCAAGACTGGGATATGTTTGTCCGTATTGCCCAGCGTTATAACTTTGATGTTGTTCGTGAACCGCTAGTCAAGAAGAGGCAACATGGTACTAGTTTAAGCGGCGATTGGGAGCTTCGTTATCAGACTTATCCAGATGTTCTAAACAAGGTAATCCACGATTATCCTCTTTCACGGACTGATATTAGGGCTGCAAAGCGAAGGCTAGCTAACATCCACCATACCTATGCAACGTATCTTGTACTGGACAATCGAATGGTCCAAGGGAGGAAAGAATTCCTTACTTCTATTAAGGTTGATCCGTGGTACATAAAACCCTACTTCTTCCTGGTAATATCATTTTTAGGTAGGAATCCAACCGTTATTATCAAGACTTTGAAAGAACGGCTTTTACGTCACTTTACTCGACCTTAGCTTGACTATGTTGATACGGACTCATTCTTTGGGGAGTCTTTATCTTTGGACTCCTGGTAAAGAAGGATGAATCAGACTCATCTGCACTGGAGACAAAGACATTGAAGATCGCCTTTATTGACGCCAAGTTGAATTTGAAGAGTGGGGGAGGCTCCAACCAACTTCTGCACTTAATGGCTTCAAAGCTGTCGGCGCTCGGCCATCATATCACAGTGATCACTCTATCACCATCCATAAACGCATACCCTGATGGTTTACCTTACGGCGTAATCGCTGAAGGACCGATCACGAACCGACTCCAGAGAAAATACGGGCTGGCCCTCAACAAAATCCTACGCAAATACGAAGATAGGTTTGATATCTTTCATCTCTGGGACTCCCGTTTTCTCTTGGACGGGGCTGTTTATAAGAGGTGTGGAGGGAAGATACCTATAATCGCACACTTAAACAGTTATTCATTTTGCAGTAGGCTGGACATTATCAACACCGAATGCTATAAAAGCTGCGGGATTATTGCCAAAGTTAGACATCGACCAGAGAACCTCCGAAGGAAACTACTCTTGTCGCCCTTTCGCGTCTTGGAATGCTGCCTAGAAGTTCTCATGTTAAATCAAATAGACGCATTCATAGCTGTCAGTCCAGCAGTCGCAGAAATCTACTTATGGCAGAACATTGATGAAAAAAAGATATTCGTAATTCCTCCAGCCGTGGATTATGAAAACCTAAGTAGCCAAAAGCATAGCAACACGCCTCAAGCTGCATTCAATGGTCAATATAACATCCTCTACGTGGGACGTCTTAGCGCTGAGAAGGGTGTTGATGTCCTGATATCTGCCCTGCCAATGCTAAAATTCCCGTTTAGCCTACACATCGTTGGAGACGGTCCGCAGAAGCTTGCGTTAGAGCAATATTCCAAGCAACTTGGTCTTTCGAATAATATTACATTTCACGGTTGGATACCATCTGAGATGGTTGTTGATTGGTATTTAAGTTCACAAATATTTGTGCATCCCGCACGCTGGCCGGAGCCTTTTGGTATGACAGTGCTGGATGCTATGACCCTTGGGATTCCCGTTGTGGCTGCCGATTCTGGTGGTCCACCCTGGACGTTGCAAGGCACCGGCCTGACCTTCAAGCCAGATGATAGTCAAGACTTAGCAGAAAAAATAAACCAAATACAAAGCAATCCTTCGCTGGCTGCGAGCTTAGCACACAAAGCACAGAAAAGGGCAAGAGAGTTCGATTACAAGAAAGTATTGCCACGCCTCATCAGTGTTTACACGAAGGTAATCGAAAGCACAAAGACCAAGTAGCCAGGCAAAATTGGGGCGAACCCATGAATCTTAACGTTTCTGGCCGGGAGTGACTGCCTACAAAAACGAGTCCAGGTATAGAGTCGAGGCCCAAATTAAAGGATATCAACCAAGATGCATTAATGTAGTATTACGTTGATTTATCCTTTGGTTATTTACTTTTCTCCCGTTTTCAGTAGCCACAACCGTTACTTATTTCCCAGCTACAATTGTACAAACGTCACATAGACATTCATCCCCTTTTCTAATATAATATCCACATGGTAAGAGCGATCCTCCAAAACAGTCCCACCACAAATCGAGGTATTGCACAGTGAAATGTAACCTAGTCTTTACGATAATAGCCATGGTAGTCACCCTCGCTATTATTGTTGTCAGTATACCTGTCCAAACCCTCGCTGCATCTGGTGATATTACTACCGCAGGGGGTCTCTCCCTGAGCCCGACATTTGAATGTATCAGCGTCGAATCCAACTTCACTGGCGATGGAAACCAGAACAACAATGCAGTCCTCGAGTACCGGCAAGCAGGCACGGGCAGCTGGAAAACCGCTCCTCAGATGTATGCAGATTGGGCGAATCACCAATACAGGGGAAGTATCTTCTGGCTCGTATCTAATACAGAATATGAAGTCAGAGTAACTTACGTCGACTCTGATGGCGTGGTTGGGGGACCTGTCGTAGGAACCGTGCGGACTCGCAATGACAATCCTCCCATCGGCACAAATTATCTCGTTGTATCACACAGCGGCAATGATGAGACTGGCACGGGCACTACAGCAAACCCGTACCGGACGATACAACACGCGGCAGACATCGCCCAGCCAGGAGACACGATTCTCATTCGGGGAGGAACCTGGAGCGAGAACGTTGACATTGCTGTAAGCAATTCTGGACTAGCCGATGCCTACATCACTTTCATGCCCTATCCGGGTGAAGAGGTCATCTTTGATGGCAACGGGTCAATACACTGCAGTTTTTTCATCTCCGCAAACTATATCCGCATTAAAGGGTTTATCCTTAAAAATAATTACTACTCTTGTATTTGCCTTGATGGAGGCTCACAGACAGTGGGTGCAGGTACTGCCAATGGTTGCATAATAGAGGATTGTACGATGGAAAATCCTGATGCATCTGGAGCGGGAATACATGGAGGTATCATTATCGAGAATGATGCGAAGAACACCCTTGTACAGAGAAATACCATCACCGTAAACTCAGGGCCATCCAATAGCATAAATGGGATAGGCTTCTGGTACCCGGGCTGGGGACAGGTAATCAGAAATAACGTAATAACCTCTACAACCGGGGCACTCCGGGACGGCATCGGAGGAGGCCCAGAAGATACTTCTCAGTATACACACAATTGGGACATCTACAACAACACCATCACAGGAGCCATGGACGATGGAATTCAGATCGAAGGCGGGGATGTCAACGTAAGGATCTGGAATAACACAATAAAGGATGGCTTTATTGGGATTGCTCTCTGTCCTACACTCGTGGGACCGGCATACGTAGTGAGAAATACCATCGCAAACATGAGCGGCGGTATGTTCAAGTTGGGAGATAGCTCCTATGGGCGTATTTACATCTATCACAACACATACTACACCACGATTTATGCTGATGGTTACAACCAAACTAACGGCAATCTTGGCAATATTGTCTCAAGAAATAACATTATACATGCGGGTAAATACGTTGTAGAGATGAAATATGGTACCAACTATGGCTTTGACTTTGATTATGATAACTGTTACTCCACTAATAGTCCAACACGCTTTATTAAATGGATTGATGGTGCAGCGTATACTACCTTAGCACTTTTTACTGCCGCCACAGGTCAGGAGTCACATGGAATTTCAGTAGCTGATAATAAGTTTACCAACGCAGCCGGTGGTGATTTCACATTACAACCCACATCCCCATGCATCGATGCCGGTGTAATTCTCCCCGGCTTCAATGACGCCAATTCTCCCTGGCCATATTCGGGTGCTGCCCCGGATATGGGGGCCTATGAATATGGGTCTGGAGGTCCGACCAACTATCCTCCAGTGCTTGGTACTATCGGCAACAAGACTGTCGACCCAGAGGAGACTCTCCAATTTACTGTCTCAGCTACCGACCCGAACGGCGATACATTGACCTACTCAGCTTCTAACCTGCCACAAGGGGCCACCTTCAACGCACAGACAAGAACCTTCTCCTGGACACCTACCTCCAGCCAAGTAGGAAGCTACCCCAATGTACACTTTCAGGTTTCCGATGGTTCACTAACTGATTTCGAGAATATTACTATTACCGTACTCAGTAACGTAAATGAACCGCCAGTCCTGAATACCATCGGTAATAAGTCAGTCAGTGAAGGTGAACTGCTTCAATTTACTGTCTCTGCCACCGACCCTGAGGGTGATACATTGACCTATTCAGCCTCTAACCTGCCGGCAGGGTCGACCTTTAAAGCACAGACCAGAACCTTCTCCTGGACGCCAGCGCCCGGACAGATGGGAAGCTACCTCAATGTCCACTTTGAGGTAACCGATGGCGAACTGACTGATTTCGAGAATATTTCTATCACCGTACTCAGTGAGTCAAATGAACCGCCAGTCCTGAACACTATCGGTAATAAGTCAGTCAATGAAGGTGAACTGCTTCAATTTACTGTCTCTGCTACCGACGCTGAAGGTGATACATTGACCTACTCAGCCACAAACCTGCCACAAGGGGCCACCTTCAACGCACAGACCAGAACCTTCTCCTGGACACCCACCTCCAGCCAAGTAGGAAGCTACCCCAACGTCCACTTCGAGGTCTCTGACGGTGAACTGATTGACTACGAGAATATTACCATCACTGTCACGTCAGACGGAGACTATTCACCGTTACTGCGGGTAAATGCTGGTGGCAGCGAATACACCGACACACAGGGGAATACGTGGGAGGCTGACCAGGCTTATACCTCCGGAAGCTGGGGGTTCTACGGAACAGACAACACCTCAAACCGTGGCCCAAACCATTCCATCAGTGGAACTACTGATGACTACATTTATCAAACTGAACGATGGGGCCTCAGTGGATATCGGTTCGATGTGAGCAATGGCACCTATACTGTTACCCTGCACTTTGCCGAAACATATCGCACCGGCCCGGGCCAAAGGGTCTTCGACGTCTCGATAGAAGGGCAACTGGTACTTGACAACCTTGACATATATTCAGAGGTTGGCTACAGCACCGCGCTAACGAAGGTGTTCAACGGAATTGTCGTCCAGGATGGCCAGTTGAATATAGTCTTCACCAGTTTGACAGAGCAACCAGAGATTAACGGCATAGAAATAGCAGTCGCTTCGGATGTTAATAATGCTCCTGTACTCAGCCCAATAGGTAACAAGTCGGTCAGTGAAGGTGAACTATTACAGTTTACCATCTCGGCAACTGACCCGGATGATGACCAGCTGACCTACTCGGCCTCCCATCTACCGGCAGGAGCTGCCTTCAATGCACAGACCAGAACCTTCTCCTGGGCACCCGATTCTGGTGAAGCAGGTACATACCCCAACGTCCACTTTCAGGTATCCGATGGTGAACTGACTGACTACGAATACATTACCATCACCGTAGTCCCATTCTATGAGGACTGGGATGTCAATAGCGATGGGTATATCAATATACTCGACACCATTCTAGTCGGACAGCACTGGGGTGAAACGGGCCTCGCTGGCTGGATACGGGCAGATGTCAACAAAGACGGAATCATTAACGTTCTCGATATGATTATCATCGGCCAGAATTGGACCGGATAGGGCAAATATAATGAAGCATAATAATTTATTCAACCTGGCAAAGGTACTGACTTTCGTAATAATACTCACTTTGGGATTATTCCCTGCCAGCATGGTGTCTGCTGAGGAGACAATTATTGTCAGTATTTCCGCACCAACCGAGGTCGACGCAGGAGAACAGTTCACCATAAGCATAGCAGTAGAGCCTGGAACCGCAATCGCTGGTGCACAGTTTGACCTGTCCTTTGACCAGTCCCTGGTTACGGCCAATAGTGTCGCCGAAGGTAATATGCTGTCCCAGAACGGGGCCGCTACCTATTTCAACCCAGGTATCATATCCAACACGGACGGGACTATCAGCGAAGTAGCCGGAGCAATCATAACCCCTGACCAGACAGTATCCACGTCAGGGACATTCGCCACAATCACTCTAACCGCCGGAACAACCGGGGGAACCTGTCCCCTCACCCTCTCAGGTGTCGTTGTGGGAGACGCGAATGGCCAGTCTGTGCCGGTAAGCGTCATTAGCGGTCAAGTCATAATCAATCAGCCTCCGGTGCTCAGTACTATCGGTGATAAGTCTGTCGACGAAGGCGAGTTAGTTACATTCACCATCTCCGCTAATGATTATGATGATGACCCATTAACCTATTCCGCTAACAACCTGCCAGACGGGGCCAACTTCGACGCCGACACCAGGGCCTTCTCTTGGACACCACGCTACAATCAGGCCGGGGTGTATGCAGTCCACTTTGCCGTCTCTGACGGCACACAGACTGACTCCGAGGATATCAATATCACGGTAGTCCAACTCTGCGAGGACTGGGATATCAATGGTGACGGGTCTACAAACGTCCTTGACATGATATTGGTGGGACAGCATTGGGGTGAAACGGGCCTCGCTGGCTGGACACAAGTGGATGCCAATGAAGACGGCACCATCAACGTCCTCGATATGATTATCATCGGCCAGAATTGGACCGGATAGGGCAAATATAATGAAGCATAATAATTTATTCAACCTGGCAAAGGTACTGACTTTCCTAATAATACTCATTTTGGGATTATTCCCTGCCAGCATGGTGTCTGCTGAGGAGACGACTATTGTCAGTGTTTCCGCGCCGAGCGAGGTTGACGCAGGGGAACAGTTCACCATAAGCATAGCAGTAGAGCCTGGAACCGCAATCGCTGGTGCACAGTTTGACCTGTCCTTTGACCAGTCCCTGGTTACGGCCGATAGTGTTGCCGAAGGTAACCTGCTGTCCCAGAACGGGGCCGCTACTTATTTCAATACAGGTGTCATATCCAACACTACCGGGACTATCAGCAGAGTAGCCGGAGCAATCATCACCCCAGGTCAGACAGTATCCACGCCAGGGACATTCACCACAATCACCCTGACTGCCGGTACAACCGGGGGAACCTGTCCCCTCATTCTCTCAGGTGTTGTTGTGGGAGACTCCGATGGCCAGTCTGTGCCGGTAAACGTCATTAGCGGTCAAGTCATAATTAACAGCCAAGACACGACTAATCAACCCCCGGTGCTCAATCCTATTGGTGATAAGTCAGTCAACGAGGGTCAGCTGCTCATGTTCACTGTCTCCGCCACCGACCCCGATGATGACCCGCTGACCTTCTCAGCCTCCGGACTGCCACAAGGTGCCAACTTTAACCCAGAGACGAGGACCTTCTCCTGGACACCTGGACCTGGCACGGCAGGTACCTACGGTAACGTCCGCTTCGAGGTCTCTGACGGCGAACTGACTGATTCCGAGAGCATAACCATTACGGTACTTAGTCTCGGCAATAATGCGCCAGTGCTCAGTCCTATTGGCAATAAGTCTGTCAACGAGACCGAACTCCTTGAATTTACCATATCAGCCACCGACCCCGATGATGACCCGTTGACCTTCTCCGCCGATAACCTGCCAACGGGGGCCAGCTTCGAACCTGAAACCCGTACATTCTACTGGACTCCCACTTCTGGCCAGGCTGGTACCTACCCTAACGTCCACTTTACAGTATCTGACGGCGAACTGACCGACTACGAGGATATCACTATCACCGTCAACATCCCCACCCCACCCGACGGCGGCGGGGGTGGTGGTACCGGTGGTGCCGACGCTGGCGGTGGTGGCGGTGGCGGTGTCGGCGGTGGTCCCGAACCTTCTGACGGTGAACCAGACGAGGCCCCGCCTGTTATTCAGGGGGTAGCAGCCTCCGTACCCACTACAGATAGCGTCGAAATCCGCTGGACAACGACCGAACCAAGCACTAGTCAGGTAGAATACTGGGCTAGCCCGAGTCAGTTCTCACCTCTGGACGAAACGCTGGTTACGGAGCACGTGGTTCGCCTGACCAACCTTACCCCGGATACAAATTATCACTATCGAACCTTATCTCAAGATGAGGCAGGTAACCTGTCAACATCACCGGAATATTCCTTCACCACGCCGGGAAACCCGGCTACTTTGGCGGTGAGATGGCTGTCCATTAGCCCCGCTGAGGCCGACATCGGCGAAGAAGTGACTATCAGTGTCCTCGTTACTAACACGGGTGACGTCACCGGGAGCTACGACGTAACACTGAGCATCAATGGCGCGGTGGAAGCCACCGAGCAAGTGGTCGACTTGGCCAGCGGGGCAAGCCAGGAAGTAGCCTTTGCCGTTACCAAAGAGACTGCGGGCGTGTACACCGTGAGTGTAAACGGCACTACGGGTTCGCTCGTGGTCGGAGAAGCAGACTTGCTTGAGTCGACAATCACGCTCTTCAAAATCCGCCCCATCTACGAAGCCGATACGGGTGTGATTACCTTCATCAGGATAGATTGCCAGATAAACGAGGCTTACCATTCAATGTTGTTCTCACAACTCGGCGCTGAGCTTGTCCTCAAGGTAGGTCTGGACGACGAGCCCCTGGAAGAGGTCATCCTCATCTCCCCAGAACAGTCGGAGCCGACCATGAGCATTGATGGACTGAATTATGTTCCTGCTGAGGGATGGAAGGCCGGTATCTACACCTTCCAGGCGGAGCTACGCACTGGTGACGGTGTTGTTGAGACCTCACCCGCAGAGGAACTGGTAATAACAGCCGCAGCCGCAGCCGGTGTGGCCAGCTGGGCGACCCTCGGTGAGATAATCGGGGGGGTACTAATTATCGCCCTGTTCGCAATGCTCTTCATATTGTACCGCAATCGTGATATGCTTAGAGCATAATCCCTCCGAGTAAAAGTCTCTATTAAGGATAGGTTGTGGGTACTGACAGCAAACCGTCACTACCCGAACGACAAGAGTCTGTCACGCCAGGGATTGGGGAGAGGCTGCGGAATTCCTACCTGGGGCGGTTCCTCGGCATGGGTACCGGCTCACCTTTGCGCCGGCGGTTGAGATTCGCTGTCGTTGTCGTTATCAGCCAGCTGCTGCTGATAGCCCTGGCCATCGCCTGGCTCATCTTCATGATTATCATCGCCGTGAATGGCTCGGTCTATTTCATCGAGAGGAATCCACTTGTCCGGTGGCTAGAGGTTACCGCGGCAATACTGATAATTCTGTTTGCCATTGGCGTCTTCATAACCCAACTAAAAAGGCTAGGGGAAAGACGAAGAGATGACGATAGACGCGACGGTGGCCGGGGATAATGGAATCGTTCGTCCAAAGTCTTGTCCTGGGGATAGTCCAGGGCGTAACTGAGTGGCTGCCCGTCAGTAGCGAGGGCATCAATACCCTTATCCAGCTGCACTTCTTTGAAAAACCGCTTTCTGAAGCCATCCAAATCTCAATATGGTTGCACGCCGGTACGCTCATCGCTGCCATACTCTATTTCAGAAAGGACATCGCAGCCCTGCTACTTCATCTGCCTCAATATACAAGAGAACTGCGAAACCGCCAGGCAACGGAGCAGAGTAAACTGATTACTTTCCTCATCATCTCAACGGTGCTGACTGGTGCTATCGGTGCTCCCCTCCTGCTGATTGGCCTGAAACAGGAAGACGTCCCCGGTGGTATCGTCATGGCCGTTATCGGAGGCTTCCTGATAATCACCGGCCTAGTGCAGAGGTACGCACCCAGATTCTCCGGCACGAGAGAGACGACCAGCGTCAAGGACGCCGTTATTGTCGGAGTAGTACAGGCATTCGCTGCCTTCCCCGGACTGAGCCGGTCCGGTCTCACAATATCAACCCTCCTCTTCCGGGGATACGACGCACAGCATGCCATTCGGATAAGCTTCCTGATGAGCATCCCGGTGGTGCTGGCCGCGGAGGTAGGGCTGGGCCTGATTGATGGAATTAGCTTCGATGTCTCTGCTATCGTCGGACTGATGGCTGCCTTCATCTTCGGGATACTGACCATCGGCGCCATGATAAAGCTGGCCGCCAGGATACGCTTCTGGAAATTCTGCATTGTTCTGGGTATAGTGAGCCTGCTACCACTACTTTTCGAAATTTTGTAGCCCCTGATAGCGGCGACTTTTCCGAAGTCAGCCGGCGTCACCCTCCCGCTGAAGCGACTCATATACCTCAATGCTGCCGATATCCAGCCAGCGCTCGGTAAAGGGAAAGGCATAAGCAGGCTCCTTGGCTTCGTCGATGAGGTAGGTGACAAAGCTACCTATATTGTCCCGCTTGCCGGTTCCGGCATAATCAAAGAGGATAGGGAAAATCCTCGATGGATATACGTAGCAAACTGTGGCAACCAAGTTCGATTTCGGCTCGGGGGGTTTCTCTTCGAAACTTACAATGCGGTCGCCTTCGGTCTCGACAACGCCGTACTGGCGTGCCAGGTTTATATCACCGATTTCCCGGACGGCTACCAGCAGATCCCGGCCGTTATACCTAGCGAGAAAATCGGTGAGTTTGAACTCAAAGTAGTTGTCACTGGCGATGACCAAAAGGTCTTCGGTGATGTTTTCGTTCTTTATCCAGTAGGTAAGTGAGCCAATCGCCCCCAGGCTCTGTTCTTCGTTATATACCGGTTCAACACATATCTTAATCTGCCGTGGGATGCCCTCCCGCCACCGACGGAAATCATCCTCAAACCTCTTGTTAACGTTTACCAGAATATCCACATCCTGAGGAATCTGGTCTATCACGTAGTCTATCAGGGGACGACCGCGGTATTCGAGCAGGCCCTTGGCTACGGTAAGGGTCAGCGGATAAAGTCTTGTGCCAAAACCACTGCTCAATACCAGGCTTTTCATAGTACCTCCTAACCAGTACCGGGTTTGTGATAGCTGTCAACCGGAATAACCATCCGGGAAGCGGCTCTGCCACTGCCAGGCACTTTTCACAATATCTCGCAGCCCGGAGAGACGGGGAAGCCAGCCGAGCTCTTGTCTGGCCAAGCTGGGACTGGCTACCAGCACCGGCGGGTCGCCAGCCCTCCGTGATTCGAAAACAATCGGGATGCTAACGCCGGTTACTTCCTCAACCATCTTCACCACCTGGAGATTCGAGTAGCCTGTGCCACTACCCAGGTTGTAGGCCCTTGTCCCGGCACCATCAATATTAACCAGAGCCTGCAGGTGGGCGTCGGCAATATCAATCACATGAACGTAGTCGCGAATGCAGGTACCGTCCTCGGTTTCGTAGTCGTTGCCAAATATGGTCACTTGGTCTACTTTCCCCAACGGTACCTTAAGCACATTGGGAATCAGGTGCGTCTCCGGTTGATGGTGCTCCCCGTGAAGCTTTGTTGCGCCGGCAGCGTTGAAATACCGCAGCGAAATCGAGTCAAGTCCATAGGCTTCCCCATACCACTTGAGGATTCTTTCAAACATCACCTTACACTCGCCGTAAGGATGAATAGGAGTCTGTGGGGTATCCTCGGTAACAGGTACTTTTTCCGGCCTACCGTAGATGCCTGCACTGGACGAAAAGACGAGTCCGTTTACATTGTGTTTAAGCATGCTTTTTAGTAGATTGAGGCCCCCCACGACATTAGTCTGGAAGTATTCCTGAGGGTCTTTAACTGAGCGGGGTATTATACTCAGCGCCGCCAGATGCATGACGGCGTCGATGTTGTGCTGAGAGAAAACGTCATCCAAAGCAACGGGGTCCCTTAAATCAGCCTGGCCAAACTGGGCTCCTGAAGTCAGGGCTTCCCGGTGACCCTGCCCGAGATTATCCAGGGCAATAACCCGGTGACCCTCGGATATTAACCGCTCAGTAACAACACTGCCAACATATCCCGCCGCCCCGGTGACCAGCACATTCATAGAGCTCCCCCAGAATCATCCAGTGACACGACAACTATGATAATTATTCTGCCTCCCTTTGGCAAGGACGGGATGATATGTCCCCATATGTGTTGCTGCCAAATTCTAGCAAACCGCACATCTTTCACTATAGCTTTTTCCCCTAACCAGCACTTCCCTGATTCTGCCCGTTCACCTCCAGAAGCCGGGCGCCGTCGACTATCTGGACAGGAAATACCCGCAAGTCCGGCTCTTTGACAGCACCCGCAGTGTGGCTATACCTCGCAATGTCCTTCTCTATGCTTGAGACTGCATCTGTTTTAACAAGAGTGATGATTGACCCCCCAAAACCTGCACCGGTGAGCCGTGCTCCTGCGACACCCGTCATGCCAGACAAGGCCTCGACCAGGCTGTCAACCTCCACACAGGACACTTCATAATCGTCTCTGAGACTCTGGTGTGATTCTTGGAGGAGTTGGCCTACCCTGACCGCACCACCCTTGCGAAGAGCAGCTACTGTTGCAAGGACACGCCCATTTTCCGTAACCACATGCCGCAACCTCTTATAGACTGTATCACTACATACCTGCTTTAACTTAGGGAAGTCAGCCACAGATACGTCTCTCAGATTCCTGATTACTCTGACAGGGAATATCGCCCTGGCCAGGCGAATTGCTTCCTCGCATTCCTGACGCCTCCGGTTGTATTCTGAATCCACCAGTCCCCGTCTTTTGCCTGAATCAATTACCAGCCACGAGTATCCAGGTAGACTAGCGGTCACCGGTTCCGACGACAGGTCAGTACAATCGATTAAAAGTGCATAGTCACGGCGCCCCATCCTCGAAACAAACTGGTCCATGATTCCACATCTCATGCCGACAAAATCGTTCTCCGCCCTCTGACAGAGAAGGGCTGCCTCTTTATCTCCCATCCTAAACCCCAGCAGTCCTTCCACTGCGGTCAGCACCGCCATTTCGAGCGCCGCCGAAGAAGCAAGCCCAGCACCGATGGTAATATCGCCACCAACCGAAAAGCAAAAGCCAGGCACGGGATAGCCAGCCCGTTCAAGCTCAAACAATACCCCGATAATGTAACGGAACCAGACTTCGGGATGCCCAGGGTCATAACTTTCCCTCAGGCACCGTGCTTCTTCGTCAAAATCAATGGAATGACCAGCAATCTCAGAATTGCCTGTTCTCGCAGCAGCGAAAACAATGTGCCGGTCAATGGCTACCGGCAGGACGAAACCACCAGTATAGTCGGTGTGTTCGCCGATGAGGTTGACCCTCCCCGGTGCGATGCTTACTGCATCGGGTGCCCTGAACCAGGTCTGCTGGAACGAACTGATTACCCTTGTGGCTAGCTCAGTAATCCCGTCACCCTGCATCTATAGGATATCGCCATTGGAGGCTATCACTTCTTTATACCAATACGCCGAGTCTTTGGGGGTGCGTTTCTGTGTGGCATAGTCGACATGTACTATTCCGAACCGCTGCCGGTAGCCGAACGCCCACTCAAAATTGTCCATCAGGCTCCATACGAAATAGCCCTTGACAACGACGCCCTCTTCAATAGCCCGTTTCAGTTCGCTGAGGTAGCGAGCCAGGTAGTCGATACGCTGAGGGTCATGGACCTTGCCGTCACGGTGAACCCAATCACAATTAGCCATCCCATTCTCGGTAACAACGATGGGTAGTTTGTACCGCTCAAAGAGGAGGCGAGGGCCCCAGTAATAGCCTGCCGGCGTTACCTGCCACTCCATGGTCGTTAGTGATGGGCCGTCGGGACTCCGAACAACTTCGGGGCTACCGTCACGAGCAGCACGAATAGCCCGCCCCTCATAGTTATTCAGTCCGTAGAAGTCAAGCGGCTGGCAGATAGTCTCCATGTCTCCGTCATGAATCTCAGGCAAGTCACTCTTAAAGAGCCGTACGCCATCCTCCGGATACCTGCCCAGTATCATGGGGTCAGCGAACCAGGGGTTGTTCCAGCAATTCTTTTCCAGCACGGAAAACATCCGGTTGCGGGCTGCTTCAACGTCATCATGTCTCTCCGTATCGGGGAAATATATACTGGCCGCATGTACCGCACCGATAGTCGGCCTGGTCTTGGCACGCGCGCGTATTACCTGTACCGCCTTGCCGTGTGCCAGAAGGGAATTATGGGCGGTTACCAGGACTTCCGGGAAGTCGAGGCTGAGTCCTGGCGCGTGATAACCGCTCTGATGCCCGATTGTAGTGAAAACCTGTGGCTCATTCAGTGTCATCCAGTGGGAGATGCGGTCGGAGAGCCTATCGACAATAACGCCGGTATATTCGGCGAACCAGTCAGAGCTATCACGGTTGAGCCAGCCGTCCCGATTGAAAAGGGACTGGGGGTAGTCCCAGTGAAAGAGCGTTAGCCACGGCTCGACGCCATTCTCCAGTAACGCATCAACCAAACGGTCATAGAAGTCGAGCCCTTTCTTATTAACCGCCCCGATACCATCCGGCAGCACTCGCGGCCAGGAGACCGAAAAACGGTAGGCCTTTAGCCCTAGCTCCTTCATCAGCCGGGCATCTTCCTGATAGCGATGATAATGGTCACATGCCACATCGCCAGTGTTGCCTCCCCAAATCTTCCCCGGCTGCTGGCAGAACACGTCCCAGACCGATAGCCCTTTGCCATCTTCGTAGGCACCACCCTCAATCTGATAGCTTGCGGTGGCAGCACCCCAGGTAAAATCTTTCGGAAAGCTCATATCAGACCTCCTGATGGGCGTGTATCAACAACAAATACCTAATCAGCAGTAACCAAGATAGTCAACCGATTCAAGCACCGGCAGTTAGCCACGACTGGGTGGACTCGGCCAATCGACGGATTAATTCAGGCTGCGCTTCGTCTGCCCGCAATCTGGCAAGCAAGCCCTTGAGCCTTTCTCTCCTCTCCTGTCGGTCCTTCTCAACCAGAGGGCCTCCCCCGACCTGCTCCCGGTAGATGCGCACGAGGAGTCTGCTTATCTCGTCCGGCGTATAGCCGAGCTCCGTCCATAAAACCAGTTCATTGATAAAGCTAACGTACGCCTGTTCACGGCGGGCGGCTACTCTGGGAGCCAGCTCCGCTGACTTCAGCAACGATAGACTCGCGTCAAACGGGTAGCCGAACTCAACTAGCAGGTCACGGTCTGCCAACAGGCTGCGAGGGATTATTCTGGCCCCCAGGAACTCACTGCCGTGGCCAGGCTTTACCCTTATCAGGCAAAAGCCTTTCTTCAAGGCATCTTTCGCTTCCGCGTCCTGTACCCGGGGGTCTCGTCTTACCATACCTCCCCCCGTCATCAGATTCCTCATCTGACGCAGACCAGCTCTAAATCGCCACGTGATGTCTGTCATATCAGGACTGAACAAGGGGCCCCTCATCAACCAGAGGTCACCGGAAAAGATGATATCATCCGTAGGCCGGAAACCCCCGCTTAACTGTTCGTGAGGATGGGGGTCATCGCGGGGTGAGCAAAGCACCACTATCTGGTCAGGGCTGTGGGTAATCTCACTTTGCGGACAGCCGAGGATATCGAGTCTCCCTCCTTCCCCTATGTCCACTGCTTCCGCCAGAATCGGAAAATCAACGCCGCTGAGCTTGACTGTTTTTCCTGTACCGGACTCATGGAGATACTCGATATCGCATTCCTTCAACCGGGACAGGTCCGAATTATCCAGCCACCTCCGCTCCATCTGAGCCACCTCACCTTCAACCAGGTCCCTGAAGCTGCGATGGGCCACAATTTTTGCCCCGGACTCCCCGGCCAGTAAATACGCCAATCCAAAGTGGTCGGGGTGTCGATGAGTTATGATTATTCTCTCGATACCAGCAGGGTTTACGCCGTTCTCAGCTAATATACTGAGCATTTCACCACTATGGCGGGAATCACCGGCGTCGATAAAAGTATGTCTCGTCAGTCCATCCCTCTGGTAGGTCAGGATATACACGTTACCCCCGTAGCGAAACACGAGATTCGTCAGGTGGCCTTTGCCGCCGGCCAAAGTCTCTTTGATAACCACGACAGAATCTCTATGCGAGTCTGGTCTACCTGAGCCTCTTTGCTCAACCATGCTTCTTATTCCTTTCAGTCTTCTGCAGTCCAGTATGAACCAGTATTACCATTATCCGCTACTGTTAGCAATGGCCCGCGCCTGCTTAAGAAACACTCTAAGCGACCGCTCCGCCCATGTCAAGGACGCCGGAAACCCCTTCACGAGCCCAGAATCTCCTTTAACCGGGCTACTGCCGGAATGAGTACCTCACCCACAGCCTCCTCGAATCGGAGATGGCACACCCGGTCGAGAGGAGTTTCCCCTCGATTAATGATTACCAGCTTCGCACCGGACTGAAGGGCTATCCTTGGCATGTCGGCTGCCGGATAGACAACCAGACTGGAGCCGGCCACAATGAAGAGGTCACTGCGGCGCGAGTGCCATTCCGCCTTCTCTACCTCGTCGTGTGGCATGGGGTCACCAAAGTTCACCACGCTGGTACGGAGTTCTCCGCCGCAGAGAGGACACTTGTCAAAGTCTGGGGAGTAATCACACTTGAAGCCACATTTCCGGCACTTCAGCTTGGTCAGATTGCCGTGCAGTTCTGCCAGTAGCTCGGGACTAATTCCTGACTGCAGGTGGAGATTGTCTATGTTCTGAGAAATGAGAAAGGCCAGTTTGCCCATATTCTGGAGCTCAACTATCGCCAAGTGTGACTGGTTTGGTTCGGCTGACGACCAGTCAAATTTCGGTGGAGGCAATCCCTTGTCCCGCCTCGTCCAGAGACCATCGGGGCCTCTGAAATCAGGCAGACCCGACTCAGTGCTGATACCGGCACCGGTGAAGACAACGAGATGTTTGGCCTGCGAAATCCACTGCGCCAGCGTTTCAATTCCGCTCTGCAAATCAGGCATACTCATTAACAATATCACCTCCAGATACTAACAATTTTAACACGTAGATGAAGTACATACGCAAATTTCTGAGTTCTCTTAAGAACTGAGTATGGTGCAACCGTTACCAATTTCATAGAGTTGTGGTATTATTACGGTAACATGACGAAAGCAGATATCAGCGAACTAAAGAAGCTCGACCCCGAAGACATGCTCGCCCGCATCCACGAGGTACCCTGGCAATGTCAGCAGGCCTGGCAAATGGCCAGGAAATTCAAACTACCTCAGGAATACTCCGATATTAACAAAGTGCTCGTCATCGGTATGGGTGGCTCGGCCATCGGGGGTGACCTGGTCAGAAGTCTGGTGGCACCAGAAGCCAGGGTACCAATTATCGTCCACCGCGGCTATGACCTGCCCGCCTTCGTTGACGACAAGACCTTAGTGATTATCTCAAGCTATTCGGGAAATACCGAAGAGACTCTGTCAGGCTTCAGCCAGGCCTTAGAGACCGGGGCAAAGAAACTGGCCATTACTACCGGCGGGGAACTCAAGAAACTGGCCGACGAGAAGGGCATACCTGTCCTTACCTTCAATTACCGAGCACAGCCCCGCGCCGCCCTCGCCTTCAGCTTCCTGCCTATCCTCTGTTTCCTGCAGAAACTCGGCGTTGTCGGTGACAAGTCAGCCGAGGTGGACGAAGCACTGAATGTCCTGCAAAAGCTATCAGTCAGAATAGACGAGACCCGGCCGGTATCAAAGAACCCGGCACGACAACTGGCCGGGAAGCTGCACGGCCACTTACCGGTAATATACGGGGCTGGCCTGCTCAGTGAAGTGGCACACCGCTGGAAGACGCAGTTTAACGAAAACAGCAAGGCCTGGGCCTTCTATGAAGTCTTCTCCGAGCTCAACCACAACGCCGTGGTCGGTTACCAGTTCCCGCCGGAGCTGGCCGAGAAAATCGTGGTGGTATTACTGCGGTCGGAGTTACTATCACGACGGATTCAGCTCCGCTATGAGGTCACCTGTGAGCTTCTGGAGCGTGCTGGGGTCCATTATGAGTTCGTGGACGGAGAGGGTAAAGCCCCCCTGAGCCAGATGCTGAGCCTGGTGCTGTTCGGCGACTACGTAAGCTATTACCTGGCAATTCTGTACCGCGTCGACCCCTCCCCGGTAGAAGTAATCGATTACCTCAAAGAACAACTAGCCCAACGCGGCTAGACCTCGTATGGACTACTAAACCTTGACAGCCTGCTCTGAGCGGGGGCTATACTTGGTTGACATGACTGCCGTTCTATCCAAGCAGGATATCCTCCGGCTACTGGAAAACGAGCCGCCGTTAATTGAAGGCTATCGAGACTTTGATGCCCAGCTCCAGCCCAACGGCTTCGACCTCACTATCCGTGAAGTTGCCATGCCCGAGACACCCGGCAGGATTACAGTCGATAACAGCCAGAGATTAGTATCCGACCTGGCCCCACTGGTATTTGATGGTCTGGGTTTCCTCGACCTGATGCCCGGCCCCTACATCATCACCTACAATGAGATTGTCCACCTGCCGAACAACATCATGGCCCTCTCCCAGCCACGTTCCAGCCTGCTCCGCAGCGGCGCCACCGTGTACGGTGCGGTCTGGGACGCCGGCTACTCGGGTCGCTCCCGGGCAATGATGGTGGTATTCAACCCGAGGGGATTCCGCCTCCAGAGGGACGCCGCCATCGTGCAGCTTGTCTTCATGCAGCTTACCGGGGACACGGAAGGTTACTCCGGCACCTACCAGGGAGAGAATATCGATTGACGCACCGGTCAGTCAGAGTGCCATTTCAAGGAGTACTGCATCTTCTGTAAAGCCACACTGCCGGTAAAACTGGCGTGCCGCAGCGTTCGTCTTCTCGGTACTGACCTCAAGCTCGATACAGCCCAGGCGACGGCAGGTATCGGCTGCCGCCGACACCAGAGACCGGCCAACACCATAACCCCGGACACCCTGATGGACAATAAGCTCGTCAATCAGCCCGCTCTGCCCGGCGTGCAGGGCGGTACGACGAACCATGAAGTTGATAAAGCCAACGACCTCACCATCGTTTCGCGCCACGAGCAGGTAAGAATCAGGCTCATTGAGCAGCGCCGCCAGGTTTTCCGCAGTGACTTTCATATCCAAGCCTTGCCGATTCTCAACAGCACCAGCGAGTTCTTCTAGCAGACTCACAATGACGACAAGGTCCGATTTGGTGGCTGTATCAATTTGAATATTCTCCCGCACATCAATCTCCGATGGGAAATACCGTGAGCCTAATCGAGGAAAGTGATTGTCTCCGACGGCCGCTCGCGTATCTCCACCTCTATCCCCGCTTCCCGGAACAGCTCTTTGAAAGCGTCGTCACGGTAGTTGCCGAAGGTAACGAAGCGCTTTATCCGGGCGTTCGTCAGCATCTTGGCGCAAAGGACACAGGGCGTGTGGGTGCAGTAAATGGTGCAGCCCTCAAGGCTGATGCCATGCAGGGCGGCCTGGATGATGACATTCTGCTCGGCATGAATCGCCCGGCATATCTCCTGCCTCTCGCCAGAGGGAATCCCCTGCTCGTCCCGGAGGCAACCCAGCTCAAGGCAGTCCTTCAAGCCGGCGGCGGCACCATTGTAGCCGGTGGTCAGGATATGTTTGTCCCTGACAGCGATTGCCCCCATGTGGTGCCGACGACAGGTGGAGCGCTCCGCCACCACCGAGGCTATCTTGAGAAAATAGTCATCGATACTTAAACGTTCCAAAGTTCACCGTATCCTGGCAATAGTCTTTTTGGTCTGCTCTCTCAGGTCTTCCAGAGAAGACTCGTTGACTATGACATAATCGGCCACGGCAATCGGGCCACCCTTATGCAGATTCTCAATCTCCACCCGGTCGCGTCCGGCTGCCTCCTCCGGCGTCAGGTTTCGCTCACGCCGTCCATTAAGCCGGGCATACCTCGTCTTCGGTGCTGCCCAAACAGCAACCAGAAGTAAGTCATTGTTGTAGTGTTCTTTCAGGAAGGTATACTCCTCCCAAGAGTATAGCCCGTCCACCACCACGTCCGAGCTTGCCAGGGCAACATCAATCCGGGGCAGGTTCAGCTTCGCATAGGCCGCCATGCCGTGCTCTTCCCGGAGCAACTCCCGGACACGGCGCTCGTTTTCCTCGTTAAGCTCCTGGCCCAGTTTCCTCAACTCATCATCGGTGACATCACCGAACCTTATCCGCGTAAAGCCGGCCTTCTCAAACAGCCGGGACACCTCTGATTTCCCAGAGCCAGCCATGCCAACAATCGCAACTACTTTCATACGGCACAATTATAGAGAAACTGGCTGCTAATGGCAAAGACACTGCACTCGTTCATATCACTAGCGGCACCATGACATGCTTTTACTCACCTTGCACACCCTATCTGGTAGTGATGGCCCCATCCCCTGTATCCCCTTCCCCGTCTGGAGAAGGGGAAAATGAATATTTAGAGGGCTGCGCCCTAGAAACTCCCCTTCACTAGTGTAAAGTCTACGCCCCCCTAAAACTCCTCTTTAACGGTGTTTAGAATGCTTATTAACCCAAAAAGCTTCGCCTCTCTTCTTAGACTCTCCACTTGTGGTCACCACCCGGACTCTTGATAGAATAGTGCGGCACCCTCCAAGGTGCGAACGACCCCTGCCAGGGAACTACCCCCACACTGTTTTGGGGTTTTCAAGAAGGGTGAAATCCAAATCCCTCTCAATCTCCCTTTGTTAAAGGGAGAGGTTTAACTATCCCCCTTTTGTAAAGGGGGAGCAAGGGGGATTTGGGGGTGTCCCCCTTGGTTTTCACGATTCGTAAGGAGAAGCCAAAGTAAGAACCGAGCGAAGATTATTAAAATCGGTGTCACCAATCTATCTGAACTAGCGCAGATAACAAAAGCCCTCATCAAATAACGTGCCGTCAATCAAGGGTGGCCCAACCCCGGGGAACAGCCTCAGGGACAGGCTCTACAATGGGTGGTTCTTCCCAGATGCCACTGCGTTTTTGAACTCGGTACTCGCGGTAAAGCCAGAGTCCGGCAACAATGGCACCGCAACCATCCGAAATTGGAATTGATAACCAGACGCCATTAATTCCGATGTAGCGTGACAGAAGCAGGAGCGCCGGGACGAAAAATATCAGCTGACGTGCCAGCGAAAGGAAGATGGCCGTCCAGCCTCTAGAAAGTCCTTGAAAGGTGGTAATAAACATGATGGCCGGGCCAATCAGAACCATGGTCGACAGGAAAATACGCATACCCGGTACGGCAATCTCAAGCAACTCGGGGTCATCATTAAAAATAGCGATTGCCTGCGGAGCAAAAATCTCGAAGAAGATAGTAGCAATACCCAGCAGCATGACCAGAGCAAGGGAGGACAGCCGGACAGCCGCCCACAAGCGCTCCCAGAGACGCGCCCCGAAGCAATAGCCGACAATCGGCAGCAGACCGTGGCCGGTGCCGATGATAGGCATAAAGGCGATGTCGGAGATGCGCATCGCTATTCCCAGAGCCGCCAGGGCCACCGACCCAAACCCGGAGACAATCCGATTGAACAGGGTGAAAACGATTGCCTCTGTCAGTTCCATCAGAATCGACGGCAGGCCTACCCGGTAGATTTGTGCAATGATTGCTAGGTCAGGCTTGAGATGATGCAGTTTCAGTCGGTAGACAGACCTGTGCCCTATCAGGTAATAGAAGCTGAGCGCGGCACCGAGTCCACCGGAGATAGACGTGGCCAGGGCAGCCCCACCGACTCCCATCTCCGGGAATGGCCCCCAGCCAAAGATAAAAAACGGGTCCAGGGCAGCATTTGCGACAGCGCCAACGATGGTGAAAATCATCGGTTTAACGGCATCTCCCGAGGCCTGGAATACATTGCGAGTTATCAGTCGGAAGAGGATGAAAGGAGTCCCCAGACTAAAGAAGAACAGGTAGTCCGCTACCATATCCACAATGTCGTCGCCGGCACCAAGAAGGCCGGCGATTGGCCTGGCAAAGATGGTGCTTATCAAAACGAACAGTACTCCAAAAATGGCGGTCAACGGGAAGACCTGTCCTGCCACCTGGTTGGTCGCCTCGATGTTTCTTTCACCAAAACGCCGAGATGCCAGGGCATTTGCGCCAACACCCGAGCCAACGCCAATGGCGACTACCAGTATGTAAAACGGGAAGGTAACCGTTACGGCAGCGATAGCCTGGTAGCTAAGCTGGCCCAGCCAGAAGGTGTCAGCCAGGTGGTAGAGGGAAATAGTCACCATAGAGATGACGCTGGGCGTGCCCAGACGGAGGAGCAGCTTACCCAGCCGCTCCGTGCCCAGACGTTCGGTAGTTTCTTGAAGCTCACCCTGCTTCCCTGGCTCCATCTATCTCAACCAAAATATAATTGTCGGGTGACCCTGCCGAGTCGCCCGACATTGCTTGGCGAAATCATACCAGCTTTACGCCTAATATTCAACCGAAATGAACTCATCAGGACCCTGTGCTATAATGCGGGCGGTGCTTATCATGTTAAAGGAAGATGCCCGAGACGGTGAACCTGGCCGAAAAGATTAGAAAACATCTGCCAGCGGAACTGGTACATCTGATAGAGGCAATAGGTGCCATTGCTGCTCATCAGGACCAGCACCTCTACCTCGTCGGTGGGGCTGTCCGCGACCTGCTGCTGGAACGGGAGACCTTCGACCTCGACCTGGCAGTGGATGGCGACGCTATTGGACTGGCGCAGCTGCTGGCCAACACAACTCAGGGAAGGCTCACCGTGCACGCCCGCTTCAGGACGGCCAGCCTCCGCTGGAAGGAGTGGCGTATCGACCTTGCTACCATCCGCTCCGAGACCTACGACCGACCCGGCGCACTGCCCCGGGTAAAGCCTGGCTCACTGGCCGATGACCTCTTTCGCCGCGACTTTACCATCAACGCCATGGCGATTAAACTCAGCCCCGGTCGCTATGGTGAGCTGGTTGACCTCTACGGCGGCCGGGAGGACCTTGAGCAGGGGCTTATCCGCATCCTTCACGAGAAAAGCTTCACTGACGACGCCACTCGCATCTGGCGCGCTCTGCGCTACGAGCAACGCCTCGACTTTCAGATTGAGCCGGGAACACTGGGGCTGCTCAACCGCGACACGGCTATGCTTGATAGTATCAGTGGCGACCGGATACGACATGAGCTGGAGCTTGTCCTGAAAGAGACATATCCGGAAAAGGTATTCCTGCGGGCGGATGAGTTGCAGGTGTTATCCAAACTACAGCCCGGCCTGAAGGCCAACAATTGGCTATCAGAGAGATTTGAGCAGGCCCGTCAGGTCAGTTCCCCCGCCCCACCACCAGCCGGCCTCTACCTGGCACTGCTGACCTACACCCTGCCCGTTGAACACGTAGAGCAGATGATAGCACGCCTCAAGTTGTCCAGACCATTGTCACAGACACTGCGGGACACCTGTCGGCTTAAAACCGAGATAGAAACGCTGGCTGCTCCCAACCTCAAACCGAGCCGTATCTACGAGGTGCTCCACGGCTATTCTCCGGCAGCAATTGCGGCAGCTTCAATTGCATTCGACTCCCCCGAGGCCAGCCGTAGCATCCACCAGTACCTTACGCGGCTCCGCTATATCAAACCAGTCCTGACCGGTGAAGACCTGAAAAGCATGGGACTCGCGCCCGGCCCCCGTATCAGCGAAACCCTGGACCGGCTGCGAGCTGCCAGGCAGGACGGAAAAGTGAGTAACCGGCAGGAGGAGGAGAGGTTAGCAAGGGAATGGCTGCGGTACCAGCCTTGACAATAGTCTCCCCTCCAACATACTATTGAGTGGTCACACATGAAACGAACATTTTTAACAACCCTCATTATTACGCTCGTGATGCTGACGGGCTGCACTTCTGGTCTGACTCCCGGTAATGAGACAAGCGATGATACCCATTCATTCCTGCTCATAAGTGGCCAGATAACAGACATTATAGAGCCAGACACCCCACCTGCGGGTGATGTCTTTCTCGTCATCAAGTACGAGGTTGCGAACCTCCGCGGCCAGCAGGACTCCCGGTGTCAGTGGACTGACCAACTCAAGCTCGAAGCTGAAGATGAAATTTATGAACCCATCCTGCTAGACTCGCTTGCCGACCAGATGTGGGAGACATCACTGGCTGCCAATGAAGCCATGACAGGGTATATCGCATACATCGTCCCCGATGAAATCGAGGACTTCAAGCTGACACTCACCTTCCCGGTCTCAGGAAACGAGGCAGTCTATGAGTTCCGCCCGATCGACCGACGGATAGGTGTGAATGCCGACTACGTGCTTACCCGTCTGGAGCAGATAGCAAGGACAAAACGTATTCCCGTGATAGGGGGCCTGCTGGCGTCAATTTCGAGCGCACCGATACGCCACCTGGGGATAATACTTGTCCCCGAAGAAGAAATTGACGGACTTCTGGAGCAGACCGAAGACGTCTCCGAGGACGCCGCGAGAGTCATCGTGGAAGAGTATTTAGTCACTCACGGGCACGGTCTGCTGGAGTAGTAAGCAAGAGGCCACCTGAACTGGCTGACCTTGACCCTTACTCCACCCGCTTGAAGGCGCTCCTGGGCGCACCGCAGATGGGACATGTCTCCGGGGCCTCGCCTTCCACCGTATTGCCGCAGCTCTGGCAGACGAAACAAGGCTTGTCCTTCATTTTCTCGCCTGATTCCAGGGCCTTGAGCGCCGCCTGGAAAAAGCCGTGGTGAATTTCCTCCACCTTGTTTGCCCAGTCAAAGGAGACCTCGGCCCGCTGGTACTGGTCAGTTCTGGCCTGCTCAATAAAGCGGGGATACATCCTCGTGAACTCCTGGTGTTCCCCGATAATTCCGGCATTCAGGTTGGCCTTGGTTGAGCCAACACCGTCCATAGCATTGAAATGGTTGCGGGCATGCACCGTCTCCGCTTCGGCAGCCGCCCGGAAGAGCCTGGCTATCTGGGGATAGCCCTCCGCATCTGCCTTGTTCGCAAAAAACAGATAGCGTCGGTTTGCCTGACTCTCTCCGGCAAAGGCCTCCTGCAGGTTATCATCTGTCTTGGTCATATTATCCCCCTCCTGCACCCTCTTTAATATCAATAGTAATAGGTCTGGTTAGTTTAGTCCAGTTACTCTCGCGCGGTCAGCGTCCTTACCAGATAAGTCTCCATACCCTGTTGCCGCAGACGACGATACAACCCCTCAGCCATTACCTCACCACCTGCCAGGGTAAACAGGGCCGGTCCTGAGCCGGCAAGGTTGACGTTATCGGCACCAGCGGCCATCATCTGCCGTCGGCATTCGTATATCTCAGGATAGCTGTCAAAAGTGCTACGCTCAAAGGCGTTGAACAGCATCGGAGGTTCCAATTTACCGCCAGCCTTGAGCGCTGAAACCAGTCTATCTGCATACTGACCATTCGTATAGTCGCTCTCCTTCAACACGGTATAGGCCCGCCCCGTTTTTCCCGCCTCACGGGGAACCGCCGGTACCACCAGGACAAACCAGGTCTCCGACAGAGGAGACAGTGGGGTCACGATTTCCCCCCTGCCCTCCATCAGGGCAGTGCCGCCGTGGAGGAAAAAGGCCACGTCCGAACCCAGCTCCACAGCCAGCCTAAGCAGTCTTTCTTGAGATAGGTTCAACTCCCAGAGCCGGTCCAACCCGAGCAGAACAGCGGCGGCATCGCTGCTATCGCCGCCGAGGCCG
>Ga0315537_1000359_pt1 | contig 35233 bp, 29 predicted proteins | sample SalMarSW160270MG_FD_203091 | JGI IMG/M metagenome (GOLD analysis project Ga0315537, IMG submission 203091) | Salt marsh sediment microbial communities from the Plum Island Ecosystem LTER, Massachusetts, United States - Salt Marsh Sediment SW1602-70 ... | reverse complement strand
ATTTTCGGCGGGGCATTCCACGCATACGACCCGGCTGGCAATGTTATATTTTACTCGGAGCAGAAAGCCTTTAAGCTTCGTGAAGATTTTCGCATATATTCTGACGAGACAAAGAGTGAGGAATTACTTCGTATAAATACGAAGCAGATTCTCGACCTCGGTGCAACGTACAATGTCTTCGACTCGACGAACGACCAGTTTATCGGCGCATTGCGCCGAAAATTTCTCAGGTCGATTTTCAAGGATGAATGGAGTTTCCTGGCAGGCGAAGGAGCTGAAATTGGCACGCTGACGGAAACGAGTATGTTCGGGGCCCTGGCCAGCAGGGTCGTAAAACTGATACCGCAGAGCTACGATGCAAGGTCGCTGGACGGCAGGACAATTGCCGTGCTCAAGCAGCACTTCAATCCTTTCATACTTAAATATACTATGAACATAATCGACCCTCAGCCGCCGATTGACCGAAGGCTGCTTATCGCCTCGGGAATACTCCTGGCCGCCATAGAAAGACGACAGCAGTAGCAAACTGTTCTGATGTGATTTGCCAATCGATATGGAAGTTATAAACACATTACTGCCGGTGTTTTTCATGATAGCCCTGGGGGCAATCCTCAGGCGAACGAGGTTTCTGTCGTCTGAGATTGTTACCGGGCTGAACAATATCGTTTTCTGGGTCGGCCTGCCGAGCCTTTTATTTTATCAAATCGCTACTGCTGAATACGATTATCCGCTTGCGGGCAAGACGTTTCTTGTTGTCCTTGCCGGGACGCTGCTTTGTGTTGTGGTCGGTTATATTGTTGCAATGATTCTTGGCCTGCCCGGCCCGTCCATCGGGGCATTTGTGCAGGGCGCTTTTCGCGGCAATCTTTACTATGTCGGCCTGGCGGTGCTGCTTTACAGTATTTCCAACGGCAATCCGGTAAGCGCAGAGCGGACGAAAAACATCGCGATACTTGTCCTTGCTCTTATAATTCCGGTCTATAATATCACGGCCGTTATAGTATTGCTCGCGGGCCGACAGAGGCTCGACCGCCGTGTTTTTACCAGACTCATCAGGCAGGTTGTCACAAATCCTCTTATTGTGGCCTGTGCGGCCGGCGTGATTTATCAGTTTGTTTTTCCGCCTCTGCCGCTTGCAATCTCCCGTACCCTGACATCTGTCGGCCAGGTATCTTTGCCGCTGGCGCTTATCGCCGTCGGTGCGGCACTGGTTGAAAGTAAAATCGGCGGCTACGCTCTATGGGCTTTTTCAGCTTCGGCAATAAAAATAGTAATCGCGCCTCTGGCCGGTTTATTGGCGGCAATTATGCTCAATCTCGGCCCCGGCGAAACAAAGATAGCCCTTATTTTTATGGCATGCCCGACGGCGGCGGTCTCTTACGTTATGGCTGAGCAGCTCGGTGCTGATGAAAAACTTTCCGCCGCCATTGTTACACTCAGCACAGTCCTTTCCGTTATCTCATTGAGTATTGTCCTGGCGGTTTTTTAAGCCGGACGACGGTCGGCAGTCGTCTGTCCTCAGGTTTTATCGATTTCTTGTTTGATTTGATTCAGCAGGTTTATTGCTTCGATGGGGGTGAGGTTATTAACGTCGATGGATGAAAGTTTTTCCAAAACGGATTTGTGTTTCTCTACAAATAGGCTGTCTTTGTCGGGCTCTTTGGTCTTGTGGCGCGAAAGGTGTTCGCCGGTAGCTTCTTTCTGGAATGTGTTTTCCAATTCCTGAAGGATTTCCTTCGCCCGTTCGAGAATGGATTTTGGAATACCTGCCAGACGAGCAACGTGGATTCCGTAGCTCTTGTCTGTTCCGCCGGGTATAATCTTGTGCAGAAATACCACCTCGTCCATCCATTCGCGGACAGAGACATTGCAGTTTTTGACGTTCGTAAAAAGCTCAGCCAGTTCGGTTAGTTCGTGGTAATGTGTTGCGAACAGCGTCCTGCATTTTATTTCAGTTGCGATGTGCTCCGTTACCGCCCAGGCCAGTGACAGGCCGTCGTATGTGCTCGTGCCGCGCCCGACCTCGTCGAGGATTATCAGTGATTTCGCTGTGGCGTTGTTGATAATACTGGCCGTCTCGGTCATCTCGACCATAAAAGTTGATTGTGCCCGTGTCAGTTCATCCGAAGCACCGACACGAGTGAATATTCGGTCAACCGCACCGATACGAGCCTCTTTGGCGGGTATGAAACTGCCGGCCTGTGCCATCAGCACCAGAAGCGCCACCTGCCTTATATACGTACTCTTGCCGCTCATATTCGGCCCGGTAATTATTATAACGTCACCGCTGCCATTACCCAGCTCGACGTCATTCGGTACGAATTCAGCACCGAGTGTTTCAGCAAGGACGGGATGTCTGCCGTCGATTATAGCCAGTTCGGTGCCGTTAGTGACGACAGGGCGGACGTAACCGCGGCGTCTGGCAAGCCAGGCCAGGGCGGTCAGGCAGTCAATCCGTGCCAGGGTATCAGCCAACTGCTGCAATCGGCTGACGTAGGTACAGGCCGTACTTCTGACCTGTTCGAAGAGCCGCTGTTCGAGCTCTAATGCTTTTTCTTCTGCGCCGAGAGCTTCGTTTTCATATTTTTTCAGTTCGTCTGTAATATATCGTTCGGCGTTTTTGATGGTCTGCTTGCGGACGTAATCGGCGGGAACCTTGTCGGCCTGTGAATGATTAATCTCGATGTAATATCCGAAGACCTTGTTATAACCGATTTTCAGATTCGATATGCCGGTAGCCTGCGACTGCTGCATCTGGTATTTGCTTAGCCATGTTTGGCCGTCTTTGGAAATCGAGCGCAGCCGGTCAAGCTGCTCATCGAATTCTTGTTTTATAAAACCGCCGTCTCTTGTGTGTGCCGGGCAGTCCGGATCGATTGCCGCTTCGAGTAAATCGGCAAGTGCCTCCATACTGTCGCAACTTTCGGACAGCTTAATTGCAAGGTCTGCTTTAAAGTCGCTCAGCATTTGTCGCACGGCCGGTATCTGGCGCAGTGTATTGACCAGTGCTATGAGGTCTCGCGGCGTAGCCCTAAAGGTGCTCAGCCGGGCCGCGATGCGTTCGGTGTCGGCAATCTTCGAAAGCAGTGAGCGAATTTCACTGAGGTTGTTTGTCTTTTCGATAAGCTCTTCGATAACATCCTGCCGCAGCTCAATCTCGCCTACATCGCAAAGCGGCATACACAGCCAGTTGCGGAACATTCGTGCTCCCATACCGGTCAGCGTCTGGTCAAGGCAATCCAGCAGTGAGCCTTTGGTGCTTTCGCTGCGAATGGTTCGAAGAATCTCGAGGCTCTGCAGGCTGGTGGCGTCTATCTGCAGGTAGTGCTTGCGGTCGATTTTTTTCAGACTCTGTATATGCGCAAGCGTTGTCTTCTGTGTCTCGTTGAGATATTCGATAACGGCTCCAGCCGCACATACTGTCTCGTCGCCATCGGCTATTCCGAATCCCTCTAATGTAGTCGTTCCGAAGTGCTTTAGCAGTCTTTGTTTTGCCTGGTACGGGTCGAAATACCAGGATGGGCGTTCGGTAATCGTTGCGTTTGTAAGCTGAGCGATTTGATTGGTGATTTTACGGGTTTCGGCTTCGAACAATTCCCCCCTGCGATTTGCCAGCAGGCATTCGGACGGAGCCAATCGCAAAATTTCATCGAGCAGTTTATCTTCGGGAACCTGCTGAACGAAGAAATGTCCCGTTGAAATGTCGACCCAGCTAAGGGTTGCGTTCGAATTTCTGCCCAGGGAAAACGTGCAAAGGAAATTATCGCTCTTGGCGTCGAGCAGCATATCGTCGGTCAGCGTCCCCGGTGTTACAATCCGTACGATGTCTCTTTTGACGACGCCTTTTGCCTGTTTCGGGTCTTCGACCTGTTCGCAGACCGCGACCTTGTACCCGGCCTGGAGCATCTTTTTTAGATAGCCGTCGACTGCGTGGTAGGGGACACCGGCCAGCGGGATGGGATTGGCGCCTTTGCTTCTGCTGGTTAGGGTCAGGCCGCAGACGCGAGAGCAGGTTTTGGCGTCCTCGTAGAAGGTCTCATAGAAATCGCCCATACGGAAGAACAGTATGCAGTCCGGGTATTTCTCCTTGAATTTGTGGAACTGCTTCATCGCAGGCGTCAGTTTGTCGGCCTCTGTCTTCATAAACTTCCGATTATACTCACAGCCTGCCGTTTAACAACTCTGATATGGCTGAAACCGCTGTCTCTTTGCTTTTTGCGGCGATGATTTGTCTCAGAAGCTGTTCCTGTCGGCCGGTAAAGCAGACGCAGCTTTGCCGATAGAACTTTGTAATACCGAATATTTGCTCAATACTGTGTATTAGTTTGTCACAGCCCGTTGCTGACTTGGCGCTGATATTGACCGTGTTGTTGAGATTTTGAGGCAGTTGCGCATGGTCGAATCTCGCCGGCAAATCCGTTTTGTTGAGGATTGTTAGAGTCTTTTTGCCTGCCAGCATTTCAGCGAAGAGTTCAAGACCTGCTTCGGCTTGTACACTTGCATCGAGTACAAGAAGAACCAAATCCGCTGTAGCGAGCAGCTCTTTTGCATTTTGCTGGGCGGTTTTTTCAATCGCTTCATTGTTTGAATACAGGTTTTCGTTAATGCCTGCCGTGTCGATTATTTCCGCATAGACCCTGCCGAGAACACATTCGGCGGTTATCCAGTCCCGTGTTGTGCCTTGCAGTTCAGTGACAATTGCCTTTTGTTTTCCGGCAAGACAATTTAGCAGCGTGCTCTTACCCGAATTAGGTGGTCCGGCGATGACGATTTTTGCTCCGAACAGCAACGGTCTTATTGCTGCGCTGTGGGCCAGAATTTCTTCTGCCTGTTCTTGAATTTTTTTCAGGTCCGAATTATTCATCCAGCCTGCTGCCTTTTGACTCAGCCCTTTATTGGCCTGATACATTATTATTCTTGTGGCTTCTAACGTCTTTGCACGAGCGACGGCTATTTTAGCTTCGATTACGATTGAATTCGATTCGCCGGATACTTCGGCAAGTATTCTATCAGCGGCAACAGGCTCGGCGTTGTGTTTCTGGAGGAGCTTCATAATGTCGGCTACTATCAGCGGATTGCCGTGGCAGTGAATCGTGAAATAATTCCGCTTCCTGCAGCCAATCAGGACTTCATCGACCGGGCCGTTTTCATTATGGATTTCGCCCAATAGAATTTTGCCTGCAACAAAAGAGCAGCTTGGCTTCGTTTTTGGTTTGAATATTTTGTTGAGAATTGACTCGGCTTCGCTTCCGAATAGTGTGATAGTTGCGATTGCTCCGGCGCCTTTGCCGGTCATTACTGCTGCCAGAGTACTCATTGCTGTAAGCCCGAGCATTTCTTCCGCTGCTTTTGGTAGACTAACTTGTCTACTAAAGCAAAAGCGAATGTAAGAGAATGTTTACCCCAAATTATCGTTGCACCATTCATTAGCCAGGCAATAAAGGAATACCCCAAACCGAGTTGAAGGATTACCATCTTTGGCTGGATTAACAATGAAACAAAAGTTAAAAGCGGTGGTATAAGGCACAAAATCAGGAGGAGTATCCGTTTTGACTTTGTAATATTACAGATGAATATGCTGAAAAAAGATGCAGCTGCCATTGCAGTCCCCGTGAACGTAATCATAGCTACGAGAAACATTGAAAAGATAGAACGGATGGCTAAGCTGCTGATGGATTGTTGGTTCGAGATCGCTTTGAACAAAGTCTCTATCGGCGGACTCAGATGTAGATAGAACAAAAAAGCAATCCAACAGGCCAGCAATATATTACCCGTCCAAGCGAGGACCTTGTGCACATCGATTTCGAAGCGGAACACTTTTGTGTGTGGCGTTAGTCGAAGGGAATAAGCTGTTGAAGCAGCAAGCATCCCCAGAACCGGAATTGCCGCAATACAATAGATAGTCCAACTAATCACTAATGCGTCCTCACTTTGTGTAAAAGTTCATTCCTTCTGGTCGAGATACCTTCGATAGGCAAGTGCGATTCCTCTGACTACCAGGTCGGGTACGTAATTGTCTATGAACTGGCAGTCGTCTTTTATGATTTTTGCCGCTGAGCCGGTAAGAATTGTTTGCGGCCAGCGGCCGATTTTTTCGGCGTATCGCCTGATGACTTCCTCCAGCGTACCTATCGCAGCGTAATAAAGTCCGCAGTTAATGGCGTCGGCTGTGTTTTTGCCGTAAGGCGCGGCGGGCCTGTTGACTGCCACTTCCGGCAACTGGGCCGTGCCGTCTTTGAGCGCCTTTGCCTCCATAGCCAGCCCCGGGCATATCACGCCGCCCTGGAATACACCGTTCTGATCAACCAAATCTATCGTCAATGCCGTGCCGAAGTCGGCGACCACCACGGCATCTTCCACGACGGCATAAGCAGCAGCGGCGGCGACGACACGGTCAGTTCCGATAGTCAGCGGCTCATCAACGAACATCGTCATCGGCAGGGGGATATTGTCACCTATGACCATAATCTTTTCATTCAGTTTGTCTTTGGCGATTTTTCGCACGAGGTCTATCCACGCGGGCTTGACGGAGCTGACCACAATAACTCCGTCGCGCTTTCCTTCTTTCGAGCTTTTGGAAACGGGTATCTGGTCCCAGACGGTCGTGAGAATCTCTGTTAGCCTGGCCCGGTCGTCGCCGGGTATTGAATCTACACTCTTGAGCTCACCGTCGAGAAAAAGACCGACGCGGATATTGCTGTTACCAATATCGATTGCTAAAAGATTCATAGCAGTTCTTCTACCTTATTTATTGCCGATTGTCAATTTTCCCCGCACCTGCCCTCGCGTCTTGGTTTGGCACAAACCAGCGGGGGTGGTTTCGTTTTATTTAGCCCCGCCATCTTCCCGACGCCGTCTGTCGGGAGTGGCGGGGTTGTTAGGGACAATGTTTTTGTTTAGCAGTCGCCGGACTTATCCTGCGTAGCCTCGGCGAAGAAGGATAAAGAAGGCGGGTATTAGGAGGTTATGTTGTTAAATTCGGTTAGCCCTGCCGCTCGCGGCGGGGGCAATTTAGCCGCGGGCATTGTCCGCGGTCATTCACGCGAAACCGTGGGCGCCATTAATCTCAGCATCAATCGGCCGTACTTCTGCCGGTCTGTATCTTTCCATCTGTTCTCGATATCAGCCGCCAAATCCAGCAATGTATTAGGGTCGACTTCTGCCTTGGCAGCCTTTCGCCAAATACCAGACGCTTGCTTCATATCCTTTCGATACTGCTCATCTGTAACAGAATCTTGACCCAAAGCTGCCGAAGCGATGAAGCTCATAGCACAAGCCAAATAAACCATAAATATTGATTGTAACTTTACTGTCCGCATCTTTCTCTCCTGTCATATTCTAATGATGCCTTAAAAATAAACACTCTAAATAAGTAGCTGTCCTTATTTTAATCTAAAAAATATAAAAAACTCCATTTTTTCCAAATTCCGTAGAGGATTACAGCAATTATCCCGCCCAAAAAACATATAGTTACTAGTGTTTTCGAAATCAAATAATATCGGTCAAAAGTGTCTTTCTGCATTTCATGTCTGTCATTTCTCATGACATTTGGATTATTAGGGTCAACTTTATATGAACCCACATCCCCATAAACAATAACTAACATTATTATTATTATCCAACATAATGCAACAAGTCCAAAGAGAGCATAGCCTCTAGTTAACGAAATTTTTATATAATGCATAATCTCTGAATTTTCCATTTTCGTGCTCCTTACTTGATTAACCTTTGACGAAAGAAACCAAAGCACTATTTTGGAAATTTATAGCAAGTCTATAAAATATCTGCAATTACATCAATTAAATTTTCATTGTTGGTTCATTATTGCTGTTTCTTCAGATAAAATTATTTAAAAGAATAACCATGTTTCCGTTTAAGGAAACTAATGTCAAATATTCCGATAACCTTCTCCTAATAGTCCTAATAGACTCATAGAGTTCCTGACAGTTGCCGAAAGAATCTATTTACATCTTGTGGGGTTTTCATTGGAGGTGGTACTACATTATCATCAAACCACTTTACTATCGAGCGACACCATGAGAAAGGGCCTCCTGAAAAATAGTAATTGTATGATCCTGAATAGATAAAAGACTCTGTTGGATTTAAAGCTGCTGAGATCTTTAATCCGAAAGCTTTATCTTGCCCTGGTGCCCAGAATACTGATCCAGCAGCCCCGGCCCAAGGGCCAAGATTTGATTTAAATGCACTTGCTCCTATAGATGCAGAAAAGAAGTGTCTTTCATAGTCCCCAACATCTTTTACGTTCCATACAGGTCCTATTCCAGCAGTTAATGAACCGCCGGCTCTTCCTATTGTAAGACCTGGTGCGTAGTAGTCCTGCCATCTACCCAGAGCATATATGTACAGCAGATCGTAATTAAAATCGAGACCACCACCAAAACCAGCTTTGAAAATTGGGAAAATAACTGAAGCTGAAAATGAAACAACAATTGCATCATATGGTTTATTATTTTTTATCGCTTTTACAATGCGATTTGTACCAAATGAACCTATTACAACTGGTGCTACTATCGCCACGATTGTAGCAACAATGCTGAAGACATTTAATACTCCAGCCAAATTGAATTCCATACCACTTAGATCTATACCGTTAATCGGATTTGCGTGGCAGTAGAGGTATTTATGCAGGCTCTGCGGGTCCTGATTACTGCCGCTGTATGGGTCGACTCGATTGAATCGGCCGTTGAGCGGATTATAGTATCTTGCGCGGAGGTAATACTGCTGGGCATCAACATCAAATTGCTCTCCTGCGTAGAGAAGATTAGTAGCCTGTACTGCGGTGTGACCGGGATTGGATGAAGCTACAGTATCATTCTGCAATAATGCGCCATAGCCTTTTTTAGCATGACACTTCAAAAGAGAAATGGAACTTATGTGTTACGTAGAGAGATGAGCAATAAACCGTTAGATATCGATAGATATTAGCATCAAAAAAACTAACGTTCGGTATGTCTTAAGAAACTTGATATTTCATCTAGTACAGGAACGATGACTTTATGGTCTTTGGATTTCAAAATAACTATTTTAGAATCATTAGAATTTGTAAAATATATTAGCTCACTTTTAGAACCTTGGGGTATATCAGTATTTATTTCTAACGTTGTCGAATCTAAGGTCTTAGTTATAACAAAAGGATAAAAACCCCATAAAAAGTGAAGTTGATTCTTACCCTTTTCCCAAAAGATTCGTTTTTTGTAAGATAAAAAAAGAACAGCCATAAGAGAAAATAGAACGGATACAAAGATCAGGAATAGATTTCCAAATACCTTAGAGTAGGGGTAAGCTCGCCAAGTTAAAATCCAAAGAATAAAAGCAGTAATAAGCGATAACAAGCCCGAATTTCTATACTTTGATTCTGTGGTTATATACACAGAGTCATTAGATTTCTTTATTGTCTTTCTCTTAAAGTCTAATACTCCTAGAAAAGGGACTCGTTTTGTCTTATCAGACAAGTATTGCCAAGTGTCCATGTTACAACTCACTACTTTTTTTTAGTAGTTAATAAAGTAAATTGACCGATACATCAACGACTTAATTTATAATTATTCTTAAAATGCAGTCAATACATTTTTCTTCATAAATTTATAATTCTTCTTCTTTTTGTACAACTGTCCATTTCCACGCGGGGTCATCATTAATTAACCCGCTCGAAGTAGCCCCACACTCTATTGTTTTAGGCCCCATAAGTATTTCTTTTACTAACGGATTGGTACTCGTTATTTTGAATTGTGTAATCTCTATTTCGGTTTTATTTTGCATATTAACCGAATATTTCAATACCCGATCACCTATCCTGTATTTAGGCGTTCCTGTTTTCCAAAGTAAGCTACCTTCATGTCTCGATATCGTACTTTTATCGGCATATATGATAATACCATTGCAAGGAATGCCACCTTTCATTACCATCTTAGTCACAAGATGGTGTAATTCACCCCCAGGGTTTAGTCGTTCTTCATTAAATTTTATAACTCCATGATGTGTAAGTCTCTGTATCACTGTAATTACAGTGGTTATGCTGGTTACTACTACTGTCTCAACTGCTGTTTTTAGACCGAGCGCAGCTGCACCACCTCCACCTGCAAACACAGCTAAACCTAAAAGTACAATTTCAAATCCTATATCACTTATACGTTCCTTACCTGTAAGTTTACCAATACCCATCATCGTTAGGCCAATAAGTGAAATACCAATTCCTATTGCCATAACAACTTGAGAAATTGTCATCTTTCCAGATGGATCCATTCCATTCACTGGATTTGCTTGGCAGTACAAATATTTATGCAGGCTCTGTGGGTCCTGGGTATTGCCGCTGTACGGGTCCATTCGGTTGAACAGGCCGTTCAACGGGTTGTAATAGCGGGCTCTCAGGTAGTACTGCTGGGCGGAGTTGTCCCACTGCTCACCGGTGTAGAACAGGCCCTGGTTGACGGTATCCTGCAGCGGGTCAACGCGCCGGCCGTAAGCGTCATAAGCGAATGTGTCACAGCCGCTGTACGCTACTAAATCGCCATTCGAATCACTGTGATGCCTGACCGAGCCTTGCCCATCGTAGAGCAGGTAAGTGACCGTGCCGGAATTATCAGCTTCGCCTAAACAATCGTCGCCGATGATATAAGTTTTTATAAGGGTTGGTGTAGAAGTTGTATCCCACTGCTCTAATACCTGCGCATAGCCGGTATGATTGAATGGGTCTATGAGATATGTAGTAACGGTTCCGTTATCGTCATAATCGAATCAGGCTGTGTCCTGATAGTCGTAAACAGGCTCAGGCTAAGAATGACAGCATTTATATGCTTTGTCTCAATGTCACCTATGCAAAAGTGAATCAAGCTGAATCAATTAATGCATGCAGGATTTTTAAGTTTTTAATGCTTTTACCTTTTGCCACAGGATTTCGGACAGTTCTTTTATTCCGCTGCCGGTGACCGCTGAGATGGGAACCACGGTTTTTCCCAGTTGTTCTTCCAGGTGCTTCACCGCGACTGCATCGGGGTCGAGGTCGATTTTATTAGCGATGATAACCTCAGGTTTTTCAACAAGTGCTTTGCTGTATTGCGCCAGCTCGTTTCGGATTTTATTGTAATTTTCTGCCGGCCCCGACCCGTCAGTTGGCATTATATCAATTATATGCGCAAGGACAGTAGTCCTTTCTATATGCCGCAGGAACTCATACCCCAGGCCGGTCCCGTCATGCGCTCCTTCAATCAGGCCGGGTATATCAGCCATTACGAACCGCCTGTAATCGCTAAGCTCGACTATGCCGAGCACTGGTTCGAGCGTGGTAAACGGATAATCTGCAATCCTGGGCCTGGCTGCCGAGCAGCGCGAGATAAGCGTGCTCTTTCCGGCGTTGGGCATCCCGACCAGTCCGACGTCGGCGATGAGTTTTAACTCCAGCCGGATATTTCGCTCCTGGCCCGGTTTGCCGGGCGTTGTAGTTCGCGGGGCCTGGTTGGTGCTTGTTGCAAAGGCCTTGTTGCCTTTGCCTCCTTTGCCTCCTCGACAGACACACACCTTCAGGCCGACCTCGTCCATATCCTTCAGCAGCAAGTCCAAATCGGTATCGTAAATAACTGTCCCCTGCGGGACCCTGATAATCAAGTCCTGGCCGTCGGCTCCGTGCTTGTTTGCTCCTTCGCCGGATTTTCCATTTTTTGCAATCCAGTGGTGTTTGCCTGCAAAGTCCAGCAGCGTGTCGAGCTCACGGACAGCCTCGAAATATACGTCTCCGCCGTCTCCGCCGTTTCCGCCGTCGGGTCCGCCTTTTGGTATGAACTTTTCGCGCCGAAAGCTCAGGCAGCCGTGGCCGCCATCACCGGCCTTGACATAAATTTTTGCTTCATCAACGAACATAAGACCCAAAGCCTTAATCTGTTTACACAGTCAGTCTATAAAAAAAGGATGGCATAAGCCATCCTTTGGTTTCTGATTCGAACGTGCAAATACTTACACTATGTGTACTTTCCTGCCCTGGAACTTGACCGTTCCGTCGGCGGTGGCAAATAATGTACAGTCCCTGCCCATGCTCACGTTGGTGCCGGCGTGAAACTTTGTCCCGCATTGACGTACGATTATCGCTCCTGTTTTGGCACGCTGGCCGCCATACAGTTTGACGCCCCGATACTTGGGGTTACTGTCTCTGCCGTTTCGTGACGAGCCTTGTCCTTTCTTGTGTGCCATGTCCAAACCTCTTCGAAAAGTACATTCCAATACAAATTATAAACCAACAATTATAGAGCCTCTTCCAACTCCTGTCCAGAGGAAAATTCATAAGTTTTTGCCGGTTGCGGTTTTACTATTTTGTGGCCTGGATTATGGCTCTGGTGTCCTCAAAGGGAATCAGACCGGCTGTAACGAACTTTATCTTTCCATCGGGGTCGACAAATACCGCGCTGGGTATCCCTTTGGACTGGACCACCCTATAGAAGTTCGGCATCGCCCCTTCGTCGAACAGAACGGTATAATTAATCCCATAATCGGAGACGAACTTGCCGACCATTTTCCTGTCTTCATTCGTTACCGCCAGGATCTTCAGGTACTCCGGCGAAGTGCGTTCTTCCAGCAGATTCAAATGGGATATTTCCATTTTACAGGGTGGACACCACGTTGCCCAGAATACAACCAGTACATTACGGCCCTTATAGTCGCTGAGCCTGTACTGCTTGCCTGCTGTATCTGTAAGTGCAAAGTCCGGGGCATTTTCGCCACGCCACTGCTGCAGTTCAGGGGCCCATGTCCGGGCGGCGGCGGCAATCTCCTGTAATGTCGCTCCGGGTTCGACGTCCGCCGGAGGATAAGGGTGCATTTGCTGACGCTGCTCGGTGGTCAGGGGCAATGACTTTTTATTGTTTCCGTTCGTTCCTGTGTCGTTTGAGCCGGAATCTTCGGTATTTTTTTTACAGCCGAAAGTTACAACAGCCGCCAGAACTAACACTCCCGCGATTGCCAGAGCGAAAAGACTTAATTTCTTCGGTTGATGCTGCGACATAAGTCTAATCTCCTGCTTTAAAGCGATTTCTATAGATTCTACCCCCTGACCGGGGCTGCAGTTCGATATATAATGGTATCGGCCTTTGGTATCAGTGCAATCAAATTTTATATGCATTGGCCATAGAAGGTCCCCGGAGGCTGCTCAGGCAATAAGGCAAATGCAATAAATTGGCGCTGTATTCGGGGGTTGTTATCAGATAAAATTCTTTGACAAAGCAATTAGACTTGCTTGGCCCGGTGAGTTTTGCCGATTCATAAATTTAGAAGTTGTTTTGTTGAAGAAAGATTAGCCGGAGTCAGAATAATGAACGCTCTATTTCCCGTGGCTTTAGCACTTCTGTTCGGGTTCCTCACAGGCAAGCTTGTCGGCAAGATAAAGTTGCCGGCTGTGCTCGGATACCTGATTGCGGGTGTGATATTCGGGCCTTCGCTGTTAGATGTTTTCAAAGAGGATTTGTTGATAAAATTCGAGTTCTTCCCGGGCCTTGCACTTTCCATCGTGGCCTTTGCTATCGGCTCTGAGATGAAACTAAAGACGCTGCGCGGTATGGGCAGTGGTATCGGGATTATAACCGTTCTTGAATCATTCGGCGCGTTTATCGTAGTAACGCTCGGTGTGTACCTGCTGACCGGCAAGCTCTACCTGGCTTTGATATTCGGTGCTCTCGCACCGGCATCGGCTCCGGCTGGTACAGTTGCCGTGCTCCAGGAATACAAGGCAAAAGGGCGGTTGACCAATGCGTTGTACGCGGTGGTGGGTCTGGACGACGGACTGGCTATAATAATATTCGCAGTGGCCGCAGCTCTGGCGGAAATTCTCTTTACAGGAAAGAGTGCATCGGTCGCAAACCTTGTTGTCGTTCCTGCCGTTGAAATAATCGGGGCCATCGCGATCGGCGTCGCTATAGGCGCCGCTGCCGGATATTTCAGCAGAAAGCTCCTCTCACAGGAAAGTATACTGTCCGTTTCATTAGGCGCGGTTCTTCTTTGTGCCGGCCTCGCCCAGTATTTTAACTGCTCGCTGATTCTGGCAAATTTGGCGCTCGGGATGACCTATGTGAATCTTTTCCCTATTTCGAATCGCAAGGCCTACCAGGCTATACAATTCATCTCGATGCCCGTTTACATTATCTTTTTCTTTTTGGCAGGGGCCAATCTGCATATAGGCCTGCTGCCGAAAATGGGGCTTATAGGGCTGGTTTACACTGGTTGTCGAACTGCAGGGCTGATTGGAGGCTCGTTTGTCGGGGCCGTGATATCCCGTCAGGGCAGGATAATCAGAAATTATCTCGGCCTGGGTATTTTATCACAGGCTGGAGTTGCTATCGGCCTGGCGATGCTGGCCTCGGGACAATTCAAGTCTTTTGGCCAGCAGGGCGGCGATGTCGCGGTTCTTATACTCAATACTATCTGCGCCACCACGATATTCTTCGAAATCATCGGGCCTATCGGAACCCGTATAGCAATCGGCAAAGCCGGTGAAATCGGTGCTAATATTACCGAAGAGGATTTGATTAAGACCTATACAGTAGCTGATGTGATGAGTAAGACTGTTCCGACGGTAGATGCCGGTACGCCGCTGACCGAGGTAATAGATGTGGTCAGTAACACCGACTCTTATTACTATCCTGTTGCCGACAAAGACAAGCAGCTCGTCGGTGCGATTACGCTGGACGGTATTCGCAAGACATTCAGCACTCAGGAACTCAATACATGGCTGGTGGCACTGGACATAGCTGAGCCTGTGATAGCAAGTATCAGGCCGGATATGCCCCTGTCTGACGCCCTTGACAAGGCCAGGCAGATGCGCCTCGAGCATTTACCGGTAGTTGCCGGCAGTCAGGACAGTACGCTGCTTGGTGTACTCGACTGCCAGGCGGTGCACCGTAGCCTTAGCGCCGAAGTATTGTCAAGGCAGCAAAAAGCTGATAGTATGCACGCTTCGACTGGTGCGTAAGTTACTTCAGCAGGCAGGTTAATCGGAGTAGTGATGGCCGAGATACTCTCTTCAGTCAGCGGCGCAGAATTACATCTCAATCCAGTTTTGTTGTTCGGCGTGGTCATACTGGGAGGGATATTCGGCTCTCGTCTTTTCCAGAAGCTCCACATCCCACAGCCGTCGGCAAAAAGCCGATGGGATACAATTGGCTGGGTTGTAGTCCGCGAACCGCTTAAAGAAATTAGAAGCCGGCCGGCCATTAAAAATGTCTTCTTTTACAAAGAACAAAAGACTGCTTACCAATCATGATTTTAGGCATGTGATTGGCATCGGCGCACGCGCAGGCGACAGGCTGCTTGTCGTCTATGCGTCAGCTAACGACACCGAACAGGCCCGAATAGGCATATCGGTCGCCAGGACCCGCGGCAGCGCAGTTGTCCGCAACCGGCTCAAGCGTCTGGTCCGTGAGGCCTTTCGGCTCAATTTGGCAAAGATACCGCCCGGATTCGATTATGTTGTACTGGTCGGTTCAAATTGGCCGAAAAAGATAAATGGGGCGACATGCCCCGCTGATGCGGTAAAAAAACTTACGCTTGCGATGATAACCGATTCCCTGGTGGCACTTGCCGGGCGCAGCGGCCGACGAAGAGATTAACCTGTTCAAAAGCTTTTGCCGGAGTGAGAATGTGGACGACAGAAAGGTTCTAATGCCCATAGGCAAAGCGGCAAAAAAAGCTGGCATTTCGCGGCAAAGTCTGCAATATTACCTGATGGTCGGGCTGCTTGAACCGACCGAGGTAACCGACACGGGACGCAGGATGTTTGATACCGGGGCGGTAGAGAGAATCAAGCTGATTAAGAAACTCAATAACAGCGGCTATCCCCTGCGGGCAATACGGGAGCTTTTTATTGAAGGCGGAAACGATTTGAAAGGGCCCCAAAGTGAGTGACTATGAAACCACTCAGCGTTGGAGAAATATCACGGTAGGTGTATTTGTAATCATTGCATTGTGCGCCCTGGTCTGGCTGATATTCATGTTTCAGGATTTGCCCGGCGCACTGACCGAGATTCGCTCATTCCAGGTTTTTGCAAAATTCCCGACGGCCCAGGGTGTCCAGAGCGACACACCGGTCAGGTTCTGCGGCTATCAAATCGGACGGGTGACCGACGTCATGCCGCCCGAACCCCGCTTCGACAATCGTTCCGGCCAAACCTACTATCAGACAATGTGCGTTCTGAGCATCGAGAAAAGTTATAAGAATATACCGTCGAATGTGGACATAAAGGTGATAACCCGGGGGCTGGGCAGCAGCTATATTGAACTGAATGTTAATCCTGACAGGCCTCTGGAGCCGGCGGATCCGAACAGACCGGAGACCGTTTATCTTGTTAACGGCATGGAGCTGCAGGGTTCGACGGGTATGGCCAGCGAATTCTTCCCTGAAGAGAGTCAGAAGAAGCTGGATGACCTTATGACCGGCCTCGATACCCTTATGCGCAATGCGAACGACATTGTCGGCAACGAGCAAAACAAGCAGAACATTCAGAAAACTCTCGATAACCTCTCCGAAGTCACCGCCAAAGCTGCGGACGTACTCGAAGACCTGAAACAGTTCTCCGGCACCGCCAACGAAACCGCTGAAGAGCTGACTGAAACGATACGCCAGTTACGGATGATAGCCGAGAAGATCAATTCGGGTGACGGTACGGCAGCAAAGTTTGTTAATGACGGGCGACTCTACGAAAACCTGCTGGAGAATACCGAGCAGCTCGATATGCTGATTCAAAACCTGAAGGATTTTGCCGCGGAATACCGTGCAAAGGGAATTAAGGTCAAGCTCTAAGCGCCTGTCACCGTTCGATACTGTCCGAGGCAACTCGCAAGGCGATTTTTGTCACTTATACTTTCTGCCCCAGCTTTTCCATGGCTTTATACTTATCGTCGGAGAAATTAAAAATATCCCGCAGACCGCAGGCGGTGAATTCACACTTGATTTCAAATGATACGTGGCAAAGGACCAGCATATGGCCGTTTTCCTCGAGCAGATTGTGCAGTATCATGAGATTGGACAGATGTGCGGACATCAGCATGTGTATTTGCGAAAAGTCCATTATTACGTGACGTCTGGGGTTTTTCTCGAGGACTTCGTTGACATGCTGCATCTCTTTACTCAGCGTTGCGTAGTCGGTAAGACCGACGAAAAGGCATTCGTCCGATAATTCGTGAATCATAAGCTTTCTTCCGTGTAAAGGGGCCGTAAAGGCCGCAAAAATCACTGTTAAACTTGTTGTACTGTTTCCCTATAAAGTCTAAGACACAAATGCGAAAAAACGAATGACTGCGACATTTATTTTTTGACTGCAATGGACATCCGAACACCCGAAATCGCCCGATAATGACGCTTGTCGTAAAGCTGATGTGGAAAGTAAAGGCAAAGAAGTGGCTGAATCTTGTCTGAGAAACGCTGTTATAGTATCATCACTGAACTTATGCAGATACCTTCAATACAGGATGCAATAGAATTGGTCGGAGCCGGCCAAGCGAAGCTCAACACCCATAAGCAGGTATATGCACCCGGACCGTATCAGATACTTGCGCGTGTGGAAGCCGTTGGTTTGTGTTTTTCGGATTTAAAATTGCTCAAACAGTTCGATAAACATCCCCGAAAGGGTAAAGTAGTTTCCGGAATTGATAAAAAGATTCTAAAAGAGGTTCCCAGTTATAAGCCGGGCTCACAACCTACTGTTGCCGGACATGAAACGTTGTGCACAATCGTAGCGGCCGGAGAAAAGGTGTCACGTCATCGGGTTGGCGAGCGTGTACTGGTCCAGGCGGACTATCGATGGTTAAAGACTGCCGAATCAAACGCCGCGTTCGGGTATAATTTTGAAGGGGCATTGCAGCAGTACGTTCTTATGGATGAGCGGGTTATTATAGACCCGCAGCGTGATGAAAGCTCCCTGATATCCGTCGAAAAAGGATTAAGTGCTTCATCGCTTGCTCTGGTCGAGCCGTGGGCCTGTGTGGAAAGTTCCTATACCACGCAGGAGCGAAATACGATTCTGCCGGGTGGAAAACTATTGGTTGTGGCCGAAGCGGGAAGAGATATTAAAGGACTTAAAGAGAGTTTTTCACCCGAAGGCAAACCGGCCTCAATTAACGTTTATTGTGATAGTAACAACCGCTTTGAAACACTTGCTAATCCGGCGATTGATACCGTTCGAGTTGACGCCCTGGGGTCTTTGCCCGATGAAGGATTCGATGATATCGTCTATTTCGGTTCTAATCCGACTTCGATAGAATCGTTAAACGATAAGCTGGCTGCCGGGGGGATTATCAACATTGTTCTTGGAGGACAGAAGATTGCACGGGGAGTTTCCGTTGGAATCGGGCGGGTGCATTACGGCCGGACTCGATGGATTGGAACGACCGGCAATGATGCTTCTGAAAGTTACGAACATATCCCCGCAACCGGCGAGATTCGAAAGAATGACAAAGCACTTATCATCGGTGCAGCGGGGCCGATGGGACAGATGCACACGATACGATTACTCTGTTGCGGCATAGAAGGTATTTCGATTACCGCTGCGGATATCGATAACGAACGGCTGGAATCCCTGGAGCGAAAAGCATGTGCTGTCGCAAAAGAAAAAGATGTGAAATTATCTCTTATCAACCCGGAAAATGAATCTGCACAGGCCGGGTTCAGCTATTTTGTAATTATGGCTCCTGTCGGCTCATTGGTTGCACAGGCTGTCAGAGACGGTGCGGAAGGGTCGCTAATCAATCTTTTCGCAGGCATCCCCGTGATGGTCAGGCAGGAAATAGATTTAGACAGGTATATCGCCAATAAATGCTTCATGTTCGGCTCCAGCGGCTCGCGCCTGTCTGATATGAAGGTCGTTTTGGAAAAACTGCGGGCCGGACAACTGGATACGGACTGTTGTGTGGATGCGGTCAGCGGAATAGCGGGGGCTGTTGAAGGTATCCGTGCGGTGGAGAACCAAACAATGGCCGGTAAGATTGTTGTTTACCCGCAGTTGGAAAATCTGCCGCTGGTAAAATTAGCGGATATGAAAGAAAAATACCCTCGCGTTGCACAGAAGCTGAATAATGGAATGTGGTCGAAAGATGCGGAAGAAGAACTACTTCGTGTTGTGCAATCGGATAGAGTGGATAACGAGTGAACAATTATCATATCACGGCAAACGCGGGGCTCAAAGCGAGTATCACCGAGGAAGAATAACTACGCCCGACAGGACTCGAACCTGTGACCTTCGGTTTAGGAAACCGACGCTCTATCCTACTGAGCTACGGGCGCTTCACTTTAAAAACGTACTATAATACCCGTATGCCCTGCCTGTCAATGTTTGGCCTTTGGCGAGAGTTGACAGCAACCAGCTAACCAAATAATATGTGGCAAACTCGAAAATATAATTTTGAGGACCATTTGCTATGCTGAATAAAACCATATTCAATCACCTCGTCCTTGCATTGTTACTTGCAGTAATCATCGGCAATGTCGAATTGTCGGCAGAGACTCGCGACAATGACATACCGCACCTGAACAAACCCCGACAAGTCGGGGACGCCACCCAGTTAATGGTGGGCGGGGAACCATACCTGATACTCGGCGGTGAGCTGCACAACTCAAGTGCTTCCGGTCGGGGTTATATGGAGCCTGTCTGGCCGAAGCTGGCAGGGATGAATCTTAACACAGTTCTTGTGCCTGTGTACTGGGAATTACTCGAGCCTCAGGAAGGTAAATTCGACTTCACGCTGGTTGATGGATTGATAGAAGGCGCACGGAGTCACAATCTGCGTCTGGTTTTGCTTTGGTTTGGAAGCTACAAGAACAGTATGTCCTGCTATGCGCCGGGCTGGGTCAAAACCGACCAGCAGCGCTTTTCCAGAGCTCGGCTGAAAGACGGAAAGGCATTGGAAATTCTGTCACCATTTAGCCAGGCTGGTCGTGATGCCGATGCCCGTGCGTTTGCCGCATTGATGAGGTATATTCGCGAAGCGGACGGCGAGGAGCATACGGTTGTTATGGTGCAGGTTGAAAATGAAATCGGGATGTTGACAGATGCCCGTGACCATAGCGATGCCGCAAACGAAGCCTTCGCTCAGCCGGTGCCGAAAGAATTAATGGATTATCTTGTAGAACATAAGGAGACTTTGATACCTGAGTTTCGTGATGTATGGGCGGCAGGGGGCCATAAGACCAACGGAACCTGGGAAGAAGTATTCGGCGAAGGACTGGCAACGGATGAAATCTTCATGGCGTGGCACTTTGGCCGGTATGTTAATTATGTGACCCAGGCGGGTAAGGCGGAATACCATCTGCCGATGTTTGTCAACGCGGCGCTGATTCGGCCGAACTATAAACCCGGACAATATCCAAGCGCCGGGCCGCTGCCGCACCTGATGGACGTCTGGCGGGCTGCTGCGCCGAAGATTGATTTCCTCTCGCCTGATATATACTTCCCGAATTTTGCCCATTGGTGTGAGCAATACCACCGCAGCGGAAATCCGCTGTTTATACCCGAAGCGAAGAATGACGCCGACGCCGGGGCCAAAGCGCTCTTCGCGATTGGCCAATACGATGCGATGGGATTTTCGCCGTTTGGGATAGATAGTACTGCCGAGCCCGACAGTGCTCCGATTGCACAAAGCTACGCGGTCCTTTCCCAGTTGGCGCCGCTGATTCTTGAAAAACAAGGCAAAGGTATGACGGCCGGGGTTTTGCTGGATAAGGAAAACCAGACCGACGAAGTGAAGCTGGGTCAATACACCCTCAAGGCTTCTCACGATTACACGTGGGCCTGGTCGAGCGGGCCAAAGGACGCCGAGGTTTGGCCGCAGGCGGGCGGTATCATTATTGCTACCGGACCTGATGAGTACGTGATTGCCGGCAGTGGTTTGATAGTTACTTTTGCTGCCAACGCATCGCAGCAAGACATTACAGGGATAGTAAACGTTCAGGAGGGTAGCTACGAGAACGGCCAATGGGTTGGAGGTCGATGGCTCAACGGCGACGAGAACCACCAGGGCAGGCATGTACGGCTGCCGTTTGGCGGATTCGGGATACAGCGTGTCAGGCTGTATCGGTATCACTAAATTATCGGGCGGTTAGAAAGGGCTTTACTTTTATCGAAGTTGGGGGGCTATAGGTGCTAAAGAAATGGGGGACAAAAAGGTTAATGAACGGTTATTTTTTTTAACAGGGTGTTTTTTGTCGAGGGGCGTTTTATGTCAGTTTTTAGCTTAAAAACAAGGTTCCTTATGCTGAAACCGGCGTTTTTAGCACCTCTATACCGGTTGAACCTGAAAAAATGGGTAAAAAAGAGTTGACTAAGATTAGCCATAGTGGTAATTTATAGATAAGGAAACTGAAGCGTTTCGAGACTCCGCATCCTTAGATTGTTGTGGCTTTGAGAGTGTCCTTTATGAAGAGGAGGGCACGCACCGAGCATTTCAGTGAAGACCAAAAGACCGAAGAGGAGATGCTCAGAATCATCAAGGCCCAAGTCGGGCAGATGCCAGACGCAGTCAGAGTTTGGGTATTTGTCTGGAAAATGTGTTTTGTTCACAACATTATGAAACAATGAGAAAATGAGATGCTTCAAAATTGAATAGGAGGAGCATGTTATGAGTAAAAAGTTAATCAGTATTTTAATTTTTGCAGCGTTAGCAAGCATGGGATACGGTGCTACAGTTATTGGTGACTGGGAAAGTATGCCCACCAGCGGTGACGGCTGGATTGACTGGGACGGCGGCCAGGTAGCCATTGAGACTTTGCCTGCACAATATGCGGCGGGCACTATAGGCGTTACAAGAGGAAGCCAAAGTTTGGAAATGATTAAGGATGGGTATGCACTTACTCTTGCCTACTCGATATCGGGCAACGGTCAGACGAGTGATTTTCTTGCCAACACGACATTGGAGTTCGATGTGGCAGTTCCAAACCTCAACGATGACGGCGGCTGGTATAACAACGGCATTATACTTAATGCCGAGGGCTGGGGTTGGGCGCAGATTATGGCGGATGATCAGATTGGATTCTGGGCAGGTTCCGGTACCTTATCAAGGCACTATGTGGTTGATTATTCAGCTGCCCTGGCGGCGATGGGGCCAACCCCCGGTTACGTGGAGATTATCTTCCTGACCAATAATGACAGTATACACAACACCGCGTACTACGACAACGTGGTTCTGACTCCAGAGCCGATGACAATTGCTCTGCTCGGTCTTGGTGGACTGTTCCTGCGTCGCAGGAAATAAGCCGTACTGTAAAAGTTGTACTATGTTAGACGTAAGACGCCGCCAGGGCCGTAAGGTTTTGGCGGCGTTTCTTGTTTCAGGGAAGTTGTGAATTTTCCCTGCTCATTCAGGCAGGCATTTAGCGTGAGCCTGCTTTGCAGAAGAGAGGAGCAGAGTATGAGGAGGATTTTATTACTTTTGTTTATCTCATCTTTTACTTGCCTTACTTACGCAGAGGTTGTCATAGGTAATTGGGAATACAGCAACGACGGCTGGACCGGTATAACCCCCGGTCAGACTGTAGGTGTTACACGGGACAATTATTCAGGAGTGGTCGTTCAATCAGGCTTTGAGTTTACTCTCAGTTTGCAGAATGTCGGCCTAATGGATGAGTTTATGGCCAATGACACTTTTTCAATAGATTTTTCTGTTGCAGCAAATGATGGAACCGTTACTGCAGGATACAGCCAAATTTCTGAAATTTCACTGAATGCTTCCGGTGCCGGCTGGCAGAGTTTTGTTCCACCAGCCGACCCCTGGAATTTCTATTGGCAGGAGGGTTCGGTTGAGCGGACAATGACAGTAACGATAGATTATTCCGCTTACAAGTCTCAAATCACTCCTGACCCCGGCTACATTGAGATTATTTTCTCTCTTAACACTGGCGGCGGAGCTCCGCCTGAGATGTATTTCGATAATGCTGTATTGACCCCTGAGCCGATGACGATTGCTCTGCTCGGCCTTGGAGGACTGCTGCTTCGTCGCAGGAAATAATTCGTAGAAGTATTACGAATTGACTGAAAAAAGCGCGTTTTGCCCTTAGGGGCGAGGGCGTTTTTTCTTTTGTTACCAGAGATGAATGCAATTTGCGTCCTGTGGATTGTTGCAGCTTAGCCAGCCGGCGGCAAAATCACTGTAATCGACGAAATCGACGTCGCCGTCCGGCTCAAGGTCCGCGTCCATGCAATCGTCCAGTCCGGCACAGTCTGTATGAAGCCAGTAATCAGCCAATACTTCGGCATCCAGGAGATTTACATAACAGTCGCCGGTTATATCGGAGACCATATCAAAACCGAACTGCTGGACATCGGAGCAGTTGACCGGGTCGGTCTTTACGACTAAGTCATCGAGATAGAAATTTACGTCCGGCGCGGGGCCGCTGATGTATATGCTAAGATTCCCAAGCGTCCCATTGACATCTAAAGTAAGCTGGCCTTCCAGATTGACCCATCTATCGTTATATGCCGCAGTTGAATCTATGAAGTGGTAGTTTGTGCCCCCGTCGTCCACCTGTTTGGCAGAAATTGATACGGTTTCGCCCGTACTGTTGTCCAGCCTCACCCAGGCGGAGCATTGATAAGTTTTACCGTCAATCACCCTGTCGGTAACATCCTGCACAAAGCCCTGCCATGTCTGGGTCCTCACTTCGGTTAATCCGCTGTAATTGCCGGAATGAGCCTGGTCCGTTACGGCGGTCAAATCACAGCCCCACGTGGTCCAGCCTGTTGTGGTTGTTGATTCGAAGCCGGGATTTGCAATGATATTACCGCCGCTGCCGGGTGTTAGTACGGTTACTGTGTCCAGGTAAGGTGTTTCGTTTTTAAAGATGGACTTATCTCGGGCTTTGAACCGGTATGAATAATGAGTATTTGGTTTGAGTTCGCTGTCGGCATAAAAGGGGCTTTTCTGCCAGCCGCTGTCGTGGTTAGGGTCAGTGACATTGTTGAAGTAGTACTGTACGCCGCTGATATCATTCGCCTCGGGAGCAGTCATCAAAATCGCATCGGCTGCAACGGCCTGTGGCGGCGACAGCCAGGTAAACGGATCCAGCACGGGAGCGTTATAGTCGGCTGGTGTTCCGGTTCCGATTTGCAGTATGAACTGACTTGTTCCGGCCGAATCGGCCAGCTCTATGGTATGCACTTCTGAATCAGCACCGGCAGGAGTAACAATAACCTCGTAAGTACCATGAAAGCCCCTGAAATCGGCGTTGCCGTTACTATCGGTGACAGCCGAACCGTTTGTGGTCCACTCATTCATAAGAGTCTCATATCTTTCGCCTGCGGCGTTGAGGCTCCAGTCGGAATTTACAATGTAGCAGTTTTCCCGCCAGTGTGAGTCCTGCCAAAATCCCCACATCAGAATACCTTCGACTGAAGGGTGGCTGAATGCTATACGATAAAAATCTTCCAGCTCATCAGCCCTTATATTTTCATCGGGCTGACTGATATCGAATTCTGTTATCCATATAGGCAGATTAACTTCGGCAACGCTGTCGAATCTGGCCTTTATAGTGGCAGGATTGAAGCCGGTACTCATATGACACTGGACACCAAGGCCGTGTATTGGAGCACCCTGGGCAGCAAGGTCGTAGGCCATCTGTTTGAAAGTATTGAGATTATAGCCCCCGTTAATAACATTATAATCGTTAAGGAATAGCAGGCAGTCCGGGTCGATGGCGTGAGCAGCCTGGAACATCCAGGGGCGAATATCAAAGCCGAGCCTGTCGGCAAAGAATGAATTATTGCACATTTCATTATTGACGTCCCAATGCAGGAATTTGCCTTTGAAGTGATTAACCGCGCTGTCCAGCCTGTCTTCAACCGCAGTTCGCAAGTCACTCGTAGCCGGCAGGGGAGCATAAGATAAAGCTTTTATCCAGTCCTGGACCATATTTTCCGATGCCCAGAAAATACAATGTCCCCTCATCTTGATGTTATTCGCACTGCACCAGTTATAGATTCTGTCCGCCTGTTGATAAGTAACGTAATCTTCGGCAGGTTCATTTGTGTACCATTTCGAGGCATTGCCCATCACGGCCCATTCGAAGTGGTCTTTGAAGAAATTCAGATAGCGGGTATTGTCCATCTGCTGCCAGCTCATCTCTGAGCCGAATGCGAATTGATGCCGCGTCTGTATGACCTGAACGTTGACATCAGGCACTGCAATACAAGGGTCTTCAGGAGAGACGACGGTTATGCGAAAGTCGCCTTTGCGAATCTGCTCGATTCTCTCGTTTGCCTCTGTCTCCCAATCGCTGGTGCTTGTCACTATGACGGAGGCGTCATCGATGTAGAAATTCACATTGGGGTCCGGTTTTTCGACATACATTCGCAGCTCTGTCAGGGTGCCGTTTACGTCGAGCGTAAAATAACCTAAGATATTTGTCCAGCCGTCGTCGCCAACTGTTGCAGTGTTAATGAGATGATACTTTGTTTCGTCATCATCATCTTTCTGCAGCATGGTTACTTTAACATTTGCGGAAGAAGCGTTTTGGAGCTTTGCCCATACCGAAATGGTACAGGTATCTCCGTCGTTAATACTACCTGTGAGAATCTGGCTCGGGCCACTCCAAGCGCCCGACCTGCTGTTCGCCAGACAACCGTAGCTGCCGGAATGTGAAACACTAACCGCAGACAGATTGCATCCGAAAGGCGACCAGCCGGAGGTGTTGCCCGTTTCAAACCCCGGATTTGTAAGCAGATTGGCTGCGCCGCAAAAAGAAGTAAGCGAGGCTGCTAAAAGCAGGATTACGACGAATTGCTTGACAGAATAAGACTTAATAACCATATTAAATTCCTTTTGATATTATAGGTTATTTAATTCATATTTTCAAGAGCAATTCGCATCCGTTGGGTTATTACACTGAATCCACTGACCTGCAAAGCTGCTGAAATCGAAGAAATTTACAGTGCCGTCGACCGGCGCAAAATCAGCCCCGCTGCAATTATTTGAGCTTCCGCAATTGTTTTTTAGCCAATTATTAGCCATAATATCGAGGTCTTTCAAATCAACGTAGCAATCCTGATTGAGGTCTGATTCCATACCAAAATGCTGCGTCCAAACAGTATTGCAGGCCGCCGGCGTCCCGAGGCTGATTGTTGTTATTGACTGATGCGGAAGAAATAACCGGCTCGATTCATTAAATGTCCCAGTGTAAGCAAGGTTCGAATTTAATTTGGTTTGATAAATTGCCGAAGCCGACGAATGATAATTGTTCAATGAAAGCGACAGATTTATATCGACTGTGGGCGAAACATTGATAATTACTACCGTCAGGTTTGAATCGTCCGGGCTTTTGAAAGCCGATATCCGCAGGCCGTTGGAGTCTGTCGATGCCCCGACTCGATACCAGTTCGGGTCGGTAAATGCTGCGTAATGTTTGACGGCATAATAAGCCGGATTGACTGTATATGTCGGGTTCGGTCCCCAGGGCCGAATAAGCGTTACAAGACCGCCGCTGTCTCCCCAAAACAGGTTCCAATAGAAATAAGAACATACGCCCTCATAAACGAGGCAGTTGTGAATATGGCGAGCATTGGTTATCCCCTCTGTAAAGTCGTCAGTATTTCCGTTCAAGTTCGCATATTCGGTTTCAAAAAGCGGTTTATAGCCGTATTTCTGGCCATAGCCCTGCATTGCCGGAATGAAACTATCAGGAAAATTGAAGTCGCCGTCGGTATAAAGATGATGCGAAAAGCCGTAAACGTGATTGACGTCTATAAGAGTATGAATATATGCCTTCGAGCCGCCAAAGCCCATCGTATCGGGCGCAATTAATTTCGGCATGTTCGGGCCCATTTGCAAATATAATTTCTGATAAACCGCCTCGAAGGCCTTGTCGTAGCCGGCGTAATCTGAAGTTTCCGTGGGCAGAAATTTACAGGACTGATAAGGCGCCTCGAAATCCGGCTCGTTTTGCATACTTATATAATCGGGGTGTATGCTGTTGCTTTCATAGGCTGCAAGGCTTGTTGCCCACCAGTTTGCATAGCCTTCATACATATACACGCCGTTGGCGTCTTTTTTAAGCGTCCCGGGCTGTGGAAAACCGTTTACATCGTTATTACTTTTAAGATTGGCCGGCGGCGAGCCGGCTGTAAGCATGATTTTCAGGGCTGGATTGCGACTTTTGGCCTGCTGAACTATTTCTTTTGTGTTGGCTATATAAGAAGCCGCGCCGCTGTCCACCTGATAGCAGTTTCTAACCTTGTAAATATCAAGCCCTAATTGCTTGAACAGAATATCGTAAATTGTATTTCTGGCAGGGTGAGCTGTAAGCCAGCCTTCATACCAGGCTCCGTCGGCGCCAAAACCTTCGAGTTTCTGATAAACATCTGTAAAGTTCACCTGGCCGCTCGCTTCGGTGCCGGGCGTCGGCGGCTCATAAAGCACTGCATTTACATCATCCAGATAATAATTTACTCCTGCCGCAGGACCTGCGAAGTAAAGCAGCAGATTCGTTAATGTCCCGTTGACTGTTAGAGTATATGAACCTGATATCGGCGTCCATTCGTTATTAAATACCATTGACGAGCCTACTTGAGAGTAATGGGTGCCGCTGCTGTCTGTTTTCGAAATAGTTGCCCCTATTGTTTCGCCGTTGCCTGAAGCGTTTTCAAGTCTTACCCAGTAAGTAAGGATATAAGTCTTGCCGGCAGTCATCTTGCCCAATAATGATTGGCTGATTCCATTCCACGTTGCGGTCCTGCCAGAAGCATAACCGCTTTTAGTGCCGCTGTGGTATATGGTTGATGATGTTGTAAAACTGCATCCAAAGCCCGACCAGCCTGTTGTCCCCGTTTCAAAACCCGGATTTGTAAGCAGATTTCCATCACCGCAGGATTGGCGTAAGAAAACTGTGAGAAATAACAACAAAGCAGTAATGAGTATAGAACGATACTTAAACACTATATTATTATACGATAAATTGAGTTTACAGTTCGTTAACAAGCACAGAAAGCTTGTTGTCGCATCATTTGCCTGTTACCCCAGGCCTAAAAATCGTCTGATTTCCATTTGAACCAGCGTTTGTACATTTGTTTCAGGCTGCGGTATACGCGTCCGCGAAGGTCCCGCCGCTTTTCGACAAGCCACAGATGACCGGTAGCTTTGTAATATTGCCCCGACTTGAATTTGCCGGCGACGATTATCTTGTTATCTCCCCAATCGAGCTGTTCTGCGCATAGTGGTTTGCTGAATGAGGTAACGATACGAGTATATGGCTGCTTGTGACGGCGTGAGCCGCGAACGGATTGACGCAGCGATTCAATCTTGTGCGAACCTATATACATAGCAGGCCTCTCGGTTTTGTCAACGTGAGACTTGTGAATACCCAGGGGCATCGAAATCTTTACCGACACTCGGCCGTGTTTGGCTTTTGGAGTTAAAACGATGGGTTTGCACAATAGCCTGGCTTCCACCGGTGCGATGACGTTTACCGTGCAGTAATCGGGCTGTGATTCTGCAATACCGTCATCGACTACAAGCTTTATTGTATGTACGCCGACCGGCAACTGAATCTGGGTTGTAGGCGATACGTTGGTCGCATCGTAATCGGTACCGCCAATATTCCAGCTCCAGTAATAATCGAGTGAGTCTCCGTCATCGTCATAAGAACCCGAGCCATCCATGTTGACATCGGCCCATCCGTAGATGAATGCAAAGGCTGTCTGGTCCGGCCCGGCATCTGCTACAGGGGGCGTGTTGGCCAAAAGCGAAAGTGTTGTTACAGATTCTGCGGGCAGTATCAAGGGCCCGGTTCCATCATAGCTGCCGACATATTCACAGTTTTCTGTCGGGCTCGTACGATAGATTTCGCCTTGCCCAACGAGGAAGCCGTCAAGAGCAAGGTCGGTTTCGATGTCTGTGTCGTCTGCCGTGTTGATTAGTACACAAGTCAGGTTTTGACTGTCAGGGCTGATATATGCTGAGATTCTTACGCTGGAATTGTCGGCTGAGGCCTCGACTCGCTGCCAGCCGGGAAAGATAAACGCCGAAAAATGCTTGAAGCCGTAGTAGTCCGAGTTGACGGTATATCCATCCGATTGCCAGGGGTTATCGACAGTGATTAGCCCTCCGTTATTCCAGAACAAATCCCAATACAGATATGCCGCAACTTCTTCGACCGTCAAAGAATTGTGTAATAAAAGCGCCATATTCAACGCGTCGGGCCAATAATTCGTTGCGTGCTCGTACTCTGTCTGCATAAGGGGTTTGCTGCCCCATGTTGAATTTAGATTAATCATGTTGCCGAGGTACATGTCGGGTGCGTCACCACAGCCCGGAGGGCCTCCATTGTTGCAATTATACAGATGGTGTGCGTAGGCGTAGATGTGGGAGTGGTCGATAATAGCTGATAAGTAATCATTCAGGCTATATCCGCTCGCGCCGTTAAAGCCGCTCGTTTCAGGCCCAATCATTTTCGGCATAGACGAGCCCATTTCGGTGTTCAGCTTTTGCCAGACGGTCTCTAAAGCCTGGTCATAGCCGGCATAAGTTGCGTTCTCTGTGGGGTCGAACAGGCAGCGGTCATTGCCGTTATAGTCGGGTTCATTTTGAATACTTATATAATCGGCATCTATCCCGTAGCTTGACCATGCGCCAATGCTCTCATACCACCATTGTGCAAAGTCATCGTACACATAATTATCGGGACCTCCTGCAAGAGTTCCACTGTTCAATTGACCGGTACTTTTTAAATAGGTCGGCGGCGACCATGAAGAAATCATGATTTTTAAGTCCGGATTGCGCTGTAATGCTGCGTTGACGATAACAGCCGTATTATTCATGTAGGCAGAATCGTAATCGTAGGTGTTGCGTATCCTGTATATATCAAGGCCAAGGTCACCGAAGAGTAAATCATAAATTTCTTCGCTCCTGCTGTGGTTGGTAAGCCAGTTTTCATACCACGCACCGGCAGCCCCGAAACCTTCTATTATCTGGTGCCTTACTGTCGCGTCAACTTCTCCTGTAGCATTGGGTTCCGGCGGAGCAATCTCCGGGCCTAAAACGGACGCATCGTCGACAAAAAAGCTGATACCTACATCTGATTCGAAGTACACCGACAGCGCCGTCAATGTGCCGCCTTGTTCATTCGGTGTAAAGCTGCCTGCCAGCTGGGTCCACTCGCTGTCATTGCAGACTACGTTGCCTACCCAGTTATAAGTAGTACCGCCGTCCACTGTTTGCTTAATGACACAATGGACGTTAGCGTCGGGCGCGTTTTCGAGTAATACCCATCCGGATATCTGATAAGTTTGCCCTTCGACTGTTATGTCCATCAGGCCCTGTTCTATTCCGTTCCAGTCGGCGGTCCTGTCATAAGCCCTTGCACTGTAATCGCCGCTGTGCACGGGCGAGGGAACCGCTTGGATTGGACAGCCGCGCGGCGACCAACCGCTGGTATCACCGGTTTCAAATCCGGGGTTTATCAGCACGTTGCTGTCGCCGAATGAAAGCGGGGCAAATAAGACCGCAGCGAAGAACACATACAAACAATAATGCTTGACAGACATTTTGCTATCCTCCTGTATAATTCGGCAGAGCGTCCCAGACCAGTTACACCGCCTAACTTATCCTCATCCCCACGCCTGTAGCCTTTTGTTTGTATTTTTCCCCTGGCTGACAGTCAACTATTAAGATGCTATTATAAGGCAAGTATTCAGCTTAGTCAAGCCGGTTTTAGGCCCATACGGCAAACGCATAAACTATCGTTGAATTCGCTACAGGCCCTGTTATGGCCAGTTTGGCGTGCAGTTCAGGTCGCCGGGCTTGTTGCACAGCATCCAGTCCACGGCGAAATCACCAAAATCTTCAAAATCAACATCACCGTCGGTCGGTTCAAAGTCCGCGCCTTCGCAATTGTCGGATGAACCGCAGTTCGTATCGAGCCAGTACCCGGTAATTATCTCCAGGTCCTCAAGATTAACGTAACAATCATCGGTCAGGTCTGATACGAGACCGTCACCGCCGGCCTGGACATCGTTACAATTCTGGTAATCGGGTGTAGCTGATGCCTCATTCGAGAAACCCGATTCGTTGTTGTTGGCGTCAACTGCTTTAACGACGTAGTAGTAAGGCGTGAAATTATCCGCGGAATTATCGACATAATCCGAATCGACCACAAGCGAGATGTTTATCTGGTCGTAGCCGCCGCTGCCGCCGCCCTGGTCCGTCGAACGATAGACGTTATAGCTTGCCAGGTCGGTTTCGCCGTTGTCGTCCCAGTCGAGGCTAACAAGCTCATTGCCTGCCGTGGCGACTAATCCGGTCGGCGCCGCCGGGGGATAGTCAACAACCGACGGCATAGCCTGGACCACAAATCCGATAATGACCTGACGATTAACACTGTTGTGCGTTACGCTCGGCGTTTCATCTGCGCCGGTTGCGGATTTGTATCCGTCCGTACCGGTAGAAGAGGCCATATCATGTTCATACGCCTCTGTAAAACCATTATTCACTGTATAGTCGCCTGTATTGCCGCACGTAGCGCCGACAAAAACCATGTCTCCTTCGTCTGTGGAAAGAGGGCTGGTCGTAATCGGATTTGGAGTGCTGCTTGTAGAGCTGTCACTGGCGGTTGCTCCGATAGAAGTTGTCTGGTTAACGCTGCCGAGGAAGACGCTGGCGTATGAAACGTTTTCCGGCGTGGTGGTCCAGTCGGGAACAAACGTTCCGCTGGTTGCAGCCTCGATACCAGCATCATCGAGTATATACGCCGCAACGTATGCCCGATAGCCCGACGTGCCGGTTACCCTCTCGATAACCGGTGTCATCGATTGCCCGCCGTATGTTACCGAGTTTAGAGTTATAGCGACGTCATCTTCAGCATGCGTGATAAATATCAAGGCACGGCTATAACCGGAGCACGGGTCATGGCTGGTACCTTCTACCCAATCGCCGAGGATTTCAATATCTGTCGGGGGTGGGCCTGTAGTTGCAGATGCAGTACCGGAGAAGCCTGTTACATTGGGAGTAAGATAACTGTCACGCGCCCTGACCCTAAATGTATATTGGGTAAGAGGATTAAGGCCCTGGGCTACGTATGTCGGATTGGTCTGCCACGTACTGTTAGCGTCGCTGTCTGTTGTGCACTCGAAGTAATACTCCACAGGCGGACTAACAGCATCTGTAGCAGTCGCAGCCGTCATCGTTATGCTGGAAGGACCGGTCGCGCTCGGCTCGCCGCCGGCAGCCCAGGCCATCGGGTTCGGACTCGGCGGTGTAGTATCAGGCGGGTCAGTGGTTGCCGACTCTGTAGTTGACCAGCCCGTCTCATTCTGGTTAGAAGAGCTGTCACGAGCCTTTACCCTGAAGGTGTACTGCGTATCCGGATTGAGTTCCTGGGCTACATAAGTTGTATTTGTTTGCCAGCCACTGTTGGCGTCGCCGTCGGTTATGCACTCGAAATAGTATAGCACAGGCGGATGATCGTCAGTGGCGGTCGTTGCAGTCATCGTAATCGAAGTCGGTCCTGCTGCGCTGGGAAGCGAAGCCCAGGTCATAACGTTCGGCTCCGGCGGCGTAATATCGTTCGAATCACTCTCAAATTGCCACTTGTTGAAATTAAACAGGTCGATACCGTCCGGGCCCTCGAAACTAAAGTAGAGGTCATGAACACCCGAAGCATTGCTTACGGTGCAGGACGCGGTCGTCCAGGTTTGCACCCCGCCGGTATTCGGGACATCGCAGGTTCCGAGCAGAGTTCCACCGAGACTGTCCAGTCGCAATTCGATGCTCGAATCGCTATTGGTAGCGGCCACTCGGGCAAGGAACTCATCGGCACCGTCCTGGAAATTCACTCCGCGAATTCGTATCCAGTCTCCATTGGAAATCGAGGTCACATTCATGCCGCCTTCGGAGCAGGATTCGGTTTTGACCCCGCTCTGTGCGGCTAACGTCTCTGCTTCGACCTGGACATACGGGTCAAAATTCTTCAGCTGTGGCAGACCGTCCTGGGTACAGACAACCTGCTGCATCGTTCCGTCCGGATTATAGCTCAGTTGATCCAGACAGATGTTTCGATGCTCAGTGGTTGAAACCCCGTCCACCGTCGCCTGATAGCGGTTATGGTACACACAATACCATTGTCCCTGATAGGTAAAAATCGTATGGTGATTGTTATTTCCATAGTTATCAGGCGGCGGCCCAAGGGCTACACCCTGATACGTAAATGGACCAGCAGGGTTGGAGCTGGTCATATACCCAATCTGAGACCCGGGCGTCGGCGGTGGATCGGTATAGTCACTGTCATAATTATCAGCATAGGAATAATAATAAACGCCGTTGTATTTATGCATATGAGATGCTTCGAAAAAATCCGGAAATTCTATCGTAACTGCCGAACCGATTGCATCATACATGTTCGTATTCAGCTCAATATAACGTGCCTGATCGGCGCCTCCGCCGCCAAAATAGAGATGCACCGTGTCGTCATCGTCAACAAACACACCAGGGTCGAATAACCATTCGCTGTCCGCACCAGGGGTGCCCCCCGAGAGGCTTTCGCGTTTGACTACCAGGTCATTCTTTGGAGCGGTAAACGGTCCGGTCGGGGAGCTGCTCGTCACTACGCTAATACCCCAGTAAGCATCTCCGAAATATAGATAGAACTGGCTATCCTTCAGGACGATACACGGCGCCCACGCCGTACCTGAATACCAGGACGAGAGCTCGTCTGCATCAAAGACCACTCCGTGGTCAGTCCAGTTCTTCAAATCGTCCGTCGAGAAACAAACGATGGAATCCATGATGTAACCGCTATTTTCAGTATTCTCTTCATCGTTGGAGCAATAAACGTATAGCCGCCCATTCCACTCAACAGCGGTGGGGTCGGCGGCGTAGTGCTGCGACATAATGGGATAATCCGCTCGTGCCAAAAAAGCGGTGATACAGACAATTGCCACAACGAATACTTTTATTATGTTCTTATAGACGGTCCTGTTTGAGACGTGTTTCATTTTCATTCACCTCTGTCTAAAGTTAATATTTCTTCAGTTTATATATTTCACTTTCTACCAATTCTCGATGCAGCCGGCGGTGAAGCCCAGGTCATTGTACTTGGACTCGGCGGTGTATTGTCCAGCGGGTCGAGCTCGAAATTGGCAACTACCGCATAGTTAGCATCCATTAATACAGTTGTGCTGATTGCACAGGGGTCAGCAACCTTGCCTGCTGTTACCGCTGAACCGCTCCAGACTGTGAAGTGATAGTATGAATCAGCCGCTGCCTCGATAGGTGCGTTTGAATCCTGAACATATTGGAAGTCACCCTCACCTGGTATGATTACTGAACCACCTGTTGTAGAAGAGCAATTCAGAGTTTGCAGCGTGCCCCCAGGAAAATTCCGTATAATCCCAAGATCATAAGGGATGTTACCGTAATCTCCATAACTTCCATCCACTACTCCCTGGATCAGAATATCACAGCGATTTATATCGCTGATTTCCAGTTTTTCATTAATTCCTGCGCGGATTATTTCTCCATGCGAAACCTGATCTGTCCAGTGGTCTGCATTGAATACCAGCTGATCTCCATGCGCCCAATTCTCTTGAAGCTTTGTCCAGGTCCCACCAGGGTCGCTTGCGGTCCACAATTCAAAGTGCCTGGCAACATCTTCAACCATCATATAATACATGCCGTCTGCTTTATTCTTATAGACGTGTGGCGCTTCAAAGGTATCGGTGGCAACCGTTGAAGCTGACGACCAATTATATGGGAAATCCGCAACGGTTGTGCTGCGCCGCAGAATTGTAGTGCCCAGTGGCGAATAAAAGCAGTACACGTAAGAACCGTCAGAAATACACCAGTAATCAACAACACCACCGGAAAAACCCATAGAGATTCCAGCCGTCCATCCGCTTGGATTACTAATGTCTGTATTGGTCGAAAAGGTCGGCCCTAATCCGCTCTGGTAAATTAAATACCATGTGCCTTTTTCTTCAAACCAGAAGACCTGCGGCGCGCAAAAATAGGAGCCGCCGGTTAGCGAGCTCAGATAATGACGAGTTGCGCTATTTAGCTCCGGTATGGTGGTTGCAGAAGCGTATCCCATACGAAAATTGCCGCCCACACCAACGTCACGTCCGGTATAAAAGAGGTGCCATTTACCCCCGGAATACACAATGGACGGGTCTTTGACAGATATATCATCAAATTCGCCTGATGGTCCATCTAAAAAACACCTTGCATCTACTCTCCACTCGGCAGGATCGCCGTAACAGTGTGACCAGACAAC
>Ga0315537_1000354_pt1 | contig 35411 bp, 34 predicted proteins | sample SalMarSW160270MG_FD_203091 | JGI IMG/M metagenome (GOLD analysis project Ga0315537, IMG submission 203091) | Salt marsh sediment microbial communities from the Plum Island Ecosystem LTER, Massachusetts, United States - Salt Marsh Sediment SW1602-70 ... | reverse complement strand
CAAAAATTCTTTGCAAGCATTATCTCCCCCCCCAGCTTTTTGTTTTTCTTCATCATTTTTTTGATATAATTAACATGAAAATAAGATAAGTCAGTGACATTTCTCGCTTCTTCTGGCTTTGTTATTTTTCCTACTGGGACTACTTCAAAAATCATCTTTCCTTTTTTAATCTGGAAATAATCTCTGCTTCCGTGTATTTTCTTTCCTGCTACAATTTTTCCAAGCATACTAGAAATCTTTTCATCTGGATATTTTTTATCAAATCTGATAAAAACATCAATATCATGTTTTTGCTTTTTTATTATAGTGCCCTTGGCTAAACTTCCCCCGATAAAAACATCTGCTTTAATGCCTCTTTTTTTAATCTTTTTTTCCAGCTCTTTGATAAATTTCTCAGCTTCCTTATTTATTTCCTTACTTTCTTTTTCACTTGGCTTGATTAGCAAAATCTGTCTTTCTAAAACCTCTTTTATTTTATTTCTCATATTTACTCCCTGGGTCTTTTAATCTTCTTTCTTATTTCATCTAAAGAAACCTTTAAAGTCGAAGCAAGGTCAATAATATATTTTCCTTCTTCTAACTTAAATATCAAAGGTCTTTTTTTTGAAAATAAATTAACTATATCTATTTCAAATTTTCCCGGCCCAGTAAGTCTAATAGATTCTAAGTCAAGTATCACTGGGACTTCCTTTTCCTCTTCTAATCCAATCATCTCTCTAACATCTCTTTCTACTTGTTTCTTATCTACATTTTCTAGTTCTATAGTCTTTTGTTTTAACTCTTCTAACTGCTTTTTTCTCACAAAAAAGAAAAAATGACTGCCGCAACTACACCCCTTTAGCAGCTCAGGAGCTGCATCTTCATACATGTTTCCGCAATGAACACACTGGTTAATTTTAGTTACCTCCTAACATAATAATATACTTAACATGTTTATAAAATTTTCTTATCTTAAACAATCTTACCGCTTTTTCTCCGATTTTCTTCTTTTGTCAACCATTGAAGATTTTCCGGAGAAAATGCCTTTTTAAGTTGTTTCAAGTTTGTTAAATCAAATAAATGTAGTGGGATTATATGATCAATTTCAAAACTTTTTAGATTTTCTGGGAAGGGTTTTAAATGTTCTATTACTTTTTTCCAATCAATACCATACTTTTTTGAACTCATTATCTTACCTGTTTTTGAGTATTTAGTCATTGCGTGATTTAATGAACGACGCAGCCTATCTGCAATAAGAAATTCTTTATCAGTTAATCTTCTTGCTTTATCTCGCTCTCTAATTCTGGTTCTTACCTCGGGTCTTTTTCCATATTCTTTCCAAAAAAGCCTTCTTTTTTCTCTATACTTAGTTGCTGCTAAAATTCTGTTCTTCTCTTTAAATTCTGGTGTCTGCCTGTGTAATCTCAAACGTTTTCTATTTTTTTCTTTAAAGGCAGGTGTCTGTTGATATCTGTGAGCATATTTTCTTATCTTTTTATTTACTTCAGGCCTTCTGTAGTAGTGTTTTCTCTGGCATAAGTCACTACAAAATCTTTTAGCTCTTGTTTTTGCTTTAATTTTCTTTCCACAAAATTCACAAATTTTTATTATCATTTTTTTACAATTACCAGATACACTTCTTTTCCAAGATATTCTTTAGGACAACTAACTTTAGCACTATTTCCAAATTTAGTAACTTTTCTCTTAACAAATCCTTTAATATTAGTTAAGATAAGCTTGGTTTTAGCATTAATTTTTACCCTTTTCATAGGATATACTAAGTATATCCTAATATATAAGCTTTATTATAGTGGAATATATAAATTAGAATGTTAAATTGGAGTTGGAATTTAACAAAAGAAGTAGTTGATCAAGAGCATTCTTTCAAAGAAGTTGAAGTAAAGGCATAATTAAAAAATTATGCTTTTGAATCTCTCAAAAAGTATAATGCCCCCACCGGGGTCGAAATTCAACTAATTTGTGCAATACCTACTTAAATATAGGCTCACTTTTTCATCAATATCTCTATTTTTCTCGGGTCTCTTTTTATTTCCCTTACTATTGATGCTGGACCAATAATAGTTATAGATTCTTGAGCTCCTAATGCTCTAGCTAAACTATGCTTAAACCTGCCAAAAAAACTAAGATTATCAGAATTTGAATTTATTGTAGCCAATTCTATTCCTTTAAATTTCTTAACATGCCCGACCATTGCCATTGTATCCTCTATAAGTCTGGCCTCTTCTTCAGGATGAAGTTTTCCTTGTAATATGATTATTCTGTTTCCAAGCACTATACTGAGAAGCTTCTTTATTCTGGCTCCACTATCTAAGGTTTCAATTTCAGTATAAGGAATAAACTGGATTGTCAAACCTTTTAGTTTTTTCTTTGCCATTTTTACCTCTTTTTTCTTTATATGAAATATAAATCTTGCAATATTTAAGCTTTTTTAGCTAATCTAAAAATTGATTCATAAAATTCTTCCATATTTTTTCCATATTTGCCTGAAATTCCAACTACCTCATATTCTGGAAAAGCTGCCTCAACTCTTTTCAAATCTGCCTTCTTTAGGTCAATTTTATTTCCAACAACAAGCACAGGAATTTTCCTAGCCACAAGATTGCCAATAATTGTAATATTTACCTGGCTGTAGGGATTTTTAGTTGCATCAAGAACAACAATAACTGCCTGCATGTCATCAAGCCACTTTATAGCATCTATTATTCCCTGAGTTGCTTCTTTTGCTCTTTTTTGAGCATCCTTCTTATTCATCTTGAATCTCATAAAGTCCTCATAATCTATTTTTGTAGCTATTCCCGGAGTATCTACTATTTTTAAAGAGAGCTTTTTTCCTTTGTACTCTATATCAACTTTCTCTTTAAACTGTACTGTTCGAGTTTCATGAGGAATCTTACTTGTCTTTCCTAGTCCTTCACCTGTCCAGTCTTTGCATATTTTATTTGCAAGAGTTGTCTTACCTCCATTCGGAGGACCATAAAAACCCAGACTAAGCTCTTTTTTACCTTTAAATATGCCAGAAAAGATTCTTTTCATAAAATTCCTTACTATTTTTATAACCATCTTTTCAAATATATTTTTTCTTTTTTTAAGAAAAGAAAGCTTGTTTTTAAACTTTCTGTATATTTTTATCTAATACTGTGCAGGAACATAACTTTCCCATTTTTTCCTTTTTTCAAGCTCTTTTTTAAGTTTCCTTTTTTCAAATGGCCTAAAGATAGGAATTTCCCACATCCCTGTTCTTTTTCCTTTTAATTTTTTTAAAGCATAAATTATCTGTTCAGAATTCCAGTTATAATCTTCTAATTTTTTCATTATAACCTTTTTTTCAAATCCTTGATTTAACGCATTATTTATAAAATTTATTAAATTATAAAGATCATTTCTGTTTCTAAATAAATGCTTTTCATAATGTCTTTTATACCATTCTTGTAATGTGATGTAAACTACAAAAGCAATAAATAATAATATTCCTATCCACATCATTATTTTTCCCCAAGGTCTTGTATGACAGTCATTTATACAATTCTCCTCTGTTTCTCCTTGAGCTTTCTCACACACCCCATCATTATCACAAGGAGATATTTCCCCATTTAGGTCAGGCAATTGAGAAAATTCAGGGGAGATATAAAGAGGCAAGTTCATAAGTTCTATTTTTTCTGGAAGAATAAATTCTATGACTTCTTCTTTATCTTTCTCAAGTGCAGAAAAAGTTATTACTGTTGCTTCTCCTACAGCTTTTTCATTATAATTCTCTTTAAAGGTTGTTTCAGCATAATTCCGGTCTATAATTAAAAAAACCTCTCCAAGATTTTTTTTTGCTTTTATTTTTAAGACAGATGCAGTTAAGACAGGAGCTTGTTCATTAGGATACTGCAAATAAAACCCTTTGTTTTCTATTTTTATTTCTATATTTTCATTAATCCAAGCAATAATACCCTCAGTATATTCTTTCGGGTTTTCTACATTTTCTGTAAGCTCTATTAGGTAAATAGGGTCTATATTTTCTGGAGATGGAAGAAAATCTCCACTAGAGCTGCTGCTCTTTAAAGAAGAAGGCACTTTAAGATTCATTAAATTAGTCATTATTTTAACATATTCACTGGATAAAGATGCAAGTTCATATTGTTTTTCCAAGTTATTTAATTCTGCTTCTATAGCATCAAGAGCCAGTATATTATTTATTTCTCCTTTGTACCATCCAGTTAATGTTTCTACTTGTTTCTTAATTGCATTTAAATCCTGTTTTTTCTCTGCAATTGTTCTGTTTATCTCTTCCTCTGGGCTTTTAACATTAACAGAAAATGTTTTGCTTGATTCTCCAGCATTATTTATAGCTGTGACTTTTAGCTCATAGAGTCCTATTTCAGAATAAGTATGATATGTATTATTTTCTGTAGTTGTTCCTGTTGTGCCGTCTCCGAATTCCCATCTGTATTTTGTTGCATTACCAGAAGCAAAAACTATAAATCTGACCGGCATAGCAGCAGGCAAGTTTAAAGGTATGACAGAGTCTATTACTGGCGCCTTTACAATCTTAATTTTTTCACTAGCTATTCCTATCCCATCTAATCTTAAGCTTAAAGTTTTATTACCATAACTTGTAGGAACACTTAAGTTAGCTTTTTCTAAATCTAGTTTTTGAAAATTCATGTCTATTTCTGCAGGTTCTTCTATTAGGTCATAAATACTTGAAGTTGTAGTAGTAATTCCAGAAGTATAAGTAAGTCCAACATTTGAAATAATTATTGTTTGTTGTTCTCCTGAGATAAACTCTATTGGAATGATACATCCATTTGTACAGTCATTATCATATCTGTCATTAACATAGTCTCCTATATATTCTTTTAGGTTAATAATAATCCCTGCATTTGAAACTTCGTCATCATTTAAAGCAAAACTTCCAATGGGGGCATATTCTCCAGCTTGTGCAAATATTGCAAAATCATAATCATACTCCTCATAACTTCCAGAAAAGCCACAAGGAGCATTTTGCTCATAGTTAATTTTATACTTTTTATTATCATTATAATCTTTTGTGCGTATGCATACAAAAAAATCTTGTTCTTCAGTAACTACAAGATCTACACTACAGCTAATTTTTCCACTTCCTGAAGTACTAGCAGTACAACTTTTATCATAATCATCATTATAAATACGAATCTCAAAATCAACAGCTCCTCCGGTGTTTTCAATAACATCTGCACCTATTTTTACATTTGAAGAAAGTGGGAGAGTTATTTTTTCACAGTAATCTGTTTGAGTTATTTCTGCCTGGCCTGCAATCTCTCCTGAATTATAACACCCATAGTCTTCAGCAGCAAAATTACCAGAAGGTAAATAAGCTCTCCATTCTAATTTATTGTCATTTAAAATATCTACAAATAATTGAGGATAGCCTGACTCTCCAGCATCACTTTCTATATTCATAGAAAAACTAGAAATGCCCTCAATATTTCCATTAATTTTCAGTCCAATAAGTTTCTTATCTCCAAAATTAAGAGAAAATGTTTTATTAGTAGCCTTGCCTGATTCAGAATATCCAGATTCACAATCAATAGGAGAACAAGTGAAGTCTGAATCAATAAATAAATCATTGTTTTTTAAGAAATCTAAAATGCCTATATTATCGCTAAAAGCACTTAATAGGCTGCTTGCTGGTTCATTCTGTAAGCTGATATTAATCCAGCCTCTTAGATTCTCTCCTGGAGCATAGCTTGTTTCTATACTAAAATTTCCTGTTGTAAAAGATGCAGAAGCTAAATTTGCTGAGACAAACAAAGCAAGCATCAAAATTACTATTAAAAAACATGTTTTCATCTAAACCTCTTTTTTTAAACTTAATTTTTTATTTTTCCTAGAAAGCCATACAATATAAATAAAAGCTATAACAATAACAGCAATTATCAAATTTTGAAGTGTGAAAAAAGGAAGGCGCGTTGAGCATCTGAATTTTTCACTGCCATCTTCACACCAAACAGGTTTTGGAGGTTCTCCACTCCATGTAGTGTTCCAAGAATAAAATATATATCCTGAATTATCACAATCATCTCTTTTTTCTATTTCTTGCCAATCGCAATTCCCGTCTATATCTATACTAGAATCTCCAGGACAGGTCCAGTTTGTTCTAGATGATTTTGGCCCGCATGTGTCATCTCCACTGTCCCACTCGCATCTGCAATCAACCACAAATCTATAGCAAGTCTTTCCGCCTATAACTTTAGACTCTTTATAAGAACCATCACAAATACCCTCTATCCCAGTATATTTTACCACACTTCTCTTTGCAACATCATAGTCAAAACCCTCACAATCAAACTGATTATCATATTCTGAACAAAAGTCAGGTGCTGGCTCTCCTTCGCACCTAAATTCTGCTGTGCTTACTTTTTTGCATCTCTTATCCGAAGGGCAACAGGTTTTTGAAGGTACACCATTTCCTCTAAAACAATCATTCATACTGTCTGTTTCTACTAAGCCCCCACTTTCCCATGTTTTCCAAACAAGTTTCTCACGGTCACATACTGGATTTGTAGACAAAAGTTCAAAACCAACACTTGTTATGCTGCTCCAAAGAAAGTTTATGCCACCCAAAAGCGAGTCATATCCTACTTTTAAGTTTGCCCAGTGCTTTTTTGGCTCAAAAAAAGTCTTACTAAACTCCACAACATTATTATAATCATTATTCCAGTTTCCAAACCTATTTCCTCCATCACTCCCTACCTCGCTAAAACTCCAGTTAAACCATAGATTATACTCATTAGGTATAGAAGATTTACTTAAATCATAACAATACAAGTCCCCTACAGCATAGCAAGAAGAACAGTTATCAGTTGTGCAATTAGAAACATAGCTATCTTTTGCACTAAAGTTTATGAGACTTGAAGCTGGGGAGAAAATATAGCCTGCAGGAGGCTCTGTTATAATCGCAAAAACATTTATAGAGCGGTCATAAATAAAAACATTTGTAGAATCATAAGCTTCTCTTCCTCTTCCAATTTCTTTTGCTATTAATTCAACATCTTTAGTTCCATGGCTAGCATATGAATGTGTTGTGTCGCAATCTTCTAATGATTTAATGCATGTTTTTGTACTGCCATCTCCAAAATACCATGTAACCTCTAAATCATCATCTGGGTCAAAAGAAGTTTGATTAAAGTTAATATTATTTCCTATCTTAAATCTTCTGCTTGTTATTGGCAAGCTTTTTGAAGGATAGTCTATAATTGCAACAGGAGGGTCATTGCTTTCTGGAGCTGTTACTTCTAGATATTGCCATTCAGGAGTATTATTTAGTGTGCTCAGCCATTCTCCCCCTTCTGCTCTTGCCTTAAAATAATATTTTCCTTCTTCTAAACCTCCACTTCCATCATCTCCTGCTCTCCAGGTTGTAAAACCTAAACCAGAAGCTTGAGCTACCCTGCTATCAAACCAAAATCTAACTGATTTATAAATCTCATATTCTATATTTTTTCCTAACAAGTTTTTATCATCTACTACTAATTTAACTAAGTCATTTAAGTCTGATTTATTTGTTGCTACTCCTAACATATTTGTCCAGTATACCTGCCCTAGAGCTTTTGACTGGCAGCAAATTTTTATTGGATAATTAGTGTCTGCAGCATCTGAAATATGAGAATTTGTATTTTGATATAATCTTACAACAATCTCCCCCCCGTTAGTACAGCTATCTCCTGCACTTGTATCAGATTCACATTCTAAATCTCCATAACAAACATCATTTGTATAAACTGTCCCTTCTGGAATTTCAGCATGAGAATTAGTCATATCAAACAAGCCAAGAACTTTATTTGTTCCAGTACAAGTGTGAACTCCATTACACTCTGCTACTCCTGCACCAAAAATATCACTGCAGCAAATATCATAAAAATAATTAGAGTCATTCCATAAAGCACCATGAGAATTATTTTGAGAAAAAAGTTTCATTATCCTGTCATCATCTGGGCAGGAGTTTGTTAAAGGGGGAGGAGGTGTTGAAGGTTCAGGACCCCAAGCTCTTAATTCATATAATCGGGAGTTAAGATATAAATGATCACCAGAAGCTGTTGAATATCCAGAGATTTCTACTTTCACCTTGCTTACATTATACCAAGGTCCTCCGCTTGTAATTTGTTGTGCAGCTTTTCCTCCATTGTAAAAACTTCTGCTATAAATTTGATTCCACTGATTATTGTAGTACAAAAAAGTCCTTTCATAATAGCCTCTTAAATTTGTAGCAGCATAACCTTCTCTAACATACTCTACTTTATTTATAACATCAGCAGTTTGTGGAAATGTAACAATTGCCTCATATATATATTTAACACAAGCGCGATCCCAATCACATTGGCTTGTTGAATACCCCAACTCACCCTCTGCTAAAACTCCCTGCCAAGTGCTTGTATCATTATCATTTATTCTTAAAGGATTACTTCTATGCCACACAATATTAGGAGAAGGATACCCCCATTCATAAAGATTATTAACCTCTGGAGTCCCACTTAATGCATAATTAACATCAGCCCTAACTCCTCCAATCAAACCTATAATTAATCCAAATACAGCTAAGACTAATAAATTTCTCATTCCTCTTTTCATATTTTATAAAGAAAAAAGATGTTTATAAATATTCCTTTTACACTTAATTTCTCGTACTTCAAAACATATTTAAATACCTAATCCCTTTTGTTTTTATAAAAAAGAGTAAAATGATAAGCATACAAATCCAAAAAAAAGACCTATGGCTTTTAGCAGCAATTATGGTTTTCTTAGTTGGAGTAGGATATGTAATAGCCTATGATTGGACAACAGGAACTGGAACAGGCCAGCCTTCAATTCACGGGCATACTGCTAATGAGATTGAAGGAGGGGTTGGAGGTGGACAAACTTGGGAAAGTGATTGGATTGCTGTAAGTGCAAAAAAGGTATATGCAAATGGGGGTACTGACGCAGCAGGAAACACAATTAATTTAAATCATAATTTAGGAAAAAGTAGTCTTTTTATACAGGTATTATATGCTAAGGAGATAGGAACTTTTCCTACCTCTCCTAATTTAAATACTATAACTTATAATACTGCTCACAGTGATTCAAATATTGATTGGAGAAGTGTCCATGGAGGTGTTTTAGTGCAAGGCATTAATAATAATTCTATAGATAAATTAGTTACTGGACATGAGAATGTTGCTATTTGGGCAGATAGTCCTGTTAGTTGGAATAGTATGAGAGAATCAAGTGGCTGGATAAAAATCCTTGCAACTACTGGATAAAATAAATTTTTCAAAATCTTCATCAACCTTTCATAACTGCAAGAGGCTTAACTCTTACTACAAGATTTCCAATACCAGCTTTATGGCTTACTCTAACAACTTCATCAATATCCTTATAAACTCCAGGAGCTTCTTCTGCAATGCTTTTCCATCCTCCTGCCTCAATTTCAATATCTTTTTCTGCTAGTTCTTGTTTTATTTTTTCCCCTCTGAACTGCCTTAAAGCTTCATGCCTGCTCATCACTCTTCCTGCACCATGAGCAGTACTCCCAAAACTTACTTCCTCTGCTTTTTTTGTTCCAACTAAAACATAACTAGCTGTCCCCATACTTCCAGGAATAATAACAGGCTGTCCGATTTTTCTATAAACTTCAGGAATTTCTTTTCTTCCAGGTCCAAATGAACGGGTAGCACCTTTCCTATGGACACATAGTTTAATTTTCTTATTATCCACAAGATGCTCTTCTATCTTAGCAATATTATGGCAAACATCATAAACTAAATGATTCTTGTTTTTAGGAAAATATCTTTTTAAAATTCCTCTTATATCATGCATAATCATCTGCCTGTTGCAAAAAGCAAAATTAACAGCACAGTTCATAGCAGACATATATTTTTTGCCTAGCTCACTTTTTATTGGAGCATTTATAAGTTCTCTGTCTGGCAATCCAACAATACCATATTTATCTTCCATGGCTCTTATATAATCACTTGCTACCTGGTGCCCTAATCCTCTGCTTCCGCAGTGTATCATAATTGTTATATTTTCTTTATTCAAGCCAAATTGCTTAGCTATTTTTTCATCATAAATTTCCTCTACTTTTTGTATTTCTAAAAAATGGTTTCCTGCTCCTAATGTTCCCAACTGGGAAAGCCCTCTTTGTTTTGCTCTATCACTAACGTCTGCAGGATTGCCTTTCATTTTTCCATTTTCTTCACATCTTTCTAAGTCTTCTTTTTTTCCAAACCTATTTTCTACTGCCCACTCTACTCCTTTTTCCAAAACCTGATTTAGTTCCTCAAAAGAAAGTTTTTCTTTTCTTCCTCTTCCAACTCCTGAAGGAATTGTTCTTTTAAAATCATGCAAAACCTGTCTTCTTTTTTTCATAAAATCAGAAACTTTTATATTAGTAGCTAGAAGTCTGACTCCACAATTTATATCAAAACCCACACCTCCTGGGCTTACAATTCCTTTATCTACAGGAAAAGCAGCAACCCCTCCTATCGGGAATCCGTAGCCTTGATGAGCATCTGGCATTGCAAAACTTGCGTTAATAATTCCAGGAAGCATTGCAACATTTTTAACCTGTTCAAGTGTTTTATCTTGTTTTATATTTTCCATAAGTTTCTCACTAGCAAAAATCTTTCCTGGCACGTTCATCTGCCCTGTTTTAGGAATTTCCCATTCAACTTCAGATATTTTTTTAACTTCTGGCATTTTAAACATCAACTACAACCTGACATATAAATTTATCTTTTTCTTTTTTCACAAACATTTCATTATAGGTTATAGCTTTAACATCATTTGTAAACTTATAATTACTGGCATCATCTCCGATAATTTTCGCTTCTAATTTATTGTTTTTGATTTTAATAGTTTTTATTTCTGCTAAAAGAAAATCTTCTGAGTCAAGAAGAAAGAGAAATTCTTCTAAAAAGTTGTACAATAAAGCTTCTTTATCATTGCCCTCTACTTTTATTTTCTTTTTTATCTTGTTTTTAATTTTTCCTTTTAATCCTTTAGTAATTGTTTCTTTTAATGCAAAAGCTGCATTTTCAAAAGACTCTTCTAAATTTTTGCCTTCTGATTGAAACTTTACATCTGCTGTATGCTCTAGAAATTTATATTTCATGTTGATATTAAAGAAAACATATTTAAATACTTAAGTCTTATCTTTTTTATAAAAGAAGTGAAAATGATTAATATACAGATTCAAAAAAAAGACCTATGGCTTTTAGCAGCAATTATGGTTTTCTTAGTTGGGGTTGGTTATGTAATAGCCTATGATTGGACAACAGGAACTGGAACAGGCCAGCCTTCAATACACGGGCATACTGCTAATGAGATTGAAGGATTGAATGTAAGTGTAGGGCATAATAATTGTGAATGGGTTACAACCACCGCAGCTTATTTTACATTAACTTGTCCTGCTGGAAAGTATGTAGCTGGAATTAGAACTCCTAATGGTTATGATTCTACTCAACAAATTTATTGTTGCGATATTTTCTAAAATAATTTTTTTCACTTAGCCCAAACAAAAAGCTTTAATTTTTTAGGCTGATAGTGTGTTAAATTAGCTGCTATAAGAATTTCATCAGCATAAACTTCTTTTTCAACATAAAAAGGCATTCCGCAAACCTCATCCACTTGACAAATCCTTATTGTAAAGTCCCAATGACTTGGCTTGATATCATTAATAAAAGCATCTGTCTTAGCTGTTGTCTGTCCTTGCAAAATCTCTCCCCTTAATGTATCATTTGAACTTATTTGTTCTAAGATAAATCTTTGCATATCATGTATATCTATAGGATCTTTTTTAGGTTCTCTTGTAATCATAATAAACAAAACAGAGGCAATTATTAAAATTGCTATGGTTGCTTCAACAATTCTCAACCAAGCTTTTTTATTTTTCATCATTTTACCTTTTTAGTTTTTCTTTTGTTAATCCCAAACCTGCAGATTCATTATAGCAGGAATTAAATTAGCGTCTTTATCTAAAATTTCTATTGGAATATCTCTTGCCATAACCTCTATTGCCTCTGGTTTATAATTTTCTCCTTTAAATATAACATTGCCAGAGGTATCTTTAACAACAATATTAAAATCTGCTTTTAAATTAAGATCTTTTTTAAGTTGATCATAATTATTATTATAACTGTTATTTAATATAGCAAGGTTAGAATAAGCTGCTTTTTTATAAACATTAGTAACTCCTCTGGTATAATTAGATTCGTCAAGCTTCTGGCATCCTGCAGTATTTATAGTCTTTTCTTCAAGTTCATCTGAGGAGTAGATTTTATAAAATTTTTTCCAAGTATGTTCAAAATAAATTTCTCCGGCAGTTCTTGTTGCAGGAGTTATAACTGAACTTTCATCTTTAACAATTATTTTTTCAGGAAGAGAAAAATCAAGATAAAAACAAATACCCATTCCAGGAGCAGGCATTGAATCTAGTTTTAAAGAGGATACGGTTAAATCAGTTGAAGCATACTCTAAAATTTTTGCCTCAGCTATATCTAAATATGAAGTATTTTTTGAAAAACTTTTAATAGGATTAAAAAATATTAATAAAAACATCACAAATGATATGAAAATAAGAAAAGAAATAATAACTTCGACATGTCCTATTCCTTTCTTAATTTTTATCATCTTGATTATTCTTCTTTTTAATTTATCCCACAAAAGCCTTAGTTCCTGTTGAAATTAGCCATGCCATGCATATTAAAATAAATGAGTGTTTTATGCCTGCTTTTATGCTTCCTTCTGCCAATTTTCCCACTGTTAGTCCAACAAAGAATCCTTGCACAATTAATAGATATAAGAAAGGTCTGGCTAATTCTTCAGCAGATAAGCCCTCTCCAATCTCCATGCCTAAACCGCTTGAGCCTAAATCTCCTCCATCTTTCATCTCTTCAAAAGTAGACAACATAGGAAGTATCTTAAACTCCATGATTAGCATTATGATAATAAATATCAAGAATATTATATATCCCTGGACAACAAGGGTGTAGATAGCAGCTTTTCTCTCTTTTTTCAATTTATCTGTCTGACTCACAGATTTTGCCACATTCTCAAGTATATTTCCTATATCCCCTCCTGCATGTTCTGCTTCACTTATAAGTGTTACTGCCCTTGTTATTGTCCTATTGTTTATGTCTCTGGCAAAAATCTCTAAAGCATCCTTAACAGGAATTCCTAATGCTATTTGATTTGATAATTTGTCTACATGTGGACTTAAAGAGCCATAGTTTTTCCCCTTAATGTTAAGTATGCTCCTGCTTATAGGAGTTCCAGCCTTAACAGACTCAACCAGGTTTCTTGAGAATTCTAAGAACCTTTCCTCCTTCTCCTTTTCTTTTTCTGATTTTATCAACATGGTTACTAAAAACGGCAATGCTCCAGTAATAACTCCCATTCCTAGAACAAAATAGAATATCTTTTCATCTCTTAAAAAGATTAAGCTTACAATTATGGTTAATACTGCTACTATTATTCCAATAATGTGGATTTTTTGTATTCTCATTTTAAATTGCTGGTTGTTTTAAATGTAAAAATGCAATAAAAATTATATTTATAAGAGCTATTCCTAATAACATTAAGAGATTGGTTGCTTGCAAGCTTATCCCAAAACTCAGTGCAGGAGTGACGCTCATCATAACTAAAAGCAAGGTCATTATCATAGGGGCAGCAATAACCACGCTAATATAAATATCCATAAAAGTTTCTGCCACACGGGTAGATTTATCCCTTTCCATTTTATAGTTAAAAATTAATGTATCTGCCCTTTTAGCTAAAAATTCATCTAAGTCTCCTCCAGAAGTTATTGTAGTTGCCAAGCCACTAAATAACTCTGATAGTCTGTTGCTAGAAGTAATCCTTGCACTGTTTCTTAGTGCACTAACAAGGTCGTAACCATAAATATTTACTTGGTTGAGAATCTTTTTAAACTCTTTTTTTGTATGAGGATACTCTCTGCCTGTGACAATTATCTTAAAGATATTTGTTGGTTCTACTTTGCTGCCAGCAATTGCAGCCATATGTATAACTACAAAAGGCAATTCCTGGTTTATTTTTTTTGCTATAGATTTTTTTTCTAGTGAAGGATAAAATATAAGAATAAAAAAAGTTAGTACTGGAATAACTATGACTAACCAAAAATATTTTAAAAATCTTAAACCAATTGATTCTCCTGCGGACAACAAAAAAGGATAATCCACACTTATATTAAAAAATAGCAAAACCAACAGTAATAAAAGAGAAGCAAAAAAAGCAATAAAGCCCGATAAAAAACTCATAGAAATATATGTGTGGGATAAAAAAGGAAGATTTGCCTTTCTTAGTTCTCCGCTTAAATTAATAAGATATCCTTTCTTAGTCAGACGATTAGAAAATCCAGAAAAGAATTTATTAGAGTACTTTGCATATTTACTTGGCTTTTTAAATTTAGTAACTTCCTTATTTGATTCTAAATAATCATACTTTTTCTTAAGTTTTTTTATAGTGCTATTTGTTAAGCTCAATTCTTTTAAAAATCTCGCTTTTTCAGACTTCTTTACTGTTGCAAGAACCCCTTTTTTATCAAAAGCAGGATGTTCATATTTAAGACTTATAAGCTCTTCTTTTTTCCCTCTTTTAATCTCCTTGGCTATTGAACTCTTTTCTTCTGGAATTTCTTTAACATATGAAATTTTTCGTAAAATTTCTGGAAGAGAATTATTAAGTATATTTAACTGAGAAGTGAGTGACTTTAAAGTGTTATATAATAGTTTTTTTTCTGCTTCATTTATTCTATAACCTATCTTTTTTAGATTTTCTATAGTATCCAAATAACCTAAAAGGTCTCCAAGCTCTTTAATTATTCTTTTCTCATGCTTTACATTCTCTTTCAGTGCACCTATGCTGCTCAGTGTATCCATATATTTCATTTTAACTCCTCTGATAATTTTTGTTGAAATCTAAGAATTATTCTTTTCGCGTTTTCAAAATCTTCTGTCTTCTTATTTTCATATGCTCTTTCCAGTTTTACAATGGCATCTTCCATTCCATTAATAAGTTGAGATAAGATATCTACTTTAGATTTATCCATCGTTTTCCTTCCTCTTTTTTATTTTCAAAAAAAGAAAAGATAGTATATAAATATTACTTTTTGAGAGGAACAGAAATAATATAAAGTAAAAACTAACACTAAATTTATAATAAGCCAAAACTCTTCAAAACAGCAGCAGGGTTTTTGTAATATGCATTTATAGTTTTCTGAACATCGTCAAATTCAAATATTTTTCTTTTGTATAACTCATAGATAAGCCTTGTTCTTCTTGAAAACTCTTCCATTAATTCTTCTTTTGTTAAACCATATCTGTGAGCTATTTTATCAAATACTTTGCTCTCTTTTTTGGAATAAAATTTATCATTTCTTGGATCCCATATAAATGGGATATTTGTTAAAGCAATACCATCTGGATTTACATTAACAATCTCCACAATTTCTCTTAATCTTCTTGTTTGTTGTTTTTTTACAATAGCATGTGACATAATGCATACGGCATCTAATGTATTGACTAGTGTTGGTGAAAGATCTATTGGGGGGGTCTCTAGTCTTTTTATCACACTATCTACAGAATCTGCATGTATTGTAGATAAAGACGAATGCCCAGAAGCCATCCCTTGAAACAATACAAAAGCCTCCTTACCTCTTACTTCCCCAACAATAACATAATCTGGATTTTGCCTGAAAGAGTTTTTTAATAAAGAGAATAAATCAACTTCTCCAAGTTTGCCCATACCTATTGCTGTTCTTGCAACACTTGGAAGCCAGTTTTCCCTGGATAAATTAAGCTCTCTTGTATCTTCAATGCTTACCACCCTGGCTGATGGGGGAATGAAGAAAGCAATGGCATTTAGAAGTGTAGTTTTTCCACTGGCTGTTCCTCCGGTAATCAGAACATTGCATTTATACTGCATAAGAAGCCATAAATAAGCAAGCATTTCTGGGCTGAGTGTATTTAAGGATATTAACTGGACAGGGGTCCATGGTATTCTGGTGAATTTTCTTATTGTAAATGTTGGCCCCCTACTTGTAATATCTTTAGTATAAGTTGCATTAATTCTGCTTCCGTCAGGCAAACTTCCATCAAGTAAGGGATTAGCATAGCTTATATACTTACCACATCTCTGAGCAAGTTTTTCAACAAAACTTGCAAGATACTCTATGTCCTTATAAATTATGTTTGTTCTCAAATTTCTATACAATCTATGCACAATATATATTGGGGTGTTTGTACCATTACATTCAATATCTTCAATAAAATAATCTCTGGTTAGAGGCTCAATTTCATTTAATCCCATAAAATCTCTGAAAAAATAATAAAACATCTTTTTGTAGGACTCCTCAGAAACCTTTAAGTCAAGTTCAGATATCAAAAGCCTTGCAGTTTTATCTATATATTCTATAAGTGCTTTCTTAGTTTTTTCAACAAGCACATTTATGTTTATCACTTCTCTCATGGCATCTTCTATTATTCTCAATAATTCTCTTTCTTGATCATTAAGAAGAGGCTCCTCTAAATCATAAATTAATTCAGAACATTTAGGGTCAAAAAATATATGTGCAGATGCATAAGGTGATATCAACATATACCTTACATCTATTTGTGCTTTATCATCTGGTCTTGGCAGAGCCGGGATATTCGGAGATAAATCAATCACAATTTTATCTGTCATTTTCCTATTTTTTTAAATTTTTCCTCTCTCTTTCAAACTTAGTTCTTTTCTTTCCTGAGTTTCTTTTCTTTCCAAGAAAAGAAAGCTACATTTATAAATATTTCCCATTTTGTTTAAGAAATTTCCCCAATTATTATTTGAATCTGTCCTGCTGAACTTCCATTATTCTCTACAAATAATTTATAAGGAATAGTAGCCGGATACAGTGTTTTTTTCACTTCACCACTACTATAAATTAAATTTATATCATCATATGTTAGTGTCATGGTTATATCATACCTCCTGCCGTTTTCCCCTGTCTTTATTTTTATTTCTCCTTGTTCAATTTCTTCGCCAGGTTCACTATATTTTAATCTGCTTTCCTCAAGAACATAGGTTATGTTATTTTCTAAACTATCTATACTAAAACTTCCTTTTTTAATCCTTAACTCAGAAATGATTCTTCTATTTCCTGCCCCTGCATCTCGGGTTTCTTTTATTTTTTCATCAAGATTATTTAAGACAGTTAGTGTTTGTTCAATAATTAATTCATCTTTATACCTATCTATTGCTGGCGTTACTATTGCTATAATAATTCCAATAATAACTAGCCCTATCAGAGTATAAATTGCTGTTTCAACCCATACCTGTCCTATTTTTGCTTTAGCTTTTAAAAACGTTTCTTTTGCCATCTTTTTTAGTTATTTATATTTTAACACTGTTCAATATATGCTTCATCTACAGGGTCACATCTTTTTCCGCCTTTTACAACAGGAGAAATTGTAACATATGAAATCTCACTAAAAGAAGTTGTTAAAGAATATGTTCTCTCTTCTCCAAGTCTTGGCAGTTCAAGTTGTTTATTTCCATTCAGCATCGTGACATTAGTAACTTTCCCTTCTTGTATCTCAAATAATTGATTTGCTCCTTCTCCATGTACAGAAATTACAAATCTGATTATTTCTGCTTTTTTTGGTCCTCTTTGTACAGTGATATTAACAATCTTAGGGGTGCTACCTGAGTAACATGTATACCCTGACTGTGTATCTATTTTTAACTGGTCAATAGTCTTAAAGCACTCTCCTCCTTCACCTATAGATTCTTTAACAAGAGGAATCACTACACTGGATATCAACATCGCTGCAAAAATCGCTATTAATATCAGTAAGATGGTTGCTATTATCGGCGAAATACCTTTTTTATTTTTCATCATTTTAAGTATCATCTTATCTGGATTTCTACCCCTGTCTCTTCAGGGCAAGTGTATTTTTTATCCACATTTCCTGCTCTTCCTAGCAAGACAGGAATTATTGTAATGCTTTCAGTTGTAGCATCAATTGAAATAGATTCATTTTTATAACTTCCAGCATTCATGTCTATCATTCTTTCTTCAATCTTAGATGTGCCAGGCATTTGCTGTTTAATATTTATTTCATAGATGCCCACATTTCCAGTATTTGACAATAAAAGCATATTTCCATTTAAGCTTGCTTCAAACTTAACTTCCTGACAGGCGGTTTCAATTGGCACTTTTTTCCCTAATACATCTTTTTCTATTGTTTCTTGAATAAAGCTGCTTGCCCATAAAAATATAATGATTGCTAAAAGCATAACTATTCCAATTAATAATGCTGTTGAAACTACAGGAGAAACTCCTTTCTTACATCTCTTTTTCATTTTCTTACTTTTACTTATTATTCTCTATTTAAATATTTTTCTTAACAGTTCACTTCTTGACTTATTGTAGATTCACATAAAATACTCTGGTTTTCGTGAATCTGGATAGGGATTATCCCTACTTTCTCAAGAGTGCCTAATCCAGCATATGAGAAATTGTAAACTTGAGAAGCATCAGGTGCAAGAGGACTTGGGAATTTATACGTACCTGGTACAGCTAACTCCTGCACATTACTGTTATCAACAAGTTTTAGATTAAACCAAGCATCCTGGCTCTTGTTAGCTGTTCCTTTTATAATACTGCCATCAATATTAAAGCGTCCCTTGTTTCTCAATGTTAATTCTATTATTTTAGCTCCTGAAAAACACTTATATTCTTGAAGTATAAGAGAGACTCCTTCTGGACACTCTTCAATATCTTCTGCTCCTCCTGCTATAAATTTAAGCCAGGTATAAACCCCTAAAGCTAAAGCAAGAGCTATAACAACCAACAAGACATAAGATAGGATTAAACTTACTCCTTTTTTTGTTTTTTTATTTATTTTTGATATGTTTCTTTTCATTTTTATTATATTGGATTCCCAGCAATATATGTTTCATCAGTCTTATTTTTAGTTAGGACAAAGAAGAAATTTTCTCCTTCTTGAAGATTAAAATCATATTTTGTTCCTAATAACTTAACTGTAACCTGGGTTCCTGGAGGATCAAAAGACGTCTTGTTCTCTACATATTTGTTTTTTCCTGAAAGTGTGAAACTGGAAGGTCCATAATCAACACTAATTGTGCCAGTATTTTCAGTTGTGTAACTTGAGGTTGTTATATTATCTTCATTTCCATAAACAAAAACAAGTTCACTACCTCTTTCTTTTTCTTCAGTATAATAAATAAAATACTCGCTTGTGAAATTTCTGATTATTTTGGGTATCTCTATGTCAGTATAGATTCCATAATCCACAACTCTTGTTCCTTCTTCACTTAGCTCCTCGCTTAAATCATAAAATCTCACTGGTTTTTTTCTTGTGCTTATATAATTTACCAATCCGGATAACCCAACAAGAATCATAACTATTATTATTGCAGCTATGAGATAAAATTGGGCCTTTCTGTTTTTTTCTAATAAATTTCCTTCTAAAAATTTGCCTCTTTTTTCCATATCAAAAATAATAGAATTAATAGTATATAAAACTTACCTTGCAATTCAGACTCAGGGGTTGCTCTGGGTTTTGATACTTTAGAATACAGACTCGAGGGTCTGCTCCATACTTCCTAAGAAGCTACCTCGGTACATCCTCAGCTTTGCTACCCTACAAGCACCTTGTTTCTTGTTTAGGGCTGCTCCGGTCAAGGTCTGACCCATTTTGCAAGAGCAAGATCAAGCAGGACAAAGCCTCAACGTTTGTATTGAGACTTCCTAACAAACATGTCACTCGCCCTCTTGCAGCTTGCCTAAAGCCCACTGACAAATGGCGCAGGGCTAGCGCGCCAGCCTAGTCTGCATTTTGACTAAGCTAAAAAGGTATTTAAGTTTATTGGAGAATATTAAAGGAGGGTTTGATAAAGGGAACTTTGGTTCCTCTTATAAATGCGGGGGGAAGGATTCGAACTTTCGTAGGCACTAAGCCACAGGATCTTAAGTCCTGCCCGTTTGACCACTCCGGCACCCCCGCATACCTAAATAATAAATTTACACTATAAAAATCTTATGAGAAAAGATTTTTATACCCTTTCACCCTTTTATATAAAACTTTGCACAAAAAATGGGGTTTAAAGAAACACTAGGAGCTTTAGTCAGTAGTTTAGAAGAGATGATTGATATAGTTCTGATATTAGGGATTCTGGTTTTAATAATAGTCATTTTAAAGATTATAGAAAAAGAACTCAAGGCAAGACTTGAATTAAGAAGAAAAGACAGAAATATTTTCTATAGAAAAGAATTGAAAATGTTAAGCAAATCAAAAGAAGAGCCAGAACAAATGCTTGACAGAATTAATGATTTAGGCAGGGATTTTTTTAAAGAAGCTTTTGGCTTTTCTTATAATATTGAATATTTAGGATTAGTAGGGAAATTCAGAAAAATAGGGAAAAAAGAATGCATAAGTTTTTGCAGATTAATTTCTGAACTTAATTATTCAGGAGAGCAGATAAGAAGAGATAAGATTAATGTTTTAATAAATATGCTGCAAAAGATAATCGAAAAAAACAAAATCATATCAGAAGAAGAAAAAAAGATATTAGAAAGAAGAAGACTAAAAAATCAGAAAAAACAAGAGAAAAAGAAATCCTTCTGGAGAAGAAAAAAGCAAGAAACCAAGAAATAAGAGTTAAGCACAAGTTTTAGCTAATAATAATTTTTTAAATTACGAAATTATGTTTAGGGCAATAGTTTAAATCTTGAATTTGTTAAGACATATTCGATAATAAAAATAATTATTGCAGCAAAGAGCAGATATTTAGACAAGGCAATAGGGACTTTTCTTTTTGTAAGTTTTAGTGCCTTATCAAACGAGTCTAAAAGAGCATCTCTGTCTCTTGCCTTAAAGAATATTCCTTCAGTATTATAAGCAAGAGCTTTTAAAGGCTCATCAGCCATCTTTGATATACCATAGCTTGTTATTCCTCCTTCTTCTGTGCCTATGGCAATTGTGTTTATAATAACATCATGATCATTTGCATAAACTATTGCATCATCTATTTCTCCGATAGTTATCTGCCCGTCACTTAATAAAATAATTGCTCGGCCTTCTCCGCCCCTTAACAGATTTGTTGATGTAATAACAGCCTCATATATGTCTGTTCCTTCAATTGAACTTTGCTCAATATTATTTATTGCCTCCTTCAGTTCTTCTTTGTTTTTCGTTAAGTCCTTATGAATAAAAGAGTGCCCGGAAAACGCGACAATTCCTATTTCTGTACTTTGTGGGGCAATATCAATAAAGTTTTTTGATAATTCTTTTGAAGCATCTAGTCTGTTTGGGAATATGTCCTGCGCTTCCATACTCCTTGAAGTATCTATTGCTAAGATAAATGAGAATGCACTTGCATCCTCTAACCTATGCAAAGTCAAGCCGGAAATTGCTAAAATAAGAAGAGTTACTATAAGAATAGTTAAAATAGTTGTCACAATATTTCTTGAAAAAAATCCTATCCCCCTAACTCTTGCTATTGCTTCAAAATTCGCAAATCTCAGCGCCTTTTTCTTTGTATTTTTTAATGTCAAAAGATAAATAAAGATAATTAATGGAAGTGCAAATAAGAGCATAAGATATCTCGGGTTTGTGAATGTGAAGTACATTTTATTTTTTTGGAACAATAAATTTTCTTTTTTCTATTCTCTCTTTTAAAAATTGCGCAAGATATGGGGCAAAAGATTTATCTGTTGTTAAACTTAAAAGATCTATGTCAGCATCTATAAAAATTTTCTTAACTAAATTTTCCTGTTCAAGAGTATTTTTCTCGTATACTTTTTTTACAACCTTAGGGTCTATAATTAACTGTTTTTTAGTTGCAGGATCTTCAATAATCACTTCTCCTTTGATATCAGGAAGTGTTTTATCCAAAGGGTCTTTTACCATAATAGCTATAGTTTCAAATCTATTTGAAAAAAAAGTTAATGCTTTTGAGTCGTCTTTTCCCAGCCTGATAAAATCAGAGATAAGGATTACGGCATTAATTGAGTCATCAAGATACTCTAATAAAAAGTCCAGTGTTTTGCTGATTTCTGAAACCCCCCCATACAATGAGGCATTAGATAAATCATCTACAAATATATCAAATTGCTTTTTACTTCTCTTTGGCATTAAGGTCTTTATTGCCTCATCACTAAAGAGTACGAATCCAATTTTGTCACCATAGTTCATAATAACTTGTGCAAGAGCTGCAGAGAGTTCTGCTGTATACTCACACTTTAATTTTTCTGTTGAGCCAAAAAGCATATTATCACTTATATCTATAACAAACATAATATTCAAATCTCTTTCTTCTACATATTGTTTAACAAGAAGTTTATTTGCTTTTGTACTTGCTTTCCAGTCTATATCTTTAGCATCATCATCAGGATAAAACTCTCTATAGCTATCAAACTCTAATCCTTTACCCCTAAAAATGATTTTATATATAATCTTTTTTACTAAAAATTCCCTCATATATGCTTCAAATTCACTTACAGCCCCGGCAATATCTAAATTTAGTTTTCTTTCCATTTTGAATCTAAGATTAAGGAACCTTAATCTGTTCTAAAATTTCATCAATTATTTTGTCTGAATCTATGCCTTCAACCCTTGATTTATAGGATAATAGGAGTCTGTGTCTTAGTACCTCATGGACTACATCCTTAACATCTTTTGGTACAACAAAATTTCTGCCTTGTGTTAATGCTCTTGCTTTGCTTGCTATAAATAAGGCAATAGAAGCTCTTGGGCTAGCTCCCCATTCAATATACTCTCCGTGTGCAAACTCCCTAGTTCTTGTCAACTCAACAATACTTAAAATATATCTTTTTATTTTCTTACTTAAATAAATCTCCTTAGTTAATTTTTGCATTTCCAGTATTTTTTCAGGGTTGGTGATAGGTTTGAGGTCAAAAGTCTCAAATTTTTTAAGCGTGACATTCCTTTCCATTATCTCATTTTCTTTGCTTATTTCAGGATATCCCATAATTGATTTAAAGAGGAATCTGTCTATTTGTGCCTCAGGTAAAGTATAAACTCCGCTTGTTTCAAGAGGATTTTCAGTGGCCATAACAAAAAATGGCAGGGGCAACTTAAACGTGGTTTTGCCTATTGTAACCTGCTTTTCCTGCATAGCTTCAATTAGAGCTGACTGTGTTTTAGGAGGTGCACGATTAATCTCATCTGCTATTATAAAATTTGCAAAAATTGGCCCTTTAACTATTTCAAATCCTTTTTTTGGGGTATAAGTAGTTAATCCAATAATATCTGTTGGTAACAAATCTACTGTGAACTGAATTCTTTTTGACTGGCAACCGCTTACTGCAGCAAGAGCCTTTATTGCAAGGGTTTTTGCTATTCCTGGAACCCCCTCAAGCAAGACATGACCGTCACAAAGAATGCCCCTAATCAGGCTGTCTATGATTTTTTCTTGCCCAATTACTACTTTTCCAATCTCCATTTTCATTTTTATTATAATCTCAGCACACTTTTTTATTTTTTCTAAGTCTGGTTTTACTACTTTTTCTGCTTCCTCTTTCCTCTTTTTCTCTGCTTCTTCCTTTCTCCTTTCTAAGTCTTTAGCTCTCTTTTCTGCTTCTTCCTTTCTCCTCTTCTCAGCCTCCTTTTTTCTCATAGCTAACTCTTTCATCTTCATCACTGCCTCTCTTCTTCTCTTTTCTAATTCTTTCTGTTCTCCTAGCTCTTTCCTTTTTTCTCTTGCTTTTTTTATTAATTCTTTTTTTATTGCTTCAGTTTGAGGAATCTTACTAGTCTTAGGAGCTTTTTTCAATCCAAGCTCGGCTGATGCTTCTTCAAAAGCTTTTTCAGAATAACCTGATTTAATAACTTTCTTTTTTAAATTTGCAATTCCATATTGTTTATGGTACTTTTTCAAATAATTCAAAACAACTTTTTTTTCTAATTCTTCAATTTCCACCATCTTTTTATGCTAAATATAACCTCTTTTTATTTTGATTCTTTACTATATGCTTAAGGTGTTTTATATTCTTAAACTTTTCTTTTGATAGTTTTGTAATTTAACCTCTTTTGATTTTAATTCTCTTATAAAGATAGTATAAAAGCAACGCTGCTACTAAAACAATAGTGGCGTAGGTTAAGTATTTGTATAATTGGTTTTCAAATGTCTCTTTTTTTCTTGGCAGGCCTGGCTGGGCTATGGCATATCTGCATGCGTCTATGGCTTCTCTTGCTTTCATAAGAGCCTCTGTATATTTCCCTCTTTCATAATGATCCCACCCTTCTTTTAATATTTCAGTAATTTCAATACACTCCGGGTTTTCTGCTATGAACTCTTCTGTAAATAATAATTTTTCCAAAACCTCTGTTTTATTAGCTTCTTTTACAGTAAGCTGAATCTTGCCCCAGTCATTATACTCCGGACTTTTTACAGTAGCATTTATTGTTATCTCATATAAACCCACTTCATCTGTATCTATATCTACAGTTAAGGTAACATTTTTTTTATTTCCTGTTAGAAGCGAAGAAATATGGGTTTGGTCAAAGGAAACTTTTATATCATTTCTGATTCTACCGTCTTTTGCTACAACAGCTGTTAAATCTATTTTATAGAGATTTGTTCTTCCTGGGTTGCTTAAGGTTATTGGCAATATCACTATATCTTTTTTATATGCAGAAATCGGGTCAGGCAAAAGTATTTTTAACATAACAGGAGTTGCTGAACCTCCTCCTCCACCGCCACTAGATGGAGTAGGAGTTTGGGAAGGAGGGGTAAATCTGACTTCAAACTGATTGCTTAATGCACTGGTCAAACTATAACCGCTTCCATTTAAGTCAGTTGCGTTGATTATTAGTAATTCTGTTACAGTAGTAGAAGCAGATAAAGTCAAAATCCAGTTTGAGACACTTGAAGAAATAGCACTTGAATTAGCATTGCTTATCACACTGAAATCAACTGTTTGATTGTATGCAGTATCCCTATAATCTTCATCTGAAAAATAATTGCTAAGGTTTATTGTAATATCAGTATTATAGTCTGATTGCATATCTCCCAAATAACTTGAGAAAACAACAGGAGCATTTGTATGATTAATAGTTACATTCCAGCTTATTGTTGTATTAAACTCACTAAAGTTAGGAGGGTACACAATCAAAGTCAGATTCCTTTTTACTCCATAAGTTTCATCTGTAAAATTTGGAATAAACTCCCAGGTTAGATTTGTGTTATCACCATAATAACTCAGATTATACTTCAAAACATTAGTGCTATTTGCATTTTCAATATAAAATTCATATGTTAGATTATCTCCTGCAGAATGATTTGCTCTAAATGTTAAATTCGAGGTTATGTTTTCTGCTAAATGAAATTCATAATCTGATGCAGGAAAAGTAACATTCGGGTAGTCATAAACATAAATCCAAAAGTCAGCTGAGTCTTCTGCCCCATTAGAATCATTTACAGTTATATTTAGATGATAAGACCCTCCTTGCGTTAAATTAAAAGTAATATTTATTTCTCCTGTTGTTGAGTTGAATATACTTGAGTTAAAAATATTTTCTCCTGAGTTAAAACCATAACTGAATGTAAAATTAACATTCCCGGATTCTGTAGAATTGCCGTCTTCAGTATCTGTTGCATTTATTCTATAATAAAGACTTCTGCTTATGGCAGAGGTTTGGTTTGTCAGGTTCATTAAAACAGGAGCATGATTAATTCCCAAAATAGTCAAATTAAAAGAAAGAAAATCACTTTTCATGCCACCCATTGTTGTATTGCCATTATCAGTAACATTTATTGTTATATTATACTCTCCAATATCTGCTTTTCTTGGAGTGAAATTTGCGTCAAACTTGCTCCTATTATCTCCTTCATAAGCAGGAAACCCAGAATCAATAATAAAATTAAAAAGAGTAGTGTTTGGTCCTTCTATTGTAAGATTAATTACCAGGTTTTCATTATAGAAATTCTTCTGGCTTAAAGGTATTTTAAAATCATCATCCTGAATCCACAACCATATTGTTGTAACATTGTCCTCTGAACAGTTTATATTAGACACAGAGTCAACAAAAGCATTATCTGCCTCAATAGGCCTTTTTATATAAGGGGCTTCATTAACATTATAAACAGTAAAATTAAATGATTTTAAACTGTCAAGCATACCATCACTTGCATTAATTGTAACATTGTGAAAACCAACATCCAAATCATCAGGAGTAAAATTAATAATTCCTGTTGTGGGATTAATGCTAAAAGAAGAGAAATTATTATTGACTGTAAAAGAAAAAGTTATAGCATCATTGTCAGGGTCGCTAACATTTTCAGAAAAATTAAAATAAGTTTCATTATTATCATAAATAACAAACACTTCAGCCATTGAAGCATTCCATTCAGCAGGATTGTCACTTGAAATTTCAATTACAAACTCCTGCTCTGCATAATTATTGGCAGTATCTGTGACATTTACATTAATTGTATAATTTCCCTCCCCCCAACTCAATCCTGTATTAAAATCAATATTAATTTTAGCTGTTGTTTGATTACTTAAATTAGAATAGCTTGAAATAAAAACCCAGCTTGTGTTTGAAGCAAAACTCAATACTTCATTCTTAACATTTTTATCTGGAACTAATAAATCATTATCAGTTGCATTAACATAAATTGTCTTATTTTCATAAATTGTATAATTGTTTATTATATCTAAACTTACAGAGTCTTCAGTATTATTAACAAAAAACCAGAATATACTGGAATTCTCCCTTATAGCACCCCCTCCTCCAGTATCTCTAACTGTTATATTTACTGACCAATTCCCAACCTCTGTATCGCTTGTTGTGAAGTTAACTATTGCAGAGGCATTATAGCCTGTAAATCCATTAACTGTTACAGTTATACTGCTATCTGAATTATTAAACATAAACCAAGAATAATTGCTTATAAAAGTCAAATTATTTATCTCATCAATATCTGTTGCATTAATTCTGCAAGTAAATAGATAATTTTCTGTTGTATTTCTCTCATTGTCACAAACATAATTAAAATAAGGAGCTGAATTTATATTTAAAACTGTAAAATTAGCAAGCTGCTCTGTTGTTTTATTTCCCAAGCTGCTGTTATCCATGACACTAAAATTAATAATATAGGAGCCAACATCATCCCTTACAGGGATAAAGCTTATGTTTAATATTCCAGTAGTTCCATTAAAAGTATACTGAGAGGAATTAAATAAAGTGCAGTTTGTATTATTTCTGCTGGACCACTCTGCAGTTGCGCATTCTATAAAGCTTATATTTAAAATAAAAGGGATATCATTCTCTTCATCAGTTATATTAATAATTTCTTCAAAGAATTGTGTTATATTAAATGACCAATTTTGCAAATTAACAAAAACAGGCGCATCATTTACCGAAGTTATATTGACATTAAGTATGGCTGTTTGCAGATTACTTTCATCTTTAACACCAAGTTCTATGGATTTAGGGCCAGTATTTTCATTAAGAGTAACATTTATAATTAACATACTTGTTGTTTCATTAAAAGTGTAGTTTGTTAAAGTAGTGTTTGAAGAAGAAACCACGCTATACTCTAAAATATTTTTATCATTATAATCATCTTCACTAACATTAGCAGTAAAATTATAAGGGCATAAAATATCTTCTGTGCAGTTTAAAATGTCGGCATTCGTATCTATGTCCCCATCTATATAACCTCCAGTTGTCTTTAAAATAGCAGGCGGGGTATTTGTTATTAGAAAATTATCTGTAATATTAATAGAAGATAAAAAACTTGCATTAGTACAATTAATTTCAAAATTAAAATTTTTTCCATCTCCATCATAATTAAAGCTTCTGTTATATTCAAATGAAGTTAAGCTTGTATTATAAGACATATTTGTCCAAGTTGTCCAAGTTCCAGTTTCATTAAATCTTATAGTACAATTGCCACTAGAAATTGGATTGCCTGTTGTTTCATTTGTGTAATTTGCATAAAAATAAACATTCCAGCTGTTTATAGTTTTTGCTGGAGGACCTTTATAACTACAATACTCACTACAATAAGTATATTTTGTACCTCCGTCAGTATCATCCCAGATTGTTAAATTCACCCCATTTGAAGAGCCAGAAGTTTGAGCAATAGTTCTGACTAGCAAAAGACTGACTAATACTAAGAATAAAATCATAACTGCAATTGTTTTTACTTCTTTTTTCATTTTATTTAAGCCTCTAAACTATTTCTCTTCATTCTCTAATTTTTTTAGAAATTCGTATACTGCTATATCAATGAATTGTTTTTTATTTGCAAATCTTAGTCTATTTTCTTCTTTTTTGATAAATTCCTCTACTTTATTCAATAAAGAAGAATCAATTTTCACAACACCTACGTCTTTTTTTGATTTGCCAGCCATTTTCAGGTAAGGTTATCAATAGTTACCAAAAGTAACTTTTAAAGTTTGCCCTTTTAAACAACCTCCTTGATTTCATTTTTAATTTTAAATATTTTGAATAATTTCATTACTATAAGAACTCCAAGCAATATTGCTAGAACCATCAAAATATATCTTGTGGGGATTTTAATTTCAAAAGGTTTTTCATCTTCTCCGCAATATCTCAAACAAGGCCCTCCGCAATCAATTTCTTTTTCCCCTTGGTTTTTTATTCCATCAAAGCAGGTTGGACATGGCGGACAAGGACCCCAGCAATCTACTAAGATTTCGCAATCTCCATCATGACAATTTTTAATATCATCATCACAACTTGGATTTCTTATATAAAAACAATCCTGCATTTTTAGGGGCTCACTAGAGGAGCTATTACAATAATTTAAATCAAAACACTCCCTAATTTGAAATCCGCACTGGCTTTCTTCCCATTCTTTAATTAAACAACCTCTTCTAATACTTTTGTAATCTTCCTCAGATAAAAGGCCGATTTCTAAAGATTTATTTGCATTTTGGCATATCCCCCACGTGTTGCAAACCCATTTTTCAGAACATCCGCCAACTATCTCTGTTCCTTTTTCGATAACAGAAGGAGTGCATTCAACAAAATTAACATCCAAATCCCACTGAACAGAATCAGTTAACAAACCATCAGTTACCTCAGCTTTAACTACATGCCCTTTTGAAATTCCGCAACCAAAAATATATTCAAATTCATCCAAACCCCCTCTATTAAAACCAGAAGTATATTTTTTTAATTCATTATCAACATACCAATATATATCAAGAGGAGTTCCATCTGGATCATACATATCCAAACTAAAAGATATGACATCAGTTCCAATTACATTTAAATCTAAATTAGCAGGAGTATACTCAATAATTGTAGGTTGTTTGTTTTCTTCTGTAACAGTCAAACTAAAATCATCACAAGAAGTTATACTTCTTCCGTACTTTTTGCATACAGCAAATATTTTCTCAGAAGGATTTATTATACCTTTATCAGTAACACAAACAGTAACATTATGGGTTCCTAAATGGCTACTATCTGGAGTAAACTTCATCCCACCTTGAGAATCTATGTCAAATAAATGTTGGCCTGAAAAATTTATATTAAATACCAAATTCCCAGAATCTTGATTGCCATCTTCAACATCATCCACATTAACTTTATAATCTATAATCTTATTCTTCTCTCCCCCTAAAATTTTTGTTTTAACTCCTATTGGTTGGATGGCAGGAGGATTGTTTGTTTCTATAACTGTTATTTCTATCTGTTCAGAATCAACAAATTGCCCGTCATTTACGAAAATAGTTCTTTCATAAGTTTTAGATCCTGCTCCAATCCCTCCCGCATCATTTTTGTTGAGATTTCCTGAAATTATTTTAAATTTAAGAAGGCTTTCTCCGTTAGAAGGCCAATAGGACGTTGGATTAATATAAAATATCTCTTGGGGTTTAATATAGGCTTCAATTGCTCCAATATTTCTTTCTTCATCAATATCTTTTACACTGAAAGAATATGAGATGGGAGAACCTTCACAAACAAAAATTTTAGGGGCAAGATCTTCAATAATCGGAGCAGAATTAGAAACAGAGATAAAAAATTCAGTACTGTCATTTGCACTATTTCCTTCATTGTCTTCTGCATAAACAATTAATTTATTCCCCCACTGGCCTACTTCAATTGTTATATTTGGTGTGAAAGGTATATCTTCTCTAACTATTCTGCCATGTTTTGAATCAATAAGAGTATACCGCCAGCTATCCACTACAAAATTTGCTGAAACATTCAAGTCAAGGATATAAGGGGGTTTAATTTTATCTCCAAAATAATAAGTCTCAGCTTCAGGGCTTGCAATATTGATAAATCTTTCTTTCGTAATAATACTTATGTTTTCTGTATCAAGGGCCTTTCCAGTAACAGTATAAAAATGAGGCACAAGATAATTTAGAGCAACAATCATGCTAATTATCCCCAGTATTGCAAAAAAATACAGAACTAATATTGTCCTCTTTTTACTGATCATTTTAAGTTACTAAAAATAACTTAAAGTAACTATTTAAAGCTTTTGGTATCTGCGTTATTTTTCAATATCTTTTAGTTTAGGGCGTTTTAATAATTTAATCACTATAAATAATACTAATAATATAATGATTAATATTAAGAAATATCTAAAAAGGCTTCTTCCTAAAGGTTTTTCAGAAGGGCAAGGAGGGCAAGGTCCTCCACAATCAATTCCTTCTTCTCCTTGGTTTTGTATACCATCAGAGCAAGTTGGACAGGGCATACAAGGTCCTCCACAATCTACTAAGACTTCACAAGCTCCATCATGACAGTTTTTAATACCATCATAACAGTTTGCCTTTTTAGTATAGTAACATCCCTGAACTTCTAATGGTTTTTTCAAAGTAGTATTGCAATAGTGAACATCTAAGCACTCCCTAATTTGAAATCCGCAATTCTCATTCTTCCAACCATTTATTTTACAGGTTTCTTTAACCATTCTATAATTTTCCCCAGATAAAGTTCCTGTTTTTAGAGCAGTTTCTGCATCTTGGCAAAAGCCCCAGTAACCACACCCCCATTTTTCAATACACAAAGGTGTTACAGCACCACCCCCCCCACCTCCAGGAGGGATTTCAGGAGGAAGCTCTACATTAATGACAGTTATATTCCATGTAAGAGAAGCATTTAGCAATCCATCAGTTATTTCAGCAGTAAGGTTATGATATCCAGCACTATCATAATCAAAAAACTGTAGAAACTCATCAAAATTCCCCCCTCCAATTACTCCAGAGAGAAATTTATCCAAACTACTATCAAGATACCAATAAGTATCAGGAGCAGTTCCATCTGGATCATACATAGTTATATTAAAATACAAAGACTGCCCTTCATTTACAATAAGTGTTAGATTAACAGGATAATTAGAAGTTATTTCAGGAGGTCTGTTTTGAGTTGTGACAGTTAAACTAAAATTATTACATGAAGTTATATTGCTTCCATCTTGCCCGCATAAACTTATATTTTGATGCGGATTTGCTATTCCTCTGTCAGTAATACAAACACTTATATTATAAACCCCTATATCAGTTAAATTAGCAGTAAAGTTCATTACTCCATTCTGACTTATATTAAATAAATTAACTATAGCTCCTGTAGAATTTCTAATTGTCAGGTTAAATACCAAATTCCCAGAATCTTGATTGCCATCTTCAACATCAGACACATTAACTTGGTAGTAAAAAGTACTGTTCACTCCTTGTGTCCAAATTGTCTGAACACCAATATCTATGATAGAAGGGGCATTATTTATCTCTATAACTGTTATATTTGTCTGTCTGGAATCAGCATACTGTCCATCATCTACAGAAACATTTTCTTCATAAATTTTATATCCTGCATTAGTTCCTCCTGCATGAGCCTTACCAAGATTTCCTGAAAATATTTCATAACGGTTTGTTGTTAAATTAATATTTTTAGAATAAACTACATAAAAAGGACTTTGCGGTCCTGTCGGATTAATACTTGCAGAAGGAGCACTTTCATCAACATCTGTTACATTAAAAAAATACGAGAGATAAGAGCCTTCACAAACAAAAATTTCAGGGGCAATATACTCAATAAGAGGAGCTGAATTTGGAATAAAAACAAAAAATGAAACATTTTCATTTGCAATCACCCCTAAACTATTATTTGCATAAACAAGTAATTTATTTGACCACCTAACAGCATTAATTGTTGTGTTTGGTGTAAAAAAAACACCAGTATTAATTGTTACGCCATGCTTTAAATCTATTAAATCATACCACCAGCTATCTACTACAAAATTTGCTGAAACATTCAGTTCTATTGTATAATTAGGATCTCCTATGCTAAAATTATAGGTTATATTTTTTGGACTTGTAATATTAATTATATCACGAAGCCCTTCAACAGTAATAAAAATTCTTCCTATAGAAGTCACAGAACTCCAAATAAAATTTTTTAAGCTGATAAAAGCAGTTAAAAAACCCTTATCTGGGACATGATACTTTAAAATCCAAAACATATTTAGCAACATCATCAAAAAACAGGCCACTAAAATGTATTTCTCTCTTTTTTTCATAAGATAGGCAGGAGAAATAATATTAAATATCTTTTGTTTTATTAGTTTTTAATTTTTCCAGATATATCTTTTTATAATAACAGAAACATTTCCTGTATAATTTCCATAACTTGTGTCAAGAGGGGCATATGCAGATACACCTATTTTTTTTGTTTGACCTTCAGGAACTACTGACTCAACAGGATCTATAAATCTTTCCATACCTTGTTTAGGTATTATTTCAACTTTGATATCCTGGCCATAACCATTGTCTATTATTACTCCCCTTGTTGAACTTCCCCCAGGAGAAATCATTCCAAACCTCAAGCTGTCATTGCCTAAATCAAATCCATAATGGTCAGAAACAATTAAATAAGCCCCCATTTCTCTTTCCTCAAGGATTCTTGATGAATTAATCATTTGAAGCGATGAAAAAATAAAAACCAACAAGGCTATGATAAACAAGGCTAGTGAAAAAAGAAACTTCAAATAAATTGTTTTCCCCTTTTCTAATCTATCTTTTCCCATTTTTTATTTTTTCTTTTCTTTTCTTTATTATTATCCAGGTGATTATAAATATTATTGTAATTAAAACTATAATTCCCACAATACCTGTAACAATAACCCAGATTGCTATTTTTCTTTTAATAGTTATATCCGTTATTTTTATTGTTGAGGCTCCCTCATAAAATATTGTTATGTTCATCTCATAAACACCTGGCTTAATACCTGCTGTATCCAAGTAGCCAGTTAGGTTTTTGCTCTGCCATTTATCCAAACTTTCAGAAACTGTTTTGAACTCTGATAGTTTATTAGTTTCATTCCCTTTTTCATAAACAAATACCTCAGCATGAACATTCTCTACTTTATTATTCCAATTGCTCTCAACCTCAACATAGAATTCATTTAGCTCATTATAATAAGCCTCTTTTGTCCAGTTTAAAATATCAACAAATAAACTGCCAATTTTAAAATGTGTTTCTTTTCTAACTATTCTCTCAGTTCCATAATCTAGGATTGCAGTAGCATTATAATCTCCTGTACCATATCTGCTTGAATTTATAATTTTTTGAAATGTCCTTTTCCCCTGACTTTCTACAATCCCCCGCCCAAGTTCAATTGTTTCTATATATCTATCATCATAAAGAGACAGCTCTGCTGTTAATTCTGCGACTATATCATTTTCGCCAAGACTTGAAACTTCAGTATTAAATGTTAAGTTTTCTCCTTCATTTACATTCTCTACACTAAACTTTTCAATTTCAGCATATTTTCCGGGATAAGGCACAAAAACAAGAACAACCACATTTATTGCTGTTAAGGTTCCTAGCCCTACTCCTTCTGGGGGTTTTTCTTTTACACCAATAGATATCATATTTTCTCCAGGAGTATCTATTTTATCAGGAAACCGGATAGTTGCTGTAAAACTTCCTGCACCTATAATACTCTCTTTATCCAATTCCACATATTTAGCAAGAGGACCTGTAGCAGAAATTTCAATCTCTCTTTCTGGATTCTCTTCGTATACAGTATATTTAATCGATGTAACTAAACCTGGTTTAAAGTTTATATTAGTTATTGCTGGGCTTAAACCCACAGCATAAACCCAGTTTAGGTTTAGTATAAAAAAGACTGCAAAAAATAAAATTATCGCCCCTCTTTTTTTCATGGTTTAACTTATGAAAATTGCTTTTTATATCTTACGTTTTCTAGTGCTGCTGTGTTAAAAACTCTTGAGGTTTTAAAAAGCAATAAAATTCATAATTAATCGAAGAATTTTTAGATATTAATAAATAAAAAATTAGGAATATTGCTATAAGTTGGCTTTAAAGAACCTATTTTTTCCATAAGCAAGATTATGGAAGTATTGTCCCCTTTAACTAAATATTGCAATAACCCCTATATATAAGGGGTGTTGCAGAAAAATTTAAAAATAAAAAATTAAGATTTGACAACACCTGTTGCAGTTATTGTATCAACTAAAGCGCCTTTTAAAGAATCCTCTGGTACACGAAGATAAAAGTCTATTCTTATTGAATTATTATTCGCTACATACATCAAAGGATGACAAACCATTGCAGTTGCAGCTGTTGACGTGCCTTCATAAAGGTCTAAACCCTGTGTTGTTCCGCTTGTTGATGTCTCTGAATCATTCCTGCAAGCCCATGTCTCCCCAGGCATCATACTAATGTTCCACTGATATAATGGGCCGCCTGCACTTGCTCCACCTATAAAAGAAGCTGCTGAAGCTCCTGCACTTAAATTAACACTTAGGTTCACGTTTCCAATATTATCTAATATAAGTTTCTGACCTGAAAAAGTCCAGTTACCATCTGTACAAGCATCAGTATCTGTTTGTAAGGTTGAATTTGTCACACCAAGGTCTACTTTTCCTGAACCAAAATTCACTTCTGGAAAAGAAAAATTAAGATTAGCTGCTGATTCAACTGTCAGATTAACATATCCTGCATCTGAAGCCAGTCCAGAAAGAACATCTCTCAAATCTGAAATCTTCATGAGAGTCAAAGAAAAATTAACCAATGTCACTAAAACCACAACAACAGTTATTATAGTTAAAACACTGCTTTTCATCTTAACCTGATGGCACTAGAGCTGGTTCTACATAAAGTCTGATTTTTGCAGACCCAGTGTCTACTGTCTTTGATTCTCCAATTACATTAATCGGAGTACTGATGTTCAAACCAATTGTCATAATCACAGAAAGTGCTGAAAGCAAGACTGCAACAATTAAAAGTACAACAATTATTTTTTCACTCACCATTTTCCATCTCTTTTTAAAATTTAATTATTAATATACCGAAGCAAGTCCCTTTTATAAACATTTCGTTTTGGAATTTCATTACTATGTTTAGATT